>Ga0302321_100004218_pt1 | contig 12415 bp, 12 predicted proteins | sample Fen_T0_1_FD_202505 | JGI IMG/M metagenome (GOLD analysis project Ga0302321, IMG submission 202505) | Peat permafrost microbial communities from Stordalen Mire near Abisko, Sweden - Fen_T0_1 | ecosystem: Environmental > Terrestrial > Soil > Wetlands > Permafrost | place: Sweden: Abisko...
CTGATCGTCGTCGGGCCGGGCAAGCTGCCCGACACCGGAGCGGCGATCGGTAAGGCCCTCCGCGGATTCAAGGACGCGGTGGAAACAGGCGAGACCCCCGCGGCCCAGCAGCCGCCCGCCCCCGTCCAGCCTCAGGCCCCGGTCTATCCGGCGCAGTACCCGCCCCAGCAGCCTTACGCGCCGCAGCAGCCTTACGCGCCGCAGCAGCCTTACGCGCCGCAGCAGCCTTACGCGCCGCAGCAGCCTTACGCGCCGCAGCAGCCTTACGCGCCGCAGCAGCCTTACGCGCCGCAGCAGTACGCCCCACAGCAGGCTTATCCGCAGGCGCCCTACCAGCCGCCGGTGCCGGGACAGCCCTACGCGCCGCCCGTCGATCCGCAGCTTCCGCTCGGGCCGAACGGTCAGCCCGTGGCGCCACAAGTGGAGCCGCCCCGCCAGGGTTAGCCGGAGTAGCCGGGCACCGCTCTCGAGTAGCGTGCGCCCATCCAGCTGTGGGCCTCGCGGGCCGCGCGTCTAGCCGGGCCGCTCTGGCCCTGGGCGTTCTGCGCCTGGTTCCGGTCTCGCCGGTCGAGCACCGCTGAGTGCGACTATGGCCGGCGGCGAGTAATTGCCTACGGTTGGTACAACTCGGCCGAGTCGTAGACAAGGTCGGCGTCCGCACCGCCGGCGATCAGCACCTGGCCGTTGCTGAGCAGGGTTGCGGTGTGGTTCCCACGCTTGTCGTTGAGCGATCCGGTCGCCGTGAACGACCCATCGGCCGGATTGAATACCTCGGCCGAGGCCACGCCATTGCCGCCTGCGTCCACGCCGCCGGCCAGTAGGACCAGACCGTTCGCCAGCAGGTTGGCCGTATGGGCGACCCGTGTAGTCGTCATCGTGTCCGTCGCCGCGAACGAACCCGACGCGGGGTCGAACAGCTCGGCGGTTTGAAGAGGCGTGTTGTCGCCGTCCTGGCCGCCGGCCACGAGGACCTGGCCGGACGTCAGCAGCGTGGCGGTCTGACCCCACCGAGGTGTCCCCATCGCGCCTGTGGCGGTGAAGGCACCCGAGGCCGGGTCGAAGATCTCGGCGGAAGCGAACACGTCCGGCGTGTCCTGGCCGCCGGTAATCAAGACACGGCCGTCCTTGAGAAGGGTGGCCGCGTGGCCCCAGCGACCGGTCGTCATCTTGCCGGTTGGCGTGAATGTGTTGGCGGTGGGATCGAAGATCTCGGCCCCGTCGAGGCCGTTGCCGGTCTCATCTCCGCCGCCGGCAATCAGGACCTTGCCGTCTTGCAGGAGCGTGGCGGTGTGGTTCACACGCGGGATCGACATCTTGGGGCCGTTGGAGAATGCGCCGGTGGAGGGGTCGAAGATCTCGGAGGAGGCGAGCGGCACGATGCCCTCGTTCTCTCCGCCGGTGATCAGCACCCTGTTGTCCTTGAGCAGGGTCGCGGTCTGACCCCAGCGCGGAACCTTCATGGATCCGGTCGCGGTGAACTTGGATGTTTTGGGATCGTAGAGTTCGGCTGAGGCAAGCGTGGTGCCGTTGAGGTCCTGGCCGCCAACGAGCAGCACTCGGCCGTCCGCCAGCAAAGCGTCCGTATCCGATCGGCGGGCCGTAGTCATCGTCCCGCTCCGGGTGAACTTGCCTACCGGAATCGCCGAACGGACCGGTCCGACCGTCGGGACGACGGTGGAAGGTCCCGGCGTCACGCCAGACACCGGCGAGGGAGTCGGGACGCCGAGGTTCGGCGTTGCGGTTGTCGTGCCACACCCCGCCACGAACAACGCGACGAGCGCTCCGCCCGCGATTCGCGATAGCACGCGCACGGCGATTCCTCCCTTTCGACTCCTCGATCCCCGGCGCAGGACCGTCCGGCGCAACCCGTCCAGTCTAGCCAGTCCGCGCATATATGAGGTTTGAACCGCGTTGGGTGGTGCGGACCGCTCCTGCCCCGTGCCATGAGTTGGCATACGATCCGGTCGTGAGAAAACCCGACGATGAGCGCGCTGCCCGGCCGGTCCCGATTCTCGTCGACTGCGACACAGGCATCGATGACAGCCTGGCGCTTCTGTATGCGGTCGCTTCGCCCGAGTGCGAGCTCGTGGCCGTCACGTGCACTGGTGGCAACGTCGGGGCCCGCCAGGTTGCGGCGAACACCCTCGCCGTGCTGGAGCTGGCCGGTCGTGGGGACGTGGAAGTGGCGATCGGTCGCGAGACGCCCCTCGTCCGCGAGCTCGTTACAACGCCCGAGACCCATGGGCCCCGCGGCCTCGGCTACGCGGAGTTGCCTGCGGCGCGCGCGAAGCTTTCCGGGCGTTTCGGCCCCGACGTGATCGTCGAGGAAGCGCGGCGCCGCCCCGGGGAGCTGACCCTGGTCACGCTGGCGCCGCTCACCAACGTCGCCCTCGCCCTCCAGCGCGAGCCCGATCTGCCGCGCCTGCTCCGCCGCGTCGTGATCATGGGCGGCTCCTACCGCTCGTCGGGCAACACGGCGCCCACGACCGAATGGAACGTCAGCTGCGACCCGGAGGCGGCGAAGATCGTCTTCGAGGCGTTCGCGGGTGCAGGTTCTGACGGGCACCCGCCGCATCCGATCGCGCTTGGACTAGATGTGACCGAACGAGCGAAGCTGCTGCCCGAACACCTCGCCCGGCTCGCGGCGCTTGCCGGCTGCGCGCCCGACGGTTCGGCGCAGGCCGGTTCGATCCCGGGTTCGCCCTCGGGCAGCGCTGCCGCAGTCAACCCGATGGTCCGATACCTGGCCGACGCGCTGCGTTTCTACATGGAATTTCACAGCCGATACGACGGTTTCTACGGCGCCTTCATCCACGACGCGCTGGCCCTCGCGACGGCCCTCGATCCAACGTTGGTGCGGACGCAGCCGGTGACCGTGGACGTGGAGTTGGACGGCCGCCTCACGACCGGCGAAACCGTCGCGGACTGGCGTCACGTGTGGGGTGAGCCGCCGAACCTCGAGGTCGCGGTGGACGCCGAGATCGATCGCTTCTTCGGCAGTTTCATTGGGCGGGTCGGGAAACTCGCGGCCGAGCGGGGAGGGCTGGCGGCAACCCGCTAGACCTGGCAAGCTTGGACGGCGCGGCACCCGCTCATCCGACCTGGCCGCGTTCCGTATGGGAGTTCAGGAGAGATGGGTTTGTTGACGCGTTGGGTGAGACGCCAGTTCACCACCCGAGTCATCGTCCTGATGCCGGTCGCGATCGCGATCAACATCGTCTTGGGTTACACCGTCCAGAATGTTCTCAAGCTGCCGATCTACGTCGACTCGATCGGCACGATCCTTGTGGGTTGCGTGGCCGGTCCGTTGCCCGGCGCTCTCACCGGCATCCTGAGCAACCTGATCTGGCAATACGCGCCCGGGATCGGCGGCTCGAGCATCGGCCCGTTCGCGGTTACCGCCGGCGTGATTGGCTTCATGGCCGGTATCTGGGGCTACCTCGGAGTCTTCCGCTCCCGTCCCGCGACTGGCCTCCGCCTCATCGTTCCGGCTGCGATTGCAGTGGCGATCATCGTCGTGCTCGCCGCCCGGATGTACACCATCCCGCAGTACAACGACCCGAATGCCGGCAACTACCCTAACTGGGTGTACGCCGCCATTGTGGTCATCGGCGCTTCCGCGTCCGTCGCCGTCGCCCTCTTCGTCTATCTGCGGCGTGACGCAGCTGGGGCGTGGGTCGCCGTCGCCGGCGCGCTGACGGGTGTCGTGGCCGCCATCGTTTCGGCGCCAATTGCGGCCGTCGTGTATGGCGGCGTGACCGGCTCGGGGACGGACTTCGTCGTTGCCGCCTTGCGCCAGGGCGGAGCCGACGTCTACAACGCCTCGCTCGGACAGGGGCTGCTGAGCGATCCGATCGACAAGACGATCACGAGCTTCGTGGTCTTCCTCATCCTTGCCGGCGTGTCGTCGCGGGTCCTGGCGCGCTTCCCACTCGGCGATCGGCTCGTCCACGTGGACGCCGAGCCGGCAAGGTCGCCCGAGCCGACCGGGACTCCGTCGGACAGCTGATTCCGTGATACCGGCGGATGAAGAGGCTCTGCTGCCGGCGTATGTGCGCCGGATCCTGGCGGGCGGCTATCGCAGCCTGAACCCGCTGACCAAGGCCACGCTCGCGGCCGTTTCGGCGATCGTGGCGTTTGGGGTCCGCGGCTGGACCGGACCTGCAGTCGTGTTGGCGGTCGTGCTCTCGAGCGCCCTTGTGGCCGGCGTCCTCCGCCGGATGGCGCCGTTCGCACTCGCCACGCTACCGCTCGTGGCCTCGATCCTGCTGGTGAACACGTTCCTCTATCCGAACGCGCATGACGTCATTGCCAATCTCGGGCCGCTCTCGCCGACGTGGACCGGCGCCACCGCTGCGCTGCAGGCCACCCTCAGGGTCGTGGCGTTCGGACTTTCGGCGGCCCTGTTTGCCCTGACGACGCCGATCGACGACCTCCTTGGGGAGTTGGAGCGGCGCGGCGTCGGGCGACGCGGCTCCTTCATCGTCGGCTCCGCGCTCGGGGCCATTCCCCGAACGGTGGAACGGGCACGGGAGGTCGTCGACGCCCAGCGGTCGCGCGGGATGGACACCGAAGGCAGGCTCTGGCGTCGCTTCCGTGGCCTCGTGCCCTTGATAGGCCCCGTCCTGTTCGGGGCGCTGGCCGAGGTGGAGGAACGAACCATGGCGCTCGAGGCGCGAGCCTTCACGGCACCGGGTCGGCGGACGATCCTGCGCGCACTTCCGGATTCTGGATGGCAGCGAGCGGCGCGCTGGCTATTGCTGGTCGGCTCGATTGCGGCCGTGGTCGTGTCGCTTGCCGGCGTGGTGAAGCTGCCGTGAGCGGTGAAACTGCCGCGAGAGTTGCCGCCGTGCCCGGGGCCGGGCTGGTCCTGGCGGGCGTCGGGTACCGCTACGCCGGAGCGTCGGCCGCGGCCCTTGTCTCGATCGATTTGCGACTCGAGCCGGGTCGTGTGGTCGGCCTGGCCGGGGCCAACGAGTCGGGCAAGTCGACGCTCTGCCTGGTCGTCGCGGGTCTGGCGCCGGGTGTGATCGGTGGGCGGCTCGATGGATCGGTGCGAGTGGACGGCGTCGAGACGAAGGCGATGCGGCCGCACGAACTCGCCCAGCGCTGCGGGCTGCTCTTCCAGAATGCGGCCACGCAACTCTCCGGGACGACTTCCACGGTCTTCGAGGAGATCGCCTTCGGCCCGTGCAACCTCGGACTGCCGGGCGCCGAAGTGGTGAGCCGAGTCTGGTGGGCGCTGCGAGCGGCGGGGATCGAACCGCTGGCGCCGCGCGATCCGGCGCGTCTCTCCGGCGGGCAGGCCCAGCTGGTGGCGCTCGCTTCGGTGCTGGCGCTGCGGCCCGGGTACCTGGTCCTCGACGAACCGACCAGCGAGCTCGATCCGGCCGGGACGCGGCTCGTAGCCGATGCGCTGGCCCGGATCGCCCGGGAGACCGGCGCCGGAATTCTCGTGGTCGAACACAAGACGGACGTGCTGGCACAGATCGCCGACGAGGTCGTCGTTCTGGAGCGGGGAGCGGTAGCTCTATCCGGCCCGGCGGCCGCGACCCTGGCCGACCCGCGGCTCCTTGCGCTGGGCGTCGAACCGCCCGCCGCCGTGAGGCTGGAACGCGCAGTCCGAGCCTCCGGGATCGAATGGTCGCAGGCGCTGGCGGAGGCGATCGGATGACCGCCGCCGGTTCGGCCGCCGCCGGTTCGGCCGCCGCCGGTTCGGCCGCCGCCGGTTCGGCCGTGGCCGCGCCGTCGATCGAACTCGACGCGGTTTCCTTCGCCTACCCCGACGGCACCCGAGCGCTGAGTGGCGTCACGCTCAGAATCGAGCCGGGCGAGTCGGTCGCGATCGTCGGCCAGAACGGCTCGGGCAAATCGACCCTGGTCCGGCACCTGAACGGCCTGCTCCGGCCCACAACCGGGCGGGTCCTGCTGGATGGTCGAGACGTCCGGCTCACCCACGTTGCCCGTCTTGCCGGCCTGGTCGGACTGGCGTTCCAGAACCCCGATCGCCAGCTCTTCGCCGGCCGCGTCTCGGTCGAGGTGGCCTTTGGGCCGCGGAATCTGGGGCTTCGCGGGCCGGCCCTGGACGAGAGGGTGCGCGCCGCTCTCGAAGAAGTCGGTCTCACAGCAGAGGCTTCGACCAATCCGTACGACCTCGGCTACTCGCGCCGCAAGCTGCTGGCGCTTGCTTCGGTTCTGGCGATGCGGACTCCGGTGCTGGTCCTCGACGAGCCGACCACGGGGCAGGATGCTCGGGGAGTGGCTCTGGTCCGTGACGTGGTGTCGAGGGCGGTCGGCGACGGGCGGACCGTGATCGCCATCAGCCACGACATGCGCTTCGTGGCGGAGTCGTTCCGGCGCGTGGTGGTTATGCGCGAGGGGCGCGTGGTGCTGGATGGATCGCCGGAGGCGGTATTCGGCGAGGCCGCGTGGCCGGAACTCCGGGCCGCGTACTTGGAGCCGCCACTCCCCGCCGTCGCGGGCGCGCGGCTCGGTCTCGGCACCACGCCGACGGAGGCGGAGCTGGTGGCGGCGCTTCGTGCTCGTTAGCGCGCCCGGGGCGCCGACGCGCTAACGTTCGCCACGAGGCCGACTGGAGTGGCCGCATCGCCAAGAGGCAGCGGATGCGCGTTCTCGTTCTGAACCCCGGGTCAAGCTCGCTAAAGTCGAGCGTCGTCGACGCGGCGCCGGTTGAGGCGGCACCGGCCGAGACGGCGTCGCGCGCGGGGACCGCCCCAAGCCCGGACGTGCCCACCCTCGCCGCGCTCGCGCCGGCGCCCCTGGCGAAAGTGGACGTCGACTGGGGCGTGGACGCGACCGCCGAGAGCGACCCGGCCGACGATATCCGCGGGTTGCTCCGTCGCTACTCGGACGCGGGCGTCCCGGCTGCCTCACTCGGCGCCGTCGGCTACCGCGTCGTTCACGGCGGCGAGCATTTCCGCGAGCCGGTCCTCGTGACCCCGGCGGTGATAGCGGAAGTGGAGGGGCTCCGCAGCCTGGCTCCGCTCCACAACGGCATCGCCGTGGCCACGATGAAGGCCGGCCTGTCGACGATCCCGCAGCTGCCGCACGTCGCGGTCTTCGACACCGCTTTCCACGCGACTCTTCCGGAAGACGCCTACCGCTATCCCGTGCCGGACCGCTGGTATCGCGAGTGGGGCGTCCGCCGCTACGGTTTCCACGGGATGTCGGTCGAATGGTCGGTCGAACGAGCCGCCCAGCTTCTGGATCGCCCCGCCTCCGGGCTCCGGCTGGTGGTGGCTCATCTGGGGAGCGGCTGCTCCGTCACCGCGGTGGACGGCGGCCGCTCGGTCGCGACCTCCATGGGTCTGACGCCGCTGGAGGGCTTGATGATGGGCACGCGCAGCGGCTCGATCGACCCGGGAATCCTGTTCTACCTTCGGCGCACCGGGCGGCTCACCGACGATGAGCTGGCCGATCAGCTCGACCATGAATCGGGTTTGGTCGGCGTCTCCGGCCGAACCAGCGACGTGCGCGAACTGCTGCGCCTCGAAGCCGCCGGCGACGGGCTCGCCACTCTGGCGCTTCAGATCTTCGTGCGCCGCGCAGCCGAATGCATCGCCGCCGCCGCGACCTCTCTCCCGGCGCTGGACGCGATCGTCTTCACCGGCGGGATCGGCGAGAACGCCGCCGGGTTGCGAGCCAGGATCGTTGCCAGACTTGCGTCCATCGGCGTGGCGGCTATCGACGACGCCTCGGCGAGCCGTGACTCGGTTATCAGCTCTCCCGGCAATTCGCCCGCGATCTTGAGGATCGAGGCCCGCGAGGATCTCGTCGTGGCGCGCGCCGCGGCCACGGTGGTCGAGACCGCCCGGCCGGGGAAGTACGGGCTCTAGGGCTGCCTACAGCTCCCCGGCGAGCTGGGCGAAAGCCCGGACCAGCGCGGGTCGAGAGGCGAGCGACGGGAACGGCGACAGCGGCAACGCGTCCGTGACCGAGCCGCCGTCGAAGCGGACCCGCCGGGCAAGCTGGGACAGGGCCGCGAGATCGGCCAGCTGGCCCTCGACGAAAGAGCGCCCGACCACCTCACCGTGACCGGGAACCACCGGGCCATGCGCTGCTTCGAGCAAGCGCGTCAGACTGCCGGGCCAGTCCATCGGATATGAGTCCTCGAACGATGGCGGGCCACCTTGCTCGACCAGATCGCCGGCGAAGACGACATGGACGTCGGGCACGACCACGATCACGTCGTTGTCGGTGTGGCCGCGTCCGAGATGCGCCAACGTGACCGGCCGGCCGCCGAGCTCGAGCTCGACCCGGTCGCGGAACGTCTTGTTCGGCGGGGTGATGCGGGTGTCCAGGTACTCCGACGCCACTTCCGGCATCGCTGCGGCAAGGGCAACCTGGGTCGTCCGGCTGTCCTCGCGAAGGCGACTGGCGCAACGCTCGTGGCCCCATATCTCCGACGGCACGAAGGCGTAGTTGCCGAAGGCGTGGTCGTAGTGGTGATGGGTGTTCACGACCCGCATCCGGGTCGAGGTGACCCAACGGACCTCGTCCATCAGCTCGCGGCCCTGTCGCTCCGAACCGCGCGTGTCGATGATCAAGCAGTCGGACTCGCCGACGACCAGCCCGATCGTGACGTTGTAGTCCGAGTAGCGACGGACGAAGACCCGGTCGGCTATCTCGACCCACATTCGGGCCGCGCTGGTCGCACCATGCCGGATGTAGAGGCTCATCGACCGGCCGCGGATACTCGGAGCCGCACGGCACGAGCCTTCGCGTCGACGCCAGCGCTCACAGATCGCTCCGCTGCCATGTTGCCGCCACAGAAATGTCGCCGCCGACTGCCGACGGATCGTGACGACAATCCGCACCGGCTTGCCCAGCTGGGCCGTCGATGGACGGTCTGCCGGGCGCGGCCGTCAAACGATACGCCCTTAGCGGGACGGCTACTGCGACTGCGCGCCCGAAGCCGAGCCTTCGGCTCCGGCCTTTTCCTCGGCCTTCTCTTCGGTGTCGTCGGCCAGGGCATGGGCGACGGTGTCGAGCGAGAGCAGCGCGCACTTCAGGCGGGCCGGGCTGATGTCGATCCCGAGCAGGTCGAGCACGTTGTCGGGGGTCATGCGTTCGACCTCCTCGACGGTCTTGCCCTTGATCTCGTCGGTCAGGAGCGACGCGCTGGCCTGGCTGATTGCGCAGCCCCGGCCGGTGAAGGCCACCTCGCGCACAACTCCGTCGGAGATGCCGAGCATCATCGTGATCCGATCGCCGCAGAGCGGGTTCGAGCCTTCATAGCTGGCCGTGGGTGCCTCGAGGACGCCGAAGTTGTGGGGGCGCCGGTAGTGTTCGAGGATGTAGTCGCGGTAGAGGTCGTCCATCGGAGTGGAGGATACGCCTAGCGGTCGAAGATGCGGACCACGTCGCGAAGGCCCGCCGCCAGGGCGTCGATCTCCTCCGGAACGGTGTAAACGTTGAAGCTCGCCCGCGCCGTGGCCGCCAGATCGAAGCGCTCATGGAGCGGCATCGTGCAGTGGTGGCCGGCGCGAACGCAGATCCCCGAACGGTCGAGGATCTGGGCCACGTCATGGGGGTGGATGCCCGACAGGTTGAACGACACGACGCCGCCTCGGAGTTCCGCGGCCGGGCCGTACAGCTCGATTCCGGGGACCTCGCGCGGCAGAACCTCCAGCGCGTATGCCGTCAGCTCTCGTTCGTGGGCGCGGACGGACTCCATGCCCAGGCTCATCAGATATTCCGCGGCCGCACCCATCCCGATCTGAGCCGCGATGTCGGGCGTGCCGGCTTCGAACTTGTAGGGGATCTCGTTCCATGCCGAACGGCGCAGGTGCACCTCGCGGATCATGTCGCCGCCGGCCATGAACGGCGGCATCGCCTCGAGCAGACCGCGGCGGGCCCAGAGCGCTCCGGAGCCGGTTGGGCCGAGCATCTTGTGGCCGGAGAAGACGTAGAAGTCGGCTCCCAGCTCCTGCACGTCGACCGGCACATGAGGCACGGCCTGCGCGCCGTCGATGAGGACCAGCGCGCCGGCGGCATGGGCCATCTCGACCATCTCGCGGACCGGGTTGACCGTTCCGAGCATGTTCGAGACGTGGGTGAAGGCGACGAGCTTGGGCCGCAGGTGGAGGAGGACTTCGTAGACCTCGAGCTGCAGGAGCCCGTCGTCGGTGACGGGGACGAACTCCAGGTCGCCGTCCTTCTCCTGGACCACGAGCTGCCAGGGGACCAGGTTGGCGTGGTGCTCCATCTCGGTCAGTACGATCGAGTCGCCCCGGCCGATGTGGTGGCGGCCCCACGAGTAGGCCACGAGGTTGATCGCTTCGGTTGCGTTTCGGACGAAGACGATTTCAGCCGGCTCTGGGGCGTTGATCAGGCGCGCGCTGCTGGCGCGGGCCGCCTCGTAGGCGCCGGTCGCCCGCTCCGCGAGTTCGTAGATGCCACGGTGGATGTTCGAGCTGTATTCGCGGTTGTAGCCGTCGACGGCCTCGATCACGGCCAGGGGCTTGAGACTCGTCGCGGCCGAGTCCAGATAGATGAGCGGCTTGCCGAAGCGATTGGTCGTCGCCAGGATCGGAAAGTCGGCCCGGACGCGGTATGGATCGAGGCGAGCAGGCTCGGCCTGATCCTTCGGCTGCGTGGTTGCGAGATCGGCCATTCGATCGTTCCGCCCTAGTGGGCGGCCCCCATCGCCGGCGCAGCGACTTCCGCCGCCCCCTCGGGAGCCTCGTCGCCGACCTCAGCCTCGAGCCCGGCCTCGGCGAGAATCGGCGCATAGCCTTCTTCTTCGAGGCGCAGCGCCAGATCCTTGCCACCGCTGGCGACGATCCGGCCGGCCGCAAGAACGTGGACCGTGTCGGGCGTGATGTAGTTCAGCAGACGCTGATAGTGGGTGATCACCAGGACGCCCATGTTCGGGTTCAGCATGGCATTCACGCCCTCGGCGACGATGCGGAGGGCGTCGATGTCCAGGCCCGAATCGGTCTCGTCGAGGATCGCCATCTCGGGCTCGAGGACCGCCATCTGGAGCATCTCCAGGCGCTTCTTCTCGCCGCCGGAGAAGCCTTCGTTCACGTAGCGCGCCGCGATCGACTCGTCCATCTTGAGCAGCGTCATCTTCTCGCGGACGAGCTTGCGGAACTCGCCCATCGGGATGCCGCCCTTGAAGGCGTCCGTGGGATCGATGTTCGGGTCCGGGCTCAGGCCGGAGCGGCGGGCGTTGATCGCCGATCGCAGGAAGCTCGCCACCGACAGCCCGGGGATGGCCATCGGGTACTGGAAGGCAAGGAACATGCCGAGCCTGGCCCGCTTGTCGGCCGACATCTTGAGCAGGTTGTGGCCCTTCCAGAGCACCTCGCCGGACTTGACGATGTAGGCGGGATGGCCCATGAGCGCGTACGCCAGGGTGGTCTTGCCCGAGCCGTTGGGGCCCATGATGGCGTGGACCTCGCCCTGGCCAACCGTCAACTCGATCCCCTTGAGGATCTCGTGGTCGGGGTTCGCGACAGGAGCGACGTGCAGGTCGTGGATGACTAGGTCTTGCTCGCTCACGTTGGCTGGGGTGCTCCTTGGGTTCGAATCTGCCGTGAAGGGCCGGCGGCCATCAGACGCGCCGACGTGGGAACCAGGTCCGCGAGGGTCATCGATTCCAGGGCGCCGGAGATGGCGTCCCTGACTCGAATCCAGAGGAAGTTGACGGTGCAGTAGCCGGTCCGTGCGCAGGTATTGTGAGTGGGATCGTCGCTCGCGCACATCATCGGCGCGATCGGCCCCTCGAGCGCGCGCAGGACTTCGCTCATATGTATCTGCTCGGGCGGGCGCGTGAGTTCGTAGCCGCCGTGGGCGCCGCGAGTGCTCTGCACCAGTTCGGCGTCGCGGAGGCTGATGACGAGCTGCTCGAGGTAGGCCCGAGGCAGGTCTTCCTGCTCGGCGATGTCCGTCAGGCTGGCGGGCCCGTGTCCGTGCCGCTGGGCGAGCTGCGCCATCAGCCGCACGCCGTACTCGCCCTTCGTGGAGAAGGAAACGGCGCCGGTGCTGTGATACGTCCTCGTAGCCAGCTTGATTCTCCTCTTCGACGCTGGGTCGGATCGGGGGGACGCCCGGTAATTCCGACTTAAACCGTCGGAAATGAGTATATGAGCGCAGCCGGGGAGCGTCAACGACGGCGCGGGGGGCGTAATCAGAGGCTGACGAAGCTGCCGAATCGCAAAGACTCGTGCCCGCTCCCCCGCCCTACTTCCAGTAGCCGGTGACGTCGAGCTGAAGATTGGTCTTTGATGCCGGCTTGCCGACCCAGATGAGATACAGGCGGCCGGTTGGGTCGAGAGCGACGTCGAGGCCGTTGGCGATGCTCTGGCCGACCACGGCATTGACCGTGGACGAGGTCGGGGTGCCCACGATGGACGGGGCGGCAAAGGCGAAGCCCGCACTCGGTGGG
>Ga0302321_100004219_pt1 | contig 12413 bp, 10 predicted proteins | sample Fen_T0_1_FD_202505 | JGI IMG/M metagenome (GOLD analysis project Ga0302321, IMG submission 202505) | Peat permafrost microbial communities from Stordalen Mire near Abisko, Sweden - Fen_T0_1 | ecosystem: Environmental > Terrestrial > Soil > Wetlands > Permafrost | place: Sweden: Abisko...
CTCCACGTTCCAACCATCGGCATCGGTGCCGGCGCCGGCTGCTCGGGCCAGGTCCAGGTCGTCACGGACCTGCTGGGCATGAGCGCCGACTTCACGCCCAAACACGCCCGCCACTACACCGAGCTGTATTCGATCATCAGGGCCGCGGCCGAGGCATATCAGGCGGATGTCGCGGGCGGTACCTTCCCGGGCCCGGCGGAGAGTTCCGGCATCGATCAGGCCACCCTGGAGGCCATCCTCCAGCCCGAGCCTGCCCATCGCCCCGAAATGGTCGAGGCCAGCCGCGGCATCCCGCTCGACCGGGACCTGTAGCCGTGGCCGGAGCCGCGCTGCCGCGAGTTGTCCGAACGCGCGGCGAACTGCGCGCCGTACTGGCGGAGTCTCCGCGGCCGATCGGCCTCGTGCCGACGATGGGCGCGCTCCACGACGGACACGCGTCTCTCATCCGGGCCGCCGGCAGGGACAACGCCACGGTACTGGTCAGTGTCTTCGTCAACCCCCGCCAGTTCAACGATTCGTCCGACTTCGAAAAGTACCCGCGCGAGGAGGCGGCGGACGTGGCTCTGGCGGGCGCTGCCGGTGCCGACATCGTCTGGATCCCTGCGGTCGCGGACGTGTATCCGGCCGGATTCCAGACGGCGGTCCGCGTCGGCGAACTGACCGAGCTGCTCGAGGGCGCAGCGCGTCCGGGCCACTTCGAGGGCGTGACCACCGTCGTCGCCATCCTGCTCGGTCTGGCCGGCGCCGATCGCGCGTATTTCGGGCAGAAGGACGCGCAGCAGCTGCTCGTCGTCCGCCGCATGTCCTTGGACCTGGGCATCGGAACCGAGATCGTCGCGTGCCCGATCGTGCGCGAGCCCGACGGGCTGGCGATGAGCTCGCGCAACGTGCGCCTCACGCCCTCCGAGCGGGCGGCCGCGCCGGTCCTGCGGCGCGCCTTGCTGGCCGCCCGCGCCCGATACGAAGCCGGCGAGCGCAACGGCGAGACGCTCCGTACGGCGATGCGGGAAGTGCTCGATTCGGAACCGCTCGCGGATACCGAGTACGTGAGCTGCGCCGATCCGGCGACCCTCCGGGAGCTGGTGCGTATCGACGGACCGGCCTTGCTGTCGATGGCCGTCCGGTTCGGGGCGGTCCGGTTGATCGACAACGAGCCATTGGCGGCCTCTTAAGCCGCCAATGGCTTTGGCGGTTGCCTCGCAACCGCTGGTGGCGCGGCCTCTTAGGCCGCCAATGGCTTTGGCGGTTGCCTCGCAACCGCTGGTGGCGCGGCCTCTTAGGCCGCCAATGGCTTTGGCGGTTGCATCGCAACCGCTGGTGGCGCGGCCTCTTAGGCCGACAATGGCTTTGGCGGTTGCCTCGCAACCGCTGGTGGCGCGGCCTCTTGGCTCGCCCCGGTCGAGCCCTCGTCGGGAACCGCGGTGATCGCGGCGGCGTCTCCATCTCGACAAGCCGAACTTCCGGCGCAGACGCTCACACGAGGGCGGACCGATGACTACGGAATTCACCCACCAGCCCGACGCCGATGAACCCGCGACTGGCACCGGCGACGCAGATGCCGCGACCCAGTGGACTCGCAGGTCAATGAGGTCCGCAATCGGGCGGCACGGCCGGATTGCTCACGCGTTCGCGCTCGTGGCCGTTGCCGCGTTCATCGGCGCCGCGTATGTGGTCGGCGGCCCGCCCATCTTCGACGGCGGCGGCGCGACATACGCAGCGGTGCCGTCAGCGGGAGCTGCTTTCGATGGCTCGACCACGGGCCGCTTCTCTGCGGAATATGGACAGAACGGCTCGAAGACGTCCGGCGGGGCTCCGGTGGCCGAGGCCGCGGTTCCCCAGGCAATCGACCAGAAGCCGTGGTCGGCCAACGTCAACGAGACCAAGATAATCAAGACCGGCACGATGACCCTCGAGGTCGCCGAAATCGATACGGCCTTGAGTCAGGCGAAGTCAGTTATCGCCGGCATGGGCGGCCGCGTCGACTCATCGAACCGTTACGGCACGGGACCCGACATGGTCGCGACCGTTACGTTCAGGGTGCCGGCGGACAAGTGGGATCAGGCGTTGTCGGAGATCCATAAGGTCGGCTCCAAGATCATCAGCGAGCAGACGGGCACGGCCGACGTGACCGGCCAGGTGGCCGACCTGGCAGCGCAAATCAAGAACCTGCAGACGACCGAGACGGCGCTCCAGAGCATCATGGCCAGGGCATCCGCCATCCCCGACGTCGTCGCGGTCCAGAACCAGCTGACCACCGTGCAGGGCCAGATCGAGCAGCTTCAGGCGCAGAGCAAGACGGTCAACGATCAGGCGGACATGAGCACGCTGGCGGTGACTTTCCAGCTGCCCACCAAGACCGTCATCACGGCAGCAACGCAGGACTGGACGCTCAGCAGCCAGGTCGACCAGGCCGGGGCAGCCCTGGTCCGCATCGGCCAGGGACTTGCCACCATCGGCGTCTGGATCCTCGTCGTCGTCCTGCCCCTGGCCCTTGTTCTGGGTCTCCTGCTGGGGTTGGCAGCCATTTTCCGGCGCATCCGAAACCGCGGCCGGAGCCGGACGGAGGTCGCCGCATAAGCCACTTGAGCGGCCACTCGCCGGGGTCATGATCCGCGGACCCTTCCCCGACGAATAGATTGGTGAGACACACCGGCACACCCGGAAAGCGGTCCGCGACAGGGCAAGAGAGGGTAACCATGGGCGCAACGAAGTTCTGTTTCGCCGTACTCGTCGCCGGCGTGCTGGCAGCGGGCTGTTCCAACTCATCGGCGACAGCCGCGCTCGACTACAACGGGAACTACAGCGGCCCCGCCGCCGCCACCTACGCCCCCGCCGCCACCGCCGCGCCGGCCGGCGAGGCCTACGGGCCCGTTCCGGCCGCGTCCGGTGCGGGCGTAGCGAAGGGCGGCGCCATTGCCGCGGCGACTGCGGCGCCGGCGAACGTTCCAAACGGCTCCACCATCCAGGACCAGATCGTCAAGATCGGCACCATCCAGGTGCAGGTAACCTCGATCGACGACTCCATCCTGCGAGCGACGGACCAGATCCACGCTCTCGGCGGCTGGCTGGCCAGCTCCGACCGGGTCGTCGACACGGGCAAGGAAGTGGGCTCGGTCACCTACCGGCTGCCGGTCAACCAGTTCGAGCCGGCCCTCGCCGCGATGCGCAGGTTCGGCTCCAAGGTGCTGTTCGAGCACACCGAGTCGACTGCCGTAGGCGGCCAGATTGTCGACCTCAAGGCCCGCATCGCCAACCTGCAGGCCAGCGAGAAGGCCATCCAGGCGATCATGACCAAGGCCAACACGATCGGCGACGTCCTGACCGTGCAGCAGCGGCTGTCGGAAGTTCAGGGCCAGATCGAAGAACTCTCAGGCCAGCTCGCCGGTCTGACGGACCAGGCCGCCTACAGCACGCTGACCGTTGGGTTCGTCGTCCCGTGGACACCGCCCAGCGCAAGCCCCTCCCCCACCGCCTCGCCCAGCCCGACGCCGGTCGTATGGAGCGCCAACGACCAGGCCAATCAGGCCAGCGGATCGCTCCGTGAGGTGGGCCAGGCCGGGGCCACGGCCTTGATCTGGATAGTGATCCTGGTCGCCCCGGTTGCGATCATCACCATCCTATTGCTGGCATTGCTTGTCTTCGTGTCGAAGAAGCTGGATCCGTTCCGGCGGCGGCTGCTGCCGTTCACGGTATCCCAGCCGGCCCGGTACGCACCGCCGGCATGGCAGTACGGAGCCCAGCCGGCGCAGGCCGCTCCGGCACCGCGTCCGGAGGACCAGCCCAAGGCCTGACATCCCGACGGGGCGGTTCCTGCCGCGGGACCGCCCATCCCACCCACGGCCGCAAGCTCTCCGCGGCCGACGCGGCGCGCTGGACGGCGACCGGGATCACCCCCGCGTCGCCGTCTTTCGCTCGACGAGCTGAATGGCGTCGCGGAGTCGGCCGAGCGTCTCGGCATCGACGGCGTCCGGCCCGAGATATGGGCCGAGCCGCTCCAGGATGTCGACCACGAGGCCGAAGAAGACCCCCGCGTCGGCGAGGAAGAACTGCGGCTCGTTGTTGTAGCGAACGAGGGTCAGCCGGCCCTGCAACACCTGGCGCTCATCGGCGTGGGCGATCTGCGTCGAGAAGTTGTGGCCCTGGATGCCGTCGGGGTTGTTGAGGTAGTTCAGGGCGTTGTCGATGGCCAGGCCGAAGCGTGCCCGCCAGGCGACCATGCGCTCCTGGACTTCAGGCGGGATTCGGACTTCGGCGGTTTCGTCGAAGACTTCGGGCGTCACCGTCAGCAGGCCGACCAGCGTGGCGCCGGCCCGCGCTCCCAGCATCACCTGCAGCGACCGCTCGAGCGTGAACACCTCCGAGTCGAACCGGGGGCTGGTAATTACGTCGGTCAGGAGATCCTCGACATTGTCCAGCACGCCGGGCTCGGCCAGCGCGTTGGCCAGATGGAGGGTCTCCTCCTTGAACAGGAACTTCTCTTCGTGGTCGAGCATGTGCGCTCCTATCCCGAGCGGCCGCCGGGTCGCCGATGCCGGAGGCTCGATGGGCAAATGGCTATCGGCCGACGGATGGTAGCACCGGCACGTCGGCCGGGCCTTCCACCGCGGGCGGGTGCTCCCCGCGCAGCGGTCTGAGGTATCAGGATGCGGCGCGTCGCCGCGGACCCGTCGCGGGGGGAAGGATCACATGCTTCCGCCGCCGAGGAAACCGACCCCGATCATCATCCCGTTGTTCGCGATGATTTGGAGATCCTCGTCGGACAGAGGCTCTCCCTTCCGAGCGCGGTGCGCCCTGGACTGGCAGTCCGAGCACAGATAGACGCGGGCGCCGTCGGAGCGGTCGATGTCGCGTCGATCCGAGAAAAAGAAGCTGCCCGCGACCGTTTCCTGACCACAGCCGACGCAGGGCTCCTCCACCGTCGAGGGTAGCGCGTGGGAATCTTCACTCATGATCTTCGTGCCTCCATGCCTGGAATGCTCGGCCTCTAGACAGCACGAGTCAATAGACAACGGAGCGCACAGGGCGCGACCCCGACGTGAGGGGGTACGTCGGGGCCGCAGAGGAATTCGCGAAGGCGGCGACCTATGGATAGATGCCGCGTACGGAGGCAGCGTCGGCGACGCGCTGGACGGCCAGCAGGTAGGCCGCCGTGCGCATGTTGACCTTCTGCTTAAGACTCATCTCGAGCGTGCTTGCAAAGGCCTTGACCATGACCTTGTGAAGCTTCTCGTTGACGTGCTCGATGTCCCAGAAGTCGCGCTCGAGATCCTGGACCCATTCGAAGTAGCTGACCGTGACACCGCCGGCATTGCACAGAATGTCCGGGATGACGAACTTGCCGGCCTTGTAGAGGATCTCGTCGGCTTCTGGAGTCGTGGGGCCGTTGGCGGCCTCGCCGATCAGCCGGGCCTGGATCCTGCCCGCGTTTTGGGCGGTGATCTGGTTCTCCAGGGCGGCCGGGATCAGGATTTCGCAGTCGAGTTCGAGCAGGTCCGCGTTGCTGATCTCCTTGGTGCCCGGGAAGCCGACCACCGAGCCGTGCTCCTTCTTCCAGGCCAGGACCGACGTCGGGTCGAAACCTTCCGGCTTGTAGATACCGCCGGTCGAGTCGCTGACGGCCACGATCTTGGAGCCCTGGGCGAACATCAGCTGGGCGGCGATGGCGCCGGCATTGCCGAAGCCCTGAACCGCGACGCGGCACTTTGGGATCTCCATGCCCAGGTGGCGGGCCGCGTCGATGAGCGTGTAGACGGCGCCCTGGGCCGTCGCTTCGTTACGGCCCTCGGAGCCGCCGAGCGGGATCGGCTTGCCCGTCACAACGGCCGGCGCGGTGTACCCGACGTGCATCGAGTACGTGTCCATGATCCAGGCCATGGTCTGCGAGTTGGTGTTGACGTCCGGGGCGGGGATGTCCTTGTCGGGGCCGATGAGAATGCTGATCTCGGTGGCGAAGCGCCGGGTCAGACCCTCGACCTCGCGCAGACTCAGCTTCTTCGGATCGACGATGACGCCGCCCTTGCCGCCGCCGAACGGGATGCCGACTACGGCGCACTTCCAGGTCATCCACATCGCCAGAGCCTTGACCTCGTCCAAGGTCACGTTCTGGTGATAGCGGATTCCACCCTTGGCCGGGCCCCGGCTCAGGTTGTGCTGGACCCGGTAGCCTGTGAAGACCTCAACCGACCCGTCGTCCATCTTCACGGGGAAGTGGACGGTCAGCTCGCGTTTCGGTTCGCGCAGGACTTTGCGCAGTCCGGGGGAGAGGTTCAGATGCTCGGCAGCAAGATCGAATTGCTGCTGGGCGACATCCCAGGCGTTGATCGCGGCTGCGATCTGCTCGGTCGCCATCGGCCGGATACCCTCCATGGCCGTGACCTCGGGCTGGAAGCCCTGCGCCGTGGGCTCGAATTGCCCGGCGTGCGCACTGACTCCCGGCGGTCCCGGCGATGACGCGGCGGCCGACCGAATTGGCATCGGAGAGCAGCACCGCAGGTTCCACTTGGCCGGAGTATAGACCTCCTGCCAAACGATGCCATTCGCCCGAAGTCACAGGCTCACAGGCTGATCGGCCTAACGTTACGATGGTAAAAAGGCCGATTCGCCGAATGAATCGAGGCACCCGCAGCCAAACGCCACGAGCGACTACGTTTCGCGGACGAGCACCGCACCGTAGGCGCCGGGACCGACGTGAGCACCGATGACCGGCCCGATTATTTGCGTGGTGACGAGCCTCGGGGCGGGTCCCGGCATAGCCGCGAGGACGGCGTCGTGGAAGGCGGCCGAGTCGGCCGGCGGTGAATACAGGATGTGGACCTCGGTCGCCGGCTCGGACGTGAGAAGCTCGATCGTGCGCGCCATGGCCTTGGTGCGAGTGCGCGGCTGCTCGGCCGCGACGACATGGCCGTCTATGACCGTGATTATCGGCTTGACGGAAAGCATCCCGCCGACGGCGGCCTTGGCGGCGCTGATCCGGCCGCCCTTGCGCAGGTTGTCGAGCGTCTCGAGGCCGACAAATAGTGTCGTGCACGCCACGAGCTTCTCCATTGCGGCGGCGATTTCGCCTGCCGGGGCGCCACGGGCCGCCATCGCCGCCCCACGTAACGCCTTCGATCCGACGGCCATCGAAGCCGACCCGGAATCGACGATGTGGATTTCCCGATCGGGCAGCATCTCCCTGGCCACGCGCGCGCTCTGGATCGTGGCCGAGAGCGTCTCGGTGAGGCAGACGCAGACGATGCTGTCGGCGCCGTCCCGGAAACAGCTGTCGAACGCTTGCTTGAACTGACCGGCGCTCGGTGCCGCGGTGTGGGCGAAGTCGGAATCCGGAAGGCTCATCAGCCGCCAGAATTCCACGGCCGAGAGCTCGTCGGGCGAGAGGTAGCTCTGCTTCCCAATCGACACGGACAAGGGGACTTGCAGGATCCCGGCCTCGCGCAGTCTGATCGGGTCCAGGTCCGATCCGGAATCTGTGACGATGGCGACGGTCATCGCTACTCCTCGACGGTTGGTTCCGGTGGCCGCTTCCCCTCCCCGTCCGGCAATGCAAGGGTATCGCTTATGGCATCACTTATAGAGACCGATTCGTGGTCCCGGACGAGGCCGTCGACGACGGCGCCCTCATGGGCCCGCAGGTTCAACAGCGCGGATATCCCGATGACCAGCAGCAGCGCAGTCGCCACGACGAGCCCGTCGATGCCCTTCCATGAGGCGGCCACAGCTCCGATCACGGCACCGAGCACCTGCCCGACACCCAGGAAGACCGAGTAGAGACCCATGATCGCGCTGCGGTCCGCCTCGAAACCCTCGCTGACATCGGCGAGCAGGCCGAGGGCGGCGGGGGTGGCCCCGGACATGACAAACAGGGCGACCGCCGCGACCACGCCGAGGGATGCCAGGATCGGAGTGGAGATGCCCCCAAGATGGTTGATGGCGACCACATCGGCGGCCATGACCACGAATGCCCCGACGCCCATCATCAGCATGGTCGTGCGGCGGAAGCGGGCATATACGGTGCCCCAGAACAGCAGCCCCGCACCGAAGATGACCGCCAGAACGGCCTCGCCGATGCCGATCGTGGTGGCCGAGACCCCCTTCATCAGGAACTGGCTCGGGTCGGTGATATTGCCCCTGATCAGAAGCGGCGCCTGGAGCGCCCACAACCCCAGGATGGCGTTGATGGACAACCAGGTCGGAGCGAACAGGAGCACCTTCCGGCTGGTGGCCATGCGCCAGTATCGGGAGAGCGCCGAGGCGCGATGCCCGCGTTCGGCAGGCGCAGCTACGGCCTCACCGCCGGCAGGTTTCGGGCGCGGAGCTTCGGAGACGCCGTAGGCATATAGCGCCAGAGCGGTCAGGTAGAAAAGGCAGTTGATGAAGAACGCCGTTCGGCCGAACGAGTCCCACAGCAGCCCGCCGACGGCCGGACCAACCGCCAGCATCCCCCCCAACGACACGAATTCGAATAGCGAGACGACGCGGCCCCTGAGTTCCTCGCTGCCCTCGGTCTCCGCGGCGATGAACCCGAGAGTGGATGGGATCGAAGCGGCCGTCGAACTGCCCTCGAGGAGACGGGTCACGAAGAGCACGGGCAGATGCGTGGTCAGGCCGGTCATGAACACCGCCACGCCACCGAAGATGGGGCCGAGCAGCATGATGACCTTGCGGCCGTAACGGTCGGCAAGGACTCCGAAGACGATCGCACCGGTGAGCTCCGTGGCGTAGAAGCCGCCCGTGAGCAGGGAAATCTGACCCGGCCCGGAACCGGTGTTCCTGGTCGACTGGTCGATGAGAAAGACGAGCATGACGCCGGTCACGGCCGTGCTGACTCTCAGTACGAACGTGGCCAGGAGCATGGAGGCGATTGAGCGGTTCACACCGGATAGCCTAGCGGGCCGGACATCGACCCGCGCAGCCCGCGGCGGGACGGATACTGAGGGGGCTGAGGCTATACTCGAAGTTCCGGTGCCGGACCGCATCGCTCCGCCGACGCCCGCTGGGAATGGGCGCGCAGTTGCGATCTGGACCTTGCGCCCGGAAGCCCGCGATCGCATGATTCAACGAACCAGCATGCAGGAGGAGCCGGCTTTGTCACTGCGCCGCTCCCTGCCTGCCTCCACCCGCACCGAGGGTTCCTCCGTCCTGGCGGCCGCGGCGCGAGTTGACAGGCCCACGCGACGCCGTGCCGGCGTCTTCCGCCGGGCCATCCGCCACGAAATCCGTCGAATCGAGGATCCGCGGCGCCTCACCATGATCGTGCTCCTGGGTCTTGCGGCCGGGCTGGTTCTTGCCGGACTTCTGGCGCGCGGCGAGGCGGCCGGCGCCGATACCCGAGCCTACTGGGCCGCCGGCCGGCTGTGGCTGAGCGGTGGCGATCCGTACCATCCCCAGGGCCCCTACATGCCCTACGTTTACTCGCCCTGGATGCTGCCCCTGTTCGTGCCGTGGTCGATCCTGCCGTGGGACGTGGCCTGGTTCTTCTGGCGCGGGGCCACCATCATCGGCCTGGCCTGGAGCGTGCACTGGGCGTACAGCCGCCGGCCCATGACCACCTCCATCCTGCTGGTCCTGCTGGCCTTCCCCATAGCCGCGAACCTGGACACGGGCAACATAAACCTGCCGCTGACGCTGCTCCTTTTCGGATCCCAATTCTCGCGGCCGGCACTGGCCGGCCTGCTGTGGATGGTCGCGACGACCGTCAAGTGGATACCGGCTGTCTTCTGGCCGTTCCTATCGCCCCGCGGACGACTGTGGGGCGTCTTCTGGACCGTCCTTGCCGTTGTGCTCACGGCCATCACTCTGCCTCAGACCCTTGTTCAGCTCCACGTTCTGTTCTCTTTCGAGCGCCCACTGCGAGTGGACTACCTGGTGTTCATCTGGGCGATCGTACCCTGGGCTTGGAGCCACCCCGAGGCGTTCCGCTGGTTGATGCCCTCGACCTGGCCCGGGGCCGCGCAGGCCGGAGCGGCGGCGGCGAAGATCTGGCACGTCCATTGGAGGCGCAGTCCGGAACGGACCTACGAGACTCTGCGGCGGGTCGTGCGGACGCGGGTCCGCAGCTTCTTCGGGCTGGACGCCTGACCCGGCGAGGCCGCGCGCCAATCTCGGCAGGTGGCCGCGTCTTTGTTACGAGTACGCCATCCGCTCCGCTGGTCGATCCCGGCACCGCGGGCTAGGATGAGCGGTGATGCCGACAAACGAACTACTCCGCGCAATCCGACCGGCCACCCTCCTGGTCGCGGATGACGAACCCGGCGCGCGGCGACTGCTGCGCCGGATACTCGAACCGGCGGGCTACGGTGTGGTCGAGGCGGCGACCGGCTCGGAAGCCCTGGCCGCGGTCGAGTCGGTGCGGCCGGATCTGATCATCCTCGACATCACCATGCCCGACATCGACGGCGTGACCATCTGCGAACGCATCAAGGCAGACCCGGACACCCACCTCACGCCGGTCATCCACATCACCGGCCTGGCGACTCGCGACCAGCGCCTTCGAGCCCTGGCCGCCGGCTCCGACGAATTCGTCGGCAAGCCGTTCGACATAGAGGAACTGCTCATCCGCGTCCGCTCACTTCTGCGGACCAAGTACCTCACCGACCATCTCGTCAGCATCGAGGCGGTGGTCGTAGCCCTGGCGCGAACGGTCGAAGCCCGGGACAACTACACCGAAAAGCACCTCCGCCGCGTAGCCGACCGGGCCGTTGAAGTGGCCAGGCGGATGGGCATGTCGGAACGCGAGATCGAAGGCGTCCGGCTCGGCGGTCTGCTCCACGATCTGGGGAAGATCGCCGTTCCCGACGCAGTCCTCCTCAAGCGCGGGCCGCTGGACAGGGCCGAGTTCGCACTCGTCCGCAAGCACCCCGAGGCCGGCGCCGAGATAGTGCGCCCGCTGCGCGCGTTCGAGGGTCCGGAGCCGGCGGTCCTCCATCACCACGAGCATTTCGACGGCACCGGCTATCCCTACGGGCTGCGCGGTGACTCGATACCGCTGGCGGCCAGGGTCGTGGCCGTGGCCGACGCGTTCGACGCGATGACTACCGACCGGCCGTATCGGGCGGCGATGTCGCCGGCCGTCGCGTTCCAGCGGCTCGAGGACGGCCGCGCCGAGCAATGGGATCCCGATGCGGTCGACTCGTTCCTGGCCGCCTACGCCGGCAGCACCGAAGCGCTGGAGATCGCCGAGGGCTTGTAGACGCCCTTCTGGTTGAACTCGAGCGCGGCTGGGGGCGGTTCCAGCGGAAACGGCGCCGGTTGATCGTGGTGGCGACAAGACGATGACCGAGTACTCGCCCGTCGGAATCGGTCGGGCCGAATTAGCCGCGCCGCGCCGTCGGCCGTAGAACGTGGCCGCGGTATCCCGGCGCAAACCCGCCGGCCTCGAGAAGCGTCCGCCAGCGCGACACCCCGACCGGCTCGCCGTCGACGCGAACGACGACCAGTTCGCGGAACCGCCCATCGTCCACGAGCGCCCGGAGTGCCGGGAACGCGGCCGCTGCGACAGCCGGGTCTTCTGATGCGGGCAGCGTCTGAATGGAGTGGCCACCTCGGTCGAGGTAAAGCGCGGCCGCCCCATTGACGAGGACGACATATGCGCCTGCGGCCCGCTGTACGGGCCGGCGGTCGGTCTCGTCGCGGCGCGGCCAAGCCAGCGCGGCACCGTAAGGGTTGGCCGGGTCCGCGGCTGCAAGCAGGAACACGGCCGCGCTCTGGTCGTCGCGGCCGTCTGCAGCCGGCTCACGCATCGATCTCAACCGGTCCACGGCTCCGGGCAGGGCAAACTGGGCCGCGCCGAGGCCGTCGACGAAGTAGCCGCGCCGGATCCGGCCCGACTCCTCCATCGCGCGGAGCAACGGGTACACCGCGCTAAACCCGCCCAGGACGTCTTCCGAGGCGACGGCCTCACGAGTCAGGACGCCGTAGCGGTCGAGTAGAGCGACCGCCAGAGCGTGGAGCCGGGTCGTTGCGGTGGCTGCGTTCGGAACGCTGCCGCCGGCCGACGCGGCGCGGCCCACGGCCGGAGTCGCGCCCGCGGCAGCGGACGCGCCGACGGCAGCGGCGCTTCCACTCGCCGGCGCCCCGGCCGCCTCGGCCCCGCGGACCAGCGACCAGCGCCCGACCGCCTCCGGCGGGCCGAGCTGCATCCGCCCCGGCCGTGGTCGCCGCTCGCCGGAAGGTCTTCGCCAGCGCAGCGCCCGGAGCGGCGCAAACGTGTCGTTGGTGACCTCGCCGGCCCATACGAGATCCCACAGCGCGTCGAGCACGTCCCTCTCCGACGTGGGTCCGGCGGCCGGTGCGAACTCGCGGTAGAACGAGGCGCCGCGAGCCGCCAGCCTCTCACGCAGCCTGCCCTGGACCTCCCCGGGCGCGGCCACGCCGCTCCAGGCCGGCCGCAGCGCCTCGCGGCCCGGCCGGTACAG
>Ga0302321_100004221_pt1 | contig 12409 bp, 9 predicted proteins | sample Fen_T0_1_FD_202505 | JGI IMG/M metagenome (GOLD analysis project Ga0302321, IMG submission 202505) | Peat permafrost microbial communities from Stordalen Mire near Abisko, Sweden - Fen_T0_1 | ecosystem: Environmental > Terrestrial > Soil > Wetlands > Permafrost | place: Sweden: Abisko...
CAGACGAAGACGTCGTGCGCGACGGGAAGTTCAGGATCAATGCGCACAACGTCAGTGACGTGGCTGCGGAAAAACACCGTCGGCTGAGGGATGATGTAGCCACGCAAAATACGCTTGTACTTAAACCGCGGAAAACACCAGATCATCCACAGGCCACTGTCTTCCGAAATTAAAGCTACGTCGCCGTAGACAACGTCAACATCGGGATCTGAGCGGAGGGCATCTACGACAGAACGTATTGCAGTCCGACCGAAATAAACGTCATCGGCATTCAGCCATCCCACAATGTGGCCCGTGGCACGCCCAAAGCCCCGGTTCACTCCATCGCCCAGTCCGCCATCAGGCTCCGAGGTGAACTCCAGGCGGTAGGTGAGGTCATTGTGCGAGTCGGCCCATCGCCTCAGAATTTCGACTGAACCGTCTGTTGAAGCGGCATCGACGACGATATGCTCGATGGGCCGATAATCCTGGGCGTACACCGACGCCAGCGTCTCCTCGAGAAAACGAGCCTGATTTCGCGAGGGGGTAACGACGCTGACTAACGCGTCTTTGGTGATTTGGCTCATTTCGTTCCGGTCGGCGGAATCGGCCCCACTACGAAACGGAAAACTACACGAGTTGTGCCCACTTCAACCCGGCCAACCTGAACACTACCAGGTATGCACATAAGCCGACGGCCACCGCGATTACAAGGATGGGGACGCCGGACTGGAATCGTAAAAGTGTTTGTGTTTTGAGGCATATGACTACCAGCGTAGTGCTGGCTGCCGGCATTGCAAGCCTCCAGATATTCCTGCTAAAAGGCTGTATATGCAAGAACCTCCACAACTCAGCCGTAGCCATGCCATTGACGCACACGCGAGCAGCAGTGGCAGAGAATGCCGCCCCAGCAATGCCGTAACGGGGGATCAGCACGAGACAGAGCACGACGGTCAGACCGCCTCCGACCAGTCCGTTCGTGAGCACCAGCCAAGGCTTTCCAATCATTGCCAGCAAAGTCGTGTTACATCCAGTGGCGGCATCGGCTACGCAACCTAGCACCAGCCACGCCAACGCGGCGGCGCCCTCTGCATAAGTGGCTCCGAAGAACGCTCCCAGGAACGCCCGACTCCAAAGAGCCAAGACGATGGCGAACGGAAGCGTGACCGCCATTCCCACCGTAGATGACGCTTGATAGAGAGACGCGATCGCTGCAATATCAGACCTGCCATAAAGAGCCGCCACTCTCGGTCCGAAGTCGTAGTCCATAGCAACCCGCGCCAGCGTCAGCAAAGGAGTAATTCGAAAAGCGGCGGCATAAATGCCTGACGCGCTTAGTGAGGCGAGTAGCCCGACGAGAATGATGTCGATACCTAACCCGCTCGAAATGAACTGCTGCGCTGACTGGAAAGCAAAAGGCAGAGAATATCGCGACCAGATGCGAGCCTCCTCGGGTAGCGGCTTAGTACCTGATGGCAGCGAGTGCGTTATCCGTTGCAGGACGACTCCAGCTGCGACGACACAGAACACCGAGGCGAGCAACACACCGCCTAATGCTGCCGCGAGTCGTGACCGCACTAGAAAAATTAAGGCGAAGGGCAAGAGCAGACGAAGCAACGGTTGCGCAGCCTTTTCGATGGCCATCCGACTTTTGATCGCTCCGAGATGCAGAACGGCCTGCATCAGCACGAGTGATAACGCCGTCAGCGGAACTGCCAGCGCCACGTACGGCGCCAGTGGACGTAACGCGCCGAACCTGGCCGGAACCACGACGCCGCCGTGCAACAATGTGTAGCTGGTCGCAGCCAACGCTACTGAAATGACGCCCGCGCGCCGAATTCCAAAGCTCAAAACAGGCCTGATTAGATCGATCTGGCGACTCCCGCCATAGAACGCCACGAAGCGAGCTACGGTGGTATCCATCCCGGCGGCACCGAGACCACCGAGCAACGTCATCGTGACCAGCGCGATCGAATAGATGCCGAAGCTCTCCGGCTGCATCCAGCGAGCAAAGACGATAGCCGTTATCAGTCCCATAGCACCGTTAAACACCAGGCTTGCCGCAGCAAACCTGGCCCCCTGTAAGAAGCCCTGCAGGTGGATGTTCGGCGACACGGCATGCGCTTTCTCAACTGCGATGGTCACTTCAGTTGAACTTCGCGAGTGCATTTTGAGTGTTATCTAGTTGCGGGCAAACTGCCGATTAGCGCGGTACCAGTCAACGGTTTGCTTGAGGCCTTCCCACAGCGGAGTCTTTGCCTCATAGGCGAGATCCCTTGCGGCTTTGCCGATGTCGAAGAGCCGGCGACACTGGCCTTCGGGACGTGAGCGCTGCCACTGTACTTCGCCTTGATACCCAGTAATCTCGACCAGCGTGGAGACGACTTCGAGAATGCTATGTTCGCGGCCGGACGACAGATTCACTAGTTCACCCGCGTTGTAAACCTCCGCCGCGCGCAACATCCCTTCAGCCACGTCGCCTGCGAAAACGAAGTCGCGGGTTGCCCTTCCGGTCCCCCAGACTTCAACCGTGTCGTGATTACCATTGCTCGTGGCTTCCACAAATTTTCGGACAAGCGCTGGGATGACATGAGCATTCTCCAAGTCGAAGTTGTCATAGGGCCCGTAAATATTCCCAGGGATGGTTACAATCGCCGGGAATCCATACTGCTTCCCGTAGGCCCTGGACTGCACGTGGAGCATGCGCTTAGCGAGCGAGTAGGCAAAGCTGGGCTCCTGGGGGAAACCGTCCCAGAAATATTCCTCTTTCAGCGGGAGCGGAGCATTCTCGGGATAGCCGCAGCCGGCTCCGGCACAAACAAGCTTCTCTGCGCCCGATTTCCAGGCGTAGTGCATGATCAAAACCCCCATCATGAGGTTTTGGTAGAAGTAAGTGGCAGGGTACTTCGAATTCGGCTCAATGCCGCCAACCAGGCCCGCAAGATGAATGACGATGTCGGCGGGGTGTTCGGCGTAGAGCTGGCTAACGGCCTCTTCCTTTGTCAGGTCGTATTCTTTGCTGCGCACGATGAAGACGTTTTCGCAGCCGCGGTCCAGCAAGTGGCCCACAACATGGCTTCCCAGGAACCCAGCGCCCCCAGTCACCAGCACTCGCTTGGTGCGCCAATCAATCGCCACTGATGCTTCTCTCTCCAAAGAGATGGTGCTCCACCAATGAGGTCAGTAGGTGTTCGATGGTCAAATGCATTTCTTGGATGTGCTGGACACTCTCACTGGCAACGCGGATAACAATGTCGGCCAATTCGCCGAGCTTGCCGCCGGTCGCACCGGTTAATCCGATTGTCAGGATGTTTCGCCTGCGAGCAAACTCCACCGCCCGCACCACACACTCAGATTCCCCACTCGTACTGATTGCGAGCAGGACGTCGCCGCGTCGGCCGAGCGCTTCCACCTGCCTCTCGAAGATGCTGGCATAACCGAAATCGTTAGCAATGGCAGTAATGATCGAGCTGTCGGTCGTCAGGGCGATTGCAGCCAGTGGCGGGCGGACAAACGTCCGATCGAGCACAGCGACAAACTCACCGGCGATGTGCTGGCTGTCGGCCGCGCTGCCACCGTTACCGCAGACCAGCAGCTTGCCTCCGTTCTGCAACGAGCCGGCAATCGCTTCCGCCGCGTGTACAACGGCGCCGAGGCACATCTCTCCAGTGCGCTCGCGAACGTCCGCGCCCCTAGCCCAATAGTCTCTCGCCAACCGCATGGCGCGAGAGTCGAGAATTGCGGGCTTACTAACTATTTCTGTTGCCATTTCCTGTCCTCATTGGTCCGGACCATCAGTTGCTTGTCGCACTGGCTTGATGAGTGCTTTGGAGAAGACCAGCTATGTGGCTAGCAGCATCACTCAGGTCGTCCACCGTGTAGTCGGCATGCACGCCATCTCTCAGCGATTGAATGCCATACCCGGTTCGAACGAGTAAGGTGGTGGTTCCCAGTTGCCGCCCCATCTCGATATCGCACCGCTTGTCGCCGACAACGAAGCAGTGTTGGGGGTCGAAGCCCAGGTCGGCCACCGCCTGTAAAATCATGCCAGCCTCGGGCTTGCGGCAGGCACACTTGGTTTCTGGCGTATGAGGACAGAAGTAGATGCCATCCACAGCCAGATCGGCATCTCCAAGCAAGGCACGCAGCCGTTCGTGGATTCGCTCCAGTTGCGCTGTATCGAAATACCCACGCTCCACGCCAGATTGGTTGGAGACCACAGCGATGCCCATCCCCAGCGCACGAAGCTTCGTCATGCCTTCCGTGGCGCCCGGAAGTAGCTCAAGTTGATCGGGGTTCGAAAGGTAGTCTCGTTCGACATTAATGGTTCCGTCGCGATCGAGTAGTGCGTACGGCCGTGAACGTCGGTATCTGCTAAATTCATGCGCATCCAGGAAGTGCTGCGCCTCGGCAAAAGACTCTACTGTTCCGATATCAACAAAACGGCCGGTGGCTTGGTGCGCGAACAGCCCCTTGCCGACGGAGTGAGGGAAGCAATCACGCTCCAGTGATACTTGCGTTCCGGGTGGAATCGCTGCGACGAATTGCCGATCAAGTACATAAACTCCAGCGTTGATGAAGCCCGGCCCGTTGCTTCCCTTCTCCACGAAACCAGATATCGCACCGTCTGATTCGACGACAACGGCGCCATACCGGTTAGCGTCCTGCGCTTCCGTCACCGCGACCGTCGCGGCGGCATGGCGCGTCCGATGTAGTTCAATGAGGGCGCGCAGGTTGACGTCGCAGTACGAGTCTCCGTTTAAAACCAGCACGTCTTCTGTCGGAAGTAAGGCTAGCGCGTTGCGGAGCGCTCCCGCTGTCCCCAGCGACTCCGTCTCCTGTGAGTACCGAAGGTGCAACTTACGCCAGCGCGCACCAAAGGCTGCCCTGATCTGCTCACCAAGGTAGCCGGTGCACAGAACCACTTCCTGCAAGCCTGCATCGGCAAGTTGGTCGAGCAGGTAGGCTAGGAACCGTCGACCCGCGACTGGCGCCAGTACCTTTGGGCGGTCTGCGACTACGGAACGAAGTCGCGTGCCAAAGCCCCCGGCCAGCACGACGGCTGTCGTCATCGCGCGCAACTCCGCCACACCTGCAACCCACTACCATCAAATGAGAAATCTGCAAACTTCCCGCCCAGCTCCTCTAGTGCGCGCCTGACGGCGAGTTGTTTGCCAGTCTCGCAGTAGAGCAGCAGGTAACCTCCGCCTCCTGCGCCCAACAACTTGCCCCCAACGGTTCCGTGCTTTCGCGCTGTCTCATACAAAAGGTCCGCAGGAGTACCCTCGGCGACCTTGGGATTCATCCGCTTCTTATTCGAGTAGGCTTCGTGCAGCATGATGCCAAAGTCTTCGAGATTGCCTGTAAGCAGCGCCTCCTTCATCTCGAAGACCATCTCATAGAGGCGATGCATGCCCTCGACGGTTTCCTTGCGGCCTTCCTTGAAATACTCGATCTGGTCGCTCACCAATCCAAGGTTGGGCCGGACCGTTCCCGTGTAGCAAAGGAGAAGGTGGGCCTCCAGGTCATTAAGAACCGCCGGATCCACTCGCAGTGGAGTAACCACAACCCGGTCGCTGCGGAACTCCAGCAGGTTGAAGCCGCCAAAGGTGGTGGCGTACTGGTCCTGCTTCCCGCCTTCGATCTTCAAATCGGTGCGCTCGATGGTGTAGTTGAGCTCCGCCAAGTCATACAGACTGAATGAACGACTGTTGACCGATGCCACGGCTCCCAACACCGCCGCAGTTAGTGCAGACGATCCTCCCAGCCCACTTCCCCGAGGCGCTTCCATTCGCACGTCCAGATCCATCCCGGAATCTGCGCCAACACGCTGAATAGCCGCTTTCGCCAGGTCCATCACTCCGTCGTAAACAGGCCGTTCGTGTACCGAATACCGAACCGTGTGCCCCAAATCGAGCGAGCGAATCTGGATTTGCTGATCGACGCGGGGATACAGAGTGACGTGGGCGTAGCGGTTAATGGTGCTCGACAGCACGGCCCCCCGATACTTCTCATAGAAGTGCGGCAGGTCCGTACCGCCGCCTGCGAAACTGATTCGCAGCGGCGCCTTGGCTCGCACCAGTACTCCACTGGTCGCACTCAGTCGGCCATCTACGGATCTGCCCGTTAGCGAAGTTGTCGACATGAGGAATCCTAGGCGTTCCCTAGCTGGCTGCGGCCGATCATTCGATATCCCTTGATGAGCTCGACGATTCCCTCATCAAGGCTTCGCTTGGCTTGGAAACCTGCCTGGCGCAATTTCACGTTCGAGACCACGTAGTTTCGCTTGTCGGGATCTGAGCCGATCTGCGCGAAATCGAGATAGAGATTGGGAACGTACTGTTTCACCTTTAGAGCGAGTTCTTCCTTCGACAGGTTCGCGGCATCGAGTCCCACATTGTAGGCCTGCCCTAACATTGCATCGCCGTGAAGGATGCAGTATGCGAAACAATCCGCAACGTCGCGTATGTGCACGTAATTCCGCTTGAAGTCTTTCTCGAAAATGACGAGGTAGCCGCGCTTAATCGCTTCGAAAACAAACGTGTTCACCAAGAGGTCAACTCGCATGCGCGGCGACATACCGAACACTGTTGCCAGCCGCAAGGTGATGGAGTTGGCCGTTCCAAGAACGTCTAACTCGGCTTCCACCTTCAACCGGCCGTACAGGCTGATTGGTTCCAGCGGAGTATCTTCTGTGCAGAACAGATCACCTCGCTTTGTTCCATAGCCGCTATTCGTGGTCGGAAACACCATGCGCTGACTGGAGCTGCGAAGCCGGTTTAGCGTCCGAATCGCCTCCAGGTTTAGACTCGTCGCGTAAGTAGGATCGCGATCGCAGCTGGGAGCCCCCACGACCGCGGCAAGCGGCACGATCACGTCAGCATTCTTCAGAAGTCCGGCCACAATGCGCTCGTCGCGCGCGTCCCCGAAGACAAAGTCAAACCGTGGATTCGCCGCCAGGTGAAACGGCCCGGCCTGTCCGTGAAGCAGGTTGTCGATCACGGTTACGTTCAGGCCCGCATCAAGCAAGTGCTCGGCAAGAATTGAGCCGAGATATCCGGCACCACCGGTGATGAGTATATGCATGCTAGCTCTCGTGAATCACCTGACGTTTTGCTGGCAGGGCATCAAGGAGCCAAGCAAGCCATTGACGGCACTGAGGGACCACTTGATCGCACCCCCGAACAAGTTAGAGCCTGGAAACACAGAACAGTTCGACCCCAGTCATGTGCTCGTAGAAACGGCCCAATGATTTCCTCATCGGTTGCCGCCCGTAACACAAAGATGCGAATGAAAAGGCCAGGTCAGTCGCCATGGTGCAGGGTCTCCGGCTATCGAGGCGAATGACCGTGAAGCCGTGCCTTCGCAGTAGTTGTCGCAATCCCGAAGCGGAGAAATGGGTCCTATGATTGGTGGGCTGAAACCACACCCACTGGGATCCGAGTGCTCTGCTCCATATACAGCCATAATCGGGCACACGAAGGAAGAGATATCCTTCCGGAGACAGTTTGCATCGCAGTGTCTCAAGGGCTTCGTTCGGATCTTGAAAGTGCTCGAGTGAATGCCACATTACAGCTACATCGAAGGTCCCAGCAACAGCATCGGTTGATGGCACCACGTTTAGCCCGATTTGATTGCAATATGCGCTGGATGACACCGATGGCTCGACGCCCGCGACCGTATATCCGAATCGTCTTGCCTCATCAAGAAAGTGCCCTTTGTCGCAACCTATATCCAGGAGTGTGCACGGTGCCGGACGGTAGCACGCGATAGCGCGAATTAATTGAATTTGCTCGGGCAGCCGGTATAGACGGCGGTGTTCGCCCGCCGCCGTAGATCGCTCTGTAAATTGGTAGCAATCCTCGTAATATCGAACGGGTACGTCGCCCAGGCTAAATGCGCTTCCGCAAGTCAGGCATTGCTCAATATTGCATCTGGTATTCATCTCGGCAGACGTGCAAAGTGGGCAAGCCATGAGTTTGGTTATCTGTGTGTGGCGAACAGTGCCCAAGCCGGGCGCGGTGACACGAGCCGTGAAGGCTCATGTTCTTTGTGATAATGCTTCTCTCACGCCAGGTTGTATCTTCCACGACTCGCTGGCGATCAGAAGGCCTGCCAGGAGCCAGTACAGTGACGCGACCTGCTCTGACCACAAGATGTTCTGGTCAAACACGCTGAAGACCGCTACACCAGCCGTTCCGGCAAACGCAGTGAATCCTAACACTCGACTGAGGGAATCGTTCGCATGGAGAGCTTTCCTGCCCGCCATGGCGAAAACGAACAGCATCAAGAGAAAACCAACAAGTCCTATTGCTCCCGTCTCTGCTAATAATTCGAGATACACGTTATGCACTTCCAAATCAATTGGTGACAATACAAAACTCGGCAGAAAACCCTGCTGGACGTAGGTAAACATCCCGATTCCATACCCATGTATCGGAGATGCCTGAAACATTTTAAGGGCCATTCCCCAGAGAACAACACGACTCAACAAGCTGGTGTCCGCCGACGCAGCTTGGAAGCGGCCTCCGCTATCCCATCGCGAATAGACATTCACGGTGAGGATAACCGCCCCGGCGAGCGTCGCAAGGAACAGAGACTTCCAGGCAAATCCGCGCGCAAAACACAGCACCATGAGGACGAGGACGATCGCCATTCCCATCATAGGCCCGCGGCTCTCCGTGATCAGCAAGCTGATGGCACCGACTCCGGTGGCCCAAATCGCTATCCTTCGCAAGTCCCGATCATCGCTGAGGAAGATACATGACAGAGCGAGCGTCAGAATGAGAACCAGGTATGATCCAAACGCCGTAGGATGTCCGAAGAATGACGGCGGTCTGCCGACATATTCATACCGTTGCAGTACGACGCCTCTGTACATTGCGCCCCAAAGGGCATCGTTTCCACCGACTGCTTTCTGGAAAAAGCCAAATATGCCGACTGGAATCGAGGTGATGAGTGTCGCTGATACGATGCGTCGGGCTTGCTGGGGCGCCCTGGCCCAATCCGCAATGAGCAGAAGCACGCCGAAGTAAGTGGCGACGAAGAATACCCCTCGCAACTGCGCCCGCATTTCCCCTGGTATTCCCAATATCACCGAAACCGCAACGGCTGCGACGAAGAGTACATTCGCCTTCGCAGCAGGCGACTGCAGAAGCTCGCGCCATCGGAAGTTCGACCTAACCATCCTGCCCAAAAAGTAACCCGTCGTCAGAGCGAATTTGATAAAGAGTCCAGCATCACGGATTCCCCAGTCAGCACCGAGCACCACGTTAATGGGCAGCAGGTACGCCAGGATCAGGACGATTATGCCCTGACTTTCGTTGAAGGCCAGAGAAAACACAATCCCGGCCAACACTAGCCCAAACATCCAGGGCGAAATCCAGATGAACACTGCTGCGATGCCCCCCGTGAGCCCAGCAGCAGCAATGGTTGGCAGGTCTCGGTCCGCCCAATGCGGCCGCATCGACGGAATTACGCCTGTGACACTCATCAAGGCTCGATAGGTCCTTGGGAGAGATGCGGTCGCTTTATAAGGCGAAGATCGATTGCGACCGTGTGAAGTAATCGCTTCCGTCGATCAGAGTCACTGATATCAGCCCACTTCACCCGTACGATAGACCACATCGCTGCTGTGACCGCAGAAAGCAACGCAGCCAGTAACGCGATGATTAGGCGCGGAGGGAACGACTTCCTTTCCGGCACGTTGGCAGCGTCGAGAACCTTAATGGTTGGTATTTCCTTGGCTTCCTGAACTTTCGCCAACTCATACTGCTTGGTCAGCACCTCGAAGATGCTCTCGTCGATTTTCGCGCGTCGTGCGAGATCGCCGTAGGTATTGCCGAGCAGCGGTAGTTGCTCGAGTGAAGGATACAGCTCACTAGCAACTGAGCTTGTATTCCCTTTGCCAGGCACCGTACGACCGCTGATGCCGCGCAGCTTCGATCGCAGCTCACCAACCCTCGCGCGGGCTATTCTGACACGCGAGTTCTCCGGCCCGTAAACCTGTTCCAGACCGCTCAGCTCGCTTTCCGCCGCAATTAGTTGTCCTTGAAGTGCGGAGGCGGCATCCAGCAAAGCTTTGCCCTGCAACTGCGGATCAAAAGCCATGTTCTGACTGGAAAATGTGCCTAGTCGCAGTGTGGCCTCGTCAAGATCCTGCTTCACCTTTTGCAGTCGCTCTTCTAAGAAGATGCGTTCGCGCCGTGCTGCTGATGAACTAAGTTGCGATAGCAGCCGGTTCAAATCATCTACATATCCTGCAGCGAGGTCGCGGGCTCGGGTCGGATCGTTGTCTATAACCGAAATTGTAATGATGCCGCTCTTCGCGTCCTCGGCGATATCTGTGCGGCTCGACAATTTCTTTCTTGTATCAACGTATCGCTTCAGGCCGTATATCTTTCTGAGATCAAAGTGGTTGATGAGATCATCCTGTACGGTCCGGCTTTGCAGGACTCCGACAAACGTAGCTCCCGTCACCTTCGAACCGAACAGATTCCCTGCTAAGTCCGCGGCACCTGCTGGCAGGGACCCTACGACCGCCGCTACCGCGCTTGTGCTCGACAGAGCCTGCGAATCGGGCGGCATCAGACGAGTAGTCGACTCGTATTGTTTCGGGATTAGAAAAGCTACAGAGAGCGCGACTATGAATCCCAGAGCCGCGCTCTTTGCTATGACTGCACGTCTTTGCCACAGCAGTTCAAATGCCTCAAACTTGCCACTCGTCGGCGTTCGCAGGTGCGGCGCTTCCACCTGGCGCGGCGGCTCGGAGCTAATCACTACCGTCTACCGCCGTGGTCGAAACCGAACAATTGAACATGCCTGTCCGCGGAAGGCCAGGTTGGGTGTCGAAGTGATCTGTCAGGCTTCATTTGGTCTTGTAGGCCCCGTGCCCCGGCCAATAGGTAAACTGAAACTGAACAGATACATCCGACTGCGGTTTCGAAGCCAGCAGAGGAAAGTTCCAGCGCTCGTACTGAACCGTGCCCGCCAGCAGAAAATCCCTACGGAATTCCCAATTCATCGTTCCACCGAAGTCGTTGAGATTCCCGCCCCCCAGCAGCACCTTGTCGTTGTATTGCCGCCTATAGCTGAGTTGCATCTTACGTGTGGCCGACCACCAATACGTACTTGTTGCCTGCCACCCATCGCCTTGCCGACCCACCCAATCACCCATAAGCTGGCCATACGTGGTGTAGCCCTGCGCGTAATGAGTGTTCGAGTAATACGGCGCGGTGCCTGGATACCCAACGATGTTCGTGTACACACCCTCGATGCGCAAATCCAGATTGCGCAAACTGGCCAACTTTGGAAAATACAACCCCGGACGGAACGCCGAATCTAGCGGGTACGCGATTGGATTCGGTTCGTCATTGGCCATACCATCGACATAAAAAATCACTTTATCGCGCAATTTCGGCAGGCGATACGAGACGTTGATGCCGGTATAGCGTTTCCCGGGATCGTTTGTCTGCGCGTTCCCGTTCGTGGAAAAAGTGTGCAACCACGTCTTCCCCGTCGCCGGACGCCCAAATCCAGCCCACACCACCGACAACCCGACGCCCACTTCCAGGTTCTCAGTCATCTTCAACGCCAATTTGTCGCCCCACGTATACGGAACGGGATTGATGTTTCCGTATGCGTTTCCGTAAAGCGGCTGAAAGTTCGGATACGGTCCGCGCACGTAATTGTAATTCGGTAATGCTCCGACAAATACCGTGTTACGAATCTTCCCCAGCCACGCCAGCGGGCCATGCAGCTCGTAAGGAGTAGTCCGCGACAGTCGTAGAATCACGCCCGCCTCTGCGTTGTTTGACAGCATTAGTGAACCACCAAACGCTGGCGACCAGTAGAGACTCTGTTGCCCAAACGAAAGTTGCCAGTTGTGAACATTGAGCGCTACGTACGCCTCGATCGTGCGGAACTGGCTCTGCTGCGGAAACGTTGGCACCGAATCCATCGGCAGTCCATTAAATGTCGCTATCGCCTGGCTCGCCGCAGCAGAGTAGGGAGACATGCCGCTCGAGTACTGGTACTCGCCACGGAAGTAGAACGCCAGCGGCCCGGTTTCCGCGCGTGCGGAGACGCCAGCTATTGCATTCAAGCCCTGCCCGTAGGGTCTCCCGTAGTCGTCGTAGATCGTTTGCGCGAAGTTGAAACTGTCGCGCAGCGGTCGCCCGACGATCGGCGTCATCCGAAAATAGGTAGACTCCAGTTTGGCGGCGACATTACTTTTCCCTTCCAGTGTCCCCAACTCGAAGGCAAACTCGCGCTGAAGCTCCGCCACCGTTCTCTCAACCACGGAATCCGGTTCGACATCGCCCTCAGAGATCCGCCCCAGTGCTTCCAGCACCAGTCGCGCACCCTCGGAGCGCGCCCACGGCCGAATGGCGATTATCGCCGTTGGAATGTATCCAAGTGCAGCCAGCCG
>Ga0302321_100004223_pt1 | contig 12408 bp, 9 predicted proteins | sample Fen_T0_1_FD_202505 | JGI IMG/M metagenome (GOLD analysis project Ga0302321, IMG submission 202505) | Peat permafrost microbial communities from Stordalen Mire near Abisko, Sweden - Fen_T0_1 | ecosystem: Environmental > Terrestrial > Soil > Wetlands > Permafrost | place: Sweden: Abisko...
TGAAAGTTCGATCGAATAGCTGCCCTGGCCGCCGGTCATGGACTTGAGGCGGGCCGGGTAATCCTTCAACTCCGACAGGGGAACGGCAGCCTGCACGGCAGAAATTCCGGCCGAGAGGCCATGCGTGCCGGTGATATGCCCGCGCCGCGAGGAAATGTCGCCGGTGATATCGCCGATCGCCCGCTCCGGCACCACGACTTCGACGTTGACGATAGGCTCCAGCACCATCGGCCTCGCCTTGAGGATGGCGTCGATGAAAGCTTTGCGCCCGGCCGTGGCAAAGGCGATTTCCTTGGAATCGACCGGATGGCTTTTGCCGTCGTAGACGATCACACGCACGTCGTGCACCGGGAATCCCGCCAGGGGCCCCGCCACCAGGACATCGCGCACCCCCTTTTCCACCGCCGGCACAAACTGGGTCGGAATCGACCCGCCGTAAATATCGTCGACGAATGCAAAACCGTCACCGCGTGCGATCGGTTCGATTCTGAGGAAAACTTCCCCGAACTGTCCCGCACCGCCGCTTTGCTTTTTATGCCGGAAATGACCATCGGCCTTCAGCGTCACCGTCTCGCGATACGGAATCTTCGGCGGCTGGGTGACCACTTCGAGGTTGTATTGGCGCGTCATGCGCTCCAGCATGGCGCGCATATGCAGCTCACCAAGGCCGTTGATGACCGTCTCGTGCGTGGTCGGATGGCGCTCCACGGTGAAGCACGGGTCTTCCATTTCCAGCTTGTGCAACACCTCGAAAATACGATGCTCGTCGCCACGCCGCTTCGGTTCCACCGCGAGGCCGTACATGGGCTGCGGAAAATCCAGCGGCAACAGGTGGATGCGGTCCTCGTCGTGGGAATCATGCAGCACGCAGTCGAAGGCGATCTCGTCCACCTTGGCAACCGCGCCGATGTCGCCCGGTACGAGCTTGATGACCTCCTTGTACTCCTTGCCCTGCAGAAGGTAAAGATGTCCCGCCTTGAAGGACTTGCTGGAAGCCCCGATGAAGAGTTGCGAATTGGGCGTAATCGTTCCCTGATGCACACGAAACACCCCCAGCTTGCCGACGAAGGGGTCGATCACCACCTTAAAAACGTGCGCCAGCACATGTTGGGTGCGGTCCGGCACCGAGCGAAATTCCTCCGCCTGGGCGCCCTCGCCTTTCACGAACAGCGGGGGGTTGCCCTCGGTGGGATTGGGCGCCAGCTTGGCGAAGATGTCCAGCAATTCGCCGATGCCGGCGCCGGTGCGCGAAGAGGCGAAGCACACGGGAATCAGGTGCCCGTCGCGCAACGCTTTTTCGAACGGCGCGTGCAATTGGTCCGGCGTGATGGCTTCGCCCTGCTCCAGGTACAGCGCCATCAAATCCTCGTCGACTTCCACCACCTGGTCGACCAGCGCCGAATGTGCCGCCGCCACCGAGGAGAAATCGGACTCGCCGGCGGGAGTAAAGAAACAATCGATGACCTTGCTGCCGCGGGCAGCCGGCAGATTGATCGGCAGGCATTCGCGGCCGAACGCTTCCTGCACCTCGGCAAGCAGCCCCGGCAGGTCGACGTTGTCGGCGTCGATTCGATGGATCACTACCATCGTGCAGAGGTGGCGCTTCCGTGCCAGGTTCATCATGCGTCGGGTGATGTGCTCGATGCCGTTTTGCGCATTGATGACGATTGCCAGCGTATCGACCGCGTCGAGTGCCGCGATCGCCGGGCCCATGAAGTCCGGGAAACCTGGAGTATCGATGAGATGGATGCGAGTACCTGCATGAGTCAGGTGAACCACGGAGGAATTGAGCGAGTGCTTGAAGTGCTTTTCGAGGGGGTCGAAATCGGTGACCGTGGTGCCCTTGTCTACGCTGCCGGCAGTGGCGATGACACCGGCCTTGACCAGCAGCGCTTCGGTGAGCGACGTTTTGCCCGAGCCGGAGTGTCCGACCAGGGCAATGGTGCGGAGATTCTCGGTGGTGAATTCGGCCATGGCCAATTCCTCCTCTCACGCCAGCGGTTTTTATGTTCGTACAACTAGCCTACCACTAACGGCAAAACCCGGCTGAAAAGCCGGCGACATCAGGCTGCCATCGTTTTTCCTATAGCATCTCGATATGCCTACCGCCCTCATGCCCGGAGTCCGCAAGCGCGAAGTCTTCGCATGGGCCATGTACGACTTCGCCCATTCCGGCTACACCACGGTCGTGCTGACGGCAGTATTCAGCGCATATTTCGTTTCCGTGGTCGCAGAACACAAGGACTGGGCAACGTTTGTCTGGACCTCGATTCTTGCGGTTTCCTACCTGGCCGTGATGATTGCCGGCCCCTTGATCGGTGCCTGGGCCGATGCACGCGCGGCCAAGATGCGTGTGTTGATGACCGCCACCTTCGGCTGCGTCATCAGTACGGCACTGCTCTACTACGCCGGCCCCGGCAATATCGCCTGGGCCGCGGTGATGATCATCATCTCCAATTTCTGTTACGCCATCGGCGAGAACATCACGGCGGCGTTTCTGCCGGAACTCGCCACGCCCGAGGCGCTGGGAAAGGTCTCCGGCTGGGGCTGGTCATGGGGTTATGTCGGCGGACTCGCGGCACTGGGTGCTTGCCTCGCCTGGATGTCGTATGCGACCGCCAATGGCAAAACGATGTCGCAGTCGATTCCGATGACCAATGTGATCACGGCGGCGATTTACATTCTCGGCGCCAGCACCACCTTCCTTTGGCTAAAAGAGCGTGCACGTCCCAAGGGGGCCGGCACTGCGGCGGGGCAAGCGCTCGCGCGTTTGCTGCAAACCGCGCGGGAAGCGAAACGCTATCGCGATCTGGCGCTGGTATTTCTGGTTGGCGCCTTGTACCAGGCGGGCGTCGCCACGGTCATTACCGTAGCCTCGATTTACGCGCAGGAAGTGATGGGATTTACCACTCGAGATACGTTGGTCCTCGTGTTGGTGGTGAACGTGACCGCCTGCGTCGGCGCATTCGGTTTCGGCTACCTGCAAGACCACCTCGGCAAGAAGCGCACGCTCGCCATCACCCTGGTCGGCTGGATGGCAATGGTGCTGTTTGCCTGGTTTGCCGTAACGCCGCCGTTATTCTGGATTGCCGCCAACCTGGCCGGCATTTGCATGGGCTCCAGCCAATCGGCCGGTCGCGCACTGGTGGCCTATTTCTCGCCAGTGGAGCGCGCCGGTGAATTCTTTGGCCTGTGGGGAGTCGCCACCCGGTTGGCGGCGATTTTGGGGCCGCTGTTGTACGGCGCCATATCCTGGGCCAGCGGCGGCGATCACCGCCTCGCCATGCTGGTCAGCGGGGCACCCTTTGTCGTATCGTGGATCGTGCTGCTACGGGTAGACGAACAGCGTGGCCATGCGGCCAGCCTGCAAATTGCCGACTGAGAACATGATGACATTTACCAATCGAGGCATCGCAAGACGTCTTGCCAGCGTCTTCCTGGCAACAATGGCGTTTTTTTCCATGCAGGCGCGTGCCGAGCCAGAAAAGCCGGCGGGCTGGAACGGCACGGCCGGATTCGGCCCGATCTTGTTTCCGAAGTACAGCGGTGGCAAGGGCGATCGTGTTTGGCCGGTCCCGTTGCTTTCGATCGACTACAACGAGACCTTCTACGTCGAAATCCAGCGCGTCGGTGTTTATGTGCTGGCGAGCGACGACAAGAAAATCGGCCTTGGTCTGGCCGCCGAGCCGCGCTTCGGCTATTCGCAGGGCGATGGCGCGCGACTGGCTGGCATGGCAACCCGCCGTGACAGCCTGGAAGGCGGCATTACCTTCGACTGGGATTTTGACGTGGTGGCATTCAGCCTGGGTTACTTCAACGACGTGAACCACAGCAGTCGCGGCAATTCCATGCGCGCCTCCATCTACAAACCGTTGGTGAAAAATGAGCGCTGGGACTTTGGCGCCCTGTTGGCGTTCGACCGGCTCGGCGCCAAGGTGGCGGATTATTTCTTCGGCGTGCCCGCCAACGAGGCAACGTCCGCTCGTTCGCAGTTTCACGCCGGAGCCGGCACCAATACCTCGCTCGGCATCAGCGGCACCTACAATCTCGACAAGCGCAACGCCATTATTTTTGGCCTCATCGCAACGCAATTGGGTCGCTACGCCACGGCGAGCCCCATCGTCGAGACGCGCAAGGCCAACATGCTTTACCTGGGCTACGGCTGGAGGCTTTGAGGCGCTTTCTGCAGTAGAGCGTAAATGCTGCGGTCGGCGCTGACGGAAAGCCGCCGAAACGTGCACTGCAAAGGCTTGTGGTCCGATTCTGCGCCGGCCATGCGAAAAACGACGTCGCAGGAGTCGCGAAGGCGTTGCATGACGCTGGAAATTCCCTGTTCCACCGCCTTGCGGTCTTCCGTTTCGACAAAGTCGATCCAGTCAGCCGCCGCGTAGGTCTTTCCCAGCGGCAGCAGTGACTGCAGCAACGGCTGGACAAATACACGCTGCTCCTCGTCAATCAGCAGCAGCACCCGGTCAAGGTGCGCAAATACGTCACCGACCTGGCGCAGTGCGCGGGTCGACAGGCGCTGCTGATGGACACGGTGATTGTCCAGCCGCAGCAGGGATCGATAGCGCGACTCCGACACCGCCAGCATCATTCTTTTGGAGTAACGGGTGCGCTGCAAATACTCGATTACAGCGATGCCCACCACCCCGGACAACAAGTCGTTGACGGTGACAATGATGTCGTAGGTATTGGCCGGCGAGAACTGACCGTAGGGCTCGACGAAGTAATACAAGCCGATCACCCAGCCGACGACCAGGCTGATCAGTGCCGGCATGTAACCGAACCAAAGCGCCGATAGCAAGGCACTCAACAGAAAGAACTGTGTAGGCAGATAGGGGCTCAGCCAGTCGTCGACGTACACACGCGCCAAGTAGGCAGCGACCAGCATCAAGGCCGCCGATCCATAGCGTGCGCGCCACGACGCGTCCACCCACAGGTGTGAATTCTTTAGTAGCATGTCCGACATGGAGTCGCGCATCCCTTTCAAGCCTCAGGACAATGCAGTATTGCTGCTGCATGGATTGGCCGGCAGCAGCCTGGAAGTGGCTCGCCTGGGCCAAATCCTACAGCAGTCCGGCCTGACTGTGCACGGTCCGGATATCCCCGGTTTTGCCTATGCAACGCCGGAATCGCCATGGCAGGATTGGGCCGCCTTCGCCCGCAGCGAGTACCAGCGCCTCGCCAAGGAGTATCGGAGCGTGTCGGTGGTCGGTGTTTCCATGGGCGCGACGCTGGCGCTGGAATTGGCGACGCACGAGCAGGTGACCGCCTTGGTGCTGCTTTCTGCGGCAATGGGCTACGACGGTTGGGCCACACCCTGGTACCGGTTCCTGCTGCCGGTGGCGAACCTGATACCGTTTCACAAGAAATACCGCCTTCATGAATCCGAACCATACGGAGTGAAGAACCCGGCCCTGCGTGCCATGGTGAAAAAGATGCTGCAGGAGCGCAAGCAGTCGGTGGTCGGCGGGGAGTCGATATCGCTCGAGCAGCTGTTGCAAGGCGACGCGCTGATCCGGCAAGTGCGCCCACGCCTCGATCTCATCAATGATCCTCTGCTGATCCTGCATCCGGTGGAAGATGAAGCCGTGCATCCGCGCCACGCCCAATTCATCTACGATAAGGTAAGTTCCGAGGACAAGGAACTGATCCTGCTGGGCGATTGTTATCACATGATCACGGTCGACAACGAACGCGACACCGTGTATTACGAAACCGATATGTTTATCAAGCGATGCATCAACGCCAGGCTCGGCAAGACAATTTTCGACGTTCCGCAGCAACTGGTGCGCAGCCTGGACCGGCTGGCGAAATGGAATCAGGCGCAGGGCGCCTGACTCGCCATTTAGCGATCAATACGCGACGCAATCAGCACCGCGTTGCTGCCGCCGAAGGCAAACGAATTCGACATCACATTGCGCAACGCGACACCCTCGCGGGCGTGGTTGGGCACATAGTCGAGATCGCATTCCGGGGCAGCCTGGGAGAGATTGATGGTCGGCGGCAGGAATCCGCCGTTGAGTGCGGCCAGCGCGGCAATGAATTCAATGGCGCCGGTCGCGCCCATGCAATGGCCGTGCATGGATTTGGTGGAGCTAACCGGCAAATTCGCCGCACCGTCACCAAATACCCGCTTGATGGCATTGGTCTCGACGATATCGCCGGCCAAGGTGGACGTGCCATGCGCATTGATATAGTCGATTGCGCCGGCCGGCAATCCTGCATCGGCCAGTGCGGCCAGCATGGTCGCGGTCTGGCCGTCCGCATCCGGCTTGGTCATGTGCGTGGCATCGGTTCGGCAGCCGTAGCCCGCAAGCCTTGCGTAAATCCGTGCGCCGCGAGCCCTTGCATGCTCAACCGATTCAAGCACCACCATGCCCGCACCCTCACCCAGGACCAGCCCGGTGCGGTTCTTGGAAAACGGCTTGCACGAGGCCGCCGGGTCGGCGACATCGGGCAAGGCGAGCGTACGCAATGCCTCCCAGGTGCGAATAGTGCCGGGTGTCAGCAAGGCCTCCGTGCCTCCGGCGATCACGCAATCGACATAGCCGTGGCGAATGGCGCGATACGCTTCGCCTATGGCCACCGCCGACGACGAACAGGCCACCGAGTAGGTCAACACCGGCCCGTGACAATGATGCTCCAGCGCGATTTGCGCTGCGGCCGCGTTGCTCATGGCCTGTACCACGGTCAGCGGCTTGATTCGCGCACCACCGCGAACAAAAAACTCTTCGTACGCCGCTTCCAGCGCACTGACTCCACCGATGCCGGTGCCCACATAAACGCCGGCGCTATGCCATTGCGCATTTTCCGTAATTGCCGCATCCGCAATGGCCTGATTGGCGGCAACGCGGGCGAGCAGGCATACGCGATCTAGCCCGGGGATGCTGGGCGCTGCGAGGTGATCGGCAAAGGCAATATCGACCACCCCGGCCACGCGCAACGGCGCCGCATCGTCCGGCCGCGGCAGTGCACGGATGCCGCTGCGTCCGGCACGCAAACTCTCCCGGAAGGCCGCGTAGCCGATACCGATCGGTGCAACGACGCCGATACCGGTAACGCAAACTTCACGCATCATCAAGCGCCGGGTGCGCCCTGCTTGACCAGCATGGCCTTGTCGATTTCTGCGTAGATATCGGCGAGCGTCTTGAGCGGTTCGCGCGAATCGGACAGGTTGATGCCGAGCTTGTCTTCCATTTCGAACATGAACTCAATCATCGACAGGGAATCGATATTGAGCGATTCCATGGTGGCCTCCGGCACCAGCTTGTCCGGTTCCACGCCGAATCGCTCGGCGATCGCCACGCAGATTTCGTCTTGTAATTGCTTGTCCACGATGATTATCCTTGCCAGTAACTATGCCAATTTTGCTATGGTATTGCCTTGCCGCGCCGCCAGTTGCCGTGTTCTTTCGAGTCTACCATGCCAAAAATACCCTCTTCTTTGACCTATATGCGGTGTTTGCGTGGATTTTTCATCATTTTTTTATTGCAGGCGATTCCTGGCTTTTCCGCAGAGGCTCCCGACCATTTACCGGGGCTCTGGCAACAATTCGACGACAAAACCGGCAAATTGCAGGCATTGGTCCGGATTGGCCGCAATGCCGATGGTTCTTACCGGGGCGTGGTCGAGAAGATCATCCCGGAGCCCGGCGAAGACCCGAATCCAAAATGCGACAAGTGTCGCGATAAACGCCACGACCAACCGGTACTCGGCATGGAAATCATCAGCCGCTTGAAGCGCAGCGACGAAACCGTATACACCGACGGCGAAATCCTCGATCCGGATGAAGGCGACACCTATCGCCTCAAGATCACCGTGCTCGACCAAGGAGCCAGGCTCGACGTGCGCGGTTACCTGGGGATCTCCCTGTTCGGGCGCTCGCAAATCTGGACCCGCGCCAAATCACAAAATTGACCCTCCCGCCGACGGCATGACTTCCACGGCGGGCGGCTTCGGCAGCATGTCGTAGAAAGCCCGATACAGCGTCGGCAGCACGAACATGGTCAGCAGGGTCGCCGAGACCAATCCGCCGATCACCACCACCGCGAGCGGACGCTGGGTTTCCGCCCCGATCGCATGGGAAAGGGCCATCGGCAACAGGCCGAACATGGCCAATAGCGCCGTCATCAGTACCGTGCGCATGCGCACGATCGAGCCTCGCACCACCACCTCTTCGATCGGCAGTCCGCTTTCCCTCAACTGATTGAAGTACGTCACCATGACCACGCCATTCAATACGGCCTGCCCGAACAAGGCGATAAAGCCGATGGCGGCCGACACCGACAATGGAATATCCAGCACCAGTAGCGCGACGATACCTCCGATCAACGCGAACGGAATGTTGGCAATGATCAGCAGCGCGCTTTTTACCGACTGGAATGCGTCAAACAGCAGGATGAAGATGAGGAAGATCGAAAGCGGCACAATCCAGGAAAGCCGCTTCATGGCCCGCTCCTGGTTTTCGAATTCGCCGGACCAGGTCACCTCTTCGCCGCCTTGCAGGGTTATATTGCTGTCGACCTTGGCCTTCATGTCCTTGACTACGCTGCCCATGTCGCGATTGCGGATGAAGACGCCGATCGATACCACCCGGCGACCATTTTCCCGGGCGATGTTCATGGCGCCCGAGGTGGCGCGAAAGCGCGCGAGCTGCAACAGTGGCACCTGCGCACCGTTCGGACTTGCCACCAGCAGGTTCGGCAGGTTCGGCAAGTTCCGCTGCGACTCGCGCAACCGCACCATCACGCTGAAATGCTTTTCGCCTTCCCACAACTCGGAAGTCGCCTTGCCTGCCATCGCCGTTTCGATCAGGTCCTGGATGTCGCCGACGTTGATGCCGTAGCGTGCCGCCGCCGCGCGGTCGATGTCGAGCACGTATTGCGGCAGCGTGCCATCGCGATCGATGAAGGCCCACACCACGCCCGGCACGCTCTGGACCTGGCCGAGAATTTTCTTGCCGTCGAGCACCAGCCGAACCAGGTCTTCGCCGCGCACCTTGATGACGATTTGGCCGTCTACCTGCGAAATCGACTCGAGCACATTGTCGCGAATCGGCTGTGAGAAAGAAGGATCGACGCCGGGCAGCGATGAGACGGCTTCGTCCATTTCGCGAATCAGGTCTTCTTTTTTCTTGCCGGGCCGCCACTGCTCCTCCGGCACCAATTCGACGTATACCTCCATGGCATTGAAGATTTTGGGATCGGTGCCGTCGTCCGGCCGGCCGACTTTGGAAATTGCCGTCTTTACCTCCGGCACGCTACGCAGCTTTTGCCGCACCAACCGCGCTTGTTCCTGGGCTTCGGCAGGCGATACCGAAGGCGGCAGGAATATATTGACCCAGATGGATCCCTCGTTCAATTCCGGCAGGAATTCGCTGCCGAGGCGGGTTCCCGCCACCAGCGCCAACAATAGCGCTGCCAGCGCTACACCAACCACGCGCTTGGGGCGGCCGATGGCCCAGCGCAATTTGGGTTCGTACCAAGCCTTGATTCTCGCCACCAGTCGATTGTCGCCATGCGCGATGTCCTTGTTGAGCAGCAGATACGTGAGCAACGGCACCAGCGTCAGCGACATGATCAGCGAACCGATCAGCGCCGAGGTTACGGTCCAGGCCATCGGCGAAAAGATCCGCCCTTCGTGGCGCTGAAGGGTGAAGATGGGTATATGCGCCGCAATGATGATGATCATCGAAAACAGCGTCGGCCGGCCGACTTCGACGGTGGCATCGAGAATGGCCTGCCGTCGTGCAGCCCGATTCGGTGCGCCGGTATGCGGCAGCTCGGAAAGTTTTCGCACGATGTTTTCGACGACGATCACGGCGCCGTCGACGATGATGCCGAAATCCATTGCTCCCAGCGACAGCAAATTCGCCGGAATCCCGACCAAGGTCAGCCCGAGGAAGGTGGCCATCAGTGCCAGAGGGATCACCACGGCGACGATCAGGGCTGCACGCAGGTTGCCGAGAAACAGAAAAAGGATCAGGGTCACCAGCATGGCGCCCTCGACCAGATTCGAAAACACCGTCTTCAGCGTTTTTTCGATCAGCCAGGAGCGGTCGTAATACGGCACGATCTCCACACCCTTCGGCAGAACCGTACCATTGATGTAAGCGATTTTCTCTTTGAGGCCGGCCAGCACCAGCGAGGGATTCTCGCCCTTGCGCATGACGACGATGCCGTTGACGATGTCGTCGACGTCGTCCTGACCGACCAGGCCCTGGGGCGGCGCGCCGGCCACGCGAATCGTCGCGATATCGCGCACCAGTATCGGCGTACCCTTCACTTCGGTTACCACCACCTGGCCGATATCGGCCGAGGTGCGAAAGCTGCCGAGGCTTCGCACCAGGTATTGCTGACGCCCCTGCGTTACGGCACCGCCGCCTGCGTTGGCGTTGGCCCTTTGCAGGGCCGTGAACAATTGCGCCAGGGTGATCTTGTAATCGCGCAGCTTGGCCAGATCCGGGTTGACCTCGTATTGCTTGATCGAACCGCCCATGGTGACGACGTCGGCCACGCCTTGCACCTGACGCATCTGTTTTTCCACCACCCAGTCTTGTAGCGTGCGAAGTTCCTGCGAGGTTAGGCCGTCCCCGCGCAGCCGGAAACGGAAGATTTCGCCGATGGCGGTCGAAAGCGGCGCCAGTTCGGGCTGCACGCCCTCCGGCAAGTCGATGCCGCGCAAGCGCTCCAGCACCTGGCTGCGCACCAATTGATCGCTGGGCTTGTCGTTAAACGTGAGGATGATGAAGGAGAGCCCGAATTGGGTGTGGGAGAACATCCGCACCACGTTGGGCGCCGAGGCAAGTGAAGTCTCAATGGGTATGGTCACCTGGCGCTCCACTTCTTCGGCGGCCCGCCCTGGGTACAACGCAATGACGTTGACCTGCGTGTCCGATACATCCGGAAACGCTTCCACCGGCAGATTGTTGAACGCAACGGCGCCGCCGATCACGAACACCACCGTGGCAAGCAGCACAAACAGAGGCTGCTTCAGCGAATACTCGATGAGGCGGCGCATATTATTTTTTTCCGGCGGCGGCGGTGTCGGCCACCGCATTGGCCTTGACCTCGGCGGTCTCCAGCATCTGTTGCAGGGACAGGCTGCCCGAAACCACCACCTCTTCGCCTTCCTTGAGGCCGGCCAATACCGGCATCGCACCATTTGCAACCGCGCCGACACGCACGCCTTTGCGGGTAAATACGCCGGGCGCCGTGCGAACAAACACGAATGCCCGCACGCCGTCGAGGAATACCGCTTTCTCGGGCACACTGGGATATTCGCCCTTGGGCTCGATCATGCGTGCGTTGATGAACATTTCCGCCTTGAGCCGGCGATCCGCATTCCGCACCGTGCCGCGCAGCTTCAACGTACGCGCCGCGGGGTCGATGAAATCCGCGACCTGGTTTAGCTCGCCGGCGAAAGTATCGTCGGGATACTGGTTGGTGGAAATGAAAATTGCCGTGCCGGGTTTCAGGCTCTTGAGATCGGTTTCGTTGGCATCCAGCTGCACCCACAGCCGGGTCGGATCGGTCACCACAAATTGCGGTGCGCCCGGCTGATCGGGTCGCAATTCCTGTCCGGGATTCAGGTTCTTCTCCACCACCACACCGGCAATGGGACTCTTTAGTGCAAACCTCTGGTCGCCGCTGCTACCGCCGCCATAGGCGGCCAGCCGCGCGCCGGCCCGCCTGAATTCGGCTTCGGCACCGGCGTGATCGGCTTCGGCTTGCTGCAATTCCCGGGTCGAGGCAATACCGGCCGACGCCAGATCCTTGACTCGCTGCAACTGATTGCGCTTGGCGGCCAGATCCGCGACGGCTTTGCGTTCGTCGGCCTGGGCCTGGCCGAAATCCGGGGAAATCAGCTCGGCCAGCACCTGGCCAACGGCAACCTTGTCGCCGACTTGCGCCACCAGCCTGGTCACGCGCCCGGCAAACGGCGTAAACACTCGTACCGTGCGATCTTCATCCCAACTCAACCTGCCCGGCAGGATCAATTCGTGCTCCCGCGGACCTTCGACCTTGGCGATCTGGATGCCCTTTAGCTGCGGCTGGTCCAAAGCGTACGTGATGGTGCTGCCGCTGATCTTTGGCGCCGGCTCGGCGGTACCTGAGGTGTCCTTGTTGCAGGCAGTCATGCCGAGGGCCAGCGCGGCAGCGGCGACCGCCAGATAGAATTTCCCGATTCGCATCATGTTCCGTTTCCCGCAATGACATCATTGGCTGCTTCGAACTGCGCCCAACACTTGCCGCTATCTGCTCTCGCCTGGGCTGCGTCGAGTTCGGCCTGCTTCAGGTTGCGGCGCGCATCGAGCAGGTCGAAGACGCCGGTCGCCCCTTTGGAATAGGCAAATTCGGCCGCCCTTGCGACCTCGCGGGCAAGCGGCAACAGCTCTCGTTC
>Ga0302321_100004224_pt1 | contig 12408 bp, 5 predicted proteins | sample Fen_T0_1_FD_202505 | JGI IMG/M metagenome (GOLD analysis project Ga0302321, IMG submission 202505) | Peat permafrost microbial communities from Stordalen Mire near Abisko, Sweden - Fen_T0_1 | ecosystem: Environmental > Terrestrial > Soil > Wetlands > Permafrost | place: Sweden: Abisko...
CAGGGTCCGAGCGACTTCTGACATCTCATGTTGCCACTCCATTTCCTTCACCGATATTCCATGTGACTTCATCACGCCACCTTCCCTCCGAGGTGCCGCCTGCTCTCCAGATCCGCTACGCTGGTTGCGGACCATGGCTCGAAATCCCCACGACTTATCGGCGGGCGGCCTCCGGGACTACCCGGCGGGCTCGCCTCTTCTCAACAATCCACAACTGAACAAGGGCACGGCCTTCAGCGAGACAGAGCGCGCGACCTTGGGCCTCCGCGGGCTTTTGCCACCGCGAGTGTTCTCGCTGGAGGAGCAGGTGGCACGCGCGCTGGCCAATATCCGCAGCAAGTCCACCAATCTCGACAAGTACGTGTATCTGTCGACCTTGCAGACCCGCAACGAGGTTCTTTTCTATCGGGTGGTCCTCGATCACCTGGAAGAGGTCATGCCTATCATCTACACGCCCACGGTGGGACAGGCTTGCCTCGAATACGGAACCATTCTGGGGGCGCCGCGTGGGCTGTTCGTCTCGATGAAGGACAAAGGCAAGATCGAATCGGTCCTGCGCAACTGGCCTCATCGCGACGCGCGACTGATCGTGGTCACCGACGGGGAACGCATCCTGGGGCTCGGCGATCTGGGAGCCATGGGGATGGGTATTCCCGTGGGCAAGCTGGCGCTCTACACCGCGTGTGCGGGTCTTCATCCCTACTACACCCTGCCTATCACGCTGGACGTGGGAACCAACAACGCGCAGGTCGGTGACGATCCGTTCTACATTGGGCTTCGGCAGAAACGCGTTCGCGGCGCGGAGTACGATGAATTCATCGACGAGTTCGTGAAGGCGGTGCAGGTGGTGTTCCCGCGCGCCCTGATTCAATTCGAGGACTTCGGCAACAGCACGGCCTTCTCGATTCTCGAGAAGTACCGGAATCGAGTGCTCTGCTTCAACGACGACATCCAGGGCACGGCCAGTGTCGCCTTGGCTGGAACCCTGGGCGCGCTGCGACTGACGGGGCAAAAACTCACGGAACAGAAGCTGCTGTTCTTCGGCGCTGGCGAGGCTGGCACCGGTATCGGCGAGCTGTTCGTGGCCGCAGCCCGAGACGAAGGCCTGAGCGAGGCTGAGGCTCGCGCACGCTGCTGGTTCGTGGACTCGAAGGGGCTGGTGGTGAGAAGCCGCGCCGACCTGCAAGCTCACAAGAAGCCCTTCGCCCATGAGCACGCGCCGGTCCAGGATCTCGCGGCTGCAGTCGATGCGATTCGTCCGACTGCGCTCATCGGCGTGGCCGGTGCCGGGCCTGCCTTCACGCGCCCCATCGTCGAAGCCATGGGTAGGTTGAACGACCGGCCGATCATCTTCGCGCTTTCCAATCCCACCTCCAAAGCCGAGTGCACAGCCGACGACGCCTATGCTTGGACTGGCGGGCGCGTGGTCTTTGCCAGCGGAAGCCCCTTTGCGCCCGTCACCCTGGGCAGCAAGACTTTCTTCCCGGGCCAGGGCAACAACGTCTACATCTTTCCGGGTATCGGCCTAGGAGCTTTGGCCTTCGACGTCCGACGGGTCACGGACTCGATGTTCCTGGCGGCGGCCAGGATCGTGGCTGGCCTCGTGAATGAGGGCGATCTCGGTCAAGGTCGGGTCTATCCATCGCTGGCCCGTATTCGCGAAGTTTCCATCAAGATCGCCGTGGCAGTGGGCGAAATCGCCTACCAGGAAGAACTCACATCGCTGCCGCGGCCCGCCGATCTGACCGCCCACGTGCGCCAGCGCATGTTCGTGCCCCAGTACGAAAGCTTCGTGTAGTCGATTCTCGACAACCAACCCTGTTTATCCCCCTTTCCCTACATTTGGCCGACTCGTGGCCTTGGTAAACCGCACGAAGCCGCGCCCGGAGCCGGTTCGCAGAAAAAAAACCAAACTGCCCGTTCCCACAACCGGGGCCTCTACAGTTTTACCTACGAACCGACGCCTATGTTGATGTGGGTCGCGCGTCCTGGGCGATGTTCCAACCCATTGGCGATGGCTCACTCAAGATGAAGTACCGGCACTACCGTTCGTCACTTTCATTTCAGACGCTCTTCGCCGTTTTGCTCGCCGCGACCTTGGACGCGGCTTGCTCCGGGAGCTCCGGTTCGGGGCAGCCGCCGGGCACCGGAGGCAGCGCTGCGGGCGGTTTTCGAGAACCTGGCGGCGCCGGTGGCTCGGGGGGAGTCCATGCCTCGGGCGGCGACTCCGCCGCGGGTGGTGCGGTGAGCGGAGGGCGCACCGGCTCGGGCGGTCGGGCCGAGGGCACGGGGGGCGGCAGCGCGGGTGCGTTCGGCACCGGCGGCGGCAAGGCAGGCGCAAGTGGCACCGGGGGCGGCAACGCGGGTGCGGTCGGCACCGGCGGCGCGGGTGCGATTGGCGCTGGTGGCGGCAGTGCGGGGGCCGACGGGGGCACGTTGGGCGACGCCGGGGTGAGGCCGGACGCTCCGATCACGATGGACGTTTCCAGCAGCGACGCCAACTCGCCGGGCGGATTTCTGCACGTGGAGGGCAGCAAGTTGGTGGACTGGCGTGGCAAGACCGTGCGCCTGACCGGCGTCAACTGGTTTGGCCTCGAAACCAACAACCAGGAGCCGCACGGGATCTGGACCCGCGACTACCGTAGCATGGTCAAACAGATCGCTGATCTGGGGTTCAACGTCATCCGCCTGCCCTGGGCAAATCAGATCCTGCGCAGTGACGCCAAGGCCTCCGACGGAAACGGTTTCGGCAAGGCCGGCCCCGACCCGTACGACGGCACCGCCCTCATCAACGCGGCCCTGGTGGGTAGCTCGCCGCTCGAAATCATGGACAAGGTCATCGAGGCCGCCGGGGAATTTGGCGTGAAGATCATCCTCGACAACCACTCGCGCGAGCCCGACGGCTACATGAACGAGCAAGTCTGGTACACCGACAAGACGCCCGAGAAACAGTGGATCGACGACTGGGTGTTCTTGGCCAAGCGCTACGCGGGCAACCCCACCGTGGTGGCCGCCGACCTCGACAACGAACCGCACGGGATCGCGACGTGGGGCAAAGGAGACCAGAACACCGACTGGAACTCGGCCGCCGAAAGGTGCGGCAACGCCATCCTGGCCGCCAACCCCGACTGGATCATCATCGTCGAGGGCACCGAGAAGGTCGGCAGCGACGGCTACTGGTGGGGCGGGAACCTCAGCGGCGTTAAGACGAGCCCCATCAAGCTCAGCGATGCGAAGAAGCTCATGTACTCGACCCACGAGTACGGCCCCGAGGTGCACGAGCAACCCTGGTTCAGCGACGCCACCTTCCCCAAGAACCTGGCCGCGCTTTGGACCCCGAAGTTCGACTTCATCATGCAGCAGAACCTGGGCCACATCCTGATCGGCGAGTTCGGAATCAAGGACCGAGGCGCGTCCAGCGGCAAGGCCGGCGTGTGGTTCGACACCGTGCTGTCCACCTTGGGCACGAGCTACTCGTGGACCTTCTGGTGTTGGAATCCGAACTCGGGCGACACCGAAGGTCTGCTCGCCTACGACTGGGTAACCCCCGTGCAGTGGAAGATCGACGCCCTGAAGCCAGCCATGGCTCCGATGATTGGCCAGTAAGTCAACGATTCTGGCCAGCGCCAGGTCGACTTGGAAGTTGCCGGCGGGCTCGCTGTCGCGTGGCGAAGGCAAGCGGAACGACAAAAACGACAAAGTCGCTCTGATTTAATGAAACGCATTGCCAGTCCGTGCGTCTTTTATGCGTGACGTTGTTACCAACCATGGCTGTCCGCGGACCCCAACCCGCGCTCTTCGTGCACGATGGGGCGTCTGGGGCCGAGGACAGCGGAAACTGGAGGCTGTATGCGATCGTTCCTTAGTAACTTGAGCGGGTACGCGGTCTTGACACTGGCTTGCACGTTGGCGAGCTGCGGTAGCGGAGCGGAGGACAACACGGCGACCCACACCAACACGGGAACCAACACATCGACCAGCACGGCGGTCCTCGACAAGTTCGTGGGCACCTGGAAGTTCACCTCGGGAACCGTCACGGTCACGTGCCCTTCTCCGATTGGCGTGTTCACCGTGGCTGAGAGCGGCAATCTCTCCATCACCAAGGGGGCCACGTCTGATCTCATCGTCACGAACGAGGCTTGCTCCCTGAAGTTCGACGTCGCCAGCACCACCGCGAGCGCCCTGGCTGGCCAATCGTGCACGATGGTCGACACCGACGGCACCGAGGTCGACACCTACAACACGGCCGTCATCACCAGCCCCGATGGCGTCACGGCCCACCTTAGCGCAACGTTGACCGCCGCCATCACCAGCGGTGGGGCGAGTGTTACTTGTACCGGCACAGAGTCGTCCGACCTGCTGAAGCTGTAGTCGAACCCAGCTTGGCGAGAGTGCCCCTCGTTGAGGGCCGCCGGACCGCGCTGTCTCGAGATCGTTTCCGGACAGCGCGGATGTGCCACGTCAGCTGACGTGCAATCAGCCAGCAACCACGGGCAGCGGCACAGCCGCGGTCTTGTGCTTGACCGCGTGGCCGCTGCGCTGGTCGGCTTCGGGTTGACGGAGCAAAGCGGTGACGTGCTCCAGGGCGGCTTCCACCTGGTCCACCTGGCAGAGCACCAGCTCGCCGGGTTTGAGGCTGGCGATGGCGGCGTCGATGGCGGCGAACTCGCCGGACTCTTGCAGGATGATGGGGGCAGCCCGACCCTTGGTGAAGCCCTGCCGCATGATGCGCATGATCTCCCCGTCGGGGCGGCCGCGCGTGCACTGGTCTTCGTAGATGTAAATCTCATGGAAGAAGTCGGCGATGAGTTGCGACTGGCGCAAGATATCCTCGTCGCGGCGGTCACCGGCAGCGGTGTAAACGATCTTGCGGCGGCGGTGGGGCATCTTCTCGATGGCCTCGGCCAGCGCGATCAGCGCGGACGAATTGTGACCGTAGTCGAGAATGACGGTCGCGCCCTTGTGGTTCACCACGTTAAAGCGGCCGGGGGTGGTCTTGATGTCGCTCTGGAAGGTCTCGATGCCCGTGCAGATGGTTTCCAGCGACATGCCCAGTGCATAGCCGGCGGCGACGGCCGCGAGCAAATTGTCGACTTGGAAGCCGATGCGCCCGCCGAGGGTGAGCGGCAGGTCGGCGATGCGGGCCACGAGGCGTTCGTCGCGCCCCACCGCCATGACGATGGCACCGTCGCGAACGGTGACGGCCTTGCCCCCCTTGGCACGATGGTCGCGCAGCACAGGTGAATCCGCGTTGCGGCTGAAGTAGATCACGCTGCCGCGACAGAGCTTGGCCATGTCGACTACCAATGGATCGTCGGCGTTGAGCACCGCCGCACCTTGTGCGGATACGCGGCGGACTGGGATGGCCTTCACGCGCGCCAGCTCCTCGACGGTGGCGATGCCACCAAGTCCCAGGTGATCGCCTTCGCCAACATTGGTCACAATGGCGACGTCGCACCAATCGAAGCCGAGACCCTCGCGCAGCATTCCGCCGCGAGCGGTCTCGAGGACGGCGGCGTCCACGCGCGGGTTGCCGAGGATGGCGCGCGCACTCTTCGGTCCGCTGCAATCGCCGGTGTCGATGCGGCGGTTCTCGATGTAGATGCCGTCGGTGCAGGTTACCCCCACTCGACGTCCAGATTGACCCAGAAGATGCGCCACGCACCTGACCGTGGTGGTCTTGCCGTTGGTTCCGGTGACGGTGACGATGGGGATGCGGCCGTTTTCGCCGTGCGGGAAGATAGAATTGATCATCGCCTCGCCGACCGGGCGCGGGGTGCCGTCAGACGGCTCGATGTGCATGCGCAGGCCGGGCGCCGCGTTTACCTCCACGACGGCGCCATGGGTGACGTCGAGAGGCTGATCGATGCGCGAGGTGATGACGTCGATGCCGGCCACGTCGAGACCCACCATGGCGGCGGCGTCGATGGCGCGCTCGGCGACCAAGGGGTGAACCTCGTCGGTGACGTCGACCGCGCTACCGCCCGTGCTGAGGTTGGCGTTGCGACGGAGAACGACGACCTGTCCGTCGGCGGGAACGGTGTCGACGGTGAAGCCCTGCTCGGCCAGCATCTCGCGGCCGATGGCATCGAGGCGCAGCTTGCTGAGTGATGTGGCGTGGTCCTCGCCGCGCAGGGGATTCTGGTTTTCGCCCTCGACCAACTGGGTGATGGTGCGCCTGCCGTCTCCGACCACGGTCGGGCATTCGCGCCGAGCGGCCGCGATCAGCCTCCCGCCGATGATGAGCAGTCGGAAATCGCAGCCTTCCACCTGCCGCTCGACCATCACCTCGCCGTCCTGCTTGACCGCGATCTCGTAGGCGGCCATGACCGCCTCGCGCGAGGTCAGGCGAACCGAGACGCCACGCCCCTGGTTGCCCTTGCGTGGCTTCACCACCACCGGCACGCCGATTTCCTGCGCTGCCGTCCAGGCTTCTTCCGCGGACTCCACCGGACGCCCCTCGGGCACGGGTACGCCCACGGCCCGCAACAAGGACTTGGTCAGCTCTTTATCCTGCGCGATCGACTCGGCGATGGCGCTGGTGCGATCGGTTTCGGCTGCCCAGATGCGGCGCTGCTTCGAGCCGTAGCCCAGCATCACCAGGCTGCCGTCGGTGAGCCGTCGTGTTGGAATGCCGCGCGCTTCGGCCGCACGGACCATCGCGCCGGTGCTCGGCCCGAGCCGAATCGATTGGCAAAGGCTGCGGAGCTCTTTGCTGGATTTTTCCACGTCGATGCCGCTAACCGTACGCGCGGTTTCCAGCAGCTCGAGCGCGAGATGGAACGCTTTCTTGCCGACTTCCTCTTCTTGGTATTGCACGATGACGCGGTAGCGGCTGCCAGGCACCACTTCGTGGACCATGGGCTTGGCGGTTTCGCAGTCCGCGTAGCGCTGCAAGGCGGCCGTCAGCTCGGCGATCAGAACGGCCTCACCGTGGGGCGAATCCGAGGCCTCGCTGCTGTCCCAGATCGGCTGGGTGATCTCAGCAAGCTCCTTGGTCAGGGCGCCGCGCAGGCGTCCCAGCATGGCCGGCGTGGCCAGAGCGTTGTCGGCGACCAAGATGGCTTCCAGCATTCGATCGTCCGACCAGAGGTTCGGGCCACGGAGAACGCGGAGGGTGTCTAGCTTCATCGTTTGTTTGACGTGGCCGGAATCCCGCTTGGTCCAGGCGAACCACGTTCCTTTTTCGAGGGTGCTGATCCGCCAGGCCGGGTCCAGAGCGCATGGAGGGCATGACGAACAGGAAGTCAGACGGACCGCCCCCGGCCCTTATTCTAGGGATCGCCTCCGGACCGAGCTTTTTCTGCAAAACGTCGGATTGCGTCCACAATTTCGCATAGATTCTCGATTGTTATGCGGGAGCGTTGGCGCCAAATCTGCAGTCTTCCTGTCGTTCCGTACTTCCGCGGCACCCGCCTACGCCGGGCTTCTTGTATGACGCACCATCGCCTCGATGCCCTGGCGAATGGCGTGGGCGGTCAGTCCCAACGCCAGCCCTCCGGCCACGGCCGCCACCACGTCGTCCGGGGATATCAGAGACTGCGCCGACGGCCACCCGGCCAGGACGGACAGGACGGCCAGGGGTAGAAGCCGCGAGGCCTGTCCCTTCTGCACCGCGACGATGTGATCCCCCGACACGAAGACGGCCGAACCACCCTTGTCGACGTGTTGATGCATTAGGTCAGTCGCCTCTCGGGACGCAAAGTACAGGATGCGCCCCCGGCACTTTTCGGCCATAGAGGCGACCCCAGGATCGCAGGCGTTGAGCGCGGCGTATCCATCGGGCAGCACCACATCCACCGGCGCCCGCACCGCCTTTTCCACCAAAGTAGCTTTCTGTTCGTCCAGGCCGGCGCGGCCTTCGAGCTTGGTCACCACCGCGACAGCGCAACGATCGAAGGCGAGTCCCTCGGCGATCACCTTCTCTTCGGAGGTTTCGAGAACGATGGCGTCCACGAAAGGGTTCTGCAGCAGTCGCCTGGCGCCAGTCGCATTGGCGGCGTCTTGTGGGGACAGCATGCGATTGCCCACGCGAAGCCCGGTCGAGCTTGCGCTGCCGACGTTCCGCCCAGCCGCCGCCAGCACGGCCACCAGCAGGGCGGTGACAGAAGTCTTACCGCCCGTGCCCGACACCGCAACCAGGGGGACCCGGCCGCTATCTTCCGGCGCAAAAAGATGATCCACGATGGCTTCGCCAACCGGCTGCGGTTTGCCGGACAGTGGTTTAAGATGCATCACCAAGCCGGGGCTGGCGTTCACTTCGATCACGGCCCCGTGCTGGGATTCCAGCGGCCGGCCGATGTCCTCGGCGATAAGGTCGATGCCCGCTACATCTAGCCCCACGGTCTGCGCGGCAACAACGCAACTGGTGGCGGTGTCCGGGTGCAGCCGATCGGTCTCGTCGGCGGTGAGATCTCCGTTGTAGTGAATCGTCACCTTGTGTCCGGGCGCGGGCACCGAGGTCTTCTCCAGGCCTTGATGGCGCAGAAGCTCGAGCGAGATGTCGTCGAGCACCAGCGTGGTGAGCGGCTGCGCGGAATCGTCGCCGCGCGCCGGGTCCTGGTTGGCCAGCTCGACCAGTTCTTCGACAGTGCGCACGCCGTCTCCCATCACGTGCTCGGCCTCGCCGCCGCTGGCCGCCACCGCCTTGTCGCCGACTACCAGTACCCGATGTTGCGTGCCCGCGATGAATTTCTCGACCAGGACGCCGGTCCCTTCGCGCGCGGCAATGTCGAAGGCTGCCTCTACGGCTGCGCGATCTTCGAGGCGAATCGAGACGCCACGGCCGTGGTTGGCGTCTTGAGGTTTTACGACCACGGGAAGCCCTAGCTCTTCCGCCGTCGTCCATGCGTCGTCGCGACCTTGAACCAAGCGCCCGGCAGGCATCGGAACACCCACGGAGTAGAGAAGTTGCCGGGTCAGATCCTTGTCCTGAGCGATTGATTCGGCGAGGGCACAGGTCTTCGCGGTTTCCGCGGCCCAGATGCGACGCTGCGATTTCGCATAACCGAGTTGCACCAAGTTGTCATGGCTGAGCCGCAAGAACGGGATGCCGCGTGCCTTGGCCGCGGTGACGATGGCCTGCGTGCTGGGACCTAGGCAAAGCTTGTCAGCGAGCTCTCGCAGACGGCGGAGCTGGGCCGGCACGTCGAAGGGGCGATCCTCGACGGCAGCCATGAGCAGCTCGCGCGCGGTTCGCAGACAGGCCTCGCCGAAACCAGGGTCGAGGCATTCGACGATGACGCGGTAGACACCTGTCTCACCCACCCCGCGCGTACGACCGTAGCCGACGGGCAGATGGGCCAGGGTTTGCAGCTCGAGGGTGACGTGCTCGAGAACGTGGCCGAGCCAAGTGCCTTCCCCATCGCGCATGCGCGAGAAGAAGCCGCCCCGCACGCCCTCGCTGCAGCGGTGCTCAATCATCGACGGCAGCCAGGCCATCACGCGATCGTTGAAGCCCGGCAGGGTGTTCGACGGCTTGGTTTCGAATTCGCCGAGATCGACCCAGGCTTCGATGACGGGATAGTTGGCCCAGATGTTCGGCCCCACCAAGTACAGGACTTTGCGAATCTGCATGATTGACTGCGTTGCCCGGACGGGCGCGGCAATCCTGCGCCTCAAGCGCGCATTTCGCCAGACCGGATCTGCTACCCTTGCGCGGAAATCTCGTCCGTGGGCGGGTGAGAGACGGAAAGGCAAAGTAACGGCAGAGGCGCACAGAGCGCCGAGTCCGAACTCTCCCGTCGCCGTGTTCTCTCCGCCTGACCTGGGGTGAAAAAGATCCCTATTGCCTCCTGCCTGGTAAAGTCCCCGGCCAAAATCAGATGACCGTCGCACCATTGCCACCGTCTACCCTTCACGGGCTTGTGCAGGGCCTCGCGCTCGACCCTGGCGAGAGCGTGTGTGCCACGTTTCGCCCCGACCTGGACGAGAAGCTTCACTATGCGAACGTCGAGGTCGCGCTCACCTCGAAGAGGATTTGTTGGCGCAAGCGGGATGAGGCTTGGGCAGAGAGACGGCTCGGCGGGACCATCAGCCTGGATCACTCGGAGCACGCCGGCCTTGGCGAGCTCAAGCTTCGCGACGGTGATAGGATCGTCGCGCGTTGGTTCCATACCTTGGCAGTAGCCGAAGGGGCAATGCAGTTGCTCGACGCATTCGAGACCCAGCGGGGAAGCTCGGATGCTCGGCCACGCCCCCGGGCACCGGGCGAGGATTCCGAGGAACAGCGGATCACCGGCAAGTTCCCACTCCTCCGCCTGATGCGCTTTGCTCGTCCCCACTTGGGCGCTGTGATGGTCGGGTTGCTGCTGACCCTGGCCAGCACCGCGGCGGGGCTGGTTCCGCCGTACCTCACCATGCCCCTCGTGGACAAGGTGCTCGTGCCGGGACAGTCGGGACAGCTCACCCCCGAAGCCGCGTTGCCGAGGGTTCTGTTCTATCTCGGCGGTCTGGCGCTGGCGGCGGTAGTGGCTTGGTTGCTCACGTGGGCGCAGGGCGCGCTGTTGGCCTTCGTGACGGAAAAAGTCGCTGCTGATCTGCGCAACCGAACCTACTCGCACTTGCAGAAGCTCAGCCTCGAATACTTCGGAGGCAAGCGCACGGGGGATCTCATCGCGCGCATCAGCTCGGACACCGACCACCTGTGCTCGTTCTTGTCCGACACGCTCATCGATTTCATCACCGACGTGCTGATGATCGGCAGCACGTGCGTTGTCCTGCTGACGCTGGATCCACTGCTCGCGGTGGCGGCCATCGTGTCGTTCCCGCCCATCGCGTGGCTCATCATCCGCATTCGCGGCAAACTGACCCACGGCTTTCTGCGCGGCGGTCGCGTGTGGTCGGCGATGACCAACATCCTGGCCGACACCATTCCTGGCATTCGCGTGGTGAAGGCGTTCTCGCAAGAGCGGCGCGAAATAGCACGCTTCGCCCAGGCCAATCAGCGCATCGTCGAGGTCAACAACCGCAACAACAGGCTCTGGACCTTTTTCTGGCCCTTGGTCGCGTTGCTGAACCAAGTCGGTCTTCTGGTGGTGTGGGCGGTTGGCGCGCGGCAGGTGCTGCAACACGAGGTCACGGTCGGCGTCTTGACCGCGTTCATCGCGTACATCAGTCGTTTCTACACGCGGGTGGAAAGCATGAGCCGCATGCTCACCGCGACCCAGCGCGCGTCGGCCGGCGCGCAGCGCTTGTTCGAGATCTTGGATCGGGTTCCGAGCGTGCTCGATCCGAAGGACCCTGTGCCCGTCGGCGAGATGCGCGGTGAAATCAGCTTTGACCGCGTGTCCTTCCGCTACGGAAGCCGCTTGGTGCTGGACGACGTCAGCTTTCAAGTGGCGCCTGGGCAGATGATCGGCATCGTGGGGCACACCGGCTCGGGCAAGAGCACGGTGGCCAACTTGCTTTGTCGGTTCTACGACGTATCGGCGGGGGCGGTGTGCGTGGACGGCAAGGACATTCGCCGGCTAGCCATCGAAGAGTATCGCAAGCACATCGGCATCGTGCTCCAGGAGCCGTTCCTGTTCTTCGGCACCATCGCCGACAACGTCGGCTACGGGCAGCCGGGCGCAACCGGAGCGCAGATCATTGAAGCGGCTCGGGCGGCTCGCGCGCACGAGTTCATCCTCAAGTTGCCTGAGGGCTACGACTCGCTGGTGGGTGAGCGCGGGCAGTCGCTCTCGGGCGGTGAACGTCAGCGCATAGCCATCGCGCGCGCCATCCTGGTGGATCCGCGCATTCTGGTGCTCGACGAAGCCACCTCCGCGGTGGACACGCAGACCGAGCGCGAGATCCAGCGCGCGCTCGACAACGTGGTGGCGGGCCGGACAACTATCGCCATTGCTCACCGCCTGAGTACCCTGCGCAAGGCGGACCTGCTGTTGGTGGTGAAGGACGGGCATCTGGTCGAGCGCGGAACCCACGCCGAGCTTCTGGCCAAGGACGGCGAATACGCGCGCCTCGATCGTGCGCAGACGTCCGCAGTGGCCCGGGCCCCGATGGACGAATCGGAGGCCGTGGCCGAGGCAGAAATCGAAACCTTGCCACGCATTCCGACCGCGGAGTTGGTAATGGAGAGCGAGGGCGACGGCGTGCTGTGGGCCAAGCGTGGCCCTGCTGGTCAGCGCGTGCGGGTGCTGCCCAGACGATGCTTTCCGCTGACTGGCCCCGCCGCGTTCATTTGTCTGGTGGACGAACGCCACCACGATCGGGCCTGCATCGAGAGCCTCGATGCGCTGGCTACAAGCTCGCGGCAAGCCTTGCTGTCGGCGCTGGTGCAAAGCGAGTTCCTGCCCAGGATCACGCGCATCGTCCGGGTGAGGCACGAAGCGACCTGGTCGGAATGGCACGTGGGGACCGATCGAGGCTCGCGCACTTTCATCGTAGAGCAGGAGGACCACATCCGTC
>Ga0302321_100004225_pt1 | contig 12407 bp, 9 predicted proteins | sample Fen_T0_1_FD_202505 | JGI IMG/M metagenome (GOLD analysis project Ga0302321, IMG submission 202505) | Peat permafrost microbial communities from Stordalen Mire near Abisko, Sweden - Fen_T0_1 | ecosystem: Environmental > Terrestrial > Soil > Wetlands > Permafrost | place: Sweden: Abisko...
CCCCCTTTTGGTGCTTCCTCTAATTCTGTAATCAGAGATTCGGGATCATAGATCATCCGAACCATCTCACCACCGGGAAGGTTATCACGCAGCAGATCGGCGGCGTCCTCGATGCGTGTAAATTCGCCGCGCTTCCACGTGCCGTTTTCTGGTTTAATGAAAACTGAGTTGTCCCAAATTATGACTACGGTCATCGAAAATCCGGCGAGAGTTAGTGCCAGGAGGTTTTATTCCTCCTGAATTTTTTCGCCGCTCCAATTCTAAGGTTTTATGTGCTGCAAATGTAGATGTAGACGTCGACAGTGGGCCCTGTTGGTGCAGCGAAAACAACGGGGCCATTATTTTGGGCGGCTGTGCCAGCTTCGTCAGCCGTGGTTAGCTCTGGGCCGTCAAGTTCCTTCGCCAGTTCAAGAGCGTCCTTGTACGGAACAGCTCTCAAAACGGCGTAGGCGATGACGCCGTGGCTGCAGACAGGGGTCGTTCCGTTGAGGATAAAATTTGCTCCTGCCGCTGCGGAAGGTGCTGTACCGGTATTTGCAACGACCGCTTCAATACTAGAGATAGTCGACCAGTCGCGGTCCGGAGGAGTATTGGCAATAGCTCCGGCAGCATCGGCGACGTAAAAGGCATGATATTGGGGGCTCCATCGCACATCCGCCGTACCAGTAGGTGGTGTTTGGTTTGGGTCGCCGAGGCTAAATGAGACCAACTTGTCGGTTATGCCTAAAGAAACAAAAGCTGTATCCAGACGAGTATAGGCTGCATTTGCTGGCGTCGACCGCGTCCCGCCGGTCACCACCCAAGGTATTGCCGTGCCTTCGGTAACCGGGATGGTGCCACTACTCCCTTTTGAGGCAACGAGCGAGGCTACGAAACCTCTCCACGTAGGCAAACTGGCAACCACACTTTGGACGCGGGCGTGGCGAAGCATGTAGGTGACGCTCGGCACGCCAATGGCCGCCAGTACGCCGATGATAGCCAGGACGACTCCGATTTCGATGAGGGTAAAGCCTCGTTGTTTTGGATACGTTTTCATATTTTATAATGGTTCGGTGGAGAATCAGGAAAGAATTTGAGCAAATACCTCATCCAAGGTCGTCATGCCTTGAAGAGATTTTGCCATCCCATCGCTCTGCATGGTACCGAGTTTTTTCTTTTCGATAATTTCGCGGCAAAGGGGATCGCAGCCTTTGCCGGCCTGGATAACCGCGTCTTCGAAATCCCGCATTTTGCGTACTTCGTATATGCCAATTCGCCCTTTAAAACCGTCGCGGCAATAGGGGCACCCGACCGGCTCCCAGAGCGTCTGGCCTGGCAAGACCTCCAGCTTGTAACGTTCGATGAGTTCGGCCGAATCCTCGCTCGGACGACGGCATTTCGGACAGAGACGGCGAACTAAGCGTTGGGCAACAAAAAGATGACAGGCCGACAGCATAGGGCCTTGGTCGGCACCCATATCGAGCAGGCGCACGATGCCACCGCAGCCCGTGCTGGCATGCAAGGTCGTGAAGCACATGTGGCCGGTTAAGCCGGCTTCGATTGCAATTTTAGCTGTTTCAAGATCGCGCGTTTCACCGACTAGAATGTAGTCGGGGTCTTGGCGTAGGAGCGCGCGCAAACCTTTGGCAAAGGGCATCGCATCCGAAATTTCGGACTGAGTTGCGTTGGCTAGTTTATACTCGATCGGGTTTTCCAGCGTACGAATCGAAAAAACGTTACCATCGAGCTGACTGATGAGAGAGGCTAGGGTGGTGGACTTACCGGAACCAGTTGGCCCCACCATATAAATAATCCCCTGGGGCATAGCCATCGCTTCTTGTACGGCCTGCGCATCTGCCGAATTCATGCCCAGCTCGGCGAACGGTAGGATGGCCGCGTTTTGGTCCAAAATACGGTAAACGACCTGCTGGCCATACTGAACGGGCATCGAAGACAAACGCAGTTTATAGGAACGCGAGCCGCATTCCATAAAGGCTTGTCCATCGAGTGGCTCCAGCGGATTGGCCACATCTAACTTGCCAAACATTTTTGCGTTGGAAATCACCTCGTCTTTACGGTCGCCGCTCACCAACTGCATGGTGTACAGGCGTCCATCAATGCGGTATTTAATCTCAACCGCTTTATCTTTGGGGATAAAGTGAACATCGCTAGCACCGTCGTCGATGGCTCGGCGTACCACGTTTTCAATGAACTTACGGCCGCTGGCGACTTCGGACGTAGAGGCGCGCGGAGTGAGAACTTCTTCAATTTTACTGAGAATATCAGAAGCTGGTGCAACGTAGACGTCGTGGATTCTGATCGATCCTGAGGCTTGATCGGACGGCCTTCCGTATAATCCAACAGAAGCCAATGCGCGGAAGACTTCGTCAAGCACCCGCCGATTGGGATCAGCGACGACTACGCGCGCAATTTCTCCTTTGCGGCCAAGGACCAACGCTCGACAACGCCTTGAAATACTTCCGGGAATGGTGCGAACCATTTCTTGGGTCACTGGCTCACGGGCGAGCATCTCTATCACTGGCAGCTGGAAATGTTCACCCACCAACCTAGTCAAATCCATTTGGGAGACGATGCCGACGGAAGTGACCACTGCGCCAAATGTCGCGCGACTATTGCGCGCTTTTTCTTTTTCGAACAAGGCGACAGCGGAGCGTACTTGCTCCTCAGATACGCCGTGTTGTCTCAAGGCGATCGCGAGCCAGACCTCTTCCCGTTCTTCAGCACTAACCGGAGATTTGGTTCCTATTCCGGTAGCGAACGGCCCGTGGGTGCCAATCGTCATCGGAGCAGAAGTATGCCCGACGATCGCTTCCCGCATTTTCGCGGTCAGGGTGGCGATCCGGAGCTTGGCGTCGTCTGGAGATAGTGAAGCCATTTTTCTAGTCGTCTACTAGGCGTGAAGACTAGGGGGCTGTGGTGCCTTCAGCCGGCGTAGCGACGACTGCGGCGACCGCCGGGGCTTTGACCCGACTCGATTCAAGCCTGCCAGGCTTCGATACCACAGTAGGAGTCAGGAAAATCACCAGCTCGGTTCGATCTTTGACTTTTCCGTCAGTGCGAAATGCTTGTCCGAGAAGTGGAATTTTACCCAAGAAAGGAATTGACCGGTGGGTTTCTGAAACGGAATCAGTTATAAGACCACCGATGATCGCGGTCTCGCCGGATTTCACGCGCACGATGGTACTCGTCTGCTTCACGTCGAGGATGGGTGCACTTTGCGAGTGCTCCGTATCGGGGCTGTACTCAGTTCCCCTGAGACGACTGATAACGGGGGTGATTTCGAGGGTTACTTCATTATCTGCCGAGATCTGAGCAGTCACAGGCAGCACAGTCCCGATCGAGATCGTTTGGGTCGACCATTGCTCCTGGGTAAGTGTACCTCCATTAATATTCGACGTTACGCCGGTGATTGTGGTACGTCCCGTCTTGCTGAAAAACGGGGTGTCGACCGCGTCTTTAATATAACCTGTGGAATTGTTTAACAGGCGCAGTCGAGGCTGGCTGGTCACCTTTACATCGCCTTGTTCCTCCAAGGCGGTGATCACGGCATTTACCTTACCACTTCTGATCGTTCCCGAAAAAGTATCAGCCGCGAGCGTGGTGCTGCCCACCTGCTTTACGTTTAGCATGCCATTGAGCCCCTGAACTCCGCTAAATAGATCGCCAACGTGTAGGTTATTCCCAACTGAAAAGGCCGCTGCTTGCCAGTCGATGCCCAGCTTATTCTGGTCGGACAAATGGACTTCGACGATCTTGGCGACGATTTCCACTTGAGCGCCGATGCGGTCATTTACTTCTGCAACGAATTTTGAGATATCACGATGAGTCCGTGCGCCTGCTTTTACCTGAACCAGTCCACTGAACTTATTGATAACGAAGGTTTCTTCTTTGGCTAACATCGATTTGATTTGCGCCTCAATACTTTGCCAAAAATCGGATTCGAGTTTTTGTGAGATCGAAATCTGTGCGGTATCGCTGCTTGAGCCTCCGCCATTGCTCCCGCCGGTGGGCTGGCCTAGCCCAGTGCTCCCAGAACTCGTGCCGCTCTGTCCACTATTCCCCGAATTCTGAGCGCCCAAAGAGATGTTACTGCTCGACGTTCCCGTCCTGCTAATTTGGGGATAATCAAAGGAGTAAAGTATGGTTTTGAACCTGGCGACGGAAATCCAACCTTCCTCGATCTCATAAAAATATCCACCTGGACGGAGAATCGCGTCTAAGACGCCTTTGACGGTTGTGTTGTTCATTTCAACTTGAACCATTCCGTCCACATCTTCGTCGGCGACGATGGAGAAGCCGTGTGCGCGGCCAAGTGACTGCAAGACAGCTTTTAATGGTTCGTTGTCCTGCGAGAAGAAGACCACCGGCTTCTGAAGTGCCGATTGGATATCATTTTGAGCAAGCATCGCCAAAGGCGATATCGCTAGGATGAGGAAAAGTGTTTTGAGTTTCATCAGAAAAAATGAGGATTGTTCCCTACGAGAATTTGGTTGCTGTGTCGATTAGATGTTAGGCCTGGTTTGAGTTTAAAATTTTTATGAATTTTGGAGGTTGGTAATGCTCACAAAATTCGTAGGTCTTGCTCCAACTCCGTCCGGTTATCTGCGAACTCCAGTGCTGTCTCCCGGGTTATTTTTTTTTCTGCTACAAGCCGTTTAAGACTTTGGTCCAGAGAAATCATGTAATGCTCTTTCCCGGTTTTAATTGTACCACGTAGCTGCCCAATTTTGTTTTCTCGTATCTGGCTGGCGACGGCAGGTGTGTTGGCCATGTACTCAAAAACGCCTATGCGACCGCCGCCGATTTTTGGCACGAGACGTTGCGCAAGCACCGCTCGCAAACTGTTGGACAGCATGGCACGGTATTGGTCGCGAGTTCCCTCGGGCACTGAATCGAGGATACGGCTCAGAGCCCCTGGGGCGTTATTGGTGTGGAGCGACGCGAAAACCAGGTGCCCTGTTTCGGCTGCACTTAGGGCTGCTGAAATTGTATCTAGATCGCGCATTTCACCCACGAGAAGAATGTCCGGATCGGAACGCATAGCGGCTTCAATTCCCTTCTGAAAAGTGGGTACATCAACGCCGACGCTACGGTGAATAACTAGACTTTTTTGAGAACGATGAAAAAACTCGACGGGAGCTTCCAGTGTGGAAATTTTGTCAGCGAGATGTTGGTTAAGATAATTGATCGAAGCTGCTAGTGTCGTGGTTTTTCCGGAACCCGATGTGCCTGTAACCAGAATCAGACCGTGGGGCGGTGGTGATTGGATTAGCTTTTGATAACCAAACGGAAGCCCTAGGTTTTCCATTTGAGGAAGTTCGCTTGGAATATGCCTTAGCACCGCAGCTGCTTGGCGGTTTCCTGAAAGCCCAGTGATCCATTCAAAATGCAAACGAAAACGCTCTTCTTCAATAACATCGCTAACATCCAAGTGCTGCCCTGATTCAGTCATGAAAATTAAACGCTTTGCCTCGGGCGTGTGCTCAACCATCAGCTCAGTGATCTCTCTTTCAGTAATTTTGAAATTGGGATGACCATCCGTTCCGTCGCATTTGCACATGACTCCACTGATCCGCAGCGCGAGGGGTTCCCCTGCTGTAAAATGCCAGTCACTGGCATTTTTGCTCAGCCCGTGTGAAATTATTTTTTGGATAATACCAGAGGTTGTTGTTAAATCAGACATGGTAAACTTGGGTGCTGGTTAGGTGAAATTGAGCAATCCTAAAATTTAGCGATAGTTAAAAGTCATGCAAAAGGTTTGGTTTACTCCCAGTAAATCTAATGAGGTCGGCGCTTGTAGCGGGCGCAGAAATGACTGGACTTTCACGAAAATAAACCAGGTAAACGAACCAACACTCCGGTCTTTTGTGACGAAAATGCTAATCAACTGGAGTGCCATTTTGCGGAGCATATGCATCTGATGCATTAAATGCTTTCGATATACAAGTATAAACTTAGATACTTTTATTAATCCTAGGAATTGTGCCACTAAACAAAGTGTTTAGGGTAGGAGCATGAGCTCAGACCAAAATGGAGAGCTAGCATCACTCCGTTGTGACTCTGTCGACGGATTGGCAGTGCCGGGCGAGTTACCAGATTCTAGAGCAGTTTAGATAAAGCTGTAGCCGCAAGGATGGCAGAAGGGCCTCCTGACTTGGTGTAGCCGGACTCGCGAGGGCGGGAATTGAGCATAAGAGCTAACCTAACGGTGCATTCGCTCAGGAGTTCTAAAAAACTGTCGTTTCGGAGAACACGATGGCGGCTCAACCAACAATCCGACGCTGGGCCAATTCGATGGTTTGGGCGGGACCGCTGGGACTGCCGAGTTGGTTATGACGTGCCCTACCTCAAAACCACTGCGACCTTATTTGAACCGCTCTGGGTACAAAAAAGGCCCGAGGGTGAGTCGGGCCGAAAGAAGAAGAGCGTGGGTGCGGTTTATTTCGCGCCGGCCAAGGCGGCATCAATGGCGTCGAAGAGTTTGCGCGACTTAGAAATGTCGCCGCCTTCACCCCAGCGGATGCGGATCATCGTTTGTAGGCTGTTGGCCTCCTCGATGTTAATTCGCACCTTCTGGTCGTTGCGGGTGCGGGCCAGAACTTGAGCCTCGTATTTGTTTACGACGACGTAGGTTTGGAAGAGGTCGAGCTGCTGCACAGCTTTTTGCACGGCTTGGGCAGCTGCAGGTGCCTTGGTGTTTACCAATCCCTTGAATTCGCCAAATTGGAAAACGGCGAAATTATTTTGGTTCGCTGCGTCCATGGGAAGGGTACGGCAGCCGGCGAGAAGGCCGAGCGCGAGAAGTGATGGCAGGGCGATGTACTTGGTCATGTGAAAAGGTTTAACGGACCGCACAGTAAGAGGAAAGTTCATACTGTCAGTCGTGAAATTGGGTTATGGTAGCGGTGAGGCGGTGTGTCGTGATGTGGCACCGAAGGTGCTCACAGAGATTTGATGAATCGGTCTACGGACAATCAGGCAAGCATAACTTCGACTTGGAGTGGACTGTCGTGCCGTTTGGCTTTCGTCGGCTATCTGGCCACCGTGGCTCTTTGCAGTGTTTTGGCGTTTATGAGTCTTCTGCGAGGTCAGCCGGAGTTGTTGTTGGGTTCCATGATCTCCGGTTTGTTCGCGCTAGGTTTCCGTTCAACTTTGCGCAATCACCCTTCGCCGCTGATGGCCGATGATCTTGACGAAAACGGCTCGTGCTCAATGTTGCCACCTCATGAACGAGCCGGCGGCCAGCTGGAGTTGCGAAAATTAGCGTCTCTGTTGCAGGAGCTCGACAGTCTCGAGCGGGCGCGTGGATCGAGACACTTTGATCCGTGGGCGCTACAGGCGGCGCGTTCTGAAATACGTGCGGCGGTTGATGGTAATCCAGCGTTGCGCAGGCTGATCAGTCCGGATCGCTAAGCGCGCGAAATTTTTTTGCGGGTTTTGTGGCTTTCGCGGTTGATGTGAGAACTCCGACTCACTTACTGGGCTTCATGGCACAACCACTCGTCGGTGTTATTATGGGCAGCACGTCGGATTGGGATACGATGCAGCATTGCGCGCAAACGCTCGACGCGCTTGGCGTTCCTTACGAGAAGCGCGTCATCAGCGCACATCGCACACCGCAGCTCATGCATGAATGGACGACAGGGGCGGAAGCGCGTGGGCTCAAAGTCGTGATCGCGGCTGCAGGTGGAGCGGCACATTTGGCAGGCGTGGCCGCAGCACTCACGGCATTGCCCGTGCTCGGCGTGCCGATGGAATCAGCTTCGCTCAAGGGCCTCGATTCGCTCCTCTCGATGGTGCAGATGCCGGGTGGCGTGCCGGTAGCGACCTTTGCAATTGGCAAGCCTGGAGCTATCAATGCAGCGCTTTTTGCCATCGCGATTTTAGCACTGAACGATGTAAAAATTAAAAAAGCGCTCGACGATTACCGTGCAGCACAGACAGCCAAGGTGTTGGCGGCTAAATTGCCTTAGGCGACTGTTTGGGGGTTCTTTATTGGAGAATGTAGGGATTTCCCTAAATCATACGGTCACATTAGATTCTGGTGGTCTTTCGGCCTGATTTAGTCTGAGATTTCTATTCGGATTGGCGGGTAACGCGTCGATCTATTGGTGCGTCCAGCCGGTCCGTCTTTCTCACCACCTCATTTGTCATGCTGACTCGTTATAAACCCTGTTTCAGGGCCGGCCTTTTTGTCGCCATCGCCCTGGCGCAATTCGCGCTCGCATTTTCTCAATCAGCGTCGGAGCCGCAGAAGGAAGATATCATCAAGCTCGAGCAATTTGTGGTGACGGGTTCACACCTATCTACCTCGAACAATGTCATAGCGCCGCTCGCGGTCGATGCTGTCGATATCGCGCAGGGTGGCGTCGAAAGCAATGTGCTTGAGCTCTTGCGCAAGCAGCTGCCTGCACTCGCCGGCTCCAGCAACCTCGGCGTGTCTAACGGCAGCACGGGGGCAACGAGTACCTACGGCGGCTCTAAATTGGCTTTGCATAATATGCCGACGCTGGTGCTCCTCAACGGACGCCGGGTGGCCACGAGCGGTGCCAACGCGCGTGGTGGGTCCAGTTTTGTCGATGTGAGCCAGTTTCCAGTTTCGGCGATTGAACGAATCGAAGTGGTCGCGGACGGTGCCTCGGCGATTTACGGCTCCGACGCGATTGGCGGCGTGGTTAATATTATTCTGAAGCAAAACTATAATGGTTCCGAGGTGGGCAGCCGTTATGCGTTTTCGGACAACGATGGCAGTTATTCAGAAAAGTCTGCGTATTTCACCGCGGGCGTGAGCAACGGACGTGTCAGCGTGGTCGTTAATGGCAATTATTTCAAAAGCACGCCGCTCTTTCAGACTGACCGCCCGTTTAGTAGCGTTGCGGCATCGACCGCCTATTCGGGCGTGGTCGGTACTAACTACCTCAACCCTACGCTAAATTCGCCTAGCCAGTCCGTGCCGGTTGGGATGGCCGCTACGGCAACAAGCATCGCAAACGTAAATGTACTTGCCCCTAACACGTACCTGAGTGGCGTGCCTGGCCTCAATCTGGCTGGTGACGTCACACTCCTGACGGAGCAGGAAAAAAGATCCATTTACGCCGGGCTCAATTTTAAGCTGCTCGATCGAAAGCTCGAGGCGTTTGGTGATGTTCTTTATTCTAAGGATAAAAGTTTCAGTCAGCTCGGTGCGCAGACAGTCACGTTTAATGGTACTGGCACGAGCCCGCAACAGGTCGCCGCACGCACACCGTACAACCCGACGACGATCAGCCTGTCGCCAGCGTTCCGTTATTTGCCGGCCCAACGCCGTTATTCTAACGATGCCACGTTGCAGCGTTTCACTGCCGGACTGAAAGGCGAAATCGCTTCCACGTGGAATTGGGAAACAGCCTACACCTACAATAGAAATAAGCTGAAGACTCAAATCAGCAACGTTCTCTATGGACCGAATCTGGATCTCGCCGTGTTGGGCGGCTATGACCAGAATGGTAATGTGGTTCAGGGAGGTCGTTATAGCCGTGTTTATACGGACTACTCGGCGCCCGCTGTTCCTGCCGGCTACACCACTGCTCAGGCGGCTACTTGGCTGGCGGCACAACGCACGACGAGCAACACGGTGCTCCAACCGGCGTTGGATCCATTTGCTAGTTCGAGTGGCATTGACCCGGCATCTTTGGCCAACGTCTTGGGCACTTCACACGCCGATTTCACCAGCGGCCTTGATTCGATCGATTTGTTTTTGCGAGGTGAACTCTTCCAGCTGCCCGCAGGCGGCGTCGCCGTAGCGATCGGTGGAGATTGCAGAGCGGAAAGCTTAAAAGGCGCGCCAGATGAGAACTCGTTCAGCTCTGGACCAATCGCTCAACGTTGGTCTGGCGGCACTTTTTTTGATGTCTTCGATAAGGATCGCGATGTAACGGCGGGATTTTTCGAAGCCCGTGTGCCGGTTACGAGTCCAAAATGGAATATCGACATTGCCCACGCGCTTGATCTTACCTTCGCGTATCGAATTGAGCACTACAGCGACGCTGGACGTGCTTGCTCGCCGAAATATGGTGTGAGCTGGCAGCCAGTCGATGATGAAGTCACGGTTCAGTTTTCGCACAGCAAAGCTTTCGCTGCGCCTACCTTGTTCCAGTTGTTCGGCTCACAACAGGCGCTCACGGTCGATCTTCGTACCTACTTTGGCCTGCCCACCGGCCCTTGGCAGGGCACTGTTCGACAGACGCCGAACGGCTCGCTAAAGCCAACGCTTACCAAAACCGATTCGCTAGGTGTTGTGCTCGCTCCGAAAGCTATCAAGGGACTTACTATTACGCTCGATTACGAGGACACGACCCTGAAGGACTTTGTCGGTCGAATTGGGTCGGTCGCCATTTTGCAGAGTGTTGACCAGTTAGGCACGGCGTCACCCTACGCTGGCCAAGTGGCGTTCAATAACTTTCCGGGAGAGTCGGGCGCGCAAGCCATCACTGCAGCGGGGCAGGTTAAGAGTTTCTTGCAGACACATGCTGCGAATACGATTCCCTCGACCTTGTTCGTGTCTGATCCCGCGGTGAACCTTTCTTCCGCCATCGTTCGCTCACTTGATCTCGGCGTTAATTACGTCTGGTCGTTCGAGAGCTTGGGCCATTTCAGTTTCGGAACCAAAGGCACATTCATCATCGACGATAAGATACAATCCACTCCCGATGAGATTTATTACGAATACGCCGGGTTGCTGACTACGGCAGAGGGCACGATGCCCGCGTATCGTTTCTATACTACACTGAATTGGCGAAAAGGAGCATGGGATGTCACGTTTGCCAATACGTACATTTCAGCGGCCAATGATTTAGGTGTAGGCGGCTCCACCTTCGCCAATAGCACCACTCTGCGCCGAATCCGTATCCCATCTTATCTATCCTACGATGCCGCTTTGGCGTACACGGTGAATCTCAGAAGTATTTTTGGCGCAAATTGGATCAAAGAGATGGTTGTACGTGTGGGTGTTAACAACGTGGCCAACATGATGCCTCCGGCGGCGCCCCAGGCTTTTCCAACGACAAGTGCTGGCGGTGCTGACTCTGCAACGTACGGTGCGATCGGCCGACTCTACTACGTGAGCGCGGCACTGAAATTCTAAAACTCTCGCGTCGCCCGCGCCATCAATTTGGGTGGTGCACGAAAGTGAGGGGGAGAATGGATTCGCTGCCCGGAGCCGCGGCGATATCCGGAAAGCCAGCCCTCGGTGCCGGCCGGCCGAGGACATGGCGTTTTCGCAGCCCTTGTCCCTTAAGCAAAATCACACCGTTGGACAACACGACGTCGCTGATCGCGATCTGCCCGAGGCCGTGTACCGAGATTCTCAATACACGATTAACTGAATCTACTGGCACGCTAAAGAGGCGCGTGAAATCAGCGCGTGGTTGTGCAGCCTCGGCTTGGAATTCCATGGTGTGCCGACTGTGTAAAATGCGCCATAAACCGTCGGTTTCCTGGACTTCAACAACAACCTTCTGCAGCGCAGGCGCGAAATTATGCACGACAAATTCCAACTGCCAGTGCCCGTAAACCGGTGAGTTTGCGAAGGCTGTTTGAGGATCTTTTCGAACCGCGCCCAGCCAATCACGCCAAGCACGAAGTCGTATCACGTCGGCATCAAGAATGGTTTCGTTGTGCCCACGAATTTTTGCGGCGCGCGTGCGGCGCCACATTATGCGCGCAGCTTTTCGGCCTTCGGTAATTACCTTCGAAAAAGCGCCTGCTTCGACCTCGAGTTGCCTGAGGCAGTGCGCAATCGCGGGGCGCGCCGTGTTTGTAAGCGTTTTCCGCAACGTCTTCACTCCGTTCCTGCAGCTCTGTACGAACTCGTCGCGCTGAGCCAGGTAATGACGGAAAGCGATGCTTGCGGTGAGCGCGATGGGCAGTCGTTTGCGCGTGAGATGCCAAAAAAATATTTCCTCTTTATCCGCCGCTTGGGCGCCGACGTCCCAGCGATCGTTGATCTCCCAACGTGCGTAACCGGAAAACGGATACTTATCGCATGCCAGTGCAGCTTTCGCGGCGGTACGTGCGCCATTTTTCCCAAAAACGCGTTCGAAACCTTTGGTCAGCCAGGCTACGTCGTCGTCGGGCGCGCCTTCTAGCCAGAGTGAAGCTGCGGCGGCGTCGACCACAGTCGTCATTTCCAGCGCGAGCCGATAGGCTTCCCATGAAGTTATAAGAAAGCCATCTGCTCCTGTTTTGGCGCAACGTTGCCACCATGAACGAAGGTTGGCGAGACGTTCGCTGAAGATAGGTAGTGGTTCGTACCGGAACGCTCCATTCATGGGGCAGCCCCAATATTCAATGCCGTGAGCACGCAATGGCTTAGCTAAATCGCTTTCTGCGAAGTTGAATAACTCGACACGCGGATGCCGGCCGAAGGT
>Ga0302321_100004227_pt1 | contig 12406 bp, 10 predicted proteins | sample Fen_T0_1_FD_202505 | JGI IMG/M metagenome (GOLD analysis project Ga0302321, IMG submission 202505) | Peat permafrost microbial communities from Stordalen Mire near Abisko, Sweden - Fen_T0_1 | ecosystem: Environmental > Terrestrial > Soil > Wetlands > Permafrost | place: Sweden: Abisko...
AGTGGCGATACCCTGCAAGATGATATGCAGGCCGCACTCAACGTCAAGGCAACGTATATCCTGGTCTTCGCCAGCGATATCAACATTCCTGCAAATACCTCCATTTTGCAAGAGACTGCCAGGCAACTCGCGCAACAATAATAGAGCTTCCCCGATATATACTTCAGAAAAATCGTGCACATCCGAAGATAGATAGTGGGGTACAGGTAGGGATAGGATCAAGGTAAATGTAACTTATTGTGCATCAGTTACACTGGTAACAGATAGATGGCGCGCTTCACTTGCGACAAAGGCAAGGAGAGGTTAGCGCCATACTTCTATATAAAGGGGAGAAAATATTATGGTAAAAGTCGATACAACACAATTAGAAAATACGCTGCGTGGCCTGAAATATCCTATTTCTAAAGATGAACTGGTAGAGCGCGTAGAGTTGCAGGGCCAGGATGAACAACTCTGCGCAGCCATGCGCCAGTTACCCGACCACTATTTCCGTTCAGCAGGCGAGGTCAGCAAAGCCATCGGCCTCATTGGCAAAGCTCGCACCAACTAACCTCTCAACGACTCTAAATAGAGAGAACCAGAGCGGGGAAAATGTTTTCGCCTGGGATTTCCCGCTCTGGTTACATGGGCGAGATGGTTTTTAATACATGGCCATCACGACGAGAAGAAGGCTAAATGCGAACATAATGCCCGTGGCCGCCCCTAACCAGGGATCACGATAAGAACGATAGCCGTTAATTTGAGCACTGATAATTGTGAAAATGAAGAGTGAGGCAAGCGTGGCGGCAAAACCAGCAAGCCAGATGGCGTAGCCTTGATACTGCGTCAGGGTGTGCAGGAAGTACCAGAAACCGCCGAAGAGTAGAAATGCACCACTAAAAAACAGTATGCGTATGCCATTTATAGGGTAATGAGCGATATATGTGGTCAATGGTCTGAGGAGGCGTTGCAAACTTTCACGCCACCATTCTAAAAGTAACATACTCGACTCCTTTCAAGTCTCGCACATATGCTTCTTAGCGCATGTGTCCAATGTTTCCCCGCTATCCAACAGGCAGGTATTGCTCAGTCAAGCTTCAAGCAATCCCGCTCGCACGCCTACGGCGCAATGAACTTTGACAGAGTAGTAGGTGCACATATATTAATGCAGTTGCATATCAATAGAAGTCTGTTTGTTGCGTCTTACGTCTATCACACATCTTTTTTCTCGATGTAGCCGATGAGTAAAGCACAACAGTAATTATTCTCCTATTCAATAGATAAACTTTTAGCATCACAGAGAGATCACAGATTCCCGCATGGTTCTCTCATCGCCATCACACTACTGCACATTGGACCCCAACGCTTATTTGTTGGTGCCCCAGATGGTGACTAAATGCCAGGTGGTGACGCAGTCAGGTTGCTGTATCTCAGTAAGCGCTTGCTGGTAGATCTCATCGTAGTTGTCGGGCACACGCCCCCACTTGCGCAAGAAGGGCACAACGGTGCGAAAGACTAGCTTGACATCGTCAAAGAAGCTATCCTCAGCGCCCGGGAGATATTTCAGGAGCGACGTACGTGTGTGCACATCTGTGAGGCCATGGTGGCGGAAAAGCTCGGGGAGTTTGTTGGGGACGGAATCGTTGTCGGGGGTGAAGAGGTGCCCGGCATGGTAAAATGCCTCACGCGTCAGGTCGTTGAGCTGTGTCAGGGCCGGGCTACTACTTACAGTGCATATATCGCCTTCGGTGATGCGGATGACGCCGCCTGGTCGGGTGACATGTTGATATTTGGTGAGAAGGTTGGGCCAGTCCCAGGTGCGCAGATAACTTGTGCCCAGGCGATGGTTGAGCAGGTCAAAGTGATGCTGCGGGAAGTCGAGGGTGTGCAGGACATCCATGACTTGAAACTCGACGCGCCCGGCGACATGTTCGGCCTGCGCCTGTTTGCGCGCATACTCGATCATACGGTTGCTGATATCGATACCGATGAGTCGCTCGATATCCGGGTAGGTTTTGGCGCTCTCAACGAGCCAACCACCAGTGCCGCAGCCGATATCAATGATGCGACGTAAGTTGGCCGGGTCCACTTGTTCAGGTAAGACACCACCCATTGCGTTGGTGATCATCGTATCCTGAATCTGTACACGGGTACGTTCGTCTTTATTGGTACGATCTGGCACAAAATAGGTGCTGGGTTGTTCTTTGCGCGGCTCTGGCTGCATGTTTGCTGTTCTCACTTCTTATTTGTTGACGCCCCAGACAGTGACCATGCGTCCAGTGGTGAGGCTACCTGGCTGTAGAATCTCGACGAGTGCTTGCTGGTATAGTTCATCATAGTTATCGGGGATACGAACCCACTTGCGTAAGAAGGGTACGATATTGCGGAAACCAAGTCTTGTGTCCTCAAGAAAATTCTCCATTATCTCGGTGCCCGGACGGTACTCAATGGGCACGACACGCGTTTGAATGTCCTGGAGACCATGACGGCGAAAGAGCTCTGGGAGCTTGCTGGTCACACCGTCCTGCTCAGGCGTAAAGAGATGTCCCGCTTTATAAAACGCGTGGCGTGCCAGATCGTAAAGTTGGGTTAAGGCCGGGCTGCTACTCGTGCCCAACACATGGCTCTCGGTGATACGGATGATGCCACCGGATTGCGTAATATACCGGTACTTCGTAAGAATATTAGGCCAATCCCAGGTACGCAGATAACTCCAGCCCAGACGCTGGTTGAGCAGGTCAAAAGAATGCTGCGGGAAATCGATCTTGAGGAGGGCGTCCATGATGTGAAACTCGACGCGCTTGTCCATCTGCTCTGCTCTGGCGCGTTTGCGTGCATAATCAAGCATACGGTTGCTGATATCGACGCCGACGAGCCGTTCGATCTCCGGATAGGCTTTGGCGGTCTCAACAAGCCAGCCGCCAGTGCCGCAGCCAATATCAATAATTTTGCGTAAGCTGGCCGGGTCCGCTTGCTCGGGTAAGACGCCACCCATGGCCTTCGTAATCATTATATCTTGAATGTGCACGCGAGTCTGCTCGTCTTTACTGGCGTGATCCTGCACAAAATAGGTGCCGGGTTGCTCTGATCGTTGAGACATGCCTGTCTTTTGCTCCTTTTTGTGTACTCAATCGTATTCGTTAGTACTGAAGATGGTTACAATTGTCGGCTTGTTGTCTTTATCCGCTTTTATGGGTCGTTATATCTCCATAGGTGCTTGCCGCCATCGTAATTGTTTGTCGATGGCGGCCCTCAATTGCACAAGAAGTTACACGAAAGAAAAGCTTAGTAACCTTAACGAAATGATCGATCATATCAACTCCCACATAATACTTTTGTCGTGTCGTACAGACATTTTTGGCACCGTGATCATGAAAGGACCCGAGCTACTCTCTGCACTGATCAGGTTGCATAAATATGCTTGTTTCTCCACCCTCACCCATATTAAGCTTCTTTAAATCAATTGTAACCTATATACATGTAAAAAGAAAGATTGTATTTGTTGAATATGCCAATTCGAGTTAACAAGCCCCTCTCATCTTGACGCAAGACTGCTCTGCTTTACAAAGCCGTTTTGATCTCTTGCTCAATGGGGCACAGCTGAGTGTTTACTAACGTCCAAGAATTGCAACCATCAATCGCGAAACTGCAACGTAATCGACGGCAGAACCTTCTTCAAGCGAATCTTTTCTGAGCGCGTGAAGCGATTGTCGGCCAGTCTGATTTTTTTCAGTGCGCCGAGAGAGGTCAGGCTTTCGGGGAGCGTCTGCAGTTGGTTGCGCTCCAGTGTCAGATAGGAAAGCTGCTTAAGCCTCCCAATCGTTTCCGGCAGTTGCGGCAAATGATTATATCGCAAGACCAGACTGCGCAAGTTTGCCAGATCGCCAATGCTTTCAGGCAGATGCATCAGTTGGTTTCCATTCAGATAGAGCTCCTGTAGTTGGGCTAGCTGACCAATTGTCGCAGGTAGCTCGGTGATCTGATTATTCTGTAGCCAGAGTTCTTTGAGGCTGCCCAGCTGACCAATCTCAGCAGGCAGGCTGGTCAGTTGACCAAATACGATGTGTATCGCTTCGAGTTGTTGCATCTCACCTATACAGGCTGGCAAGGCCGTGATTGGCTGTTTACTCGCAATCAGACGGCGCAACGCGGTCAGCTCCACGATCTGTTGAGATAGAGGACCTGGCTCGGTCATTTCGGAAAGGTTGAGGATGGTAGCAGTCTCTCTATGTTCCAACGCTTCGTCTAAGGAAGTGAAAATATGTTCATGCTCACGAGCATTGTGGTAATCGTCCAGATTACCCAGATAGGCCGCCCGCAAGTTGTCCTGATCGGATGCAAACTCGCCAGCCGCCGGGACGACGATATCGGAGGCCTCCAGCAGGCCGGCCTTTGTCTGCTGCGCATAGGCCAGGACGTGCTCGAACACTGCCAGTCCCTCCGTGCCCAGCACCGCATCAGCGACATCGCAATACTTTTGATGCAGAGCTTCGTTCAGCAGTGCCAATTTGGAGTTGTCGATGTAGCCAGCGCCTTGATAATTGTCAACAATCAGACCACCTGCAGAATCGCTCGCGGCGGGCAGACGCTCGGCCGCAATGGAAGCCAGAGGCTCGATCAAGCTGCGGAAAAATGGCTCCTGCTGTGCCAGCGCACTGATCCCCGTCCCACGCAGATACCAGTAGGGGTGCAGGTAGCCTGCCAGGGCTGCCGCTGCGTAACCAAAGCTAGTAGTAAACGCGCGTCTTCCTTTCTCCACTTCTCGCCTCCAGGGCAGAAAATGTTCGTAGATAGACAGGATCTCCTGTTGCTTATGCCGATTATTCGTAATCTGCTCGATCAGCATCCGTAGCGTAGACTGATAGCGATAAGCTTTGGCAACACTGAGACGCCGGAGAAAGCTCTCAATCAGCACCTGCTGATCAAGCGCCTGGACAAAAAATTCATGCAGCTCGTGGCGCGAGATCGGATGCAACGTAATATCGTATCCCATAACTTTCCCTATCACTCCAGCATTCTCTCTAGTTTACACGTTTCTATCTTTCTGCACAAAGCGCAAAAAGGTAGAAACATGTAAATTGGAGGTAAAATAAAGAAGAAGTCTCTTTTAGACCATTTCAAAGTAACGGCGACGATCCCAGTTAGTCACAGCCTTCTCGTATTCTTTGACCTCCCAATGGCGGGTCGTGGCATAGTGTTCGACGAAATCTTCGCCCAGGTATTCTTTCGCAACCTCACTACGTTCAAACAGCCGGGTTGCCTCCTCCAGATTGTGCGCGAGCAACTTGATGCGGCCCTCTTCAAGCGCTTTACTGATAGTCGCAGGCTCATAGGCGTTTCCGTCGAGCCGCGCCGGCAGTTCGAGTTTGTGTTCGATGCCGTCGAGTCCGCTTGCCAGCATCGCTGAGAAGACCAGATAGAAATTAGCGTCTGCGCCCGGTACACGATTCTCGATACGGATTGCGCGCCGCCCATTGTTGATGACGCGTACTGAACAGGTGCGGTTATCCATGCCCCAGGTGGTATTGAGCGGAGCCCAGGTACCCTCGATGTAGCGCTTATACGAATTGATAAGCGGAGCATAGAGGACCATGAATTCTGGTAGATGTGCCAGCACGCCCGCCAGGAAGTGGCGCATGGTCGCGGACATATGGGCATCGGCATTGTCGTCCCAGAAGAGATTGTGCTCACGCTTGCGGTCCCAGAGGCTCAGATGCGAATGGCCGCTACTGCCATCCTCCTGATCGTTCCACTTTGCCATAAACGTAGCCGCATAGCCAGACTGGTAGCAGAGCTCTTTGACGCCCGTTTTGAAGAGCATTGTGCGGTCGCCTGCGGTGAGGACATTGCTATAGCGGATATTCATCTCGTACATACCGGGTCCATGTTCGCGGTTATAGCCTTCGATCTCAACGCCATGATCGCGCATCATCCGAGCGATGCGCCCCAGCAAGAGATCATCGGCACTCGCCTGACTGATCGCATAACAATTCATGCCAGGATTGAGCGGGCTCAGATCGGGTCCAAAGTCTTTCTCACGCAACGTCATCTGGTTTTCACGGAAGAAACGGAACTCCAACTCTGACGCGGCCATTGGCTCATAGCCGAGCGAGCGGGCACGCTCCACCAATGTACTAAGGATTGTACGTGGCGAGATCGTAACCGGTGCGCCCTGCTCCGTCCACAGATCGCAGATACACGAAGCCACATTCTCCTCCCACGGCACCAGGGCAAAGGTCGAGAGATCCGGCTTCATCACAATATCCGAGAAACCATGTTGCCAGTTACTAAACTTCAGGTTCGGCAACACATTTTCCGCGATATCCCAGCCGAAGAGCACATCACATTGCGCAAAGCCATCGGTTAGAGCATCAAGGAAGAAGCGAGCCGCGACGCGCTTGCCACGGTAGACCCCTTCAATATCCGGCGCACCGATCTTGACATACTCAACCCTACCCTCGTCGATGAGTGAGCGAATCGTAGCAATGTCCATAATAGTATCCTTTCTTTCTGTGCTATCACTGCCGCCAGCCAGCCTGTCAGTATCTTCTCCACGACTGGCCGTGGTTGCTACACGCAGCGTGCAATGCTAGAAATAATTTGACGTAATTCCTCCATCAACAGCGATCCAGGAACCAGTCGTCCAGGCCGACTCATCGGAGGCGAGGTAGAGCGCCATATAAATAATATCCTTTGCCTCGCCGAAGCGCCCCAGTGGAATGCGGTTCAAGCGCAAGTTACGCTCATCCTCATTCGCCCACAAGTTGCGCAAGAGAGGAGTCTCAATGGGGCCGGGACAGATCGCATTGCAGCGTATACCATTGCGACCATATTGTATAGCCAGCGACTTCGTCAAGGCCAACAGCCCCCCCTTCGAAGCCGTATACGCATCCTGCGGGACCGTACACCCCATAAAAGCCACAAAAGAAGCGATATTAATAATAGACCCTTGCCCCTGCTTCATCATATGTGGAATAGCATATTTCGTGCAGAGAAACGTGCTTTTCAGATTCACATCCAGGATCTTATCCCAGACCGATTCCTCAACATCAACCACGCTCCCATCGACCGACGGCATAATCCCCGCATTATTATACAGGATATCCACATGCTCAAAAGTTGTAATCGCCGTCTCTACCAGCCTCTTCACATCCTGCTCATCCGACACATCAGCCTGCACAAAGATAGCAGTCCCGCCCGCGCTCTGAATACGCCTCACCGTCTCCTCACCCGCATCGGCCACAACATCCGTCACCACCACACGCGCCCCCTCCTGCGCAAAGAGCAGCGCCGCCGCCTGCCCCATCCCGCTGCCAGAACCAGTAATAACTGCAACCTTATTTGCCAGTCTCATACAGCCTTCTTTCTCAGCGGCGAAACAACAAAAACTCAAACCGCCCGCCCCGTGCCGCTACACGGGGAGGGCGTCCTCGCACTACTCAAGTGAGAGCGAAGATTAATCGGCGCCAGCAATGCCCTCGAACTCATCATCGACGACAACAGTCTCACCAACCTGCTGCTCAATCGCATGCAGCTCGGCGGCCGACCCCTGTGCCTGCGGCCCCTTGAACCAATGACGCACACTCACAAACCACCAGATCGTCAGGATCGCCAGCGTCCCCAGCACCACTACAGGCGTATAGTTAAAGGTCACAACCGTAATTGGCTGAATCGTCGGCAACATGAAGAGGATCGAGATGAAGACAACCCACAGGATTGAGATGATACCTACCGGCCGGCTCCATCTCCCCAGATGCCAGGGGCCAGGGTGAAATTCCTTGGCGAGCAGGCGCAGCAAAATGGGCAAAACGTACGAAATGTAGAGGCCAATGACTGCAATAGACGTAATCGCCACATAGGCCGCAAAATTGAATACAGTGGGAATCGCCAATATAAAGGCCGCAACCGCCGACAGGACGATTGCATTGCGTGGGGTACGCCCATGATCCAATTTGTGCCAGATATTTGAATAAGGGACCGCGCCATCACGCGAGAACGCGTAGATCATACGCGAATTGGTCGTGATCGAAGACATCCCGCAGAAGAACTGCGCCCCGACCGCAACGGCAAAGAGCAACGTCCCGATAAGAAAACCCGTTCGGCTTTCAAGGATATAAAGCACCGGATTGATATAACCGGCCGACTTCACAAGATCAGGAGCCGCCGCCAGCAAGCCCATCAGCAAGAGATAGCCTGCAACCGCCGAGACCACAACCGACATCACCACGCCCCACGGCGCTCGCCTGGCCGCATCAACCGTCTCCTCCGTCATATGCGCCGATGCATCATAGCCGGTATAGGTATATTGCGCGAGCAGCAAGCCCAGCAGAAATGCATACCAGGTAGGAAAACCCGTCGCATTATACTTAGGATCGGCACTGAAGAGCGCACCTGCAGAATTGACCGGTGCCGCCGCCACATGCGTCGTGAAATCGGGTGCCGCAAACTGCTGCAGGGCAAAAGCCGCAATCAAGACACCACCACTAATTAAGATTACCCCGGCAATATGCCACCAGACGCTCACATCGTTCAGAGTCGCAACGATGCGCACACCAAAGATATTCAGCAAGGCATGCAGGGCAAGCACGATAGCGTAGATTAACAGCGTCGTCCACTGCGTCGCCGGATCGATCGCCACCACACTCCCCAACGTAGCCGGAAAGCCAGGAAACCAGGCATTCAGCAACACATCAATCGAAGCCGCCAGACCATAATCGATTCCCGCTGTCACAGCCACCTGCCCAATCAGATTAAACCAGCCTGTGAACCAACCCCAGGCAGGCCCGCCCAGGATCGAGGACCAATAGTAAAGGCCGCCCGCCGTAGGATACGCCGACGCCAGCTCAGCCATACCCAACGCAACAATGACCACAAAAACTGTCACCAGGGGCCAGCCAATCGAGCCTGCCACAAAGCCTGATGTGGTAATACCTGCATAAAAAAGAACTATACACCCACTGAGAACGGAGATAATCGTGAAGGAGATCGCAAAGTTGGAGAAACCACCCATCGTGCGGAAAAGCTCTTGCGCATAGCCCATACCATGCAGGCGCTTAATGTCTTGCGCAACCAGTTCTTCTTTCGATGCGCGATTCGATGAATTAGACGCGGCCAAGGAACACCTCCCAGTATACAATGCGAGATAGTAACGATACCGCTAGAGAAGGCAAAATAGAAGAACGCACAACGTGTCATCAGTAAAGATGGCGATAAAAAATTAAGCTGCTCGAAGATCGATATTGATCGATATACTCCTTTCTTATTATAGAATGCAAAACGAGTATTATGAGAATGGAATTCGCCCCCTTGAGCACGGCTCTAAGGGCGAATTTTTTAGTAATGTAACTATTCTCTACTATGCAAAGCTGAACGTCAAGCTTTTGCCGACAAGAAATTGAGAGTTTAGGGAAGTCAAGAGAAGTCTGTGTCAATGCATTGATAAACATTGGTGATAACAAGGTGATAAGGATGATATGGAAGATAAAGAGAGATGAGGGTATGATAGAGGGAGAAAGGTTTAGGGGGCATTTTAAGCGCCTGGTTGTTCTGCCCATCCTGACCATATGTGGATAGGGTTTGCTAGTTAGAAACAAGGAGATGTTTCATTATGACTCAATGTCCTTATTGTTTGTATCAAAATAGCATTGGTTCTACTATTTGTGGCAATTGTAAAAACGATCTTCCCAGCGACACACCTTCACGAACAATTTTATCAAGTGACACACCTTCACGGAAGCTTCTGTCATACGCGCCACAGCCCACAGGCGTATCGGCCCCTCAACTAGACTTCGCGTCAGGGCCAATATCCCAGCCAGCACTGCCCCAGACAGATCGGATCTACCCCTCTCCGTCAGAGCAGATGTATCGCCAGCCAGTATCTCAGTCAAGCTATGTATTTGCGTCTCCACCAGAGCAGATATATTACCCGCCAGTCTACTCTCCGTTTACGCCCTCGCCCGACCTGGCGCAGCGAGCCCTTCTGGAAGATGCATATTATTTTCCCGCATCGCACCAGACATACACGACCACACCTGATTATCCAAAGACAAGCAATATGTATGCAACAGCGCCGGAGCCAGCCTATCCACCGCATTTGTATCAGATCGATCAGGCGCACGAGACCCCATCGGAGCCCACACAGCCGCCAGCAGCGCCCCAGACCAGCCAGCTTCCCATTGTATCTTCGCACCTCTTATTTTCCAGTCGACGTGCATTTGCCGGGCATGGCATCTTCCTGCGGCATCGATCATTTGTATTGCCCCGCGCCTCCGCACAGCTAAACCAGGTGCAACAGACAATCGAAGAGCTACTAAGGCAGCGCAACCCGAACGTACAGCTAAGTGGAAAAGATCTGCGCGAACACGGCTTTTACCCCGAAGAACGCCACTACCTGATGCTCCGGCAGAGGGCCAGCAGCATCTTTGTCTATATCGCCCCTGCAGGCGACGACCTCTACATCTCACGCTCAACCTCAGTACTCTGCCCAATCAACCTGGGACGTATCTTCGCGCTCCTACTCATGATCACCGCCATCTGCATCCCATTTTTGCTACTACCGAATGTCATGGCATCGGCCGCCCACAACATGGCAACCATCAGCAACGCAGCGCTAACGCCCAGCATTTACGGAGCAAGTGCCAATACAAGTGCCCCGGTCACGCTCGGCATGGCCATTCTGCTTGGAATCTTAACAATACTCTGCGCAACAATGAACGCAATTATGCTGGCCTGGTATCTCGTCTGCTCCATCATCCACTGGCTACGTGAGAAAGACCTCTTCATCTACTTACGCTCACTCTACTTAAAAGACTTCGAGATGGACGACATCACGCTGCTGGAGCACATCACCGACACAACCATCCGCGCCGCCGTCGACAAGATCGGCTTCGACGCAAGCTTGATTACCCCACCCGAGGGAGGCTACAAACAAGAACGCCGCGTGTGCCTCCTGTAAAACAAGCTCTATCCTTTTTTATCGCATTATATACACAATATTCGATTTAAAGTATGTTTTCGTGTGAGTGCAAGGAGAGAGGCGTGCATTTCTGCCGATTCTCTCCTTGCACCTGCCATAGAAAAGCTGCCGCCATGCGTTTTTTCATCCTACGGTCCCTTACGTGTTTTTTTAGAACCCCCTCTTCTATCGCTCCAGACTCAACTCAAATGACCCGATAGTCAATCCCTCTCGATTCGCGATCTCTGTTCCCAACACACACAGTGGCTTGCAAGCCTCGGCGAGGGCCATTCCACTTTCGGTGAGCGAGTAGACCACCTTTGGGGGGACTTCTTTGAAATCCTGCCGTATCGTGATGTTGTCCGCCACCATCTCTTTCAACTCCTGTATGAGCATCTTCTCGCTGACGCCCCCAACGAGCCTTCGCAACTCGCCGAACCGCTTGGGTCCACTGGCGAGCTGCCACAGGACGAGAAACTTCCATTTGCCCTCGATCAGTTCGAGGACGATATCCAGACCACAGGTATAGTGCGTCTTCTTCATACCAGCTAACTCCTTCTCCCCTCTCAAATGGTGAGGACGTGCCAGGGCATCATTGCTTCCTCGAAAGAGGGCAAAGAGCGGTCCTCATGAACACCTCTCTTTGCCCTCTTTCGAGCAATGCAAGCCTCAATGATACTTACCAAAAGGTCAGTACTTGTCATAAGGTAATCTCTCTTCTATACTCTATCATAGTGGTGAGGAAACACAAAACACAGACCTCTTCACCAAGAAAACACAAAGAACATCATCTCAATGGGATAAGCTCAAAGGGAAAATGAACGACGGTGGCATCGGCCAGGTCTAAGGCCCAAATGTTACTGTCAACTACTTGTCGGAACAACTACTTGTCAGGATATGGCAGAGCTGGCATTCGCCAAGCTATATCCCTGTTCCCGACGACTATCAAAGGAGAATTCAATGAGTTATGCAATCATCGGGCTTGGCAAGATCGGAACGGCCATCGCCCAGGCATTCGCCCACCAGGGGATCGAAGTCGTCGTTACAGGCAGGCGGCCCGTGGACGCGCTGGCGGCGCAGATTAGCCCGTCACTCATCCCCCAACGGGTAGAGGACGCAGTCAAGGCCGACATCGTCATCCTGGCCATGCCCTTCGCCGCCCACCGGGAGATCGCGCAGGCAGCTGAAAGCTGGCAAGGGAAGATCGTCATCGACGCAACCAATGCCTTTGGCGTCCCACCCGAGGAGCTAGATGGGCTACCCTCAACCGCCGCCATTGCCAGGGTGTTGCCGGGCGCGAAGGTGGTAAAGGCCTTCAACCATCTGCCAGCAAACGTCCTGGCCCAAGGACCGACGACCCCTCAGGGGGGCCGGAGAGTCGTGTTTCTCGCCAGCGACGACGACGCGGCGAGCGCCTCGGTGGCGGCCCTCGTCGCCCGGCTCGGCTTCGCGCCAATCGAACTGGGGAAGCTC
>Ga0302321_100004228_pt1 | contig 12403 bp, 9 predicted proteins | sample Fen_T0_1_FD_202505 | JGI IMG/M metagenome (GOLD analysis project Ga0302321, IMG submission 202505) | Peat permafrost microbial communities from Stordalen Mire near Abisko, Sweden - Fen_T0_1 | ecosystem: Environmental > Terrestrial > Soil > Wetlands > Permafrost | place: Sweden: Abisko...
TCGATGATCCGCAAGAGGCGGTGATGCAGTCACTCATCGACGAAGTCCGGCAGATCATTGCCGAGCAGAGTCTTCGGGCAAGATGGGCAGCATGAGCGCTGACATGCAAAGCCAGGAGGCGTTGTTGAAGATTCTCGAAGAGGTGAACATCGCCGACCTGTTCAGAAGTCCCCAGAATCGAGACTCCCTGTTCCAGACAATCACGAAATTCGGGGAGGAGTATGCCCAACACCTGGGCGGCGCCAAAGCCGGTCTCCCTTCGACCGCTTCACTCGATGACCTTCTCACGGAACACGCTAGAAATCCCTACCGAGTCCACATGCTCTTGGAGGCCCTAGCCTTCCATTGTAGTCCCGAGATTCTCGCGATGGTCTGGATGACCCTTCTCGGCGCGAGGATCGAGGAGCTCTCCTACAGCTATGTTCACGAGAAGAGCTCGACACTCGAAGCTACCCTGCTCCTTCCTGATCGCAGGACCAGGCTGAGTTTTCAGTCCCCTAGTCACTGGGATGCAGCCGTAATGCGCTTTGCGAGCCTGGCCAAGAGCGACGGCAAACCGGTCATTGACGGATTCTTTCCGATAGTCATCCCGCGGAAGGGAACGGCCCCAGCGCGCCCCAGTAAGTCGTAAGTCCTCGCTCATCTACCTCCTGACGTAGACCGCGCGGTGACCGATCAGGTGCCAGGCGACCTAGCGCCTGATCGGTCAAGCACGCCGCACCGTCTCCTCTCTGCCCAGTGTGGCGCTGCGGGGTTGACATTCGCTGGCAATCGCGCAGAATTGCTTCCTAGGGAGGGCAAAATTGCCATGACGGTTATGCAGCTTGTCGAACAGTCGCCCGCGGCACAAGTCGCCGCCATCGAGAAGGGCTTGCCCAGCCACGTCCTGCACCAGCTGGTGTCGCTGGTCGGACTTTCGCAGAAGGCGTTGGTCGACGCCCTTGGCCTGGCCCCTCGCACGATCACCCACCGGATCCATCGCAGTCAACGCTTCTCCGCGACTGAATCCGAACGCCTGCTGCGGGTGATTCGCATCCAGAAACTCGCACGCGAGGTGTTCTCGACCGACGCCGCGGTGGCGCAGTGGCTGAACACGAACGACGATGCGCTGGGAAGGCGCACACCGCTGGCCATGCTCGCCACCGACGTGGGCGCGGCCCAGGTCACCAACCTAGTGCAGGCGATGATTCACGGCGTTCCGTTGTGAAGGCCTTCCGCATCGTGTTGCGCCGCTACGGCGCCACTGCCAAAATCGCGTTCAGCGGCACCAGTGGCTTCCTGACCGACGGGCGTTGGCATACGCGGGGGCGCTATCTCGATTACGCGGCCGAAAGCCAGTCTCTGGCGGTGCTCGAGCGACTGGTCCACTACAAACGCTTCGACGCGCTTTCGCCGCACGTGCTCTACGTCGTGGAGATCCCGGATTCCGCGATCGACCTCAGCGCCGAATTGCCCAAGGGCTGGGACGCGCCGGGTCTGCTGCCTGCCGCACAGAGAATTGGCAACCGCTGGTACGACGAACAGCGCTCTGCCGCGCTCAAGGTCCCAAGCGCGGTGACTCGTGGCGAATCCAATCTGATGCTGAACTCGAAGCATCCGGCCTGGAGCTGGGATTGGGTCGTGCGCCGCACCCCCTTCACCTTCGAGAGGCGCTTGCAAGAGCTGGTCGAAGTCGTAAGCAAGAAGCGCTAGTCAAGTCAGACGTAGTGGGGGCGAGGGCGGTGTCTCGGGCAAAGGAACGCCATCCTTGTCCCGGATGTAGAATCGCATCGCGAACCTCGACCACGCGCGCGCGAGATTCCCCGTGGGTGCCGCTGAAGGTGCGGTCGCGACATATCTCCCCTTCGTGAAGCGCCTACGCTTCTCGAAGGGTGTCTGGTACTTTCTCCACGATGAAGATCTGGATCTTCTTGACCGGCCCGCACGAACTCTTGCCGGTCCTTCTCACGATGTCGGCGGCCGGCTTGCTTGGCTGCGCGGCCGGGCAAGGCCATGTTGCCGTGGCCAATGCCTGCGCTGAGCCCACCCGTCCCAGCCGCACCGAGCAGCCGGGCTGTCGAGAACCGGAAATGGACCAGGCGCCCCCGCGTCGATCGCTGTGGGCTGGTCTACCAGATGGTGTGGTGCCAGTGACGTCCGAGGATCCGGCCTGGGGAAACCCGCAAGCGCCTGTCACCATCGTCGAGTTCAGCGACTTTCAGTGCCCGTTCTGCGCGGTCGCGCGCGCGACCCTCGACGGATTGAAGCGGGTCTACGGGCCGGGGCAGCTTCGCCTGGTGTGGAAGAATTCCCCCTTGCCGTACCACAACCTTGCCCGGCCAGCCGCGGACGCGGCCATGACGGTGTTTGCCCTTGGCGGCTCCGATGCCTTCTGGCAGTTTCAGGATCTGGCCTTTGCCAATCAGCAGGACTTGTCGAAGGAAAACTACCTGCGTTGGGCCGTGATGTCCGGGGTCGACGGGGCCATGTTCCAGGCTGAACAATCGGCCCAGCTAAGTCTGGCCAAGGTCGATGCAGATGTGGCCCTGGCCAAGCGGCTTGGCGTTCGAAGCACGCCCGTCTTCTACATCAACGGCATCCCTATGGTAGGGGCAGAGCCCTTAGAGGTCTTCAAGGAGATCATCGATAGCCAGTTGGCAGCGGCCAAGAATCTCATCGCGAGCGGCACGCCCGCCCGACAGGTCTACGCCTTGCTCTCCGCGATGAACGCAGCGGATGCCTTGGCCAAGCTCGAGGACAAGACCGAATGGTCCGTGCCCGTGCTCAAGTCCGACCCCGCGCGTGGCCCGGCCAGTGCCCCCGTCACCCTCGTGCTTTTCAGCGATTTCCAGTGTCCTTCCTGCAGGCGGGTGGATGGGACGCTGGCCCGCCTCGAGTGGAAGTACGGTACGAATCTTCGGGTGGTGTGGAAAGACTATCCGCAACCCTTTCACGATCGGGCACTCTTGGCCGCGGTGCTGGCCAGAGTTGCGCTGTACCAAAATGGGACCAAGGGTTTCTGGCAAGCCCACCGCGCTCTTTTCGCAGGGCAAGAAGATCTCTCCGACAGGGCTCTCAAGAGCATTGCCAAGGGTCTGAAATTGCCGTGGGTTCGGGTCCAGACGGCACACGACAAGGGTCGTTTCAACCGTGTGTTCAAAGAGTCCGAGGATCTGGCCAAGATGCTCAAGGTCAATGGCACACCGTGCGCCTTCGTGAACGGACAGCGGCTGGCCGGCGCGGTGCCCTTCGAGAAATTCGTCGAGGTGATCGATTCCAAGCTGGCCAAGGCCAGGGCCATGGCGGAGGCGCCTCGTGCCCACTGAGCGGCTTGTGACAACCGCGCACAGGTCTGCGAACCTGGTTGCCCGTTTCAAAAGCGTATCAAAGTAGTCACGGCGCGCTGTTTGAGAAACCTGTAATAGAAAAGTCGCGGCACCTTAGTGCTCCAGAAGGGCGATTGGGTTCTCGGTTTCGGCCGCGATCAGTCCGGGGCTCAACTCATACCATGGGAGGAAGATTTATGAAGAAGGTTGGAAGCACCGTATTGCGGACATCGTTGGCGACGTTCCTGCTCGTCACAGTCGGGGGAAACGCGAAGGTCGTCGCCCAGCCGTGGGTCATCAAAGGCTCATCGTCATTGGGCGGAGTGATGCGGGATTCGATCGCGAATGCGGGACTTAGCTCCGTCCTGACCTACAGCGAGACCACCGCTGCTGATGTCGAGGGGGCTCTGGCCCAGACATACCCGCCCCGGCAGAGGATCGCTCCCATGACCAGGAATTTCCAGTCAGGCTGGATTCAGGCACACCCCAATTGGGCTCCCCAGCAACAGAACATTATTGGCATCGACCCGATAGTCATAGTCGAAAAGAAGAATGCCTCTGGCTACAGCAGGTGTCCCAGCATCCCCATGGCCATGGATCCTTATAGTCCCGGATTGGCCAAGCCCGGGAACCTGCTCCAGCTCGTGCTTGGCGGCTACGACGGCCAGGGCGACAAGGTCGCCTGCTCACATCCGGATCGCTTGGCGGCTTTGGATGCTCTCGCTGGGTGCTTCGGCGGAATCAGCTTCATCGAGCACTTTTACGTGCCTGATTCTTCGTGGGGAACTTCCGAAATCAAGACGAAGTTGCGAATCAATGGGTTCTGCAATGGACGTTCCTTTGGACCGAATTCCCCCGGGAGCAACATGGCAAACGATGATGCGGATCCTATCCGTCACAGCTGCGTGCCGGCAGACACCTCCCATGCCAAAACGAGATGTACTTTGTACCCCTCTACCGCAACATGCACTGCGGGATCATCGCCCAATTGTACCCAGGGTCTTGTCGTTGCTCTGTCGGAGAACGATCCAAATATGCCAGATGTAACTACTTCCATCGGAGTAAGAGTTCAGACCGACGGCAACAACGCGACCTTGGGCCTGGCCAATCGTGCAGCATCCCGACTGCAGAACACCCAATCGATTAACTTGAATTCCATCTCGCCCAGCGACTTCAGCGTTAGAGCCTCAATGTACTTCTTGGCACGTCGCCTATTCGTGAACTGGAGCGATCTCCCGATTGGCTTCGACCGGGCGGGCGGCCGCAACGCGGATGACATCGCCCACGACGCCCAGGAAACGGCCTTGTTCACTTGGATGACCGATAACGTGTGGGGTGGAGGCCGTGGCGAGGTTGATCAAATTCTCAAAGCCCATGGCTTCCTGCCATGCACTGACGACTTCTCTGATCCATCCGGTCCAGGCAACCTTTGCTCGTCGCAGTTGCCCCCTCCTCCTGGTGATTTCGCGGAATCAAATGGCTGTGTTCCCGCAGGTGTTGCCATCGGATCCGGCTACTTCGCCTGCTTTGCTCCCGAAGGGCCTTGTACTGCCGTGTACGACCGATGCAGTTCGACCCCGTCGTCGCTTCCGCCTGGCACTATTTGCCCGGCCTACGCCTGCTCGGCACGCAACTTCGCCTGCGTTGGCTCGGGCCAGGGTACCTGCTGCGCCGGGATGACCTGCACAGATCAGGGAACCGGCTACTCAGCGTGTAACTAGAACGCGTCGCCTTCAGCCTTAAGACCTTTCGGCGAATAGCTGGCTCGGCCCATGCGATATGGGCCGGGCTGCCTCGGAAAGCCCACCTGGGACATTCGACAAGACGCCGGTAACGCTGGAAGGCTGCAAACAACTCTGATTCCGTCACGTGACTGGCATCCGGCTGCGCCCTCGCTGGATCGCTACGGCGCCCGCCAATACCAGCAAGCCAAGCACCGACAGGATGACGGCCAGTTGCAGGCCCGGCGCGTGGTAGTGAAGTTCGATGCGATGGTGGCCCGTGCCTAGCGGGACGGCGCGGGCGAGTAGGTTGGCGCGTACGACGGGTGCGGGTTGGCCGTCAACGCTTGCGCTCCAGCCCGGGTCGAACTGCTCGACGAACACGGCCACGGTAGGGACAGGGGTTTGGCACAAGGCCACGATGCGGGTGTTGGCGAAACTCTCAAGCGTGCACGCGCTCGGCTCACCGTCTGCGCTGGCCGGTATCAGAGAGGGCGGGCCAAGCAAGAGAACCTGGCGGCCCGACACCACAGCCTCGTCGAACAGATGCGCGCCCGCTTCGCTGGGCGGTAGGCTGCGGATGTGGCCGGGCAGGTACACGCGCGGCCGGACGTCATCCACGCGCACCAGGCTGCCTTTGGGCAAGGGATGCGACAGGGCGCGGGCCGGGCTGGTCTTGGCCAGCTCCTCCGCGTCTGCGTCGGTCAGCAGGGCGTAGGGAATATCGAACAGCCTCACCATGCGCCCGAGATCCGCGAAGGTTCTGGGACCGACTTGGGACAGTAGATCTGGAATGGCCGAGGCATAGCCAGGCACCACGGCCAAACCAAAGACATTCAAGGTGTTTGGGGTCAGCGATGCCAGGGCGCGCGCCTGGCTGTCCTTCCACGTGGCCTCGGGACCGAGGGGCGCGGCTGCTTGTTCTACCCCAAGCGCCCGATAGATTCTCGGCGGTGCAGACTTGCCGTTGTTGTCCATCAACACCGTTGCCGCTGCCGACGGAACCCGGGTCAGCAGGTCGGCCGAGCCGAAACCGGTCAACCGGTTGGCGGGAATGCCGAGGTCAATCGCCACCAACGCTAACATCGCCAGGGTCGCAGCGCGCGGAAGACGGACATGCATCCTTAGAATCGCGAAGAGCAGGGCAAGGGTGACAAATCCGCGCAGCCCGGCCGCGCGCGCAGCCGGCGCCAGGTCGGCGGGCAGCAGAATGGGGGCGGTCAGGGCCAGCAGCGCGAGCGCGCCTGCCCAATAGTACAAACATCGCAAGCGCGGCTTGCCCGCGGAGACCAGGCCGCTGGCTCCCAGACCGGCCATAGGTGCTAGAGCTGCCACGACCAGCACGACGTACTTTTCCGGCGAATGCATGTGGGCAAACGGAAAAAGGATCGTGCGCCACACTTGATGAACAGGACTGTGTTTGCCGAATGCCACGAACAGCGCCAACACTGCCGCCGCAGTCAGCACCACCTGCAATTGCTTGCGGCGCAGACCCAGAAGAGCGAACGCCAACGTCGCGACGCCGAGGTAGGAACTGAAGAAGAGCGGCGCTCCGTTGACCGTCGGCTCGCCTACCCACTTTCCCGCCGGATACTCGCCCGTGGGATCGCCCAGGGCCCCCGGCGCCGCCATTTCAAGGACGCGCATGGGGTGGTGGGAAAACAACTCGGCGCTGACCCGGTCGAAGGCTTGGGCGCGCTCGGTGCTGCCTACCATCAACACGGAAGGCAACCAGGCCACGGCGGCGATGGCCACAGCCAAAAGCCAGGCCGCGCCAGATTGCCCGACCACCTTGGCCGTGGCCCGCGTTGGTCGCGCACTTCCGGCCCCTGCAATCACCACCACCACCGCGAAGATCAACGCCATGGCACTGACGAAGACCTCGCCCAGGAGCAGCGACATCGCCATGGGCCACACCGCGCCCCACAGCGGAAAACGACCTTCCTTGCGCGCCAGAGCGAGGAATCCGCGCGCCACCCACGGGATCCACGCTTGCCCGAGCAAGATCGGCCCGATCATCCACGCCGAGGTCGTGTGTCCTGACAGCGCCCAAGAAAGGCCAGCCACCGTGGCTCCAACGGAGCAGGCGCCCAGCTTGCGCGTGAGCAGCGCCATGCCTATTCCTCCCCATATCAGGTGGATCAGGCTAAGCCAGGATTGCAGGTGGGCCACGAGCCAGCCGGGTACCAGCAGAAACAGCCAGTGCGGTGGGTAGAACACAGCGTATTGCGGATCGGCGAGCAGAGGAAAACCCAGACCTTGCAGCGGATTCCACAGTGGGGACTGACCGGCCAGCAGCGCCTGGCGCACGAACCAGCGCGCAGGGAAAACCCACAGCGCGCTGTCGCGATGGAAAACAATCTGGCCAGCAAGAATCGGCCAATACGCAAGCGCGACGGCGACAGCCACGCAGTAGAGGGGCAGCATTCTCCCCATCGGCGGAATCACGCATGGGTGGTGGGCGGGGACAGCCCTGTCCTGGGGAATAGGCTCGACCATCGCCGGTCAATGTAGCAGCCACGGGCGGCTGGTTGGCGTCGGTTTTGCGACAGATGGAATCGTCAGTATTCGGTCAGTCGTGGGCTCTCCCAAGGCCGGTTTCGCATGTGCGGAAGAAATCCGCTGGTTGTGCCGATACCCAAGGTGTGTCCGCGCGGGGAAATGCACGTCGGATTTGCGACAGCAGAAACCGTCAGGTTTCCGTCGCTGACACCGGCCTACAGAGGGGAAGATTTTTGTAACAATAATTGTAAGCTGAGATCCTTAATCTAATCTGCGATAGATCCGAACTCCCTTCTGTGGCGGCGGGTTCACGGCTCAAAATCAGAACTCTCTCCTTGGGTCGAGTCGTGCCTCGCAAGAAAGGGAATCCGACCATGCGTCAGTTGTTTGTCTTCCTGCGAAGTGTCCTGTTGGCCCCACTCCTTGTCCTGTCCTTGGCGTGTGATGGCCAACCGGAAACTCAAACGCCGGAAGGTCCGCTTGGGCCCGCGGTGAACCGAAGGGCAGTGTCGGCTGCTCCAACGGCCGAGGAGAATGAAGGTCATGCCAAGGTCGAGGTGGTGTTCAACGCGGCTCCGCGGGTGGAGTCGATGGTGAGCTCCAGCGGACGCGTGTCGAGTGGCGCACCTGTCACCTTGCTGGTTACGGCCAGCGACGCCGATCACGATTCGCTGGCCTTTGCATGGACCAGCAGCTGTCCGGGGATATTCGATGGGTTGGACAAGAAGCAAGTGACTTTCGTTTGCGGAACGCTGTCGGGTGGTATGGATTGCAAGTTCGAGGTCGTGGTCAGCGATGGCCACGGGGGGGCGGGCAAAGGCAGCCTCCTTCTGTCCTCCGCTGTACCTGTCATCAACGTCGCGCCCGCCATGGGAGTTGTCTACCAGACCACCAACGTGCCGGATCCGGGCGAGGTCGTCATGCTGCACGTGAGCGCGACCGATCCCGAGGGGCAGCCACTGACGTGGACTTGGAATGCCACCGCCGGCACGCTCGCTGGGCAGAAAGACGAGACAGGCTCCAGCGACGTGCGCTGGACCGCGCCCAGTACGGTGGGTGTTCCCTGCGCAATCACCGCCACCGCTACCGACCCTGCGGGTGCAAGCGCCTCCTATGTCTTCAAGGCAGTGGTGACTGGCGGCTAGTCCGCTGGAGGCAGTGAAAATGAAAAGGACGACTGTAGTCCAGTCGTCGAACTGGCGGCGGTCACCGTCACGATCAGGCTGCTCGTGGCGTTTTCAGCGTCAGGCGGAACCATCCAGGTCGACGCCGTGACGAAGGCCGGGTCGAGGTTGAGCGATCGGGGATCTGCCGCAACCGGGGCATCGCCTGCCGAAGCGGACCAATCGAATGTCAAGGTTCCGGCGGACGGATCGGCCGCGATTGCCCCGAACACCACCAAGGTTCCGCCGGCTGCGCTGCCTTCCGACTGATAGGCAATTCCGAACACGGGCGGCAGACGCACGACCAAGTCGTGCGTGATGGCCAAGGTCAAGCTAGCGGTGGAAGTGTTGCGGGTGAATGTGGTGTCCGGCCAAGGGCCGTCGCCGACGGCGACCAGGAACGTGCATGAGGTGGCGTCGGCCGTCTTGGCGCTGATGGTGAATGTGGTCGAGGCTTCATTGGGCGTTCCGAAATCGACCGTGCACGGCGACCCCGCGGGCGTGGTCCAAGCATAGGTCAGGGAGTCGTCCTCGGGATCGGTGGCCACGGCTGCGAGGATGCCGCTGGTTGGCCCATCGGCCGAGATCTGGGCGGGGGTTGCGGTGAGACCAAGGATCGTCGGGGCTCCATTGAACACAGCCACTACGGTGGCGCTTGAGGTATCCAGACTGGCTACGGTGATGGTGAAACTGGCACTATTGGAAAGGCCTTTGACGTCCGTGACGGTGATCGCGATCTGGCAATCGCCCAGCACTTGTGGAGCAGACCAAGTGGCTCTTGATTCCGAGGGGTGGTCACTGTCTGTCCCTGGCACCGTGTTAGCCTCCGAGATGGCTCCGCAACCAGCAGCGGGCAACCAGGTGAATAGCAATGTCCCGGTTTGGCCCACGTCTGGATCGTGCGCCGTGGCTGCCAAACCGACCTCGCCCCCTGGCACAACTGACGTGGCTGACAAGGTGATTGCGTCAATGAGAGGACTGGCGTTCTCGAAAGGTGGGGGTTGCGCAAGATTGTTGAGGTAAATGATAACCCTGGCGGTATTGCCCTTGCTGATGACCACGCTGCTGGCCACGCCATGGGCCAGTAGGGCCCCGCTTCCATCAAACGCCTCGGCCGTGAACAAGTAGTCGTTGGCAACCGGCAGGTTGTTAATGACGGCCTGAAACAGATCGGCTTTGCGCGAAAGTGGAAGTTTGAGAGGACTGGCCAGAACACTGGCAGACTGAATCGTCAGTTTCACAGTGGACGGGACATGCGTAGTCAATGCGTGCACCGTGATATCGGCCGAGCCTCTGGCCGGGTTTGGCGATGGCGAACCACAAGCGACAAAGGAAGATGCGAGGGCCAGCAGCGGCAGGAGCGCCGGGGCACGTGAGGTTTGCGCCGGCGTTGCCATTGGCTATTGCACCACCCGGGCGGGGCTTGTGTGCAGCTCATTCGAGCCAATGCCAAGCTGGCCCGCTGTATTGTCGCCCCAGCACCACAGTGAACCACCCACCGCTAGGGCGCAGGTATGGGTGGCACCCGCCGCGACCGCAGCCCAGGACACGCCCGCAACCACGATATTGACCGGTGTGTTCTTCAAGGCTTGCGTCTTGTCGCCGAGTTGTCCCTGAGAGTTGCTTCCCCAGCACCACAGGGATCCGTCGATGGTGATCGCGCACGTGTGGGACTGTCCGGCCGATACGCTCTTCCACGTGGCGTCGGTGATTTGCACAGCCGCACTGGTCTTCGAGGTGTTGATGACTGGGATGGTGGCAGTGCCCAATTGGCCGGAGTAATTGCCGCCCCAACACCATAGGGTCGAGTCCTTTTTGATTGCGCAAGTGTGGTAAAGGCCGGTTGTCACCTGAGCCCAGTTGGTGCCAGCGACCTGGCTCGGCACCATGTAAGACGACAGCGACGAATCTCCGACCTGCAAGTCAGTGCTGAGGCCCCAGCACCAAAGCGTTCCATCCAGCTTCACGGCGCAGCTATGTAGGTAATTGGTACTGACTTGGCCAAAGCCTTGTCCAACGACCTGGGTCGGGGAATTCTTTTGAAGCGTATCACCGACTCCAAGCTGCCCATTGGTGTTGTCGCCCCAACACCAGAGCGTGTTATCGGCTTTGATGGCGCACGTCTGGTAGCTTCCCGTTGAAACACTTTGCCAAGGGCCACCGGCCACCTCCGCCTGAACCATATTCAGACCCACAGTGGCGGCGCCTAGCTGGCCAGAAGCGTTGTTGCCCCAGCAAGAAAGGGTTCCATCGACGCGAACCGCGCATGAATGGGTCTGTCCCGAGGCTACTTGGCCCCAGGCAGCGCCCGGCACCTGGACGGGAGTCAAGCGGCTGGACGTACTTGACAAATGGATCTGACCATAGCTGTTGCTTCCCCAGCACCACAGGCTCGAATCCGCGCGAAGAGCGCAGGTGTTTTGCATACCCAAGGTGACTTGCCCATAAGGGGCGCCGACAGTCGTCGCGGCCTGATCTGCTCCTGGTCCGCTGTCCTTGACCCCGCCGTCGATTGCGATGGTCGTCTCAAGCTTGCAATTGAAGCTGCATCCGTCGCCCGAGACACGATTGCCATCGTCGCACTCTTCGCTCACCTCAAGGCTGCCGTTGCCACAAACAGCACCGCTGGCGAAGGTAGTTGCGGATAACTGCACCTGAAGATCGATCCGTCCACCGACCTCAAGGATTCCACTGACAGTGCCCTGGCCTATGAGGACGTGTTTGTTGTCCAGTGCCTCGACTACCAAGTCGACAGCTCCGCTACGTGAGTGAGGCAAGGTCAGCGAAATCGAACTGGGAAAGCCAAGCTCGGTGGATGGCGTTTCGGGAAAGGACTTCTGGTCCGACCGGCCGTCATTGGAAATCGTCAGTCGAAGCTGGAAGACCCGCGGGACGTCGCAATTCACATCCGAGTGAATCACGACGTACGAGTCCTTCGTTGAGGAGCAGGCGGCGCCAAACGCCAGGGCCGCGCTGATCGCCAGAGCCCATCGGGGCTTTGCGGTGGTATTCATGGCAACACCCGTGTCGTGCCGTAGGTCGAGGGGGGAGCTTGATTCTGGGACCGGGTAAGATACCAGGTCGCGACGGCACCGATGGCCAATACGCCGACCACGCTGCTCCAAAACCAGGCCTTTTTGTACACGGGCGCCGAGTCTGGCGCGACCGGCGCCGCTTGCGCCGAGAGCGCAAGGGCCGGCGCCGGGGCCGGTGGCGGCGTTAGCATGGGCGCCTTCGGCACGGGCGGTGGCTCAATCGCTTCCTCGGATTCCGCGACGGGGGGAGGATTGACCGGATTGGGCGCTCGGGTACGTTTGGCGGCGGGCGCGGGGACATTCATGAGGTCGTCAATTTGTCTGTCGTCGTCGAGCAGTTTGCCGGTGCCGGGGCGGTCTTTCGGCGGACATACCAAGGTCGGGGTGATGGTTTCGATCTCGGCGGCTGCCCGTTCGAACTGCGCGCGGTACTTCGTTCCTGGGCCCGCGGCGCGCAGAAACGAGCTGTAGGAAGCCACAGCCTTGTCCGGCTTTCCGGCCAAACGATAGGCCTGCCCTAGACTGTAAAGAAGGATCGGATCCTGGGTAAGGGCATAGGCCTGGGAAAATTGCTCGATGGCATCTTCATATTGGCCCAAGTTGAGCGAAACGGTTCCCTTGGCGCGCGTGGTACGCGCCGCCTCGCTCTCGCCCGAGCCCTTCGCGAACGCCCATTG
>Ga0302321_100004229_pt1 | contig 12403 bp, 11 predicted proteins | sample Fen_T0_1_FD_202505 | JGI IMG/M metagenome (GOLD analysis project Ga0302321, IMG submission 202505) | Peat permafrost microbial communities from Stordalen Mire near Abisko, Sweden - Fen_T0_1 | ecosystem: Environmental > Terrestrial > Soil > Wetlands > Permafrost | place: Sweden: Abisko...
AATAGTCGACCTGCACATTTTTGACGCGTGCCCTCTCTTTGTTTAATAGTGAGCAGATGCGCAGGCTGAGCGGATTGCGCCGTTTTAGCAGGTCAACCAGATAGTGGAGGGTCAGGCCACTATCAATGATATCTTCGATGATCAGCAGATGTTTCTGGTCGATTGGTCCTTCAAGGTCTTTGACGATACGCACGACACCGCTGGAATGTGTGCTATCACCATAGCTAGCAACAGCCATATAGTCGAGCTCTAGTGGCAGATCAATTGCGCGTGCCAGGTCGGCAATAAAAGGGACGGCCCCCTTGAGCGTGCCGAGTAGTAGCAGATTTTTGCCTTGATAGTCGTACGTGATCAACTTGCCTAGCTCTGCAGTCTTTGCGCGTATCTGCTCCTCGGTAATAAGAATCTCCTCAATATCTTTATGCATGTAGCCCTCTCTTGTGTGTTATGAATGATGGATGGCCAGACGTATAATATGTTTCGTCTCGCTGCTCAAGCGTACTCGTTCGTCGAGATGCACACCAGCCAGCCAGACGCAATGAGTAGCTGAGAAGAAGAGCGGAATCTGCGCTCGTGCCCCGCGCGGAATGTGCTTATCGATAAGCACATCGTGTACTTTCTTTTCATGTTGCATGCCCAATGGTTGGAGGCGATCACCGTCACGCCTGGTCCTTACATAAAGTGTGCTATCCTGTTGCCCTGCATTATCCCTTAGCTTGTCAGCATCCACATAGACAGCGTAGCGGGTACCAGGCAAAAGACTCCATACTGTATCCCAATCCTGTTGTTGTAGCGCTGGATAGAGCTGCTCTAATACTTGCTGTGGCACACTCTCTGCGGTCGCTATCCATTGTGTCCCAGGAACGGTCACGCTGCCTGATAGTGTAAGTCTGGCCTCTTCTGTGTTTGATCTAGAACTGTTGAGTTGCCCGGAATGCTCATACTCGTGTTTGAACACAAGTATATCACCTGTACGTATTACATGGATATGCTGAGGTAAGTGGAGTGTCAGCGCCCCATGGGCCGCGTCTCTATTGATCAGATCCTCAATGAGACGATAATGGCGTAGCTCCAATGGAGATTGCCCGGCACTTAACCGGGCAGATACGCGGCGCAGCAGATGACGTTGCAAGCTTAACGGAAGCTTCTGCAGGCTGCGGATAGAGAGCTGGATATGTGTATCTGGCTCTCCACTCATAGCTCTATCATGAGTGCTCTTCACTATCGTTGACCAATGTTGATCGACCTGCTCTTCGATCCAGGCGAAATCGACCTGCATGATATCTGCATTGCGCAAAAGCGTCTCGCGGAACCCCTGGTTCATCGTTTCTAAGAGGGGCAGCAGCTCATGGCGAATTCTGTTGCGTAAGAAGCGAGCGTCGCTATTGCTGGCATCTTCCAGCACGGGTAGCTGGTGTGTTGTGCAATAGGCCAGTGTTTGTGCATGTGTAAAAGAGAGTAAGGGGCGAATAATATCGTGTTGGCGCGGCTGCAGACCAACCATGCTAGCGAGGCCGCCCCCACGCAACCAGTGCAGCAGCAGAGTCTCCACCTGATCATCCTGGTGATGGGCAACAGCGATTGGTCCCCCCTGAGCAATGTCGCGTAAGAAGCGGTAGCGCGCTATACGAGCAGCATCCTCCAGCGAGCGCCGCTCCTTGCGTGCGAGTGCTGGAACATCGATCTGACCAATCGTCACCGGAATATCCCAGGCTTCAGCGAGATGTGCAACTGCGAGCGCATCATGTGCGCTCGCCTCACCACGTAGTTGATGATCGAGATGTGCAACGTGCAGATGAGTGTCTGGATAGCGTTTACCCGATCCGCAGAGCCGCCGCAAGAGATGTAACAGGCAGAGCGAATCGGCCCCACCTGAAACTGCCACAACAATCTGGCCCTGTAAGGGAATAAGCTCATGATCCTCGATTGTTTTAGTAATGAAATCAATCATATCCAATATGTTTGCACCCGCTTAATCTCGTATGATACGATATAAGTCAATTATAGCATTCATGTGGTGATAGTCTATTCAGTGTTGTGTAGGGGTCTTAAAGAATTATGTCCATCCGCAAAATTATTACTACTGAAAATCCAATTCTGCGCCAGAAGGCAAAAAAGGTGCACCGCTTTGACCCATCATTACAAAGGCTTGTTGATGATATGTTCGAGACGATGCATTATGCTAATGGTGTCGGCCTGGCGGCACCGCAGATTGCGCAAACGATCCGTGTGTTTGTCGCAGAATATGAAGATCATAAAGTAGCCATTTTCAACCCTGAGATCGTCAAGGCGGAGGGAGAGGAACGTGGCCCTGAAGGCTGTTTAAGCATACCAGGCTACGTCGGCGAGAATATCCGCCGTGCCACGAAAGTGCTGGTCAAGGGCCAGGATATGCATGGTAAACCTATACGTGTAAATGCAGAAGGTTGGTTTGCGCGTATCCTACAGCACGAGATTGATCACCTGAATGGAATCCTTTTCATTGATCGCCTGGACAGTCCCGACGATCTACGAGAAGTGCGTGAAGACGACCTTGAGGAAAATGAGCCTGTCATGGCTGAGTAATAATGGATTCTTATATATTGGGCACTTCGCAACGTTTTGCGCTCTACGTAAAACGTTGCGAAGTGCCCAATATATAAGAATTAATGCTTTATGTACCTACAATTTTTGCTGTTTTCTGATCATGGGTAAGTGCTGTTGCCCCAGACTGTGTGCACAATTGGAGCAGGTATAGAAACCCTCATCCTGATAGTGAAGCTCGCTAAGATGGTAGTGCAGATAGCAAATGCCGCAGCGGGTAGCATCAGGCTGGCTAGCCACCTGACGATCGTGTTCAAAGAGGTCGTGCAAAGATTGGAGCATCTGCTCAAAATCCTGCGTACCAGTATGTATCCGCTCGCTGCTCAGTGTCCCCAGATTGGGCAGAGCACCCGTCATATTGCTTGCTCGCATCTCGCGGCGGCTAAGTGACGCACTACCATTATTCGCTGTTCCACCTTCAGGACCAGCAGTATAATTATTGCTCAAGGCAGAAATCTCCCGTAGATTGAAAGGCATTAGGAACGTACTTCAGCCAAATTATACCTTTGAACAGTGCATAAATCAAGCTATATAAAAAATAGTATACAACTTGTATAGCTGGAAGTGAGTTATTGTAAAGAAATAGATACTCTTCGCCTCATAGAGGGAAGAGATTATCATTACCTGGTACTCTCCTGTAAAAGAAGTACTTTGTAAGCAGGAGCAACAGGCGTAACCAGGAGCTAGAGAGTTATTGAGACTGCCAGATTTCTTATAGCGCCATAACAGCTGGCGCACTTAAGAGGATAAGAGCCTGAGATCAAGAGAAGAGCTTACAGTTGCAAGCTGTTATCTCCGAGTACTCTATTCAGGGTTTCACGCTTGATACGATAGACCTGGCGGGAATGAACATGCGGCAAAACCACTGCTTCAAGCACCCCTTGTTTCACCCACCTTCTCACGGTTGCATCATCTACACGTAAAATTCGTGCCACCTCTGATACAGTTAATAGATCGCTCATGAGATCACTCATATGTACCTGCCTCCTAACTTACTATCTTACTTTTTCTTTCTCCATACTATCTTCTCTTTTATACGTATTTAACGCATACGGAAAAAGATGTATGAGAATCGTCTCTACAGAAGATTGTGTAAATATTGTAGGACATTACCAAACACTTGTAAAGCATAATAAAAAGGAATTTACTAAGAATTTTCAAGTTGATAGATATTTTTAATGTGTAGCTAATCTTATGTAGTATAGCCCTAAAAAAGAGGTGTAGGCTATGCTACATTAAAAGGCGAACTTAAATCTCTTTATACAGTTGCTTAGGCTCACTTGTATGTATAATAAACGTTGTAGAAGTGAAACTTACGCATAGCTATTTTTTTAATGTAGAGGCTCATGAAGACTTCAGGTTTCTATTCATGACTGTATTTTTCAGGTTTTATCAAATGAAAAAGATCTAGTATTGCTATGAATCGTCCTTTTGGTTGATGACAAGTTCCGTAGCTGACCAGTACACTTTTGAGCAAGCACATGGAATCTACAGAGAGAGGAAGAAGGGGTGGTGATAACTCGGTTCAATCGTATCCATTTATAGTAGCAACACAAGAATTGCCTTGTAGAAAGTATGCATAAGAGAAAGGGTGTCTTTATGCAAAAAGAAAAGTATGTTCCTTCGCAATTTCAAGAAGCCTCGGATGGGGTCCTGGTACGACAGGTTCTCGCGGGCGACCAAGCTGCTTTTGAGGGTCTTGTGGAGCGCTATCATACCATGCTCTACCGCTTTACATATCATCATCTGAGTGATTATGATCAGTCATGTGACATTGTGCAGCAGGTATTTCTTAAACTCTATATTGCACTCCCAAATTTGCCGGGCGGCGAACAACTGAAGCCATGGCTTTTCCGTGTCACACAGAATTGTTGCCGTGATGAACTGCGTAAGAGGCGCAGACGACATGTTGTACTCTTCTCTGCATTAGAGTTTCAGGCGGAGGAGGAAGAGATGCCTCCACTTGCCGCGATTCCCGATATGTTGCCGTTGCCAGAAGAGGTTGCGGAGTATCACGATCTTCAGCATGCCTTGCAACAGGCTATACAGGCCTTGCCGCTTAAGTTTCGCTCGGTAGTCCTGTTGCGCTATTTATATCAATGTAGTTTCTCTGAGATTGGGCAAGTGCTGGAGATGCCGATGACAACGGCAAAGACCTATTATTATCGCGCCTGTTCTAAGCTTCGTACTTCATTGCAAACGCGCTATTAAGTGCTCTCTGTAAAGAGGGGATACTATGTGCATAGTGTGCATAGCATCCCCTCTTCCCGTATCGCTGATAGAGTTTACGTGGGCAATGCGGGCTGGCTCAGGAGCGTATCTATAGTACTGCGGCGGACACGATAGGCCTGGCGTTTACCTACATGAGGCAATGAAACGGCCTCCAATGTGCCGTGTTTAATCCAACGGCGCACCGTTGTATCGTCGACGCGTAAGCGGCGCGCAACTTCATGAACTGTTAAAAGTTCATCGTTATGTTGTTCCATCATATATTTCCTCTCATTTGTATATCTCAAGTTCGTTAACTCTTCTATTGTTATTATAATGATGAAATAAAGAGGTATACTATTGATACGAAATTCCCCTCTTGTGCTTCCCGAAAGGGCGCTGCCGACCTGCTTCTATGCTATCTACGTCCATTCGATACGCAGAAAAAATGTGTATTTTGGGGTAGATCTATGTTGACGACAGTACTAAAGTCCTTTTGCGCTAGAATGTTAAGCGTGGATCTATGATTATGCTGTATCAAATAGTATCTTCATATATTAGCATCTTTCGACGTGATAGCGATGTGTTAACGGTTCTGTCTCTGGCTCGCTTCTACGCAGCAAGCCCAGTTCATAGGCTCGGGTTACCGCTTGTAACCGTGTGTGGACATGCAGTTTGGCGTAGATATTGTTGAGGTGTGTCTTGACTGTACTTACGGTGACAACCAGGCGTTGTGCAATCTCCTGGTTTGATAGGCACTGTGCGATTAAGCATAAGACACTAAATTCGCGCTCGCTGAGCTTCTCGATAAATGTGTCTTCGCTTTTCTGGGTAACAGACCATAAAGGGGATTGTGCCTCTTTCTCCTCTGCAAGTGTTTTTAGTGCTCGTTGGGCCTGACGCAATATATGTGAGCCTCTAGCTTCGGCCTCCAATGCATGGTGCATAGCATCTCCCATAAAGCCATTCTGTTCATACCAGCTGCTGGCACGTGTGTGAAGCTCTGAAATAAGCTGGGGATGCGTTTGCTTGAGACGATGACGTAGGGCGTCGGTGAAGAGATGATCGTAGCGATATTGTTGGTTATCCAGCTTTGTGAGGAAGAGATTTGCTTGTTCGAGTTGCTCTAATATCAGCTGACTCCTGGCCTGTCCGGTGACTGCGTCGCAGAGTGTAGGATACAGACAATCCAGAATGGAAGTCATGAGCAAGAAATTCTGCATTTCTTCGGTGTTGTGCCTTAGAACCTCTTCTGTGAGGTAAGTTAGAATATAACGGTTGGTTCCGTTAAATGTCTGTATAAAATGGCTGCTCGCAGCGGGGTCGATGCAGTCTTGCAGTGATAGAGCGGCCAGTTGTAGCCCGGCCACCCAGCCTTCCGTCTTGTTATGTAACGTGCTGATGTCGGCCTCACTAAGCGTGAGCCCCATGCTGTGCTTGAGAAATGCACAGGTCTCCTGGTATGTAAAACGTAGTGGGTTAGTACGTAGCTCGGTTAGTTTGCCCCGGACGCGGAAACGCGCCAGTGGCAGAGGGGGATCAACACGGGTGGCGAGGATAATGTGAACATGTGCTGGTAGATGCTCCAGCAAAAATGTCAGGCTCTGATGAATTGCCTCTTCTGTGATGGTATGATAATCATCGAGCACAAGGATCGTCTGCTCTGGAGTGGTCTCCAGGGCGTTTATCAACACTGTGAGCATTGCCTCGATGTTATGTGGCTGTGAGCTTTGTTGCCAGGCCTCAACCTCTTCGCGAGGTAGTGGGTGATCGAGCGCTGCGATAATATAGCGCCAGAAACAAGTGAGATCGTTATCTATGTTGCTGAGAGAAACCCAGGCAGCCTTCAATGCACGCTGACGTAGCCATTCGCTAAGCGCGGTCGTCTTACCAAAGCCTGCTGGTGCCGTGACGATTGTTAGCGGCTTCTGCAACCCTTGATCAAGTTGTGCATGCATGCTTGTGCGCGGAATAATCCTTTTAAGGTAGCTCTGTGGAATAGCGATTTTTGTCGTAAGCAAGGACGGGTCACGACTGCCTCTTTCCATTTTTATCTCCCTATCAATAAATGTACAACTAAAAATGTACTATTCCATATGTCATCTGAAAAATTACTGCGCATAGAGCATACGACATATACTATTATGATAGCAAGCTGGCTATATAAATGATGTTTATAAATGTTTTGCTTCAAATTTTCTGTATGCCAATTAATTCGAAGTATACTTGTATTTATTTTCACACTATATCTCTTCTTTTGTGGAAAATGATGGCGCTCTTGAGCCAGCATCCAGCAAAAAATCAACCGGAAGGTTGAAGACAGCCCCTGCTATTTTTGTGTAGACTACCATCAAGGCCAGAAAGTTACCAGGGACAAAGGTTTAGAATTTCGTAGTATATCTGGCCTGAAAAAGAAGTGCTACTGGATGGAAATAAAAAGGGTAGGGTTGCTGAAAATATGTTCACTGCGAAGAGCCTATCGGATAAACATAACTTCGATATACAATTTGGTAATTACAATTTCTACCAGGTACTAAAGTGTGGGAAGCTAACGACCGTCTATCTGGGTGAGCACCGATATTTTGCTAATAAGGTTGTGGCTAAAGTGTTGAATACCTGGGTTGCTACTGATGCGCACGTCGAAAGTTTTTATGATGAAGCCCGTCTCCACGCTGGCTTGCGTCATCCCAATATTGTGCGGGTGCTAGACTTTGGCATGCAGGGGAGAATCCCTTTTATGATCATGGACTATGCGACCGGAGGCACACTGCAAGACTATTGTGTGCCTGGGATGCCGCTCCCTCTTGCGACTATCATGCCGTTTATTCTACAAATTGCTGCTGCGCTACAATATATTCACCAGCACAACCTGATTCATCGTGATATCAAGCCGCAAAACATCTTTCTCAATGCGGAAAATGAGGTCTGGTTAAGTGACTTTGGCATTTCAATTGCTATACAGCCGTGGAGTCGGCGCAGGCTTCATGCATCTGTTGGTACAGCCCTCTATGCTGCACCGGAGCAGATCGATGGGCGCCCGCTGACGGCGAGCGATCAGTATGCATTGGCCGTGCTTATCTATACATTGCTCTGTGGTGTGCCGCCTTTTAGCGGAACGTCAATGCAGCTCTGTGAGCAACATATGTATGCATTGCCTCCTGCTTTACGTTCATATACGCCGACTCTGCCAGATGATGTAGAGGGTGTAGTGTTGAAAGCCTTATCGAAAGACCCCTATGAGCGTTTCCCAAGTACGCAAGATTTTGCCTGTGCGCTACAAGCGGCTGCACACGAATATGGGCCTGAAACCGAGCCAGCATTGCCTGTTGCCATTACGGATCAGTTAGCGCCTCTGCATATTCATTCTTGATCGTCTGGTGCTCTGATGGAGAGTTATGTTCATAATCCTGTCGTGGATGGGAGATCGCTGCGTCGGAACTGATGGCGATATGTACTGGGTGTGAGCTGAAAGGCTGCGCGGAATACACGTGAGAGTTGAGCACTATCGCTCAGGCCGACCTGATGGGCAATTGCGGTTGTCGAGAGCGCTGTGGTACGTAGCAGCATCTGAGCGCGCTCCAGGCGCAAGTGTCTGATATAGGCTGCGGGTGCCATACCGACTTCGCGTGAGAATAGTTCGCTGAAACGGCTGGGTGAGAGACATATAAGTGCTGCGAGTTGAGGTACGCTGATTGGCTCATGAAAATGTTCGTCGCAGAAATGGAGGATAGTTGCTATCTCTATTTTCTGTGCTGTAGTTTGTGTGCTCTGATTGGTTTTACCGGTGGCCTGCCAGCGTGCCAGATGAACGAGTAAACGGAAGAACTGGCTGTGTGTAAGTACGTTCGCTTCAAGCGAGGATGCAATAAACTCACTGCGCAACTCTGCAATCATCGCTTTAACTTCTCTATGTTTTTCAGGTGATAGGTGCAGGTGGTGATCAACCAGTTCTGTTTGTGCAGGCGTTTCTCCCGCTCTAGCGGTTCCAATCGTGATTAATAACTCCCAGAAGCCCGACAGACTGCGTAGCGCTAGAAGCTCTTTATGTGAGAACAACTGAGGCGAAAAATAAAACGCATCAATCGTCAGAGTATGATAGTTGTGGTAGGCATGAACGGTGCCCGGTGGTAGTACATAGACATCTCCACATGAGATACCATATGGGTGCCGATTGATCATATGTATGCCCTTGCCCTCTTGTACGATGTAAAGGGCATAGAAATCTTCATGTAAATGTTGCCCGGTATCGTTTCCCTGCTGATAGAACTCGCGCCGTATACAGAGCGGCAATGCATTGTGTTGATAGCTGTGCAGACCTGTAAACAGGCAGCGGATAATGCCAGGGTATAGGTCGGATGTATGGTGATGATGATAGAACTGTAGGTCGTGCTGCACCTGTCCTCCTGATTTTCCGCGAAAACGTCAAAATTTCTCTCGGAATTGCTAAATATTTTTGCCGTTTTGTTGGTAAGCTTAACACATACATCTGAGAAATAGTATGCAACATGGAGGAAAAATGAGCGAAACGGTAACGAGTAAGTACATGCCCTTTATTGTGTCTGATCCTGCTAGTGAAGCTGCTGAGTTGCGTGCGCAGATGGATGAATACGGTTATCTGTTCTTCCGCGCACTTGTCCCTACTGAGGTGGTGTTGCAGGTACGGCATGATGTGATGGAGATGCTGAGTGGCTGGCTTGATACGCGCTATGACATTATGGAGGGTATTGCGGCCCCGGGCATTGAGCCGAAGACTGAAGGGCAGCGTGAGTATGCGGCGGTCTATCGTCAGGTGCTTCAATTGCCGCGTTTCCACGACTTTCCACTGCAGCCGACTCTCATGGCTATTGCGGATAAGTTACTGGATGGTGAAGTCATGGTCCATCCGCGCCGAATTGGTCGTATCACCTTTCCTGGGTCGATAAAAAACACAACCCCTGCACATCAGGATTACTTTTACATCCGTGGCTCCGTGGAGACGTATTCATGCTGGACCCCATTAGGTGCCTGTCCAATCGTGTTGGGTGGATTAGCGGTGTTGCCTGGTTCTCATCGGCAAGGGTTTATTGAGCATAATGTCAGTCATCCAGGTGCAGTGGGTGGTCGGGGTGTGCCTGTCGATGAAGCGTCTGCGCTATGGCATACCGGCGATTTTGGCGTTGGTGACGCGCTCTTCTTTCGCTCATACACCATTCATAAAGCGTTACCGAATCTAACGCCGGACCGCTTGCGCATATCGACCGACAACCGCTATCAGGTCAGCGCTGATGCGATTGACCCCTCTGCTCTACACCCACACCAGACTGCTTATATCGACATTTAGTCTGAAAAAACGCGGGGGCATGTAATTACGGTTCCTTCTTAAGATAAATCAGGCATGTTTTGCACAATTGTACAAAACATGCCTGATTTATCTTAAGAAGGAACCGCACATGAAAAACGGCTTTGCAGCGGCCCTGATGACCGGAAAGAGTCGGTTGAGATGGAATTGATAGTGGCTTGATATTAATCCGGGTGTATGCTTGTAATTGTGCTGAGGGCGATGTGTTCGTTGTGAATTACGATGATAACACATTGGAAGATACATATACCCTCGATAGATACGTATATTTGTCATATAGTATAGGGATGAGAAATGAACTTTTGGCCTGGTTTGCCCGCGAAGGGCTGGTGTTGACGCAGGTTTCAATAAGCGCGGATGAGCCAGAAGATGATGAAGTGAAGATAACGATAAAAGCTCCTCTGGTGGCCTTGAGTCGGGCGATTGATGATTTTCGTGAGTGCCCTGACCCGGTCTTGTTTGGCTATCCAGAGTCGGCGTTGGATATGATGACTCTGGATGATATGCACCAGTTTGTGCAAGATTGGTTTGAACGGGCTATTGCAGTTGGGATGGCGCGCTGTTTTGTGTGCAATCAGGTGCTGGATATGGGCGAGGAGAAGCCATGGGATATCCTCTTCGTGACGATTGATATCTATTGCTGGCTGCTGGCCCATTTCGATTGTAAACGCTACCTCAATCGTGATCTTAAGGGTCGTCACCCCTTTGAGGTCATCGCCCAGGCTCCTGAATTTTTTGATCTACGCTTAACCTGAAGGAGGTTCTATGGATAAGAATGAAATTGCTGGCTTGTTGGAGGGGACTGCGGCTCTACTGGCGCTGAAAGAGGGTAGTAGCGTCTTTGAGATGCGTGCCTATGAAAATGCAGCGCGTGCACTGAATTCGCTTGATGGCGATGTCGCACAGCTGGCGCGTGAAGGGAAGCTCAAGGGGACGCCCGGCCTGGGTTCCACTATTATTAAGCGTATCGAAGAGGCCGTGGAGACCGGCCATATTGCCTTCTATGACGAGTTGGTGGCTACTACGCCAGCCGTGAAGCTGGATATGTTACGTATCCCTGGCCTTGGCCCCAAACGTATCAATGTGATCTATGATCAATTGAAAGTGACCAGTCTGGCCGAATTGGAGCAGGTATGCAAAGAGGATCGTGTGGCTCATCTGCCCGGTTTTGGGAAAAAGACGCAGGATAAGATACTACAAGGTCTGGAGTTTGTGAGCCAGCATTCTGGCCGCTTCCTCTACAATGTGGCCGAGGCTGAAGCTGAACGTATGCGTAGCGCCCTGGCAGAGCAACCAGGTATCGTGCGTTTACAGGTAGCTGGTAGCCTGCGGCGTCGACGCGAGACCGTCAAAGATATCGATATGGTTGCCAGTGTGGATGATGCGGCCGGTAGCGATCTACGGCGTGCGATTATGGAATTCTTTACCAGCCAGCCCTCGGTCAAGGCGATTACAGGCAAGGGTGAGACGAAATCCAGCGTAGTGCTGAGTAGCGGTATTGCGATGGATCTGCGCCTGGTCGGCGATAGTCAGTTTTCTTCGACCCTGCACCACTTCACAGGCTCGCGTGAGCACCATATCCCTCTGCGTCGGCGTGCCCTGAGCATGAATATGACGATCAACGATTATGGGCTGTTCAAGGTCGAAAACGGTCAAGAGACATTAATTCCCTGCAAGACTGAGGCTGATCTCTATGCTGCGTTAGGCATGGATTATATTGAGCCTGAGTTGCGCGAAGATATGGGTGAGATCGAGGTTGCCGCTCGCCACCAGCTCCCACAATTAGTACAGGAAAGTGATCTGCGTGGCGTGTTGCATGCTCACTCCACCTGGAGCGATGGGCAAAATACTATTCGTGAAATGGCTGAGGCCTGTATCGCGCATGGCTACACATATCTGGGTATGAGCGATCATAGCAAGGCTGCGGCTTACGCTGGTGGTCTGAATGCTGATGCTCTCAAACGGCAAGGTGAAGAGATCGACCAGCTTAATGAAGAGTACAAGGGCCGCTTCCGTATTCTCAAAGGAACCGAGTGCGATATTCTGCGCGATGGGACGCTGGATTTCGATGATGAGGCCCTGGCAAGCCTGGACTTTGTAGTTGCTTCGATTCATAGCAATTTTAATCTCTCGCAGGAGGAGCAGACTCAGCGCATGCTACGCGCCATCGAGAATCCCTATGTGGATATCATCGGTCATCCAACGGGACGCCTTTTACTGAGCAGATCAGGGTATCCGCTAGACGTTGATGCGGTAATTGAGGCTGCTGCTGCC
>Ga0302321_100004230_pt1 | contig 12402 bp, 9 predicted proteins | sample Fen_T0_1_FD_202505 | JGI IMG/M metagenome (GOLD analysis project Ga0302321, IMG submission 202505) | Peat permafrost microbial communities from Stordalen Mire near Abisko, Sweden - Fen_T0_1 | ecosystem: Environmental > Terrestrial > Soil > Wetlands > Permafrost | place: Sweden: Abisko...
CAGCGGCTCTACCTTCCAATCCGCGGGACTTGTCGGTCAATTGAGAGCCGATCCCACACTTACAAAGATGAATATGCACTCGGTAGACCTTTATCGTCAATTAGAGAAGAGCGAGACACCCCCATCATGGGTTGAATGTGGAAGCATTAAATTGGCATCGACTCCTGAACGGCTTGAAGAGATTCGTCGCCAAATTGGCTGGGCTAAGACCTTCGGATTAGATCTGCATGAAATATCTCCAAAAGAGGCGCAAGAGCGTTTCCCACTCATGGTAGTGGATGGAGTTGTTGGAGCATGCATCATGGAATCCGATGGCCAGGTTGATCCATCGCAGTTAGCACAGGCACTTGCCAGCGGTGCCCGGCGCGGTGGAGCCAGGATATTTCCCCACACTCGCGTACTAGCAATTCGCACAAAGAATCAACGGATTGTCGGAGTTGAAACCGATAAGGGATTTATAGAGTGCGAGATTGTTGTCAATTGCGGTGGCATTTACTCCGCCGAAATTGGGCGCTTGGTTGATGTGCGTATTCCAATAGTACCCATGAGTCATCAATATTTAATCACGGATAATTTCTTGCCCGCCGGACAACCAAAACTTCCATCGCTGCGAGATCCTGATTTGTTGATTTACTTTCGTCAGGAAGTCGATGGGCTTGTCATGGGTGGCTACGAACGAGAGTCCCGACCATGGAGCACCAGTCGCGAAAAGTTCGATGACATTCCAGCCAATTTTAATGGGATGTTATTACCCGAGGAGTGGGAGCGTTTTGAAGAGATCGCGATCAATTCGCAAAGGCGCGTACTTAAAATGTCTGAAATTGGCATAAAGAAATTTATCAATGGTCCCGAAGCTTTCACTCCAGATAATGAATTCTGCTTAGGAGAAACTGAAGTAGGTGGCTTCTATGTAGCAGCCGGATTTTGCGCACACGGCATCGCAGGTGCGGGCGGGATCGGAAAAGTTATGGCGGAGTGGATCGTTGGAAATGAACCTCCAATGGATTTGTGGCATATGGATATCCGCAGATTCGGCAGCTCATATGAATCCCCGGCATTCACCATGGATCGAGTGCAAGAAAATTACGAACAGTATTACGACATTCACTATCCACTTGAAGAGCGTCAAACAGGGAGACCAGCAAAAACATCCCCGGTATATGAATGGCATAAGGAGCACGGAGCGGTCTTTGGGGAGAAAGCCTCGTGGGAGCGCGTTAACTATTACGAAACTCATCTGGGCGATGAAAGCAATCGGCCTTATGGTTGGGCGGGCAAGAATTGGTCTGCCGCTGTTCAGGTAGAACACCAGATTACGCGCACCTCTGCCGGGATCTTTGATGAATCAAGTTTCGCTAAATTGAAGATAAGTGGCACCAGGGCCGGAGAATTTCTTAACTTGGTATGCGCGAACAATGTTGTTCGTGGTATCAACCGAACCGTTTATACCCAGGCTCTAAATACCAAAGGTGGCATCGAATCTGATTACACGGTAACCCAGATGTCAGAGAATGAATTTCTAATTATTACCGGCACCGCTTTTGGGAATCACGATGGCGGTTGGCTCCGCAAGCAGCGTCGCGAACTAGCGTTTGATGACGTTCAAATCACTGATGCGACCGCTGATTTAGCAGTCTTTGGAATCTGGGGCCCAGCGGCTCGAACCATATTGGAGTCGATAACTTCATACGATCTAGGAAATGAGAATTTTCCCTTTATGCATTCGCGCGAGATAGAAATTGCGGGGGTTCGGTTGCGAGCAACTCGAATTACTTACGTGGGTGAACTTGGTTGGGAACTCTATCTACCTGCTCAAGAGGGCTTGAAGATTTGGAACGCTCTCATCGATGCGGGTAAGCCATACGGAGCAGAACCTTGTGGTTATCGCGCGATCGAATCGCTCCGCCTAGAAAAGGGGTATCTTGCCTGGGGGAGTGAAATTAATACGGAGACAACTCCTATCGAGGCTGGACTGGGATTTGCAGTTTCGCAAAAGAAGAGCGCTTTCATCGGTAAGGCAGCTTTACTTGCAAACCCACAGCCAAGCAGAGCCTTGGTAGCGATTACTTTTGATGATCTCAGGCGAACCCCACTCGGAAACGAACCGATTAAGGTCAATGGTGAAATTGTTGGGCGAATAAAGAGCGGAGGCCAGGGTTATACCCTGCGCAAGGGGATTGGCTACGCATACCTTCCTACAGAATTCACGACGCCGAACACAACTCTCGAAGTTGAATTCTTCGGGGAGTGGAAGAATGGTGTCGTTCAAAGTTCACCGCTCTTTGATCCCGATGGACTTCGAATAAAGGCTTAACTGTGATGTTTGCTACCCACATAGAAATCAGGAAGGTTAAAGTCGCTAGATGAAGATTGCGGTCTGTGTAAAACAAGTTCCTGATTCTTGGGTCGAAAAGAAGATGGATGGCCAAGTTATCGATCGCCTTGGAGTGGATGCCGTCCTTAACGATCTAGACGAATATGCGATTGAGGAAGCTCTTCGTATTGTAGAAGCCAACTCTCCGACTGGTGCCACCGGTCCAGAGAGCGGACACGAAATTTCACTGATTTGTATGGGTCCTGAACGAGCCACTGAAGCGCTACGCAAGGGACTTTCGATGGGAGCAGACAGTGCCACGTTGATCGCTGACGCATCACTAGCCGGTTCAGATGCTTTATCAACATCATTAGTACTAGCGCAGGTCATTGCAGGTGGTGAATTCGATCTTGTCATGTGCGGCACCGAATCTACTGATGCTCGAATGAGCGTAATTCCCGCGATGTTAGCCGAGCGCTTAGGGTGGGCCCAACTGACTCATGTAGACAAACTAGATATTGACGTGGCGGGTTCATCGGCAGCGGGAGCACGCTCTACTGAAATTGGAGTCGAAAATGTTTCAGCACATTTTCCGGTCGTAATTAGCGTTCCAGATAAGATCAATGTTCCCCGTTATCCATCATTTAAAGGGATCATGTCTTCTAAAAAGAAACCGTTAGTTATTAAAAGTCTGAGCGAGATTGGAATTTCGGAAAACTCAGTGGGAGCGTTCGCCTCCTGGTCAACGGTTAATGAAGTTATTCCACAGCCACCCAAGACCAAGGGAATCAAAGTATTCGATACAGGTAATGGTGGTAACGAGTTAGTTGCATTCTTAGAAGAACAGCGCATCATATGAGCGTAGTAATCCTGGTAGATGAAGCCGATGGAAAGGTTGCTCACTCCACCGGCGAGCTGGCTACTTTTGCGGCGAGAATCGGTGAGGTTACCGCCATTCTGTTCGACGGAAATTTACTTACCCAGTTGTCGCAATTCGCTATCGATAAAGTAATTGTCGTTTCCGCAGTCAATCGAAATTCTCCTGCCGAAGTGGCTCAAGTTCTCTCACAAATCCTGCTAGAAAAGTCCCCGAAAGCGCTTCTCATTACATCGACCATAACTGGAAAAGAGATTGCGGCACGCACCGCTGTTCGTTCGAACTCTGGAATCATCACCGACGCAATAGATATCGCTAGTGATCTGACCACCACCCAATCAATCTTTGGCGGTGCGATGACGGTGAAAGCAAGTCTGCGCAGCGGGTGCGCTATTGTCACGATTCGCCCAAACTCTATTGATGTTATTTCCGAGAGTAGCTCCCCTGCTGTTGAAACATTTTCAGGAATGGTTTCCCCTGCGATTGAACGAGTTCTTTCGATAGAAATGGCAGAAAAGGGCAGTCGCCCGGAACTTACAGAAGCAACCATTGTGGTTTCAGGAGGTGGTGGAACTAAAGGTGACTTTAAGCCGCTGGAAGAGTTCGCAGATAGTCTCGGCGCGGCGGTAGGCGCATCGCGCGCGGCAACCGACGCCGGTTGGTATCCCCATTCACACCAGGTGGGACAAACTGGAAAAACGGTACGGCCGCAGTTATACGTTGCCGTTGGAATTTCAGGTGCAATTCAACATCGCGCCGGCATGCAAACAAGTAAATTTGTCGTCGCTGTTAATACCGATCCTGATGCACCGATCTTTGATGTTGCAGACTTTGGAATCGTTGGCGACTTGTTTTCAGTTATTCCACAGGCAACCGCGGCGATAAAGGCAAAGAAACTCTAAAGGCAACGCGTGGATTTAATTTACGGCTTTAACACTGCGCAATAAAACCTGAGCGACATCAAGAACCTGTACATCTGACTCACGCGCTTGGACTCCGTCGGTCACCATGATGCGACAGAATGGACAGGCAACTGCGACTTCTGATGCACCAGTAGCAAGTGCTTCATCAACGCGGGTCAAATTAATGCGAGTTCCAATAGATTCTTCGACCCACATCCGTCCGCCACCGCCGCCACAACAAAATGATCGCTCTTGATTGCGTGGCATCTCAGTGATATCACATCCACTCGCCTCTAGTAATTCGCGCGGAGGTGCGTAAATCTGGTTGTGTCGTCCCAGATAGCACGGGTCGTGATAGGTCAATTTGGCTTCAGATTTGTGGGGGCTGGGCTTTAATCGTCCCTCTTTGATGAGAGTGTTTAAGAGCTGGGTATGGTGCAACATTTCGAGTTCGAACCCGCTCTGTGCGTAATCCTTGCCAATTGTTGTAAAGCAATGGGGGCAGGTGACGACAACCTTTTTCTTTCCTTTGGAGCGACCGGCAAATACCTCATTGAAGGTTTCGATGTTCTCGGCCGCCAGAATTTGATACAAATATTCGTTACCCGAGCGGCGAGCAGGATCACCTGTGCAGGTTTCACGATTCCCAAGGACGGCAAAGTTAACTCCGGCCATATAGAGCAACTCCGCTACTGCCTTGGTTGTCTTTTTTGCACGATCTTCATAAGCGCCGGCGCACCCGACCCAGAAGAGATATTCGACTTCATCAGGAAGGGTTCCGCTGACCACTCTTACTGGGAAATCGCACTCCGCGATCCAACCCTCACGGTTATCCTTATTTGAACCCCACGGATTGCCAGCTTGCTCCATATTGCGAAATGTCCCGTTGAGTTCGCTCGGAAAATTCGATTCAACTAATACCTGGAATCGACGCATATTTACGATGTGATCGATATGTTCGATACCTACTGGGCAGGCATTTACACAGGCACCACATGAGGTGCATGCCCAAAGCACGTCAGTCGAAATCGGAGCCTTATCACCCACCAGATTCTCTGTTTCAACTACCTTTGCCATGGCGTGATCCCGCATGGACATTATTAACAACTTTGGTGAGAGTGGTTTATCGGTATGCCAGGCCGGACATTGCGACTGGCAGCGCCCGCATTCGGTACAGCTGGTCATGTCCAGCAGACCCTTCCATGAAATGTCACCGCGTGTGCCTAGGCCAAAGAGATCGTCCTCTGCAGGATCTTCAAAATTAATTGGCTTTCCTTTGGAGAGAAGCTGCGGAAGCGCACCGAGCGCTGGTTTATCAATATTGCGTTTGAAGTAAATATTAAAGAAGGCCAAGAATCTGTGCCAAGCGACTCCCATGGTCAAGTCGGAGGCGATCACGATGAACCAAGCCATAGAGATAAAGATCTTGATAGTTGCAACGATGACAATGGCATTCCTAATTGAACCTGCGGAGAGCGAATTAAAGGTAAGAACAGCGGGCCACGAGATCGCATAATGCCAATTCCAGGCAGAAACTCCGGCTAGCGCGCCCTCTAGTCCACGCAGCGCAATTACACAGAAAACTATCGCTAATATTGTCGCCTCAATGTAATAAGCCTTGCCCATGGCTGATCCAGAAAATCGATTTCGAGAGCGAAGCCTTGTCACTTGGCGAATTCCAATGAGAGTGACAATTCCAATACCAGTCAGCGCAGCGATTGTCTCTGCAAAGAGTTCATATCCAACGAAGTGCCCGATAACGGGTAGTGAGAAAGTGGGATCGATTACTTGACCATAAGCAGTGACTAAAGTTCCAAAGAGAACCACAAATCCAACCATTACAAACCAATGCGCGATTCCCGTACCGGTGAAGTTCAGCATCTTGGTATGCCCAAGAATTTCCTTAAACATATTGCGCAAGCGCGCACTTGTATTTGCGCTGCGCGTGGGATCTGGCTGTTGCTTTCTATAGATGGCAATCAACTGGCGAACCCGAATTGTAAGAAGAACTAATGCAAATCCAGTAACCAGGTAAGAGAGCACGGCTAGCAGGGTGATCATTGGGATACAATAACCCTATTGATTAGCCTTGATCGGTAAATTTGCAGTAATTATGCGGTATTAGCGGCGCTAACTAACTTCCCACGTATCGCCACTGGCTAGCAAAGAATCTAAATTCCCCGCCCCATCTTTGGATATCACATCAGCAATCTGTTGGTTCACCATCGTTGAATATTCAGGTCGGGCTACATCACGGAATATTCCAACTGGCACGTGATCTAGCTCTGACGATGAAAGCCGTGAGAGCGCAAATGCATATGAAGGATCTGGATTATTGGCATTATGAACAATAAGGTCGCTCTCCGATACCGACGAGAGTTCAACAACTTTCATCGAACCGTTCTCCATAATCACGCCATGTGTTTCTGACTTGATTGGAGCGCCATGAATCAACTGCAAGAGCGTTGCACCCTTTGTATCACCATCTTTTACCGCGATAAAGGCGTCATCATTGAATATCGGGCAGTTTTGATAGATCTCAATGAGCGCAGAACCTTTGTGGACCGATGCAGCCTGCAACATTTCGGTTAAGTGCTTTCGATCGGTATCTATAGAACGCGCAACGAAGGTGGCTTCTGCGCCAATCGCCAGTGAAATTGGATTAAATGGCGTATCCAACGAGCCGATAGGTGTGGATTTGGTGACTTTGCCGGCTTCGCTCGTTGGGGAGTATTGGCCCTTGGTGAGGCCGTAGATGCGATTGTTGAAGAGCAAAATTTTGAGGTTAACATTGCGGCGCAAGGCGTGGATGAGGTGGTTTCCACCAATAGATAGTGCATCGCCATCACCAGTTATCACAAAGATTGTTAATTCAGGGCGAGAAATTGCTAACCCAGATGCGATAGCGGGAGCTCGACCATGGATCGAATGAATTCCGAATGTCTCTAAATAATAAGGAAAGCGCGATGAACATCCGATCCCCGAAATAAAAACGATATCTTCTCGAGGTAGTCCGAGCGAGGGCAAGAAGGATTGCACGGTAGAAAGTATTGAATAGTCACCGCAGCCTGGGCACCAACGGACCTCTTGATCTGAGGTGAAATCTTTCTTAGTAAGCGTTACATCAGTCACCGAGCACCGCCATCGTCGCTTCTATGATCTCCGTAGTTGAAAATGGAAGCCCCCGCACTTTGTTGTAGCCGGTGATGTCCTTTAAGAATTGCGATCTTAACAACATTGCAAGTTGTCCCAGGTTCATCTCCGGAACTATTACGCGTTCATATCTCGCGAGAACATCTCCCAAGTTCTTAGGGAAAGGGTTGATATATTTGAGATGAGCTTGAGCCACCTTTTGACCATTTTCACGGAGCGCTTCGACAGCAGCAGCGATAGGTCCAAAAGTTGATCCCCAACCCAATAGCAATACTTGAGCGTCACCTGTTATGTCATCGACCTCTAAATCAGGGACTTGAACACCGGCGACCTTTGCGGCGCGCGTGCGAATCATGAAATCATGATTGGTAGGGTCATACGAGATAGCACCAGTCTGATCAGCCTTTTCAACGCCGCCAATACGGTGTTCTATGCCTTTAGTTCCGGGGACGGCCCAAGGTCTGGCGAGCGTCTTTGGATTTCGGCTATATGGCATGAAGTTCTCTTCAGTAGGCGCAAATTCAACATGTAAATCTGGCAACTCGGCGTCCGTTGGAATCCGCCACGGTTCGGAGCCGTTTGCAATGTAACCGTCCGAGAGAATAAATACAGGTACGCGATAGGTCGTAGCAATCCGCACCGCCTCCATCGCCATGTCGAAGCAATCCTTAGGGGTCGATGGGGCGATAACTACAACCGGTGATTCGCCATTGCGGCCATACATCGCTTGCAATAAATCTGCTTGTTCCGTCTTGGTTGGTAGCCCGGTTGAAGGTCCACCTCGCTGCACATCAATAACAATAAGAGGTAATTCCAACATCACGCCTAGACCAATCATTTCAGCCTTGAGCGCTAAGCCAGGACCGGAAGTTGACGTGACTCCGATGGCACCGCCATAGGCAGCCCCAAGGGCGGAACCGACTGCTGCAATTTCATCCTCGGCTTGAAAAGTAATAACGCCAAACTTCTTGTGCTTGGAAAGTTCGTGCAGGATATCTGAGGCTGGTGTGATCGGATACGAACCCAAGAATAGTTTGAGGCCGCTTTGCTTGGCGGCGGCGATTAGACCGTAAGAAAGTGCGGTGTTGCCGCTGATATTTCGATATTTTCCAGGTGGCATCTTTGCCGGTGCAATTTGATACGAGACCGAGAACTCTTCGGTCGTTTCTCCAAAATTCCAACCTGCCTTAAATGCGAGCAGATTGGCCTCAAGTAAATCTGGTTTTTTTGCGAATTTGCCGGTTAGAAATTTCTCCGTTGTTTCGGTAGGACGGCTATACATCCAAGTAAGTAAGCCAAGAGCAAACATATTCTTAGATCGTTCCGCGTCCTTACGCGACAAGTTCAAATCTGACAATGTGCCGACCGTTAAAGAGGTCAACGCAATGGGATGAACTTTGTACCCACTAAGCGAGCCATCTTCCAAGGGATTGGTTTCATATCCAACCTTGGTGAGGTTACGAGGGACGAATTCATCTGCATCAACAATAATCGTCGCTCCTTTTGCCAAGTCCCTAATATTTGCTTTAAGGGCCGCTGGATTCATTGCAACTAAAACATCAGGCGCATCCCCGGGTGTTTGAATATGGTGATCGGCAAAATGAAGTTGGAAGGATGAAACACCCAGCAAAGTTCCCTGTGGTGCTCTAATTTCTGCTGGGAAGTTGGGCAGGGTAGAGATGTCGTTTCCCAAGATGGCGGTGTCCATAGTGAAACGGTCACCGGTTAATTGCATTCCGTCACCACTATCACCTGCGAATCGGATGGAAACCTGGTGCAGCGGAATTACCGTCTTACTCACGCTTACATCTTGCCACTTTCAGGTCGATTTCGGTAACAGGTTGGCCATTTTATTAATTCATGGGTGCTAACACTCTGGAATTAGGAGAATGAAGAAGAATTTTCTCAGGATGCGATCTGCTTGACCATTCGGGAGGAAGAATACGCAGCATGTTTAAAAACGCTGGTAAGTGGTTGCCTCGGGTTGCAGTGGCTTGCGCCATCGCAGTTTATTTCCTCATCATCTTCGGAAGCCATGTTCGTGTGACCGACTCAGGTATGGGTTGCCCCGATTGGCCGCTCTGCAAAGGCAGCCTCAACCCAGCTCAAGGATTCCATGCCTTTATGGAACAGATGCATCGCTACTTCGCCGGTTTAGCGACCATTTTGGTTATCCTGACTGCTCTTATTGCCAAACGAAGCAAAGTTAAACCTGCTGCTATTCACCCCGCAATAGTTACCGGTTTCGTCGTCTTCATTCAAATTATTCTCGGGGCGATCACCGTTTATGACGGAAATGGTGCTCCGACTGTCGCCGGACACCTACTTGCTGGACTTGCTCTTCTTGGCGGGGCGACGCTGACAGCAGTCGCCTCATTGGTTCCTAAGGTAAGTGTTACAGGGATGCGGTTAGGTCCGGTCAGTTGGATTGCAGTTACGGCGGCAGGGCTCCTCTACATTTCAGGTTCCCTGATCGTGAATGCAGATGCAGAAAAGTACTGTGCTCGGATTCCCCTCTGCCCAACCGGAATCCCCGCTCGCTATGTAGCTCTCCACTTGCTGCACCGCAGCATGGTTGTCTTCGCCGCCATCGCTCTCATCACCTTTGCAGTTCATGCCTGGCGAAAATGGGGTTCGTATCGCGCGGTTAGACTGTTAGCTGCTTCAATAATTTTGCTCTTGCTCTCAACAGCGCTTTTAGGAATATTCAGCGCACTCTTAAAGGCACCTGCTCATCTACAAGATTTGCACTTAGCGGGTGCGGCCGCGGTTCTAGCGGTGACAGTTGCGCTCGCTTCGGTTGGTTGGCTAGAAGCAGCAGATTCCGAAGAGGCTTAACTCACAAACGCATCAGCCGGCTTGTATTTCAATCCCAGCCACGGAGGGTGGCGGAGCCGCAGCAATGCTGGAAAATCCACAATCATTACATTGGTCGATCATGCCGATTGCTCGACTATAGATTGACTCTAAATTAATAGAGCGGCAATAAGCACATTCGGGTACTTCTAATACTTCTCGCATCTTTACCCACAATCCGCGTCAAGGAGTTAGTACCAAGGAGTACCCTAATTGTGACATTTCTCAGCGGAAAATCAGGGTATTTTCAGGTGAGTGGCGAATAAACACTTCGCCTGATTTCACCCAGATCAACCTGCTAGTAAATTGATAGACGTTGAAGCGAGGTGTTCATTGGTGGCAGCGCACGAATAACCGCATTCGATGCACTGAACCATCAGGCCAGTAGCCTTACCGTAGAAGAGCTCTAGATCCTTGGAGTGGCAAAAAGAGCATTCAGGAGTATCGAGTACTTGTTGCATTTCTACCCACCTTCCGCGCATAGGAAATATCCCTTGGGGAAGTTAACTAATTTTCTCACCTGGAACCAGTAAAAGCATGGCAAATAAGGTTAATGACAGATAGACATCACCTGAATTAATCGTCGCCGGAACCGCCCTTAATTGCGGGACGCAGACCCGATAAGGTCACCTTGGAGTTAGAGGTGATCGGTTGTTGAAATGAAGATTGTGATGCGACAACCGTCGTGTTGGACGATGTTTGAGGAGCGGCTACATTCGCGGCGCGATTGAATTCGGCCCCCACAGCCCCAGCGCTTATTGCTATTCCAACGGCTAGAAGTGTTATTTGTAGTTTCATAAGTGGAGTCTGCTACTTCAGAGTGGGAGGTTTCTGAGAGCCTTCCGAGTGCCTGCTTAGAGTTATTGCGGGCGCTTAACGGCAAAATGGGTAGGTCGATGGAACTTTTGGATGTGGGAGTGGCCCAGTCCACCCACCACCGTCGGCGGCTACAACTAAACGCTAGAGATCTTGAGTGACCATTTGTCTGGCTACCGCTAGTAATTCCCCATCTGACATATTCTCAGCATCGATATCCTCAATTGCTCGAATATGTTCAGCTATTTGGTGGTGCCGACTCTTTAAAAATGTGGCGAAATTGTGCACGGCACTCGCCTTGCCCTTGCCGCCTCCTGCAAAGTATATATTTTCAAATCCATTGAGCTCATGCGCAATTTTCTCTGCGAACATTGGATCAAGTTGGGAACGGTTACGACCGCTAAAATATTGATTAATAACCTTTTTATAGTCTCGGTCCACATAGTCTTCTGCTAGCGAGAGCGGCACTGCACCCGGTTCAAAATTATCTTTCCAGATCTTTGTATGAGTACGTGATAGCACCACAAAAACCTTATGGTCTGGATTCTGTTTCATGTTCATTGTTGGCTTCTCTCAGAATGCGAGGAATAACTCGATAACTCTATTCTGCTCTCTTTTGAAAATCATGCCGAATGAAATTGGCGATTATATTCAGGCTTAGCCCTCAATCCATTATTCGTCTTCTGTGACCTTATCTTGTGAGAAATGTGTGCTGTCAACAAGACGAAATCCCACACTTCGAATCACGTTGATTACTTCTGGACCGCCATGTTCGCGGATCTTCTTCCGTAAGCGACTTGCATGAGTATCGACAAGTTGATTGCTCCCCACGCCTTTCATTACTCCGATAGCTTCTAGCACCTGATTCCGCGTAAAGATACGCTGTGGATTTTCCATTAATAATTGCAAAAATTGAAATTCAGTGTTCGTAAGATGTAATTCCTTATTACCCACAGAGAATTCATGATTGCTTAGGTCCATTTTTAAGGCGCCGAAGGAGAGGATATTTGCCTCTGGGGCAGCCTGACTTCCTCCTCGACGTATTTGTTGATTTATTCGTGAACTCAAAATGTTGCTGTCGATTGGTTTTGTTATGTAATCATCTGCACCAGCAGACATGACCATTTGTTCATCTACCAATTCTCCACGCTGGGTAATCATGATTATGGGAACATTGGATTTTGCTCTCAGCCATCGGCAAAGTTCAAGGCTCTGTAATGGATTAGTTGAAAAGTGTATGAGCACTAAATTAAATTCCCTGTGTTCAAAGACTTCTTTGGCTTCTTTACCAGTTGGGGTGTCGTATACGACGAAACCCATCAACTCCAGATGTAAGCGGATCTCCAAACGATCCTTAGGATCATCTTCTGCTAGTAGAACGTTATTAGGAACTTGATCTGCGATTAAATTTGTTTCCATGATTTGCCACCGGGTTAGAAACCCATTTAACGATTACAAACGTAACCGATTCTGCGTTTAAGCAG
>Ga0302321_100004231_pt1 | contig 12401 bp, 11 predicted proteins | sample Fen_T0_1_FD_202505 | JGI IMG/M metagenome (GOLD analysis project Ga0302321, IMG submission 202505) | Peat permafrost microbial communities from Stordalen Mire near Abisko, Sweden - Fen_T0_1 | ecosystem: Environmental > Terrestrial > Soil > Wetlands > Permafrost | place: Sweden: Abisko...
GTTGCTCGCCGGAGAAGAACATGGTCTTGCCAGTTCCGCCGGCGGGTGCGGCTGGAACGGCATCCAGTCGACCACCGCATTGGCCACAGAAACGGTCATGTTCGGGAACGGTATTCCCACAGGTTGGACAGGTTTTGGTGGACATGAACTCCTCCGGACGAGAGGCGGCGAGGGGGCTTGCGACTGGCAAAGACGTTGGCAATGGCTCGCCGAGGGGCACCTCACAGAGAGGGCACCGGCTCGCGTCGAGGCCGGTCAGTGCATCGCAACGGGGACAAACCAAGCCGACGGGCATTCTTATTGACGCAATCTTGCCCCTGTCGCCCCGTCTGTCAAGCACGCTGGTTGCGGCAAATGGGTTGCGCGGATGAATTTCTCCGACGCAGCCACGCGCTGCTGGCCCCGCATCGCTAGGGCACTTTCTTGTAGCGCTCGCGCAGGAAGTTGTGGACCTCGCCTCGAACGTGCGGCGGCTTCTCGAGCGTCAGCGCTTCGCGGGATATCTCGGGTGTCTTTTTGTAGGTCCCGAAGAATTTGACGCATTCTGGACAGTACGACAGGTGCCCGTCGAAGCTTTCCCGGTCTTCCTTGGGCAGGCTGCCACTCAAGTAGTCCATGCAGTAGTCCACCAACTGACTGCAACTGATACCAATGACTCTTTCGTACGGCTTCACTTGGGATCCCTGCCTAGTAGACGAAAATGACTATATACGAGCTAGATGCCGTTGGCATCCTTCATGGTTCAGGCTTGTACACGATTTTGGCGGGCCCTGCTCGTTTTCGTCAGGCAATGTAGGCCGGTTCTCGACAGGAGGGGACCGGGGCTTGGGCTTGACAGCCGGGCCTCCTTCGCGGCAAGCCATGGGAATGGTGGAGATGGACGATCCGGCGACGAGCGCGACGTATCCGTCGGCGCTGGCGCGTGAGTCGGTCGAGGGCTTCCTTCGTCGTCCGGGTGCGGCCGTGCCCCTCTTGCGGCTGATCTTGCCCGAACTCGTGGCGTTCGACATGGGTGAGCTTGGGCGGCTGATTCTTCGCCCCGTTTGCCTTTCCGCTGACTCGACCGTGGCGGTCACCGGCTTGGCGGAAACCTGCGAAGTCTTCCCTCTAGCATCGATCGAAGCTGGGAGCCTCCGGGTCGAGCGCAGCTTCGCCAGCTACCTGGTGATGGCCATGGCGCACTCGTCGGCGCCGCTGGTGTCACCTCCTTCTTTGTCACGGATCGAACGCGGGATGCTGGGTGGTTTCGCCGCGAGTGTGCTGGCAAAACTGGGCCTTTCACTCGGCATTCGGGTGGAGAAAGGGGCGCGGGCTGCTCCGCTGGCGATGGATTTGTGTGTTCGTGTCCTGGCTCGACTGGGCGCCGCAGAAGGGCAGGCTTGGCTTTGCGCAAACCAGGCGTCTTTGGGATCCGTCTTGGGAATGCTTGGGCGAGGGCCGGGCGCGTCGGTGGTCAGACTGGAGTTGGCGCGAACGGGGCTGTCCGAGGCCGCCGCCGTGGCTGCGGCCATCGGAGATCTGGTGGTCTTCGAAGAAAGCCCAGCCCTGTCGGCATCGTCACCTTGGGCGATTGCGATTTGCTGCAACGAAAGGGGGCTTACCGGATGCTTGGACCCCGACGGTCGGGTTCGTGCCGACGATCGCGCGGCTCGGACTCCCTGCCTTCGAGGTGCAGACAGGTCCTCTCCGCCAGCTGGTGTGGTCACCATCACGGCCGAGATCGCCCATCGTGGCGAACTGTCCCGCGATAGTCTGCCGAGTCCGCGCGGCGACGGAGTTCTCCTCCGTATCGGCGAGGTCGATTGGGCCGAGGGCGCTCTGGCGGAGCACGCGGGTTGGGTGGCGGTCCGGATAACCCGGCTACTTAAGAAGGTGTGCGCTGGCTGAGGCAGAGCTCTTCGAACTGTGCGGCTGTGGTGGCCCAGCGGGGAGCCGCGCGCATCAGAGTTTCTTGCAACGGCCGCCACACGTCGGGGTTGCTGCGCAAGGTCGCGCAACGCGAGACCACCGAGAGGTGCTCGTACGAGTCGTCGGGAAGGTACAGAAGACCGTGCCCGGTACGTGAAGCGACGTCGTAGTCAACGATGTAATCGTGGTAGGCCGCGCAGTCCGGCAGGAGTGGCAGGGTTCCGTAGCGCATGGCCAGTCCCGCGGTTCTGGCCAGGTGATTGTCTTTGTCAGCCAGCAGAAGGGCATCGGCACCAGCCAAGATTTGCCGCTCCGCCGCTGGGGTCGTGTCGGGATACACCGCGATCTTGCCCGGCGTTTCGATGGCGATGCGCTTGACCTCGTCCACCAACGCGCGTTCGCCACCGCCAGGCACAACCAAGGCCACGTCCGAGCGAACCAGCCGAGTGATGGTTTCGATGAGCATGCGTCCACCGTCGGCAACCACCAGCGGGGCCGTGGCCAGGAGCAGGGTTTGACGCCCAAGCGCCAGCGACGTGCGGCGAGCCAGCGCCTTTCGGCACTCGGCCTTCCCACGTGGAGCGTCGGCGGAAAAAGGCGAGGCCAAATCGGGGTCTGTCGACGGATCGTGGGGCGCCTCATCGCATCCCAGCCGTACGGAAACCACCGCCTGGTCGGATGCTCGGAATGAAAACTCGCGCGCTGATTGAAAGCGACCGGCAGACGATGGGCTCGGGAAGACCACCACGTCTGCATCCACGGCGCCGAGCCCCGCCAGCGACCCCTTGGCAATGGTGAGATCGGGCGCGTCGCAGTTGAGCGCGGCCCTCTCACTGGGCGACAGAGGCGGTCCCCAGGTGCCCGTTGGCATTACAAAGACCCGGGCGTTCGCCTGCACCGCGGGCAGCACGGCCGCAGCCGCCTCACCCCAGGCGATGATAGCGTCCGGTTTGCAAATTTCGTCGCGCACCATGGCGGCGGCGGCATTGGCCAGGAAGGCCGCGCTATGGCCTCGGTCGGCCGGTTCGACGCCTAGGACGTGCAATGCGCACTGGCTTATTGCCGAGCGGCCCTCGTAAAGGGCGCACTCTCGGTCGCCGTCAGCCAAGTGCGCCATGACGGTGCGGAGGCGTCGGGCCATGCCGGGAAGGCTGGCAGCGCGGGCCTCACCGGCCAGGGTCAGGATGGTAACGCGATGCTTTGCGGTAGACAGAGCTCGCCCCAGGGCTGCAGCGGAAATCGCTGTTTCGCCTTCATGGACTGGCGCGACCTCGTCACCGACTATGAGGATGTCGGCCATGCTTCAACTACCCAAGAACGCAATGATTCAGCCACGCTTCCCGGGCAATACGTGTCCCCGGGACGAGCGCTACTCGGTGGCACCGCGTTCGTCGTCTTCGCCGGGGAACTCGTTCACGGACGGGTACTTCATGATCTCCTTGCGAGAGATCTTCCACGCCTTTTGTACGATCCACGAGAGAGAGCGGTCTTGACGCGTAGCCTCTTCCTGGATTTCCTTCAGCATTTCCTCTGGAAAGTAGAGACTTTGTTTCCTCTTGTCAGAACCGGCCATGCAAGTACCCCACTTGTGGTGATCTCCCCGTTGGACTTTTCGGCATTTAGGCAGTATTCGGCTAACCTGTCAAGGAGTGGCATTCTCTCGCTGGGTATGCCAAGTGTTGCAATCGCACGCTAGACTGGGCAAAACAGAGAGCTAATCTGAAACAAGGGGATACATGGAAGGGACCGGTCTGAAGAAGAAAGACCTCAAACGGTTCCGCGACATCCTTCTCACACGGAAGAAGGACATCCTGCGGAATGCGCAACGAACCCTCAGCGAAGATATGACGCTCGAGTCTGACGACCTGCCGGACGAAATGGATCTGGCCTCGTCGGAATACCTGCAGTCGTTCACCTTCAGGCTGCGCGGGCGCGAAAAGACCTTTTTGCAGAAGATCGACCACGCGCTGGAAAAGATCGAGGAGGGGACCTTCGGGCTGTGCGAGCAGTGCGGAGAGCTGATCTCGATGAAGCGACTCGAAGCGCGTCTCGAAACGACTCTGTGTATCCGCTGCAAGGAGGATCAAGAGCGGATCGAGAAGGCGTACGGATAGCCGTTCGCTTCCTTCACTTGGCTCGTTCGCCTTCACCGCAGTCTCCTAGGTGGGAGACTGCGGCGGCTTTCGTGCGGTTGTTCTTCTTGCTCGCTGGCTCGGGCGTCTGCTCGGGTTGCATTGGGCTGTTTTCTGCCGACGCCTCGAGCGTGTCGGTCGGCTCGCACTCGAAGGGCGCCTTGATTCACGCGACCGCCATGCCCTTCGAAGGTACTGGCTACGTGGTCCACAGAGATTGGCGGTCGCGCAATCATCGCTACGCCACGCAGGAAATGGTCGCGTGGCTCACCATCACGTTCGCCGGCGTGAACAAGGCGGATCCGGAAAGCGTCGTGTTCCTCGGCGACCTTTCGGGCCGGCAAGGCGGAGACGCAGCCAAGCACCGGTCGCACGCGAGTGGCCGCGATGTCGACATCTTTTTCGCCGCCAGCGATCGTGACGGGACCCCGCTGCGCGACCTGCCCGCGATGATTCACTTCGATGGCGAAGGCCGTGGGGTCCGCTGGTCTCCCGCCAAACCGTGGCCAGCTATCCGCGTACCAATCCCCGAGGCTGTGTTCGATGCGCGTCGCAACTGGGCAGTGGTGCGCGCGATGCTGTCGGACCGATCGGTCGAGGTGCAGTGGATCTTCATCGATGAGGCCCTGGGCGCCTTGTTGATCGCCGAAGCGAATCGGGAGGGGACATCGCCCGAACTCTTGGAGAAGGCGCGCGCGCTTCTGCATCAGCCGACCGACTCGCAGCCGCACGATGACCACATGCACGTGCGAATCTTCTGCGCGCCGACCGATCGAGCGTTCGGCTGTACGGACAAAGGACCGAAGCGCTGGCTGAAGAAGCATTGGAAGTACATGGGCAGCGCCGCGCCCGTGGCCAGCGCGGACACTCTATAGCCAACGGAATCCGGTCGCGGCCGGGCGGCGGCAATTGTCTTGTCCTGATCGCTGCCGAAGTACTCTCGCCGTTAACCGCAACCAGTCCGGACTCGCATCGTCGAGTCTCGTAGACGAGGGTACTCGTTTCGCAATCGTTACCGGATGGGCCGGGCTCGCGTCCCGACCCTTCCACCGCAAATGCGGCGAATGCGAGATGGATCCGCGATGTGCTCACCGACGGTGAAGCCCTCGCTATTGCGGAGGCGTATTCGCTGAGGCGGTGAAAAGGCTCCCTTGTCCCACCTGAACAAAGAACTAGCTAGTTTTTATATTGAATAGATTCTCTCTAATAGAATACATTTAGTGTCCTAACATGGAGAAGCGCCAGGGCACGTCCGGCCGCGAGCTCCCGGTTCAATCGAATCGGGCGGCCGGACTTCTGGTCGACGACGAGATTGACGAGATCGAGCGCCAGTCCCCGAGTGGCCTGACCTCACGTCAGATCGTCGATGTCTTCACCGCGCGTGGCATCCGCTTCTCGGAAGCGACCTTGCGCAAGTACGTCCAGCTAGGTCTGCTTCCGCGCTCGGTTCGCGTGGGGCGCAAAGGCAAGCACCGCGGGTCGTGCGGGATCTATCCCGCCGACGTGGTCCGTCGCGTGAACCAGGTACGCACCATGATGGCGGCCGACCTGACCATCGAGGCCATCCAGAAGTCGTTCGTTCGTTTCAAAGACGAAATCGAGCGAGTCGAGAAGGGGGTCAGGGAATTGATTGCTGGGTTCGAGCGCGAGGCCAAGGGGCCAACCCTCGAACCGGAGCGGCGAGCGATCATCGAAGCCGAAATCGTCGCCGCCAAGCACGCCGCCAGTGAGCTGGTCCGGCGGATCACAGGAGTCGAAGCAAGTTTGTCTGCTCGCGCCGGCGCAAAGGTGGCGGGCACTGCCGTCGGGGGCGGCAGCGATCTGTTCTGACGTGGTCCCCGTTTGCCACGTCTGAGGAAAAGTGCCATGGCCGAAGAGATATTGGAAAATCAACTAGAGGGTGGAGTCGCTGAACCGGTACCGGAAGAAATGCCGCAACCCGAGGTGGCGAAGATCCGTTTGAAGGTTCGTCCATCGCGCGATGGACGCTTTCGTTCCAAGACCATCGCTCCGAAACGTCTGACCCGCGATGAGAAACGACTTGCTGTGTCGCTCGTCTATCCGGACGACATCGATCGTCCGAAGTTGCGTTCCGAATGTCAAAGCATGGCCCGACCTTGCCCGTTCGTGAGCTGCGAGCATCACCTGTATCTCGACGTGAATCCGCAGAGCGGAGCCATCAAGCTCAACTTCCCGCACCTTGAGGTCTGGGAAATGGCCGAGACCTGCGCGCTCGACGTCGCCGATCGTGGGGGCATAACATTGGAAGAGGTCGGCGCGATCTTGAACCTCACCCGCGAGCGCATCCGTCAAGTCGAGGTCCGCGGTCTGACGAAGATTCGAACGGTGAGCGGGGAGGATCTGGGCGTCAGCCCGTCCTTCAAGTCGCCGAGCAAGTCCTAGCTTAGTTTGGTCTCATTTAGATGAATTCTCCTGGTCGGGCTATCCCGGGTACGTCAGTATCGAAGTCGCGATGTCTTCTGAGAACCGTGCACCGCACGCCGATCCAGGTCTTGTCTACCCGCCGACACCGCTAGACGCCATCGATGCCCAGCTGGCCGGGCGCTTGCTGGGTGTCGCGCTGTCGACGGGTGGGGAGCACGCGGACTTGTATTTCGAATACCAGTCTGCGTCCGATTTTTCTTTCGAAGAGCAGCGGGTCCGCACGGTCGGACGGGCGATCACGCTCGGGCTTGGGGTTCGGGTGGTGCGCGGAGAAGCCACGGGCTACGCGTACACCGAAGAGCTGTCCGAGGAGCGCATGCTGGAGGCTGCCCGAACTGCCTCGCAAATCGCCGCGCAGGGAAAGCCCACGGCGCCCGTCGCGTTGACCGCGACAAAGCTGCCGAGCTTTTACCCCGTTGGCGAGCTTTCGTCGGCCCGGGCCGGCGAGGACAAGGTCGCTTTGCTCCGTCGCGCCGATGCTGCCGCTCGAGCTTTCGATTCGCGCATCATTCGTGTGGAGGCAGGATTCGTCGAAGCTTGGTCCGACGTTTTGGTTATCAGCTCTGAGGGAGTGATGGCGCGCGATCGCCAGCCCATGGTCAGACTGGCCGTCAGCGCCGTTGCCGAGGAGAAGGGAAAGCGGCAGACCGGCAGGTCTGGCACCGCCAAGCGTCGTGGACTCGATCTATTCGACGAGTCGGGCGCCACGCCTGAGGATCACGGGCGCGAAGCCGCGCGCTTGGCGGTCGCAATGCTGCACGCCGAAGAAGCGCCGGCCGGGCCCATGGAGGTCGTTCTTGCGGCCGGCGAGTCCGGCATCCTCCTGCACGAAGCGGTCGGGCACGGACTCGAAGCTGATTTCAACCGCAAGCAGACGTCGAACTACTCGGGCCAGCTCGGCAAGCAGGTCGCGTCTCCCCTGTGCACGGTGATCGACGATGCCACCATGGCCAGCGCCCGCGGCTCGATCAACGTCGACGACGAGGGCACACCGGGTGGCCGCAACGTCCTCATCGAAAACGGTGTTCTTGTCGGGTATATGCAAGATCGCATTTCTGCGCGTCACTTTGGCACCAAGCCCACAGGAAACGGGCGCCGTGAGAGCTTCCGTCAGCCACCGCTGCCTCGTATGACGAATACGATGCTCGCGGCTGGCAACGACGATCCCGAAGATATCATCCGGTCGGTAGCGCGGGGTGTGTACGCAAAGCGCTTCTCGGGTGGCCAGGTAAACATCTCGAACGGCGACTTCGTTTTTTCGCTAACCGAGAGCTATCTCATCGAGAACGGCAAGCTCACTGCGCCGTTGCGCGGGGTTAACCTCATCGGGAACGGCCCCGAGGTGCTTCGCAACGTCACCATGGTCGGCCACGACTTCGAGCTTTCCGACGGCACGTGGACCTGTGGCAAGGACGGGCAGTCGGTGCCGGTGGGCATCGGCACGCCGACCGTGAAGATCTCGCAAATTACCGTCGGAGGCACGCGAACATGAGCACGCACGACGGAAAGCGCGTCGCGGCAGATCCGCGCTCTTGCCAGGACTTGGCCGAGCACATGCTGACCTTTGCTCTTCGCGCTGGCGCGGACGGCGCCGAGGTGCTGGTGCGTGACGGGGCCGAGCTCCAGGTGAAGGTTCGCAAGGCAACACCCGAGCTGGTGAAAGAAGCGGGTAGCCGCGGGCTCGGGCTGCGCGTAGTCAAGGATGCGCGCGCGGCGGTGACCTACACATCGGACTTTGCGTCGCGGGCAATGCAGAAGTTTGCCGAAGAATCGGTCGCACTTTGCGGTTTGGCGGAACCCGACCCTTGGGCTGCTCTGCCCGACCGTGAAGAGATGGCGCGAGCTACGCCCGAGCTCGACTTATGGGACGAGTCGGTGCTCTCGCTCGACGTGGGGCAGGCCATCGCGCACGCGAAGTCCGGCGAAGCCGCCGCGATGGGCTTCGACCCGCGGGTAACCAACTCCGACGGCGCCAGCTTCAGTCGCGGGATTGGCGCGGTCGCCTTTGCAACCTCCGCGGGCTTCTCGGCCTCCTATCGGGGCAGCAACGTCTCACTGGTGGTCCATCCTGTCTGCGACGACACCGACGGGAAAAAGCGCAATGGCTACTATTGGACATCGTCCCGGTTTGTGTCCGCGCTGGAGCCGTCCGAACAGGTCGGCCTCGAGGCCGCCCGGCGCACGGTGGCCAAGCTCGGTTCACGCAAGCTCGCGACCTGCCAGGTTCCGGCGGTGTTCTCGCCCGAGTCCGCGCGTTCGCTGCTGGGCCAGTTCGCGGGACTGATTTCCGGTGGCGCGGTCTGGCGCAAGGGCTCGTACCTCGCCGATCGCGAAGGCACGGCGGTGGCGTCGCCGCTCATAAGCATCGTGGATGACCCTCTTTTGCCGCGTGCCCCGGGTTCGCGACCCTTTGACGGCGAAGGCCTGGCGGTGCGTCCGAACGTCGTGGTTTCCGAAGGCGTGCTGCGGACCTTTCTTTGCGACGTGTACGCCGCGCGCAAGCTTGGCCGCAAGTCGACAGCGTCGGCGGGGCGGGGATTGGGCGGCGGTCCGCACGTGACCACGTCGAATTTTATCCTGCGGCCGGGAAAGCTGTCTGCAAAGGAAGTCGCCAACGTGGAACAGGGCCTGCTGGTCACCGAGTTGATGGGGTTCGGTTTCAACCCGGTCACCGGCGACTTTTCCCAGGGCGCGGCCGGTTTCTGGATCGAGAAAGGCGAAGTCGCCTACCCGGTCAGCGAGGTCACGATTTCGGTGAACTTCGATGACCTGTGGAAGGGGATCGATGCGGTCGGCAACGACCTGGACACGCGTTCATCGGTCCAGGCTCCCAGCCTCCGCGTGGCGCGGGTGACCGTCGCCGGCAGCTGACCCAACGTCGGCCGTCTCGCGACAGGTCGGCTGCCTGCTGATATCCTGGCGACGTGGCGTGTCCCCATTGCGGCAGAGAGCATCCTGGCCCAGTTGGTGTCTGCCCAATCCTCGGACCGATGGCAAGCCCGCGGACAGTCTCTGCGCTGGCCCTCGGCGATATCTTGGACGGGAAGTACGAGATCACGCGGGAAATCGGCCGGGGCGCCATGGGGGTGGTCTACGAGGCTCTTCACCTGAGTCTCGGTCGACGCGTGGCCATCAAGACCCTGCTGGATCAGACGGAGGCGGACGCCGAGGCCGGCGCTCGCTTCGAACGCGAGGCACAGTCGGCCAGCGCCATCGGCCACCCGAATATCATCGATGTCTTCGACCTAGGGCGCACCCAAAGCGGGCTTCGCTACATGGTCATGGAGCTACTCGCTGGCAAACCACTCGACGCGGTCATGCGGCGCACGCCCCTGCTGCCGATCCCGCTGGCCATTCACATCGTCCAGCAGGTTCTGAGCGGCCTCGGCGCGGCCCACAAGAACGGCATCGTCCACCGCGATCTGAAGCCCGAGAACATCTTCGTCATCGACAGCGACGAGCGGCCTAACTTCGTAAAGATCGTCGACTTCGGCATTTCAAAAATGGTGGGTGGCCAAGCGCCGCTCGCGACCAAGGCTCGATTCGCTGGAACGGTGGCGGGGGTGGTGCTGGGAACGCCCCTTTACATGTCGCCCGAGCAGGCGATAGGTCAGCCTCTCGACCAGCGCACCGACATCTATTCGACGGGCGTGGTCTTCTACGAAATGCTGTGCGGGCGCACGCCCATCGAGGGTCAATCCTATCCCGAGATCCTGAACGGGATCCTCAAGGGCAACTACCCGCCACCCCGTTCCATCCGTCCGGAGATTTCGCCTGCGCTGGAAGCGACCATGATGCACGCGCTGGCCCGCGACGTTTCCAAGCGATTCCCGACGGCCGCTGCCATGCGTGCCGAGCTAACCGGCGGGCAGGTCGAGGTCACCCCCAGTCCCGTTGCGCTGACACCCGCGGCCAGCTCTCGCGGAACCATGGTTGGCCAGTCCGTGCGGCCAGGCTCGGCGTCCCTTGCTCTGCTTGAACCTGCCTTACCGCCCACTCCGGCCGAGGTGCGGCTAGATCGATTTGTGCCGCCAGAGAATGACATGTCGCCATTGGCGATCGCGCATCCCACGTCGGCGAAGCTTGCTTCGGTAGAGCCAGTCCTACCCGAATTGGATCGTCCCCGACGGCGGACGCCCTCCCGGGAGCGCGGCACGATGGCGGAGGGTTCTGATCCGCGTGTCACGACGAGGACCCGACCCGGCTTTTCGCTTCGCACGGTGCTCGTGGTGGTGAGCCTACCCCTTGTCCTTGGATTCGGCATCGCAGCCCGCCATGTGTTCACGACGGGGCGCCCGACCAGCGATGACCTGGGAGCGGCTCGACGTGTGGAGAACCCAAAGGTCACCGTGTCGATTGAGCCCAGGGACGCGACCGTGAAGGTCGACCACATCCCCATCACCATGGGCGAGTTGCCGCTCGACACGGGCGGCCCGCAAGCCCATCTGGTGAACGCAGCCGCTCCGCGACGGGTGACCCGACGATTCACCTTCACCATGTCCCCTGGCATGCACTTGACCGTGCGTCTCGGCCGTACCCTTGGTGCGCCAGATCCCAATGATCCTCCTCCCGCCGCAGCCGAGATCTCCACGGACTACCCGGACGAGCCTCGGTCGTGGAATGAGATCGACTTGGCGTTTTCCAAGCTTTCTCGTTACGCCGACTGCCTGGGTGCGATCGGCGAAGCAGCGGTGGAGCTCCGCAAGAGCGGCTCAAGAGGTCGCATTGTGGAGAAGCGCCGCCTTTGTCAGCAGACGATAGGCGCTGTGGTGGCCTCTGAACCGGCTATGCCCGAGCTGCAATCGGCGGCAGGTGCCTACTTGGCAGCGCTGCAAAACCCAGAAAAGCCTGGGCGGCTGCTCCAGCTAGCGGTCTCCTTCCGTACCGAGCTTCTGGCCACGCGTGCAACTTGGCAGCTCCAAGAGGTCGCTCGACAGGAGAAGGACGAGGGGAGGAAACCCGGCTGGCACATGCGGCGGCTGGCGCTCATGGGGCAGGCGTGGCTTCGCGGGCGCAAGGCCAGCCCAGCGCTCGGGCATGGCGGAGAACCCCAACGGGACAAGCTCGACGAGTATCTGCAGGCGCTGAAGAAGAGCGCCCACGACGAGCCTCGTGCGTGGGAGCACCTGTCGGGGGCCGGTGATTTCATCCAGGCCGCGGAAGAGCTGGTGGCGCTGGCCCATGGGCAAGGCGGCAAGCGAGCCACGGAGGCAGCTTCGCTCGACGCTTGCAGGAAGGTGCTGACGGCCTTCGATGCCCTGATTCTGGACTAGGTGGCGTTTCGGGGCGCTGCTACTACAAGCTGACGTCAGCGCATTGAGCGGCCGAGCGTCTTTGGAGTCGGGCGTACGTTACCGCGGCGGCTGCCATCACCAGCAACGACATCAGTTGCGCGGATGACAAGAACATCGGCTCGGTTGTTGGCAGCCCCAGCAGACGGGCGAGCCCTGGAATGCGCGCCTCGAACAGGAAGCCGCGAATCGCATCGCCGCGGAAAATCTCGACCACGAAGCGAAGCAGGCCGTAACCAAACGCATAGGCGAGCGCCACGGTTCCGCGGGGATATCGCCGTCGCCAAAGCCAAAGCAACGCCAGAAAAATCAGAAACTCGCCGGCCGCCTCGTAGAGCTGGGTCGGGTGGAGCGCATACGTGGTCCCCGCCCCGACCAGCACACGGCCTTTGCCCAGCAGCTCGGTGTAAGCGACGCTGCCCGGCGGGAAGTGCACGCCGCCAGACCAGGGCTTGCCATAGCAGCAGCCCACCATGAAACAGCCCGTGCGGCCGAGCACGTGCCCGATGCTCACCGACGGGGCGAGGACATCGGCAACCAAGCCGAGGCCGAGCTTCTTGCGGCGGGCGTACAGCAGGGTCGTGCAAGCCGCCAGCACAGCGCCGCCGAGAAATACCAGCCCACC
>Ga0302321_100004232_pt1 | contig 12400 bp, 10 predicted proteins | sample Fen_T0_1_FD_202505 | JGI IMG/M metagenome (GOLD analysis project Ga0302321, IMG submission 202505) | Peat permafrost microbial communities from Stordalen Mire near Abisko, Sweden - Fen_T0_1 | ecosystem: Environmental > Terrestrial > Soil > Wetlands > Permafrost | place: Sweden: Abisko...
TTGAGCGGCCCCACCGCGTCGGCCGCCAGCCGCAGGTGGAGGGCTGTCGGCCCCGAGTTCGCTGGCCCGCAGGTTGGGGGTCGGGCGTGCGCTCAGACCCCCCATCCCGGGGGACGCTCACGCTTGCAACGGGCTGCGAACATGCGCCGGAGCGTGGCCCGGCGGGGGGTCCGCGGCGGCCGGCGAGCGACCCGGGTCAGCCGGCGGGGGTCCGCGGCGGGGCGAAGCGTCCGGGCAAGGCGGGCAGGGCGACCGTGGCGGGGCGAATGACCCGGACCAGGCGACGGTGGACGGCGCCGGTCAGGCGGTTCGGGCGCCCTGCCGGTCGGGCACGCGGGCGATCAGCGCGGCAGGAGCCCCAGGCGCGTGCCGATCACCACGGCCTCGAGCTGGCTGTGTGCGCCCAGCTTGGCCATGAGCGTCTTCTGGTAGCCGCGGCACGTGTTGAGGGTGATCCCCAGGACCGGTGAGATCGCCTGCGGATCCAGCCCCTGGCCCATGAGCCGCAGGACGTCGGCCTCGCGGCGGGTCAGGGTCACCTGGGCGGCTGGGCCGGGCGTCGCCCGCCGCGACGTGTCGGCGAGGCGCCCCAGGATCGTCGCGAGCGTCGGGCCATCGACCAGCATCTGGCCCGCGACGGCGGCCCGGATCGCGCTGATCACGGCGCTGATCGAGCTCTCCTTGGGCAGGAAGCCGCTCGCCCCGTGACTGGCGGCCCTGGACAGCAGGTCCACGTCGGTGTGGCCCGTGAGGATGAGCACCCTGGTGCCCGGGCTGGCGGTCACGATGGACGGGACCGCCTCGATGCCGTTGCCATCGGGGAGCAGCACATCCAGCAGGACGACGTCCGGGCGGAGCCGGGTGATGAGGGCCCGTGCCTCGGCCAGGGTCGAGGCCGTTCCCACGCACCGCAGGTCGGGGTAGCCGTCGATCGTGAACGCGAGCGCTCCCGCGAGGGCCGCGTGGTCGTCGACGATCAGGACGTGGATCGCGTCGGCGTCCGGCGTCTCGCGGACACGTCCCGACCCCACCTGCGCAGCGCGCCGGGGCCGTGCCTCCCGTCGGGCCCGGTCGCTCGGTGTGCGGACGACTGACACGCCCGACATGGCGGGCGCCGGCTGCGGCATCTCCACGGGTTGATCCTTTGGGCAGCGTGCGAGTGGGCGGCGTGCGACTCGGCCCCCCGTGGCCGCTGTGGCGCACCCCCGGGCCGAGGCCCCGAGGCTGTGCAGGATGCCCGAGCGGCCGCGGTGGGACAACGGGGTCAGACGTTGCAGTTTCATATCAGGCCGGTAGAGGCTGCCAGCCCCGATCAGGATCGAGTCGCAGACCCCGCATTTTGGGGGTCGCGGCCGGACACCGCCTCTCCGAAGATGGCGGGCGCGGATCGGGTGCTGCCACGGGGGGCAACCCGGGACCGCCGTGGGAGAATTCGCCGCCATGTCCGACGCGTCCCGTTGGCCTGGCCGGCCGGCGTATGGCCGGTGGGCCGCTCTGTCGCGTGTGCGCGGGCGCCAGGCGCCGGCCCCGGTCGCGCGCGCGGGCCGCCAGCGCCTCGCCGCATGGTTCGTCGTCGGCCTCAACCTGCTGGCGGTCGGCGTCATTGCCGCCGATCTCGCCGGCTTCGACACCCCCGATCCCGTCCCGGCCCTGCCGATCTGGCTGGCCGTGGGGGCATTCACGCTGGTGGAGCTGGCGGTGGTCCGGCTGGAGATCGGCGGACAGCCGGTGGTGATCGCCCTGCGCGCCACGCCGGTCCTCGCCAGCCTCACGTACCTCAGCCCGGCCGAGGTCGTGGCCGCCCATGTCATCGGCACATCGATCGCCCTCCTCGCACGGAACCGTCCCTCGCCGTCGGTCACCGCGGTCGTCGTCGCCTGCAACGCGCTGGGAACGGCGATGGCTGCCATGGTGTTCGGGGCGCTCCTGCCGACATGGTCCGGCACCGCGGCCGGCTGGTGGCTCGCCGGATCGGCCGCGATGGTCGTGGCGAACACCGCCTGGACTGTCGGGGCCGTGAAGCGCTGGTCGCTCCCGGGGCGCCCGCGACGGCCCGGGTCGTTCGTCGCCGCCCTTGCCTGCGGGTCCGTCGCCTCCGTCGTGGACACCTCGCTGGCCATCACGGTGGTCATCTTCCTGCGGACGGACCCGTCCGAGCTGCTCCTGCTCGCCGGGCCTGCCCTGCTCTCGCTCGCCGCCTACCGGGCCTGGGCCGGGCTGCGTCGCCGCCACGCTCGCGTGGAGTTCCTCTACGCCTGCGCCCGGCTGCTCGAAGGGCCCTCCTCCGGGGCGGCCATGTTCGACGCGCTGCTCGGGCTCACGCGCGACATCGTCGGTGCGGACCGGGCCGTCCTGCTCCTGCACGAACCCGGCGATCGCCGTCTCGGAGCCAGCGTCGGACCCGGGACGGCCCGGCGCCTGCTGACCCTGGCGGCCGGCGACCCGCTGCTCGGATCGGGCTCGCTGCCCGGCCACCGGCCCGCGATCCTCGTCCGCCGCGGGTCGCCGGTGCCCGGCGGGGAGCTCGCGGTGGGCGCGACGGACGCGATCATCGTCCGCATCGACGGCGGAGCGGGCGCGTCCGGAACCCTCGCCGTGACCGGGCGCCGCGATGGATCGTCGTTCACCCGGGAGGACGTGCGGGTGCTCGAGTCGGTCGCGGTGAGCGTCGGGGCCACGCTCGGCAGCCGGCGGATGACCGAGGAGCTCCGGGCGTCCCTGGCCGACCTCGCCCGCCTGACCGCGATGACGAGCGCGACGGGTGGTTCCCTCGCGGCCCGCGGCGAGGACGTCGCCGACAGCGCGATCGCCGTGGGGATCATCGACGCCGAGTTCACCTGGGAGTGGGTCAACGACGCCTTCTGCCGGCTGCTGGGCGCCGAGGCGGATGACCTGCTCGGCCGCCGGTTCGAGGTGCTCCTCGTCCGCGACGACATCGAGCCCGCCCACGGCCTCGTGAGCCGGATGCTCCGCGGCGAGAGCCGCGGGTCGGCGGTGGAGATCCGCCTCCAGCGCCAGGAGACGTGCGAGCCGATCGTTGTGTCCTTCTTCGTTCGGCCGCTCCACGCGGACGGCGCCATCCCGCGAGCGATGTGCATGCTCGAGGACGTGACGGCCGTCCGCCAGGCGGAGGCGCGGGCCGAACGGATCGAGCGGCGGGCGCAGGAGGCCATCCTGGAGCTCACCGCCACCCGGCAGCCGGAGGAGGTCCTGGGCGCGCTCTCGGACGCGGCACGGGACGTCACGGAGGCCGATGTCGCGGCCGTGCAGCGCCGTGATCCCGAGGATGGCTCGCTCCTGCCCCTCGGCGATGTGGAGCGCGAGGCCCTGCGGTCCATCCTCGGAGAGCCGGGGCACCCCTCGCTCCGGGTCCCGGTCCCGCACGCCGACGGCGCTTTCCTGCTCCTCCTCCGGCATGCCGGCGCCCGGCCGTTCAGCGCCGCGGACGCGGCCGTGGCGCGGCGCCTCGCGGACCAGGCGGGCGTGAGCCTGGACAATGCCCGGGCCCACCAGCGGGCGCTGGAGCTCGTCCGCGAGCTTGACAGCGCAAACGCGGCCCTCCAGCAGGCCAGCGCGGCGAGGTCGCGCTTCCTCGCCAACGTCTCGCACGAGCTGCGCACGCCGCTCCACGCGATCCTCCTCACCGCCCAGCTGATGGCCGACCCGTCGGTGGCCACGCGCGATCCCGACCGCGCCCGGTCGCTTCCGTCCACCGTCGAGCGAACCGGTCGCCACCTCCTCGGGCTGATCGAGGACCTGGTCGACCTGTCCCGGATGGAGCTGCACGACCTGCGGATAGACCTCGTGCCGATGGATCTCGAGCTGGCGGTCCAGGACGCCGTCGCCCAGGTCGGCCCGCTCGCCGACGCTCGCGGGATCGCCCTGTCGTTCGCGGGCGCCACCGGAATCTCGGTGCGGGGCGATCCGAAGCGCCTCCGCCAGGTCCTGATCAACCTGCTCGCCAACGCCGTCAAGTACACGCCCCGAGGCGGACGCGTCCGCCTCGCCATCGAGCGCGACGGGGAGGGCCTGCACCTCGAAGTGCTCGACACGGGGATCGGGATCGACCCATCGGACCTGGAGCGCGCCTTCGAGCCCTTCGAGCGCCTGGCTGGGACGGCGACGCCCGGGGCCGGCCTCGGCCTCCCCATCGCGCGCCGGATCATGGAGCTCCACGGCGGCAGGCTCACCGCCACGAGCGTGCCCGGGCTGGGCAGCGTGTTCACGGCGCACCTGCCGGTCGACGCCGTCCTGGCGCCCGCGCCGGTCCGCGAGACAGATCCGGCGACCACGAGGGCGATCGCGTGAAGGAGGGTTCGATGGCCACCGTGCGCGTGGCGCTCGTCGAGGACCACCACCTCGTCCGGGAGGGCGTGCGGCTCGTGCTCGACATGGCCCCCGGGATCGAGGTTGTCGCCGAGGCCTCGAGCGGCGACGAGGCCATGGCCGCGCTGGCCATGGCACGGGCGGACGTCGTGCTGCTGGACCTGGGGCTCGGCGACGAGGTGGGGTTCGACGTCCTCCGGGCCATCCGGGCGCGACACCCCGCCGCGAAGGTCGTGATCCTCACCATGCACCGCGACCCGGAGGCGGTGCGCCAGGCGCTGGGAGCCGGCGCCGTCGGCTACATCGTCAAGGGCGCGCACGCGGGCGAGCTCGTCGACGCGATCCGGGCGGTCGCGCGCGGCGAGCGGTACCTCCACAGCTCCGTGACGGGCGCGGTGATCGAGGATTCGCTGCGCCGGCAGGGCGACGGCGGAGCGCTCACGACGCGCGAGCGCGAGATCCTGCGCCTCCTGTCACTTGGCCTGAGCGCGCCCGAGGTCGGCCGGCGGCTGGGCATCAGCGTGCACACGGTCCACCGGCACGTGGCCAACATGTCCTCGAAGCTCGGCGTCCGCGGCGTCGTGCCCCTCGTCCGCTATGCCGTCGAGCACGGCATCGCCGGAGCCGTCGCGTGACGCGCCGCGTCGCGCCCGGTGCGGGGCGTGGCCAGCGACGTCGCGAGGATGCCGGACAGCGGGCCTGTACCCGCGTCGTAGACCCGGAAGACCGCACCGTGGGGTTGGATATGCACCCAGCGATACTCGTCGCCGCCCTGGAGCTCGATGACCAGGAGCGACGCGCCTGGGTACTGGACGGCGAGCGCCCGCATCCCATCGGTGGCGCGCCTGGGCCCCAGGCTCTGGTCGATGACGATCGTGTCGACCGCCGGCGTCCGGGTGGGCGCCGGGCACCCCACCATCTCCACGCCCGGGACACCCGCCAGCGCGTGGCGGACAGGCGCCATGGCGAGGTCGTGATCCCCCATCACCATCACCCGGACCATGCGCGTCCTCACCTCTCTTCGGCAGTCGGCGCGGCGCATGCTCGCCGCGCGGGACAAGGTGATCGTGCGCGGTCCCCAGGTGCGGGTCCATCCCGACGTCTCGCCATTCCGCAGGCCACGCATGACCATGCCGAGGGCCGGTCGTGATCGGGGGCGGAGGCCTGCCCGCACGCTGGCGGCTCGTTGCGCTCGACCTCGTCGGGGTCTCGCTCGCGGCGAGCACCTTCCTCGGGCGTGGCGAGCCCGACCTGCTGTTCCACGGCGTGTGGGTCGTCCTCGTCATCGAGGCGTTCTGGTTCGGGCTGCGCGTGTCCATCCCGCGGATCGTGCTGGCCGCCGCCCTCGTGGTCTCGTACTCGCTCATCGACGAGGTGACGCGCATGCGGCCGCTCGAGGTGTACGACCTCATCTTCACCGAGTGGCCGCTCATGTTGGTGATCATCCTCATCGTGGCCGTCATGGCCGACCGCGTGACGACGGCCAACCGCGACATCGCCGACCTGGAGCGTCGGACCCACGAGCAGCTGATGACGGCCCGCGACGACGAGCGGCAGCGATTGTCCGCGGACCTGCACGACGGCGTGGGCCAGACGCTCACCGCGCTCGTGTTCACGCTCGACGCAGCCGAGACGGCCCTTGCGACCGGGGACGAGGCGATCCCGCCCGGCAGCCGGGAGACCTTGCACCGGGCCCAGGAGATCGCCGGTCTCGCCCTCGAGGAGACCCGCGACGTCGCCCGTCGGTTCCGGCCGGCGCGCATGTCCGAGATCGGGCTGGCGAACGCGATCCGCGAGCTGGCGGCACACGCGGGGCGCCCGATCGAGGTGGCGTTCGACCCGAAGCTCGCCGCGCCGAGCCTGCTGCCGGTCCAGGACGAGCTCCAGGCCTACCGGATCGTCCAGGAGGCCGTGGCCAACGCCGTCCGCCACGCGTCCGCCAGGACCATCGTCATCGGCCTGCGCGCCGTCCGCGGCAGTCGTCTGCAGATCGAGGTCGTGGACGACGGGACGGGCTTCGACCCAGAGGAGACCGACGGCGACGGCCTCGGGCTCCAGGGCATGCGCGAGCGGGCGGCGGCCATCGGCGGCACCCTGAGCCTCGACAGCCAGCCCGGCCTCGGCACCCGGATCCGGCTGCTCCTGCCGATGGCGCCCCAGCACCGGGGCGCCGACGCCTGAGGGCGTCGCGAAGCGTGCCGGACCCATGACCGCGCTGCCCGATCGGTCAGAGCGGGAGAATCGGTCGGAGCGGGAGAAGTCGAACCTCCGTCGCGTCCTCGGACGGTTCGACACGATCTTCTTCCTGATCTCGGCGATGGTGGTCGTCGACACCATCGGCGCGATCGCGATCGGCGGCCCCCAGGCCTTCACGTGGCTGGTGGTGCTCTTCGTCCTGTTCTTCATCCCCTCGGCGCTCGCCAGCGCCGAGCTCGGGGCCGCCATCCCGGAGGAGGGCGGCGCGTACGTGTGGGTGCGGCGCGCCTTCGGCCGCTATGCGGCCGGCGTGGCGTCGCTGCTGTACTGGGCCGGCACGCCGATCTGGCTCGGCGGCTCGGTCACGGTGGTCGCGATCGCCGTCTTCGGGCGGTTCTTCGGCGCCCTGGACACCGCCGGGATGTACCTGTTCGGCACGGTCTTCGTGCTCGTCGCGACCCTGGGCGCCGTGGTTCCGCTGCGGCTTGGCAAGTGGGTGCCGACGACCGGCGCGCTGACCCAGATCGCGCTCCTCGGCTTCTTCACTGCGACGGTCGTCGCATACGGGGCGGTGCACGGCGTCCACGGCATCGATGTCGGGGGCTTCAGGCCCACCTTCCCGGTGTTCATCGCGGTCGCCCCCATCCTCCTCTACTCGTTCGTCGGCATCGAGCTGCCCACCTCGGCCGCGGAGGAGATGATCGATCCGCGCAGGGACATCCCGGTCGCCATCGGCCGGGCCGGCGTGGGCCAGCTCCTGATGTACGCGGTCCCCATCCTGGCCGTCCTGCTCGTCCTGCCGCCCGAGCGCGTGACCTCGCTCCACGGGTTGATCGACGCGATGAAGACCGTGTTCACCGTGTACGGCGGCGAGGTTCACGCGGACGGCAGCGCGACGCTCACCGGCATGGGCGCCGTCGTCGGCGGCGTCTGCGCGATCGCCTTCATCTGGGTGCTCCTCGCCAGCGGATCTGCGTGGCTCATCGGGGCCGGGCGGGCCCAGGCGGCCGCCTGCCTCGAGGGCGCGGGACCCGCCGTCCTGGGCCGCATCTCGGAGCGCACGGGCGTGCCGGTCATCATGGGCCTGGTGTCCGGCGGCCTGGCCCTCCTGATGATGGTCCTGGCCCTGGCCGTGACCGGCGGCGATGCGCAGCGCTACTTCTCGGCCGCCCTCGCGCTGGCGGTGTCGCTCATCGTGCTCGCCTACCTGTTCATCTTCCCGACCTTCGTGGCCCTGCGAATCCGCGAACCCGACCTCGAGCGGCCGTTCCGGGTCCCCGGAGGTACCGCCGTCGCGTGGGGCATCTCGCTCGTCGCGACCGCGTGGTCGGCGCTGGCCGCCGTGTGCCTCCTGTGGCCGGGGTTCGGCACCGGCGACCCGGACGCTGCCCTCCCGGCCGGGTTCGCCGGCGACCGAGCGGGCTTCGAGGTCCTGGTCCTGGTGCCCATCGCGGCGCTCATCGCGCTCCACACCGGCTTCTACCTGCTGGAGAACGGCCGGGTTCGCGGTCGGCGGCCGGCCCCGGCGTCATCGCCGACCGACCGGGCTGCCTCCGGCTAGACTGTCGAGCCGGGCCGGCGGGAGTGCCAGAGTCCCCTCGGCGCCGACATAGCTCAGCGGTTGAGCAGCTGTCTTGTAACCGTATGACGGGATCGAGACCGCTCCCGTGGCGAGCACGCTGAGGCTCGCCTACCCCGCTCCGGATCGCCGAGACTCGCCGGTTAGGTCGTCAGGACGGTCGTCGGATTCGGGGGAGCTTGACGCGGCGCGCCGAAGGGCGAAGGTCCATCTGCGTCAGGGGATAGTCGTCCTGCGGACGATGTGCCCTGGAGCCGGAGGTCCCGCAAGGGTCCGGTGCCGGAGAACTCCCGAGGACGCGCACCACGGAATAGATGGCCCGCCACCGTCCAGGCATTGAGAGGCGGGGCGCTAAGCGGAGCCTTCGTCTGCCCGTTCGAAGGTCGCCTAACCGCGGGATTGTTGGCGGGCGTTTACGGCCCTCCACAATGCCCCGGTCTCGCCCAGCCAGGCGAGAGCTATCCCGCGGAACGCCGTGAGGCCCGCGCTGCGATCAGGATGGCGCGGAGGCCCGAGAGTCCGCCTAGATGAGCCTACTCGGGGGGCGTTCGGGAAGCCTCGGAAGCTGACCGGTTGATCGTCGGTGAAGAGCCGGCGGGCCTTGTCCGAGGCGACCTGGATCACCAGATGAGCGCCCAGCAAGCGCAGACGCCGGACACCTCGAGCCACGAGGGCGATCGCGTTGGAACACCGCGACGGCGGGTAGAGCCCACGGGTCTTGCAAGATCCGGTCGGAACGGTCCACCCCCGGCACCAAGTCAGGCCCCGCTGCTCACGGCCCCGGCGGGGCCTTCGCCTACCTGCAACGGTATTACTTGCGGGTGCTTGCGCCCGGCGACGAGTCGATCTAACGATCAGCCATGCGCAAGCCACTCGTCTTCGCCGGCGTCGGGCTCCTCGTCCTGGCCAGCTCCTTAGCCATCGTCTCCTGCGGCACCCCCACGCCGCTCAAGACGGGCAGTCTCTACCCCGACGCGTCTCCGGGGATGGTCGGCTGCTACACCAGCGGCGTCTCGGGCGAGCTCCTCGACGACCCCGTGGCCGGGACCGCCATCATCGACAGCATGGACGGCCAGCGCGTCCTCGTGACCTGGCCCATCGGCTGGACCGCGCGCCGGTCGCCGCTCGGGGTGTCGGTCATCGACGGGCGGGGGCAGGTCGTGGCGCGGACCGGGACGCACGTCAACCTCTCGGGCGGCTACTGGTACGTCGACAACTCGTTCCTGGCGTGCGGGGCGTACTGACCTATCCGGCTTGACCTGGTACACGACGGCGATGACGCTCGGGCTTCGCCAGGGCGAGCTGCTGGCCCTGGTCTGGAGCGACGTCGACCTGGATCGCTGCCTCCTCACAGTCTCGGGCACGATTACCTGGCTCAACGGCCGTCCGTACGTCGGTAGGCCGAAGAGCGAGCCCGGACGGCGCACGGTCAGCATCCCGGCGCAGGTGGCCGCGGTCCTAGGCGCGTGGAAGGCAACGCAGGATACGGAGCGAGAGGCGGCCGGTGAGGCCTGGCTCGACAACAACCTCGTCTTCGCCGCGCCGGAAGGCCGGCCGCGCCGCGGCGACGTCCAGACCCATCGGTTCCGCCTCTTGTGCGAGTCCTACGAGCTGCCGTCGATCCGGTTCCACGACCTTCGCCGCTTCGCCGCAGTCCTGTTGGTGACCAGCTCAGGGGGCGATGTCATGTCGGCCGGCGCCCGCCCTTGGGCACTCGCGCAAATCTCGGCTTGCCGCCGACGTGTATGGTTACCTCCCGCCGGGGATCGCTCGTCGCCTGGCGGACGGCGCGGAGGCCGCGCTGTGGACGGTCGATCCCACGGTCGGCTATCCTGAGAGCAGCTCATCGGGCAGCCCCGCGAGAGGCCATAGGTCGTCAGATAGGTCGTCAAGGCGTCGCTGATTGCCGATGTCGAGCCCGAATCGAGCACAAACGCCGACATAGCTCAGCGGTAGAGCAGCTGTTTCGTAAACAGCAGGTCCTCGGTTCAAATCCGAGTGTCGGCTCCACTCCCCCGTTTCGTGCTCAGGAAGCCCTGCTGTCCCGTCTTCCGGGCCCATCGGGCGGCCCGATTTGCCTGGCCACAACGCTCGTAGCGCGGGAAGACCTGCTAACTGGACGAGACGGTCGAGCCCTCAATCACGGGCAATGATCGGCCAGCGCCTGGGTTCCATGCGTGGCGGGACCGGTCAGGACCTGCTGTCCTGCGCGCAGCAAGCCTGAGAAAGGAAGAGCTAGTTTATCGATTCGATAGGTTGACTCTTACCCATTCCACCCCTATCGTCACGGCATGGACGCGATCGGGCGGGAGCAGCTCGAGGCGGCGCTCTCTGCCCTTGGCGAACTGCTGGCCTCCCGTGGGGTGCGCTACGAGCTCGTGCTCGTCGGCGGCGGCAACCTGATCCTGCGCGGGCTCATCACCCGGCCGACCACGAAGGACCTCGACATCCTGGGCGAGCGCGTCCTCGACGTCATCAGGCACTTCGCCCCATGCCCCAACCGCTCCGCGATGCCGTGACCGATGTCGGGCGTGCGTTCGGGCTCGCGAACGACTGGCTCAACGTCGGACCCGATTCCCTGCTCGACCTCGGCCTGCCCGACGGGTTCACGGAGCGGCTCGAGCGCCGGGACTTCGGCGGGCTCGTCGTCTGGCTCGCGGGTCGCTACGACATGGTGTGCTTCAAGCTCTATGCCGCTGTCGACCAGGGACCCCGGAGCCGGCATTTCGGGGATCTCGTCGAGCTGCGCCCAACCCATGACGACCTGCTCGGGGCCGCTCGCTGGACCTCGACCCACGACCCGTCGCCCGGCTTCCGTGCCCTGCTTGTCGAAACGCTGCGCGCGCTCGGTGTGGAGGATGCCGATGGCCAGCTCGAGTAGCTCCCTCCAGGGTGCGCTCCTTGACCGGGCGTGGATCCAGTGGGCCGCGCTCGGGGTCGACGCCACCGTGGAGCCAGACGACGCCGTGGTGGATCCGGAGGCCCTCATCGCCCTGACCGCGGAGCTTGGGGACGCCGACGCGCGACTGCGGGATCTCAGCACCGACTGGTGCGTGGCATACGGGCGGTACGTCAATGGGTCGCGGCTCAAGCAGGTGTGTCGGGAGCTCGGGACACCGGGCGAGGCGATCGGTGAGTACGTGGCGACGGTCGCGACATCGGGCGGGCCATCGTGGCCGATGGCGACCCAGCCACGTCCAGGTTACGAGCGACGAGGCAAGGCCCGGATGGCCACGGCGACATCACCCGCGCGGCTGCGGATCCGCCTTCGTGCCGCGTTCGGCGTGAACGCTCGGGCGGACGTTCTCGCCGCCCTGCTGGCCGCCTCGCCGCACGACCTGACGGCAGCCGACCTCGCCCGGGCGACCCGGTTCACCAAGCCGAATGTCGCCTCCGCACTCGATGCCCTCGTCCTGGCGGGCCTGGTGGTGGCGCGTCCGGTCGCGAACGAGCGGCGCGTCGGGTTGCCTCCGAAGATCCATATCCTCCCGGGGCTCAGGCCGCCGGTTCTCCAGCCGGACTGGGTCTCCCGGTTCGGCGTTGCGCTCGCGGTCGATCGGTTCGCCGGACGCGACGGCATGTCGACGACCGTCCGCGCGATCGAGGCGCGCCGCCTCATTGAAGGACTGACACGGCGGATGTCGGCCGAGGGCATGCCGATGCCCAACCTCGACGCGACCGGTGACGACTTCGCGTCCGCCTTCGATCGCTGGCTGGTTGACCTCGTCGCATGGCTGCGAGTGGCGAGCCGCGCGTAGGCAGCTGTGCCACCGCGCTCGGCGCTCAGCCGCCGGGGTTGCGTAGACAGCAAAGGCGCTCGGTTCGAAGCCGCCTGATCCAGCCGAGGTTCCACGGCATCCAGCACGGTTCATCCGCGCCCCATGAGTGGACCCACCGACGATTGTCGACCAGTGCCTCCTGCCACGCCCCCCGGCCGGCGCGACCGAAGGTAGTTCGCCAGGGTCGTCCCGAAGGATCGTCAGCCTTGCCTCGGGGCAAGCGCGCCCGCCTCGACAAGCGCCGCGTGCGCCGCCAGGAAGGCCTGCCGTCCGGCGGGCGCGCCACAGTAGGCTGCCACGTGGACGAGGGCCTCACGGATCTCGTCGACGGAGACCCCGCACCGCAGCGCGCCGCGGGTGTAGATCTCGACCTCCCCGAAGCGGCCCGATGCCGCCAGGATCCCGAGCGTCAGGATGCTCTTCGTCCGGCGGTCGAGCGCCGTTCCGGTCCAGGCGCGTCCCCAGATCTGCTCGGTCACGAGATCCTGGAAGGCCATCAGGAAGTCGTCGGCATCGGCGA
>Ga0302321_100004233_pt1 | contig 12400 bp, 8 predicted proteins | sample Fen_T0_1_FD_202505 | JGI IMG/M metagenome (GOLD analysis project Ga0302321, IMG submission 202505) | Peat permafrost microbial communities from Stordalen Mire near Abisko, Sweden - Fen_T0_1 | ecosystem: Environmental > Terrestrial > Soil > Wetlands > Permafrost | place: Sweden: Abisko...
AGTCAAGAAAGCATGTCAAATCGAGAAAAGAAGTGCGAAAGGAGTAGCAAGTTCTGATCATACACGTGAAGTATTGACATGTGCACCCAACAGGCCTATAGTTGAATGCATATCGTGCATAAAATATCGTGCAATAAAGCGACCGAGAAGAGAGTCTTATTGTCATGAGCGAAGTTGAGAAGGTTGTGAATGACCTGGTTGTAGTTGGTGCTTCGGCAGGGGGAGTGGAGGCATTATCAACGCTTGTAAGCACATTGCCTTTAGATTTCCCTGCACCAATAGTACTAGCTCAACATCTTGATCCCAGTCGATCTAGTTCACTCAACCTTATTTTGCAGCGTCGTACGAACCTGCATGTAGAAGTAATCACATCGAGCTGTCATATGAAGGCGGGTACCATATATGTTGTACCGGCGAATCGCAGTGTGAGCATTAAAGATCATTATGCCGAAGTGTTTGAAGACCATATGAAACGGCCGAGGCCATCAGTGGATACATTACTATCGACAGCAGCGGATGCCTATGGTGATCGTCTGATAGCAGTTATCCTTACCGGTTCGGGTTCAGATGGTGCGATAGGGGCGGTAGATGTAAAGAATGCTGGTGGAACAGTTATTGTGCAAGACCCTCAGACAGCCCGTTACCCTTCTATGCCACTTGCGCTGCCACCTACTGTTGTTGATTTTGAGGTTGCCATAGAAAAGATAGGGCAATTGCTCTATGATCTCCTCACAGGCTCAAGCGCATCTCAGGAAGGAGAGCGTACGGAAGACGTATTGCGGGAAATTCTAGAGCAAGTGAGCCGGCAGACGAGTGTAGATTTTCGAACCTACAAGGCATCGACCATCTTAAGGCGAGTGGGTCGCCGGATGGCCGCGACCCACTGTCGCACAATGCGTATATATGCGGACTACTTAAAGCTGTATCCGGAGGAAGTAGAGGAACTGGTCAAGGCATTTCTCATCAATGTGACTCAGTTTTTTCGTGACGCCGATGCTTTTGCGTACCTAAAAGATGAAATTTTGCCAAAGGTCATAGAAAAAGCTCGTGAGCACGATAAGACCTTACGTATGTGGACGGCGGGATGTGCAACGGGCGAGGAACCCTACTCTTTAGCGATGCTAGTAACCGACCTGCTGGGTAGTGAATTATCTGGATGGAGCGTCAAGATTTTTGCGACTGATCTTGACGAAGCCGCAATTAATTTTGCGCGCCGTGGAGTCTATTCAGAAAATATGTTAAAAGGTATACCTATTGGCTATCAAAACCGGTTCTTTGAACGTGTAGATCATGGATACCGTATTTCAAAAGCTCTGCGGCAAACAGTTATTTTTGGGCAACAGGATCTGAGCCGTAGCGCGCCCTTTCCGCGTATTGATCTTGTCCTATGTCGTAACGTGCTCATCTATTTCACCCCCGAACTACAAGAATACGTGCTAAATCAATTTGCATTTTCACTTGGTCCTGGTGGATACCTATTTTTAGGAAAGGCCGAAACGGTACGTCCAATTCAGTCATTCTATGAGCTTGTGAACAAGCATTGGAAAGTCTACCGTTGTACGGGCAATGTATTATTAGCGGCGCGTCAACAGACGCTTACTGAGAATCTCAGGTCGAGAACGGAAGGAGGTGCTGTGAATCGTCTCAACAGGGCAGGTGGAAAGCAGGGAGCTGATCAAGAGCGACCATCGCCAGCACTGGAATTTGGTCAACTCAAGCACTTTAATGAGCTTTTATTACGTTTTCTTCCTGTGGGTGTCGTCGTAATTGACCGCTCGTATCACATCCTTACCGCTAATGGTGCGGCACGCAGATTGCTTGGCTTACGTGATGTGGCGAATGAACAAGATTTTCTGCACGCGGTACGCGGCATACCATATCAAGAGACGCGTTCAGCAATTGATGTTGTTTTCCGCGAAAGGAATGCGCTCACGATGCCTGAAGTTGAGCTAGTGGTGACAGCAGGAGGAAGTGGGCGTTTTGTAAGTTTATCGATTGCGCTTATGCAGCTAGACCCGAATGCAGCAGATTTAGCGGCGATAAGCGTAACCGATGTCACGGAGCAAGTGCAAATCAGAAGGCAGCTTGAGTCTGTCCAGGTTGAACAGACGCAGCTAATGAATGAATTAGGGGCAGCGAATAAACGTCTGAGCGATGTAAATAAAGAGCTTATGGACGCAAATGAGGAGCTGCAAGTAGCGAACGAAGAGCTTGTATTGACGCATGAAGAATTGCAAGCCAGTATTGAAGAGCTCGAAACGACGAACGAAGAGCTACAAGCGACCAATGAAGAGCTTGAAACCAATAACGAAGAGCTACAAGCGACCAATGAAGAGCTAGAAGCGACCAACGACGAGTTACGTGCACGAACGAATGAACTGCAAGAGATCACCTCTATACTGGAGAGCGAGCGTGTCCGCCTATCTGAAATGGTTGAGTTAGCTCCTTTTTATATTCTCGTGCTACGTGGGCAAAATTTGTTGGTAGAAGCCTATAATCCGCGTTATGCACGTTTGTTAGAAGAAAGAGTGGTACAAGGAAGGCAGCTTGAAGAAGTGATTGACTTGCTGTGGGAAGATGCCAGCGTAGGAATGAGTCTAGTGCGTCTGGCAAGGCAAGTGTATCGACAGGAGATAGCGCAGACAATTCCACGCATGTTGGGCGCGTTGCCAGGCATGCGGGAGGTGAAAGAAAGCTATTTTACTTATACGATCGTGCCATCGCACAATGCAGCAGGAAATGTGGATGGTGTTATGATATATGCAGTAGATGAATCCGAGCAAAAAGTATATGAAATTGAAGAGAAGCTTGAGCAATTTAAATTAATACTTGAAAACATTTTTTCGGCTATTTTAGGGCTCTATGATGCAAAAACAGCAGCCCTGATTATCGGTAGTCCGCGCTATCTAGAGATGCTTTCTCCTGATCAGACAGCCCAACACAGCTGGTATGAATTGAACATGATTGCCGTTGGAGAAAAGGTAGCTCAACTGTGGAGGCAAGTCCTGGAAGACAAAAAGGCAATACGTATCCCTGAGGTATACTACCAGTCGAAGCAAGACGGGACGGAGACCGTATGGGACTATACACTCACGCCAATAATGGACACTGAAGAGCAGGACACCGTACGTTTTATACTTATTTCAGCTATCGAGATTACAGAGCAAGTACACTCACGGAGAAGGTTAGAGCATTTAGACAGTTTGAGTAGTAATTCTTTATCGTTTGTGAGTAGCGGGCTACGCTCGCCTTTAGCCAGGATGTTAGATGATGCACAGATGCTGAAGCACTCCCTGGAGGAGCAAGCATTGAAAATGGACGATACCCAGTTGCGAGAAGCATCTGTGCACCAGGAACTGCTACTATTAGACAAAATCATGCAACATATAAATAGTATGAATCAGCTTACTAGAGGAACATCGGAAGAATAGGCCAGAGTAAGGAAGCACTTTTGCTGTTTGATTGTGAGCGAGTGAGGATTTCGATGGCACACAATGAGGAGATCAGCACACGACATAAAGGTATTAAAATCTGGGTCGAAAAAGTAGCGGATAGCCAGTATGATGGAGTTTTCACATGGAATGGGCATGAAATAAAAACCGACCCGGCATACGACTACGCCGCATCACCACAAGAGGCTATTGAAGGTGCGAAAGAGGCCATTGATACTCTGTTGCACTTGAGGAGAGAAGGCATATATGTAGCCGAAGATAAAGAAGAATCACAGTAGGAACCAGCGCGCAATTACAAATCAATCGATGGCCAAGTGCACCTCTATTGCTTCGAAATAGTGATCGATCAGCCAATTTTCAGATAAACATGGGGAAAGGCTGTTTTTCATGTAGAGAAGAGTTAACAAAAAGAGAGGCTTCGACGATATCTATAGTAGATGGATATATGTTAATCCAAAAATTATATGTGATCATTCGTGACATTCGGTATGTATGACTGAATGCAACGTTTGATGGTGCATAAATATTTTTGGTTATATTGCAATAGTTAACTATATCTATTAAAAACGGGACAAGGTGGTATAGAGATATCAGGCGCTTCTTTTTGACTTCAATATTTTTGTTCCCAGGTTACCTCAATTTTTCAGGGTCTAAAAATGTGTGTTTGTAGCACATGAGGAGAGCGCTACCACCCTTGGAAAGAGTTGTGTTCTGAATCATCGTTTTTCATCGCGCAACAAAAAGCTGGAAAGGAGAGCTATCGCATATAAAGGGAAATTTTCCCATTAAAGGATACGAAGTGTTGTGACAAAGGAATGTGCAGCAAGACGTATATAATTGTACTCTCGTCTTTCATTGCCGAAGAAAGGCATGAACGGAAGGTAAGGTAAATTCAACGATGAAACTATTTCATTACAAAAAGTTAAGCGCAATACCTGGAATTATCCTCATTTGTGCATTATTGGCAGCCTGTGGAAGTGCTAATACAGGAAGCACAGGAAGCACAGGAAGCACAGGAAGCACAGGCGGTACAACGGCAGGAGCGGCTGGTAAAGGATGCAAAAAGGTGGGCATCCTCTTGCCAGAGAGCGCATCTTCAGACCGTTGGGAAAACAAAGATAAGCCGTTGCTGCAGCAAGCGATCAAAGCCGCTCTACCTGCTGATGCACCAGCAGCGGATTACAATAATGCCCAGGGTGATGACACCACCCAGATCAACCAGGCGAACTCAGATTTAACCAAGGGTGATTGTATTCTTGTTGTGGCCGCACACGACGGAAAAATTGCAGCCTCAATTGTTGCCAAAGCAAAAGCCTCGAATGTGCCAGTCATTGCCTATGACCGCTTGATCCAGTCCAAAGATCTCGCATATTATGTCTCTTTTGACAACGTAAAAGTTGGAGAGATCCAGGGTCAGTATATTGTTGATCACCACAAAAAAGGTGACAATGTCGTAATGATCAATGGTTCCCAGACAGACAACAACGCTGTTCTCTTCAAACAAGGTGCATTAAACAAGCTGCAGCCTCTATTTGATAGTGGTGAGTTGCACAAAGTCTACGACCAGTTCACGCCTGACTGGGACAATGACAAGGCACGCGTTGAAATGGACCAGGCATTGACAGCTCAGAAAAACAACGTACAAGTTGCGTATGTCGCGAATGATGGTATGGCGAATTCAGTAATCGCCTCGCTCAAGGCTCAGAAGCTTGCGGGCAAAGTACCGGTTACAGGGCAAGACGCAACAGTTGCAGGCCTTCAGAACATCCTCGAAGGAAATCAGGGTATGACAGTGTATAAGGCCATCCCCAAAGAAGCCGCAGCAGTCGGTGATCTGGTCAAAGCCATATACAACGGCACCGCTACTGATAGCCTCACGAGTGGCGCAACCACCAAGACAGAAGATGGAGGAGCCATTCCATCGATCCTCGAAACTCCAGTCTCCGTTGACAAAGCCAACATTGCCTCAACCGTTATCGCAGATGGTTATGTAACCAAAGATCAGATCTGTAAAGGTGTTCCTGCAGGGACGGCTGGCGTTTGTTAAGATGCTAATTGAAGATAGTCTATAGCTCTGTGGTTATAGGTTACCTGTTAGAAATGATATACTCGTAGCCGGGTATATCATTTCTGCATCATATCCATTATTATTGATAGAGGTTTTGTTGGCGAATGAAAGAAAACTCAAAGAGGTAGACGTGTAGCCATAAAAGCAATATGCCTTTCATTTGTGTTGCTGAGAAAAACGCCGTCCTTTCTAGAGCGGTTATCATTTGTCAATAGAGCCAACGTAGCATTGAATTGGAGGGCTACATGGCAGATAGTACAACTCCATCGGTTGGTGAAACATCGATGCCGATGCCTGGGCAGCCACCACAGGGTGAACCGCTTCTTCGAATGCGTGGCATAGGAAAAAGTTTTGGTGCAGTGCGTGCATTGAGCGGTGTGGATCTGGAGGTCTATGCAGGAGAAGTTGTAGGGCTTGTGGGGGACAACGGTGCAGGAAAATCAACATTAGTCAAAACGATAGCAGGAGTTGGCCCCGCTGATGAGGGCGAAATTTTTGTGCAAGGTCAATCTGTTAAAATCACGAGTCCACAAGTAGCGACCCGTTTAGGTATAGAGACTGTCTATCAGGATCTGGCACTATGCGACAACCTGGACGTAGTCGGGAACCTTTATCTTGGGCGTGAGTTGCGTTCGCCACTTGGAATCATGTCAGAGAACGAAATGGAAAAACTAGGACTAGATGTGTTGCGTTCTCTTGATGTAAAGCTACCTTCAATCCGTTCTGTTGTTGCGACACTTTCCGGCGGTCAACGGCAGTCTATTGCCGTCGCGAAAACCATCTTGCGCAACGCAAAAATAGTGCTTTTGGACGAGCCGACGGCCGCACTTGGTGTTGCTCAGACCCGTCAGGTGCTCAACCTCATCTTGCGCTTACGTGAACAAGGTATAGGGGTTGTTGTTATTTCACATAATCTGGCCGATGTTTTCGAGGTTGTGGATCGCGTCATTGTTCTCCGACTCGGCAAGCGTGTTGCCACCTTTGATGTAAAGAACACAACTCCAGAACAAGTTGTAGGAGCCATTACAGGAGCAGAGTTTGGAGCAATATTGAAGACAAACGGAACATCAGAAGGAAGTAACAATGAGTGAGATAATTGATAAAAATAAGACCGGCGGTTCATCGACGAGCCAATCTGTTTCTGTAGAGGTGCCCGAATACAGGAAGCGTCAGACATTCGGACAACTACTACGTAACGATCTTGGTTTTTTACCTGTGTTGCTCACGCTCATCGCTATTATGATCTACTTCGGAGCCACCACGGGTGGGCTCTTCTTCGAGCCGCGCAACCTTTCGGAGCTGTTGCAGCAAGTGGCAACTATTGGTGTTGACGCACTTGGTGTCACACTTGTATTGTTGCTCGGTGAAATTGATCTTTCTGCAGCATCAGTAACGACGCTTTGTGCCGTTGTCATGGGTATCCTTTCAGAGCGCAATGGGTTGCCTGCCTGGGAAGCTATCTTACTGGCAATACTATCTGGTGCATTCGTTGGTTTTATTAACGGTATCTTCATTGCAGTATTGCGTATTCCATCTTTTATTGTTACACTTGCTGCTTCTATTGGATATGCTGGTTTACTACTTAATCTTCTAAATGCTCAGAGTACACTGATTGTACATAATCCTGATATTACTGGTATTTCAGGGAGTGCAACGAGTTATCTAACAGATGCTCTTGGGGTAGGTCTACCAACACTGGTCTTGCTCGTATACATAGGAATCCTTTTATATGACCAGAGAGGTCGCCGAAAAGCAGGCCTTAGAACAAAATCTATGCCACAACTGATAGGGCAGATTATACTTATGGTAGTTGTCGTTGAAGGTGCATTAGCGCTCTTCGAGAGCTATCATGGTGTGCCTAACTCGACTGCAATTCTCTTCAGTCTGATATTGGTAGTATGGCTTGTATTAACGAAAACGCCCTTTGGCCGTCACATATATGCCGTTGGTGGAAATATCGAGGCCGCGCGGCGTGCGGGTATCAACGTCGTTTTCATTCGCGTCGCTGTCTTCACACTCTGTTCAGCCCTTGCGGCGGTTGGTGGTATTCTGGCGGCGTCGCATCAAAATGCGGTGGCGAGCCAGGTAAGTACAACGCTGTTGCTACAGGCTATTGGAGCTGCAGTGATTGGTGGTGTAAGCCTGTTTGGTGGGCGTGGTTCTGCATGGTCTATCATATTAGGTACACTTATCATTGGTAGCCTTGAAAACGGACTTGCTCTAAAGAGCCAGGGATCGGAAGTCCAACAGATGGTTGAAGGAGCAGTGCTGCTGCTTGCCGTAACTGTTGATGCAGTAGTAAGACGAGCGCAGTCGCGCAGTAGTAGTGGCCGCTAAATATAGCGTTTTATAGTATGGGGAAAGTGCTGGCTTCAGCACCTTACCCCGTATTTTTCTGACGAAGGTCAAGCGATACCAGAGCACCTCAATTACGCTTTTGTGCTCTGAAATCCACGTATGCAGCGATTGTTTCAGAGCAGAACTAACTGAAGTGTCCCATTTACATTCTGGCTGATACTTACAAGTGCTGTAGTTGAAGAGGCGAGATGTTGTAAGAGATGCAATGATGTAAGTGATGTAGGAAGCAGGACATTTTTCCAGCTTGAGCCGTCCCAGTGAACCAGAAGTGGGAGTGCAGTATTATTGGTGACGCTTGTACCTAAGGCCCAGGTATTATTCACTCCTAGAGAAACGACATCGGAAAGTGTCTGGGAATCTCCTGGTAGACCTTGCAAGGAAACTACCGCCCACTGCATGCCATTCCAATGTTCAGTGAGTGCCCCTTTAGAACCTGTTGCCGTCGCATTGAAAATGCCGATGGCCCAGGCATCATTTTTTGAGACTGAAGATGCAGATGAGAGTATATTGAAATTGGGAATGCCCTGATTAAATGTGATATTAGGGCTTGTAACCACCGACCACTGTGAGCCATCCCAATGTTCAGTAACCGTATTGCCTGTATCAGAGATTCCCACGCCCCATATATCATTGGTTGCTGTAGCTGTAATAGCTTTCAAGTAATTTGAAGTCGTATTTACAGGATTAGGGCTTGCGACCATTTGTATCTGTGAGCCATTCCAATGCTCAATGAAGGTTTGAGTGGAGGTCGTATGAATATTTCCTCTTTGTGAGCCAATCATCCACACATTGTTTGCGGAGAGAACAACGACAGAAGTTAAACCGCCAGTTGCAAAGGAGCTGCTAAACTGTTGATTGACCATGCTCCAGGAAGAGCCATTCCAATGCTCAATGAGCGGCACATCGATTGGATTATTGGGGTTTGCTTTGTATGTGCCAACGGCCCATATATCGTGTGCGGATTGTGCTGAGAGTCCACTGATAGTTCCGCCATCCCCGAGATTAGGGTTGGGAACAACCGTCCATTTCGTGCCATCGAAATGCTCGAAAAGAGGGACAGTCAAAGAATGAATATCAGAATAGGAGCCTGCGATCCAGACATCATTTTTGGCGAGTGGCAGAACAGCCGTTATTTGTAGAGAAGGTTCCTGAATGATAACTGGACCAAGAGTTGAGATAGAGGCAGCGTGACGCTCATAGACCATCTGCGGCTCGTGGGAAGTGTAGGAAGAGAGAGCCAGAGTAAGAGCCGCAAAGCAGACGAGAGAGCCAGGAATAGAGCTAAAAAAACTCCCTAGCATAAAGAGCACATCCTTTCTTAATCATCTCTAAATGTAATTGTACGATGAGATGTAGTATTAGTAAAGAACATACATTGCTATGTGATGATATAAATGAGTATAGATGTGAGAAATAATATAGACATTGTTTTTCGTACTAATGCAATTTTTATGTCTTGACAGCGGCAATTAGTTTACATATACTTAATAAGATACTAATGTTGCTACAAGTAAAGAGATAGAGATTATCTGAGGGCACGAATTTGTAGCGAAAGAGAGAAGCCGTTTTCGTTTCGGGCGTATGCACCATAGGGTGGTGGAGGAGGAAAAGAGATGACATCTTTTATCACACGGAGCGGTTCGCAGTTGCTCCAGAATGGACAGCATTTTCGTTTTGCAGGGGTAAACATCTATTGGCTGGGGTTGAGTAATGTCGTTTTAACGAGTGGTGGACAAACCATTCCATCGTCGGTCAATGGCTGGTATTATCCCTCTCGATGGGCAATTAATGATGCATTGAGCACGGCGAAAGAAATGGGGATGACAGTTGTGCGTAGCCACTATCTTGGTATTAGTGTTGGTGATCCACTGTCAGTTTGCCCCGCATTGCACACCATCTTAGACAACCAGCCGAATCTGACCGCCTTCAATACCATTGATTATGCGATCTATCAAGCAGGTCAATTGGGCCTCAGGCTTATTATACCATTTGTTGATAATCATTATTACAACAAAGTAGGAAAGCGAACATTTACGAATTGGAGAGGCCTTACGAGCGGTGGTCAGGGAGCGAATTCGCTGGTAGAAGAGCAGGTTTTCTTCACGGAAAGTCAAATCATAAGCGACTTTCAGCGCTATATTGCCTTGTTTCTGAATCGTGTGAATCAGTTTAATGGACTGGCGTACAAAGATGATCCAACCATCATGACATGGGAAACGGGCAACGAAATAAATCCGCCGCCCTCCTGGACAAACATGATTGCAAGCTACATCAAGTCGATAGACAGAAACCATCTTGTAATGGATGGTTACTCAGTCAACAACACCGATCCCGCAAATGGAACGTTCACATCTGAGCAATTAAATAACGCGAGTGTTGACATTGTTTCCAGCCACTTTTACCCACCCTATAACCTGATAGCAAATAACGATGCGGCGCAAGCTGCAGGGATAAGTCCATCGTTTCCCAATGCCAATCCTGCGAAAGCATACTTGGTAGGGGAATACAAGTGGACGTATACCCCTCTTTCCTCGCAATGTGTCCCTGTTATTGATACGGAAACAGCACCTGGAAGTCATGGTCGATCTGTAAAGTTGCAGGTGACAGCTGCAACAAATGATGCCTATATGGTGCAGCTTTTGCAGGCATTAGGTGGCAACAATGCCTCATCTTCTGTGACGCTTGTGAAAGGAGCGACGTATGTTTTCTCCTTTTATGCTAAAGCGACAGGTAAGGTTGCGAACCGTACCATGTATTCGGTTGTACAAATGTCTGGTGCCCCGTATAACTCTTATGGAACGATCTATGCAGCGCTTACAAGTCATTGGCAGCAATATAGTGTTACATTTGTCATGGCTCAGGCTGATAACACAGCTGAGATAGCATTCAATGTTGGCGATGCTGCCGATACAACCTGGATTACGGGAGTGTCACTGGTGCAGCACGGCCAATCGACAAATCTCGTGCAGAATCCAAACTTTAGCACTGACACGAGTTTCAACAGTCCGCCATGGGTGTTTCATTTGCCTAAGATGACTCCGAACGACCTGCAAGATTTTTTGCATAATTGTATAGAAGTCAACCCGATGATAAGTGGTGCGTGCCTCTGGTCTCTGATGCCTCATTTTGACACGTATGGTTTTTGCACCCAACAAGATGGTTTCTCAATGTATTACCCAAATGGATTGGTTGCAGGGCTCAACCATACGGTAGATCAAGCGGAGCGGATGCAAATTATTCGCGCGCATGGCTATAAATTGCAAGGGTATGCGTCGCCTCCTGGGGCTCTCTCTGTAAAAGCTCCTGTACTTACAGTGACAATAGGGAACCCAAATATTATCACATGGACAGGGGTTGTTGGTGCAAATGCGTATGTTTTGGAGCGAGCGATGATAACATCACCTGTGCCATTTCCCTTTCCTTTCCCTTTTCCATCTGAGCCTCAGACCTGGTCTATAGTTGGTACATATACAGACTTTCAGACTCCTGTCAAAGACCATGCAGCAAACTCAATCTATCGTGTACGAGCACAAAACGTAGATGGCCGCTATGGTCTATACTCGCTCACACAACCTGCTCACCTGGCGCATGCCAACGTATAATGAAACAGTCCATTGAGGCCAGTAGTTTTGAATGGCCGTATCCTACATAAAAGTTTCTTTGCGAACGGATCGGTCCTGAAAGAGGTAGAGCTGTGACCCTAAGTGAGCAAGAAGAGAAATGTTCTGCTCGTTTAGGGTCATTGGCAGAGAGAAGTGAGTAAGACTTATAAATGAGAATGTAGTGTCAGCATGCTCTTATACTCCACATGATTCTACAGGAATGCTTGAAGCGCAAAGGGTATGAGGGTTGGATGAAGGATGTTCGGAGAAGCCAAGCCGATCATCTTTTAGTAACGTCAGAGTAACAGGAGATCCAGCTTCTTCAGTATTGCCATCAATTACAATGCCGTGTGCCATTGATTTCGTTGTAGAGTCAAACATCATATTCAGGTGAATGCCAGGTATGATCAGATTATTCTCCATGGAATCGCATGGTGGTGGAACGGTGGGACCACACCAGATGAACACACGTGCTACATATTTCGCACGCCCGTTTGGTTCAATAGTTAACGTTCCATATCGATTGTACCAGGTGCCAACAAAGCCTTTAAAATTTGAAGGATCGGGTGTTGTTAATGCTTTTATATGTACCTGTGGGGTAGAGTTTTGTTGCAGTGGGGCTATTTGAGCTGGCTGGGTGCAACTCGCAAGGGATGAAGTGAGTAAAAGTAGAGAGAACAGCGATGTACAGAGAAGAGGAGGATAGGCAAATTTTTTCATAGCAGTTGACCCAAAGTGTAAATGAGGGACTAAAAATGAACTGATAAAATCCGTACCATCTAGCTACAGAGGATAGTAGTAAAAAGTACATCCTTCGGATATTATATCTCTGAAATGAGAGAAATACAAATGTGACATACCATTAGGTCTATAGTCTTAGTTTAAAAAAATCGTTGTATGCTAGAGTTGTGAAGAAGAAG
>Ga0302321_100004235_pt1 | contig 12400 bp, 7 predicted proteins | sample Fen_T0_1_FD_202505 | JGI IMG/M metagenome (GOLD analysis project Ga0302321, IMG submission 202505) | Peat permafrost microbial communities from Stordalen Mire near Abisko, Sweden - Fen_T0_1 | ecosystem: Environmental > Terrestrial > Soil > Wetlands > Permafrost | place: Sweden: Abisko...
CGATATTCGTACTACTTCCTTTAATGACAGTTCTGATGTTTTATCTTCTGTTTAAAAGCTTTAGTGGTTTATTGAAGAAGCAGGTACTGGATTTGATGTATTTCCTGGCATTTATCTTTCTTTTTCTCGGCGGAGTTCACGACTTCAAAGTATCATTGGGCTATTCGGGAAGCAGTGTTGGATACATACTGACATATGTTATTGTACTGTTTGTCTTCATCCAGATGTCGCTCATAATGTATAAATGGATCAGGGCGTTCAAAGATAAAGAGAAATTACAGGATGAACTGGCATTTGTTAATCGTAACCTTGAATTATTGGTTAATGAAAGAACACAGGAACTTAAAAACAGAAACGCGGAAATCGAAAAACAGCACTCGATGATAGCAATTCAGAATAAACAACTGTCAGATACCATCCAACTCAAGAATAGGATTTTTTCTGTCATTGCGCATGATTTAAGAAGTCCGGTTGTCAATATCCTTTATATGCTTAATCTACTTAAAGAACCGGAATATAAAGAAAAGTACGATACTTATGCAAATTCAAGTATACAGTATGCGCAGCTTGTTATCAGTCTGCTTGAAAATATGCTTGTCTGGGGACGTGATCAGGAAAACAAAATCAAATATTCTCCGGAGAAGCGCGACCTGGCCGATATAATCCTTACAAACCTCAGCATTATAAAAGAGACATCTGATAAAAAAGAGATCTCAGTCAATTTTACCCAGGTAGGAAATTCGGTTGCTTATTGTGATAAGGATCTTCTTGATATTGTAATAAGGAACCTGTTGTCTAATGCTGTAAAATACACACCCAGAGGAGGACGTATCAGCATTCTTTTGAAGGATAAGACTATGACCGGTGAGGTATTAATGCTCAAAATATGTGATAATGGTACCGGCATTCCTGAAACTAAACAAAAGTACCTGTTTACCTCGACTGAAATTGAGAGCACTCCCGGAACCGAAAATGAGAAAGGAACAGGCCTGGGACTTAAGCTGTGCTATGAACTGGTGAAGATCAACAATGGTACAATTTCTATTGAAAGCAAGCAAGGTGAAGGAACGTGCTTTATAATTACACTTCCAATAGGAAAATAATTATAATAAGCTATTAAGATTTATATCAATCGGTTATGAGTTCTGCCAGTCCTTCTTTATCCAGTATCTTAATACTCTTCCCCTTCACCTCAATATAATTTTCACCTGCCAGTAAACTGAAGGCTCTTGCGACGGAGGGTCTTGCGACTCCGAAAAAATCAGCCAGCTCATTTTGAGTCATCCCCAGAGTTATAGTGTTATGTTCAGTACCAGCTTTTTGTAGAATATAATGTGCCAGTTTGCCTCTAATTGTTTTAAAATTCAGAAATTTAATCTTCTCCGACAGAAATTGCGACCGGTTTGATATCATATCCAGAAAATTGACCAGCAGCAGATCCTTCTTCATTAATAAGTTAAGAAAATCGGCTTTCTCAATCAAAAGAAACTCTCCGTCTGATACAGCAACCACATTTACAGGAAATACGTTTTTGTTTCCAAACAAAAAAGCTGATGCAAGTACCCCCGGGGCCTGAATATCTTCTATCTTTATCACCCTCCCGGCATAGTCAACCATTTCTCCTTTTACAACTCCGCTAATTACAATGATAAGTGAGCTGACCGGTTCACCGCTTTGTGATATCATTGAACCTGCCTGAAATTTTCGAATCCTGAAGGATATGGCGCCAAGATGCGTTTCAACATCTTCAGGAGTCATTCCTTTAAACAGCGGCGCCCTGGAAAGGAGATTATAGTCCATGATTTTTCTGTAAAAATAGCGATTTGGTTTATCATTTAATTCCTGATTGACAATCCGCAATGCGAAAACATCACAATCCGCCAAGCCACTTACAATAGTCGTGTGTGTTTGATCAAGGTAACCCTTTTTCTATTATTTTTGGCTACTTTAATTTTAGTGTGATGAAAAAAATACTGACATTCTTAATATTCATTTTTGTTTATACCTGCCGGCTGACCTTGGCACAAGATGAAACTGAAACAAAATTGATGAAACAATTCCATGCCATACAGAGTGGTGAACTGATGACCTGGATTGAGAAGCTCTGTTCACCCGAATTTAACGGAAGGCTTACCGGAACTCCGGGCTTTTTAGCCAGTACAGAGTGGGTTGCAGGGAAATTTAAAGAATGGGGAATCAAACCAGGCGGCGATAATGGTGATTATTTTCAATGGTTCTCTGCCCCTTATACAGATGTCAATGATATTGGCAGCCTGGTCCTCAGTTTGCAGCAATCTGACGGCTCCGTTATTAAAAAGAAATATAATTATCCTGATGATTATTATCCCGGAATGAATTCAGGAAGCGGCGAAATAACGGCAGATGTTGTTTTTGTAGGATTTGGTGTTTCAGCTCCCGAGCTTAACTATGATGATTATAAAGGTATTGACGTAAAGGGTAAAATAGTTCTCATGAACAGAGACGTGCCTTATACTGATCCAAGAAATCCTGAGTATAAAAAGTGGGTAGCCTACTGCTATCATCAGTATAAGCTTGAAAACGCCGTTAAACATGGTGCTGCAGGATTTCTTTACATTGACGGTATCGGTGCAAATCCAAATATATCTTACGATGCATCAATAATTGTCTGCGGGATTGGAGCAGACCCTCTCAATGATATTTTCGCCGGTCTTAAAACTACTAATAAGGAACTGACAGAAAAAATTATTAAGACCCTAAAACCATCCTCATTCAATACTGGCAAGATAATGACAATTAAAGCCAATACTACCCGTCACAATGAAGGGAAAGGATGTAATGTAATCGGTTTATTGGAAGGAAGTGATCCGGTTCTTAAAAATGAAGTTATTCTTATCGGAGGACATCTGGATGCAGTCGGAAAAGCAGGCAAAGTAGTCAACGGAGCCCTTGATAATGCAAGTGGGATCGTAGATATCATGGGTGCTGCTAAGGCGCTGGCTCAATCGGGAATAAGCATGAAAAGAAGTATAGCGTTTCTTTGTCTGGGCGGAGAGGAAAACGGATTACTGGGAAGCAAACAATATGTAAGCAAACCGCTTTTCCCGCCGGAAAAGACAATTAGCTATATTAATCTCGATATGGTCGGCAACGGTACAGGTCTTGCCGTCTATGCAGGAAGCCCTTATGAAGAGCTTCTGACCTATTTTGTTGAGGCAAATAAAAAGTATTTGCATCGTAGTATGCATACTTCAGCGCCGGTTCCGGGCAGCTATTACGGACGACCACGAAGTGATGGCGTTGTTTTCAGTATGGCAGGTTACAGAACCATGTCATTATCAACCACTGACGGTTATAAAAAAGTTTTCTATCACCTGCCAGGTGATGATCCTGATGCAGTTACGATAGATATCATGGAGGATGTTTCTAAGATGATGTATATCGCTCTGATAAATATGGCGAATGATACAATGCTGAAATTCTGATAAACTGTATGTAAGGGTCACGATAGAGCTCTGCAACGATCAATAATAATTTAGAATATATCTTCATTTTGTAACATACGTTACATTTTGTTCTGTCACATTTTCGCAGTTTTGCTGCGAAAATAAAAACTCAGATGATATGAAAAGAGATATTTTAAAAATTGACGATGAACTATGTAATGGTTGCGGACAGTGCGTCCCTAACTGTCATGAAGGAGCATTACAGGTAATTGACGGAAAGGTTCGACTGGTAAGTGAGCTAATGTGCGACGGTCTGGGCGCATGCATTGGTCATTGCCCCGAGGGCGCAATTTTAATTGAAAAAAGAGACGCAGAACCTTATAATGAGGCCAGGGTAATGGAACAGATGAAGGACAAGGGCAAAAATACAGTAGTTGCACACCTGAAACATCTTAAAGATCATGGCGAAACAGGTTTTCTTCAGGAAGGAGTATCCTATCTGAAGGATCACAGGACCGCCTTAAATTTCAATCTTGAGGAAGTCATGACTGAAGTGCACAACCATGGGAAAGCCTCTGCAATACAATCCGCGGTACTGAATATCTCTCATAATCATAATCACGAAGGTGGTGGATGCCCGGGGTCGAGAACCATGATAATTGAAAAACCTTCATCACAAACAGATTCTGTTATGGCTAGCGATCAGCCTTCGGAACTAAGGCAATGGCCGATACAAATGCACCTGGTAAATCCTAATGCCCCATATTTCAGAGGTGCTGATCTGCTACTTGCTGCTGACTGCGTAGCGTTTGCGATGGGAGGATTTCACAGTAAACAACTGAAGGGCAAATCACTGGCAATAGCATGTCCGAAGCTCGATCATGGTACTGAATCATATATTGAGAAATTAACTGCAATGATTGAGGTTGCAAAAGTGAATACCATAACTGTGATGATGATGGAAGTACCTTGCTGCGGAGGCCTGCTGCAAATGGTCAGATCTGCTCAGGAAAACGCCTCAAGAAAGGTTCCGGTGAAGAAGATGATTGTGGGGATTAACGGTGAGGTTTAACAGGAAGATTGGGTGTGATAAACCAATTTGAAAATTGAAAATTTGAAAATTTGTATTGCTAAACATCATATGGCAGTATAGATTGATATTCAGGAGGATTTTATATATTTGAGAGAAAGCATTTTGTTGCAAAAGATTTGTTTTTAAATTCTTCAAAACTTTTCTTTATGGCGGCTGAACTCTCTGCTCCTGAACCTTCTGTCTCTAATTTATTTTTAGGTTTTGATATTGGCTCTGTATCGCTGAATACAATAGTTTCAGATGAAAATAACAACATCCTCGAGGAGTGTTACGACTTTGTTTATGGAAGACCATTTAATGTTCTGAGATCAAGGTTAGCAAACATATTTGAAAAATACCCTGTTGAATCGATCACCGGGATCGCCCTAACGGGAACAGGAGGTAAACTTGCATCAGAGCTTATCGGAGGGGTTTTTGTCAATGAGATTATCGCCCAGGCAACTTCAACCGGAAAATTATATCCTGAAGCCAGAACCATTATTGAAATAGGAGGAGAAGATTCAAAGCTTATCCTCCTGGAGAAAGATCCTGAAACCGGACATTCCAGGCTTGTCGATTTTGAGATGAACAGTATTTGTGCTGCGGGAACTGGCTCATTTCTTGATCAGCAAGCCAGAAGAATCGGAATTCCTATTGAAAATGAATTCGGGAATATGGCGTTGAAATCTGTTGATCCGCCCAGGATTGCTGGCAGATGCAGCGTCTTTGCCAAGAGTGATATGATCCATCATCAGCAAATAGCAACACCACTACATGATATTGTTGCGGGTCTGTGTTTTGCGCTGGCAAGAAATTTCCGAAGCAATGTAGCACGAAGCAAGGAGATCAGGAAACCTGTAGTCTTTTCCGGAGGAGTTGCTGCAAATACGGGTATGATAAGAGCCTTCAGAGAGACCCTGAATCTGACAGATGAAGAACTGATCATACCACAATATCATTCTTCAATGGGAGCCATAGGATCTGTCTATTATGCCAGAGCCAATAATCTTAATATGAATCATTTCTCAGGTATTACAAAACTTGATGAGTACCTTTCAGGGATGACCAGTGAATTTGTTAGTCTCCCCCCGCTTAAAGAATCTGCTGCCGAATATAATAAAAAGGTCTATAGCATTAAAAACCTGGCAGAAAAACCGGGAGTTTACCTGGGACTTGACATAGGCTCGTTAAGTACAAATGTTGTTCTTATTGATGAACAGCACAGGGTGGTTGCCCGACAATATCTTCCCACGGCAGGCAAACCGCTCGAAGCTATACTCAGAGGACTGACCGGGATATATGATGAAGTTGGCGAAAATGTAATTGTACTTGGTGCAGGGACTACAGGTTCCGGACGCTATCTCACCGGAGATTTTATAGGCGCCGATAATATTGTTAATGAAATTACAGCACAGGCTACAGCTGCTATTGACTTTGATCCCACAGTTGAAACTATTTTCGAGATTGGAGGTCAGGATTCAAAATATATTAGTATTGAGAATGGTGTTGTGGTTGATTTTGAGATGAATAAAGTTTGTGCTGCCGGTACAGGATCATTTCTGGAGGAGCAAGCCGAAAAGCTGAATATCAATATTGTTGAGGAATTCGGGTGCATAGCTCTCAAATCTGACTGCCCGGTTAAACTGGGTGACAGGTGTACGGTATTTATGGAATCAGATTTGAATTCATTTATGCAAAAAGGGGTCAGGAATGAAAACCTGGTTGGCGGCCTGGCATATTCAATCGTCTACAACTACCTCCAGAAAGTGGTAGGAGATAAAAAAATCGGCAATAAAATTTTCTTCCAGGGAGGAGTTACCAATAACAAAGCTGTTGTCGCTTCATTTGAACAGGTTTTAGGGAAGAAAATTATTATACCTCCTCACTTTGATGTAACCGGAGCTATCGGCGCAGCAATCCTCGCAAAAAAATCGATGAAGGCCGGACAAAGAACGATATTCAAGGGGTTTCACGTCAGAAATGCAACATACAAAGTCACAAGGTTTGTGTGTCAGGGATGCACTAATCATTGCGAAATAAGCCGTGTTAAAATAGATGGGGAGAAGAAATCACTTTATTATGGAGGGCGTTGTGAAAAATATGAAACTGACGGGAGGAAGAAACTTAATAATAATATCCCAAATCTGTTTGTTAAGAGGACAGAGATTCTCATGGATGGTTTTGTTGAAAAGGAATCCTGGAAATCGACTACAATCGGTATTCCAAGAGCACTTATGGTATTCTATCAGCAGTTTCCATTCTGGAGGACATTCTTTGAACAGCTTGGTTTTACTGTAGTCATTTCAAAAGAATCAGATAAATCGCTGGTTACCAAATCTATTGAGTCAATAACTACAGAGACCTGTCTCCCCGTAGAGCTTATTCACGGACATGTTATTGATCTGATTGAGCGTGGGGTGGATTACATATTCCTTCCTTTTATAGTTAGTGGGAAAGAGAGAAAGGGAAACAGTACAAATAATTGCAACTGTCCATGGATACAGACTTATCCATTTATGATCAAGGCAGCACTCCGGGGGAAAATAGATGAATCAAAACTCCTTGTCCCAACACTTCATTTCAGATTTTTTGAAAGAGCACTCCTGGTTGAAATGACTGAATATTTCAGTGAGAAATTTGGAATCAGTAATGCTGAAATCAGGCAAGCGGTATACAAAGCCGACGAAGTGCAAACCTTATTCGAAATGAAGCTGGTTGACTTTGGCAAAGAGGTATTGGAAACTATTCCTGAAAACTGCAGGCCTGTAGTGCTTCTGGGAAGGCCATATAACAGTTCGGATCAATATCTAAACCTGGGACTTGTAGAAAAGCTTATAAGCCAGAATGTTATGCCAATTCCTCTTGACATGCTTGATCTTTCGCCCTATAATATCTTTGCCAGCTACAGGAATATGTACTGGCCAAACGGGCAAAAACTTATTGCAGCAGCTCAATATGTTGCAAAAAATGAGAAATTTCATGCAGTATATGTAAGTAATTTCAGGTGCGGGCCAGACTCTTTCATCTGGCATTATGTCACTGAGGAACTTAAGGGTAAACCATTTTTGCACCTTGAGATAGATGAACATTCAGCCGACGCAGGGATGATCACCCGGATTGAAGCTTTTATGGACAGCCTGAATGGGTACGAGAAAAACGATAAGAAGAATGTGACAATTTTCAGACCTCGTCCCGGACAGGCTTCACCTCAAAAAAACAGGGTGATGTATTTTCCATACATGAATGATAATGCATATATGATAGCTGCAGCCGCACGAAGTTGTGGAATTGCTTCGGAAGTTCTTCCCAAACAAACTAGCGAAGACCTTGCTCTTGGCAGGAAATTTACTTCATCAAAGGAATGCTTTCCAATGATCTGCACGACAGGCAGCTTTCTTAAGAAACTTTTGGAACCAGGAGCTGATCCATCAAAAATGAGCTTCTTTATGCCCGATCACAATGGCCCTTGCAGATTCGGACAATATAACCAATTTCACAGGATACTTTTTGACAGACTGGGCTTTCATGAGGCTGAACTTATAACACCTTCAAATGAAACTTCTTATGAAGATGTGGCCGGAGAGTATGGTCAGAAATTCAGGATAAACGCATGGAAAGGATTTGTAGTTGCTGATTACCTTCATAAAATACATCGTGAAACCAGACCATATGAACTGAACAAAGGAGAATCAGACTGCCTTTATGACAATTCGTTACGAAGGCTTGAGAAGTGTATTGAAGCGGGATCTGCCGGTCTTCATAAAATCATTACCGGAATTGCATCAGATTATATGGCAATAAAAGTTGATAAAAACTATAGGAAACCTGTAGTTTCAATAATCGGAGAGATTTTTATGAGAGATAACAAAGCATGCAATGGAAATATATCTGAAAGATTGGAAGAACTTGGAGTAGAGGTATTTGTAGCGCCATTCTCTGAATGGATTTCTTATTCTACTTATCGGTTTACCCGCGACAGCCGATGGAAGAATGATAAAAAAGGCATAGTAAAATCAAAAATACAAGGTGTGGGCCAGGAATTAATCGCAGCCTACCTGCTCAAAGGAATTGAGAAATTCATTGACCATGAGAAAGATGTTTCGCTTCATGAAATGCTGAATCTGTGTAATAAATATATAAATCAGTTTTATGATGGCGATCCTCCTATAGCGTTAGGAAGTTCTGCAGCGCTTGCGAATAGAGGAATTTCAGGTATTGCAGCCATCCTGCCATTCACGTGCATGCCAGGAACTTTGATAGCTTCTGTAAGCGATACCTTCAGAAAGGACAACAATAATATTCCGTTTATAAATATAGCATATGACGGTCAGGATTCAGTTTCACTGGAGACCAGGTTGCAGGCGTTTGTATATCAGGTGAAAGAATTTGCGATGGCAAGATTTAAAGTTCCAATCAGCTTTTAATTCCGAAACCCAGGTCTGAAAGAATTTTTCGTATGTTTTCGGAACCATTCTGAAGATCTATTGAATACGAAGGAAACTCCCTCCTTAATGGATAATCCCCCCTCAGCTTTTCAAAATCCAAAGGTGACCTCCGAAGACTGTTGTTATCCGCATCTATGTTATAAGAGTGATTTACAACCTGTCGTATGATCGCTTCAACAGACTCAAAAGAGCAATCAATGGGAATGAAAGGGTACTTCGGGAAAGGAATATTATCGGGGTACCAATCAATGAGCGAAAGATTAAAATAATTACTCAGTGAATTGACTACCATCGCTGTTCCATTGGCTTTACCATCAGTTGAATAACCTGCAATATGAGGCGTTGAAATAAATGCGAGATTCATAAGATCTAGATCGATATCTGGTTCATTTTCCCAGACATCCAGTATTATTCCTCCAAGATGACCGGATGAAAGAACATTTTTCAGCGCTTCAGAATCTGTAACTTCACCCCTGGAGGAATTAATAAACCAGGCTCCTTTTTTTAACAACTTGAACTTCACTTCATTGAAAAGATGATATGTCAGATCCTTTCCTTCAATATTCAGAGGAACATGAACTGTAATAATGTCCGATCCTGAGAGAAGCTCTTCAAGAGTGTGAAAATGATTTTTGCCCTCTGCCCTTTCCCTGGGAGGATCATTAAGAAGTACCTTCATTCCGACAGCCTTTGCGAATTTTTCAACTTTAGAACCTACACTACCTACTCCTATAATACCTAAAGTCTTGCCCTTAAGCTCAAATTTATTTTCAGAAGCTATTTTCAGTAACCCCGCGGCAATATACTGCTGAACAGAGGATGAATTGCACCCCGGAGCATTGGTCCAGGTAATATTTTTAGCTTCGCAATATGCAGTATCGATATGATCGTATCCGATAGTTGCAGTTCCGATAAATTTCACTGAAGAGTCTGCCAGAAGATTTTCATCGCATTGCGTTCTGGTCCGGACCAGAAGTGCATCACTATTGGTCAGGTGTTCTCTTGAGATTTGTTTTCCGGGTATATAGGTTACTTCTGCAAATGGTTCAAGAGCTCCTTTCAAAAATGGGATCTTATCGTCGGCAACAATTCGAAGCATAGATTATTTTTTACGAAAGTTAGCAATTTTCCGGCAGCAGATTTCTTTTCTGTGAAACTCTGTAGTTCCCTGTATACCTCTGTGTAACAAAAAATCAAGAACTCACACTAAGATCCACAGTGAACCACAAAGAGACACGGAGGTTTTGTATTTAGGAGCGTAGTGTTCGTCGATTGTTGCGTCATTTTAATGCTGAATGAAAAATTAATGATTTAGGGAAGTTAAGTTTTTATAAATTAGTTGATAAATTAGATTAACATAGAAATTGTATTAATAAAATCATATTCACCTAACAGTCAATAAAATGAATAAATTAAATTTTTTTGGAGTCGGGCCAAAAATAGGTATGATTCTTCTGCCCTGGCTGGCTGCAACAATTGTCATCAGCTGTATCAAAAAAGTACCTTTTGCTTTTACAACAGGGAACAGCAGTGTTCTTTTTATTTCAGGGATTGTCCTTATGGTTTTTGGATTAATCTTTTATTTATCAACGGTCAGGCTCCTGTTAAAAGGTTTAAAGGAAACACGTCTTGTTACCAATGGGGCCTTCAGCCTTTGCCAGAATCCACTTTATTCATCAATAATACTTTTTATTATTCCGGCACTTTCTCTGTTATTAAATTCCTGGCTTATACTTACATCTGCATTGGTGGGATATCTTCTTTTCAAAATAAATATTAAAAATGAATACTCCGAACTTGAAAAATTCTTCGGAGAGGCATATCTCAAATACAGGAACGAAACACCCGAATTTTTTCCCCTGCCTGTAAAAAAGTGGTTTAGTTAATCTGTCCCATGGGACCCAGAATAAAATAGAACTTGTGATTCAGGAATATAAGAAAGGGACTCGTTTAAGATATTAAGGTTGATAGTAAACATTTTGTATCTAATAGTTGTTATTATGGTAATTAAGATCGTTATCTGATTTTGTCAATAATTAATCAAACAACTATGAAATCATTTTCTACCCTTGTATTTCTGGTATTACTTACCAGCATTGGAATGAAGGCACAAATGCCCGTTAAACTAACGGAGGATAGCTTGAAAATCGGGAAGACAAACATGCCCGGTATAACAGTAACAATTCCTGAAGTGAATTTTGAAAGCACATTGAAAACATGGATCAAGGAACTTGAATCAGGCACCAAGTCGAAGGTGATAACCGATAATAACGAAATGTCGGTTTTCGGTGCAAAACTGAAGGATATAGCCCCAAATCCGATTAACGTTTACAGCAAACTTATTAAACAAGATTCAACTCTTCAGCTTACCGTTGCATTTGAGCTCAAGAAGGATCAGTATATCGATCGTACAGGAACTGCAGCGGAATTTTCGAAAGCCGAAAACTATCTGAAGAGTTTTGCCAAAGACAGGTACATTGATCTGGTCAAATCGAGTGCCGATGTTGAAGAGAAGAAGCTTCGTGAGATCGAGAAGGAACTTTCTTCGCTTGAAAGAGAGAAGAACCGCATGCAGAAATCGATTACATCAAACAATACAACTATTACTACTGAGAAGGGAAATATTACCGTCCAGAACAATGAGTTGACAACTGTCTCTGCAGCCATTATCGAGCATAATAAACTCCTGAGTGAAATGAGTGAGGGACCGGATAAAGATGCAAAAGTAAAATATATCAAGGATCTTGAAAAGAGGCAGAAGAAAGCCCAGAACTCAATCGAAGATTCGAATAACAAGATTAACAGGACTAATAACGATACGGATAAAATAAATAACGATATTCCCAAAACCGATAAGATGATGGAAGAGGTAAATGAAAAGATCCAGGCTCAGCAGGCTGTTGTGGCAAAAGTAACAGATAAGCTAAAAAAAATCAAATCATATTAACTTTATTTGTAGAGACAGGTCTGAGACCTGTCTCTACAATATTCAAACATTAATAGGTCATACAGAGATAACACTACTCTACAATCGTCATCTCGTTCAGCAGATACCCAGCCCCGGCAAATTTGTCTATCAGGAACAGAGCATATCTGATATCAAGGCTTATATTCCGGCTCTGATCAGGATTATACGAGAGGTCACTTGCGACTCCTTCCCAGGCACGATCGAAATTTACGCCTATTAATTGCCCATCTGCGTTAATAACCGGACTTCCTGAATTACCACCCGTTGTATGGTTATTTGCAATAAAACAGACAGGCATTTCTCCGTCCTGTGAATACCGCCCATAATCTTTTGATTTGTATAATTGCTTAAGTTTTTCAGGAACAGCGTAGTCATATATATCAGGGTTATCTTTTTCAATTATTCCTTTAAGTGTGGTATAAAAAGTGAAATAAACAGCATCCTTTGAAAAGTAACCTTTAATTGTACCATAACTTAGCCGCAGAGTGGA
>Ga0302321_100004236_pt1 | contig 12400 bp, 10 predicted proteins | sample Fen_T0_1_FD_202505 | JGI IMG/M metagenome (GOLD analysis project Ga0302321, IMG submission 202505) | Peat permafrost microbial communities from Stordalen Mire near Abisko, Sweden - Fen_T0_1 | ecosystem: Environmental > Terrestrial > Soil > Wetlands > Permafrost | place: Sweden: Abisko...
TAGCAGAAAACAGTTATCGGGGGTCTACTACTCTGTTAATCCGGCCTCTGCTATATCTCCAATCCTGTTTATAGCTTCCGGAATATTTATTGTTTTTATTCTTGGATCGAACAGGAAAAATTTCAGTGGGATTAATGAAAACCGTTCAGGAGGAACAGGTGGATACTTACTATGGTGTGAAAACACCATTCCCGTTAAGGAGAATATAAACACAGAAGCAGGACGAAAATCATATGGTTTGGATGAAAAAGGACTTACCGGGCTGAGATTTGTACAGATAAAGAGGCAGGCTGGAAATGACGCAAGCTGTCTGAATCTTAACCATATCACGGCTCCTCCTGTGATGGGAATTGACCCTGACGATTTTATTCAGAGGAAATCTTTTTCTTTTTCGAGTAAGCTACAGTCAGAGACTGTGTCCGATCCATGGCAATATCTCACAATGACTCCCGGTAGAAATATTATATATGGAATTGCAGATCAGACCGTTCTGGAGTGGAACCTGAAGTTGAAGACCGGTGATACACTGATCCTCAGGGCTGAGAATGGCGCTCCGTTAAAAATCATTATTGCCGGTGGGTTACAATCATCTGTATTTCAGGGAAATGTAATAATAGGATTAAATAATTTTTCAAAATATTTTCCCACCATTTCAGGAAGCTCTGTTTTGCTTGTTGATGGACAGAAAGAACTTACAGATCAGTATATTAAAACTTTGAACGACAGACTCGAGAATAATGGTGTAATTATTGAAACTACAAGTCACAGGCTGGAATCATTTTTTGAGGTAACAAATACATACCTTTCAGTATTTGCTGTTTTGGGCGCACTCGGAATGATAATTGGGATTGCAGGATTGGGCTTTGTTCTGCTTAGGAATTATAATCAGCGGAAGCTGGAGTTTTCCCTGATGCTCGCTGTCGGGTTTTCTTTAGAAACGATTAAGAAGATGATTTTTTCGGAGCAGTTAATGATTATGCTTGCAGGAATCTCAACGGGGTTAGTTTCAGGAATGATTGCGACAATGCCATCCATGAGAAATTATTCGGATATTCCATTTCTATTGATGATTGGCATGATTGCATCAATGCTGGTTGCAGGAGTGGCGGCACTTAATCTGGCGCTTCGGCCAATCACCAATAGCTCATTAATTGCAGGATTAAGAAAAGAATAGCTCGTTTTATATTTTACTGCAAAAGTTTAACCACGGGTTGCACGGATATCACGGAGGATGCTATTTCTTTCCTACTGCAATAAGATATTTCTGAGTCCTGAAAATGATCATTCCATCAGTTATTGCAGGTGCTGTCATACAGACATCATTCATAGGCACTTCTGCAAGCAGCTTAAATTCATTGCCGTCCTGAACAACATATATAGTTCCATCCTCATCGACAACATAAATCTTACCGTCAGAAGCAACCGGAGAGGCTATGAAGCTTTTTGCTTTACCAAGCTTCGCATTATAAATCTCCTTGCCTGTCAGTGGATCCAGACAAATGAATGTCCCATTCCAGTTTACATTATAAAGATGGTTATTGTATAGAAGGAGAGTATGCATATATGAACCTCCTCGCGGAAGGCTCCATTTAATGAATTCATTGGATGTCTCAGTCTCTTTCAGAGTAATATCGCCGGAAGCATTTGTTTTTACAGCAATTATCGGTGAATATTTCCCATGAGCACTGTTGAAATAAACAAGGTCATTGCCAACAATTGGTGTTGGGATCTGGATATCTCCGCCGCCAGACATACTCCACACTTGTTTTCCAGTTTCAAAATCATAGCCTCCGCGATTTTTATATCCGTTAAGAGCCACATAAGTCTTCCCTGCATTCGTGTAAATATTTGGAGTGCATCATCCCGGATATTCATCCCTCTGTGTTTTCCAGAGCTCTTTACCGGTTTTTAAGTCATAAGCCGCAACAAATGAGTTATCAAGCACGTCACACTGGACAACCAGAACACCATTATATATAATTGGAGAACTTGCGAATTCCCATTCTGCTGATTTAACAGCAAAAAAAACCGATTTCAGAATACCGAAATTTTTCTCCCAGATCAATTTCCCGTTCATATCATAACAGAACAATCCTTCGGAACCGAAAAATGCAACAACATATTTTCCATCAGTCGCCACCGAAGTGTTAGCATGAGTCGATTTAGGATGACGCTTCATTTTAGGGATTCCCTTATATGCTGTTTTTTCCCAGATCATCTTCCCAGAGTTCTTGTCAATACACAGTACTTTCCATTCATGAACCGATGAGTCTCTGACAGGTGAAACATCACCATAAATTCCGGGTTTGAACCCCGCTTTATCTGCCTGACTTACTGCAGTGGTTATGAATATCTTGTTTTCCCAGATTACCGGACTGGAAAGGCCAAGACCCGGTATTTCCGTTTTCCAGCGTACATTGACCATCTTGCTTATATCAAATGATTCCGGAAGATTTGCATTATCAAGAACGCCTGCGGAAAATCTTCCCCGGTAGGCTGTCCATTGTCTGTCTGGATTGACCTGAGCAAATGCTGGTTTTCCTGGAAAAACAAACAGTGCGGTCAGTAATAAAAATTGAAGATATTGTTTCATGAAAAAGTGAATTTATGTTTTTAAAATTATTTTTTTCCTGCTGCAATAAGATATTTCTGGGTTCGGAAGAATATCATACCGTCGGTGATAGCAGGAGCTGTCAGACAAACATCTTTCAATGGTATTTCAGCAAGCTGTTTGAATGAAACACCATCCTTAATAATATAAACTGTGCCTTTTTCGTCGACAATATATATATTTCCGTCTGACGCAACAGGCGATGCGATAAAGCTTTGGGTATTACCTAGCTTGGCGTTGTATAATACATTTCCTGTAGCAGCGTCAAAACACACAATCGTTCCGTTCCAATTAACATTATAAAGGTGCTCATTGTATAGAAGCAAGGTATGAATATATGATCCCCCACGTGGAATACCCCATTTTACATATTCACTCATAACCCCTGTTGGTTTTGAGGTAAGATCACCAGATGCATTTGTTTTAATAGCATATATCGGAGATGATTGTCCGTGTGCACTGTTAAAATAGATCAGATCTTTTCCTATTACCGGAGTTGGGATTGGAACATCACCACCTCCTGACATGCGCCATACCTCTATTCCTGTTTCAAAATCGTAACCTCCACGATGTTTATAACCGTTTACAGCAATTCTGACCTTATCACCATCCTTATAGATATTTGGAGTACTCCATCCCGGATATTCATCTCTTTTTGTCTTCCATAACTCTTTTCCTGATTTCAGATCAAAAGCAGCCAGGAAGGAATCTTCGAGAACATCACACTGAATTATAAGTACGCCATTATAAATCATTGGGGAGCTTGCAAACTCCCATTCCGCTGCATTATAATTATAAGCTACTGATTTCAGGACACCGAAGCTTTTTTTCCAGATAAGCTTTCCTTCATAATCATAGCAGTATAATCCTTCTGATCCAAAGAAAGCAACCGCATATTTGCCATCTGTAGCAATCGAAGTATTTGCATGAGTGGATTTCGGATGTCGTCTTATTTTCGGAATACCAGTGTAGGCTGTTCTTTCCCAGATTGTTCTCCCTGAGTATTTATCTATGCAAAATACTTTCCAGTCATGAACAGAACTATCAGGAACAGGCATGCCATCTCCGTAAATACCGGTCTTTATGCCCTGATTATCTGATTTGCTGACCGCAGTTGTAATAAATAATTTATCTCCCCAGATAACAGGACTTGAAAGGCCTAATCCGGGAAGTTCGGTTTTCCACCTGATATTGATCATTTTCTGAAAGTCAAATGATGCAGGAAGATTGGCATTATCCAGGATTCCAGAGGCCATATATCCTCTGTATCCGGGCCATTGCCTTTCAGGAATAACCTGACTATTGAGAGAATAAGAAAAACTGAGAATTAAGGAGAGGATAGCAGAATGAAGCAATCTGAGACTCTTTTTATTTAAGATTTTCATATGGTAATTATTTCTTAATAGGAAGTTTGCCATTGTTCATCCACATCGTCACTCTTCCCATCCTGTCGAAAGGCGGATAAGCGTGCATATCGCCAGTTATGAAATCCATTAAACCGTCATTATTGAAATCACCCATTTCCAGGGTGAGAATATGTGTGGGATTATTAGCTATATCATGTAGGGTAAAGTTCATTTTACCATCATTCTCAAGCCATATAAAACTCTGTGATTCAGGTTTGTCCCATAAATTAAAACCGCTAACGCAAAAGATATCAAGATCCCCGTCACCATCGATATCAACCGGGCGTGCATTATAGGCTCCGATAAATTTGCAGATCCGGTGGAATTCGAACTTCAGGTTTCCTTTGTTCTCCAACCACTGAACGCCATGCCACGGTCTTCCGGTTGGAGGTATATAGTCAAATGCATCACCATTTGTATATAATATGTCCTCATCCCCGTCCTTGTCAAGGTCACACATATAAATTCCACTTGAACCAAAGTCTTCATTGCTGGATCCCCAGATGAGCTTAGAAGTGAAATTACCCTTCCCATCATTTATATAGGCGTAAATTTCTTCCCATTCCTGACTCACGAGAGAAATGATATCCGGATCACCATCTTTATCGATATCAACTATTTCAACATTGATCGGGCCTGAAAGATTTTGTAGAATATGGCTCTTGAACTGCCAGTTGCCGAGGTTTTCAATCCATCTTGTTTCGCCATCATCATATCCAAACTGCGCCACAGCAAGATCAAGATCGCCATCTCCATCCAGGTCACCGGCCCTTACATCAGAAACTCTGGCTACCTTATCGACTACTATATGCTTTTTAAAATGATTAGTTCCATCATTCTCAAGTATGACTACTGATCCAATTTTATCATTACTGGGGAAGATAACACCCAGAACAGCGACCATAATGTCATTATCACCATCCTTATCAAAATCAATCACCTGCACATGTGCGGGAGCACCAAGACTGTCTGCAATAACTGTTTCCGTAAAAACGCCTGCCGGGTATTGTCTTATCCAGTTCACGGAATTGCTTTTGCAGTCGCAAACGATTATATCGAGTAAGCCATCTCCATCAAGATCAGCTGTAGCAACATTGGAAATGAATGGAGGTTCCTTAAAAGGAAGCCCGACAGGTTTAGGGTCAAGAAAATTAGTTTTAGCCCCTACTGTTGCATTCTGAACCTCAAGTGAAACATTATTTTTTTCTCCGGTTCTGTTCATGATCCTGCTGATTACTTCCTTCCGGGTCATCCCTTTCTGTTTTGCCTGGTAACTGATCAGCAGATAGGGAATTCCAAGGATCAGACCCAAAACAATTACCAGAAGAATAAATGTCCTTAAGCCCTTCTTCCGTTTGCCTGGTGTTAGTTTTTCTTTTGCCATTGTTAATTATTGGTTTTCGGAAAATAAAGGGTAAAAATAATCTAAATGTGCTTTATGACAGCTATCCTTCTGAATATTTTAATTATCATTGAAAATCATTATATCTATTTCCAGGAATTGTGAAAATAAAAATATTTACCGGTATCTTCCGTGCATGAAAATTAAGCGAAAACATCTATTTAATCTCCTGATAATCATTAGTATAGGACTGTTATCTGGTTTGGTAGTTCAGATTACAGCCCATAAGCCGGTTAGCCGTAATATTCATGTTAAAAGCTTCAGGTATGGAAAAGATCCTTATGCAATAAGGTGCAACAGGGGAGATACATTGCATCTTACTTTTTCGAGTGAAGATACTGGTCATTCTTTTTTCCTCGAAGAATTTGATATGGATGTCAAAATTACTCCATCAAGCGATGAACTTGCAGTCTTTAAAACAAGCGATCCGACAGCCAAACCTGTTCTGACAAAGGAGGTAATTCTTATAGCCAGACACCCGGGCATTTATAACTATATTGTCTCGAAAAGTAATTATAGATGCCACTCATGGTGTGGTCCTATGCATGCATTCGAGCAGGGGAAACTGATTATTTTACCAAATACTCTTTTGTTCATTAGTCTGGGAAGCTTGTTGGGTATTCTCTTAATCTGGCTGGTCTCAATCCTCAAATATACAAAGCCTGATATAACTGCAGAACCAGTAAAGAATGGGTATAAAGATTTGCTTAAGAAAAATGGCATTCTGAAAGGCCTGGTTGTATCGAGGTATACCCAGGCAGCTCTGACAATCTTTACGATGATAATGATCTATATTGTCATTCTCACATCTGTTTTCGGAACTAAAGTATCAGGCCGGAACCTGGGAGTGCTGTTAATGTGGGCTATCTGGCTCTTTGCCCTGGTAGCCATCATTACTCCTTTCTTTGGAAGATTCTGGTGTACAATCTGCCCTCTTCCATTCTTCGGGGATCTTTTCCAGAGAAAATCATTTTTTAATCCTGTAAAAGGAAAAACCAATCAATACAATAATAAGTTTTTTGGTCTTTTTTTGAAGTGGCCGGTAAGATTAAAGAATGATTGGTTAAAGCTTTTTGTTTTCCTTATCCTGGCTACATTTTCTACAACACTTGTTGCAACACCTTTTATATCAGGCATATCTGTGCTTATGCTAATGATCGTTCCAACAATAATGTCAGGAATTTGGGAATTGCGAGCATTCTGCAGTTATGTTTGTCCTGTAAGCGTATTTGTTGGCCCATTCTCCAGGATGAGTACTCTGGCTCTGAGAAACAAATCACAGGAAGTTTGTGATCAGTGTAAACCACACTTTTGTGAGAATGGCAATACAAACGGATGGGCATGTCCATACAGCCTTAATGTTGGTCAGATTAAAGAGAATTCGGATTGTGGATTATGTCTCGAATGTGTTCGCAGCTGTACATATAATAATGTATCAATTTACGCAAGACCTGTTGCTACGGAAAAGGGAACACGTAGCATGAGCGAAGCGTGGATGACAATGGCAACATTCACAATATCAATTATATATAGTATATTATATCTGGGTCCATGGCCTGTTGTTCGTGATTATGTAAATATACTGGATAAAAAAAACTGGGATCTTTTCGGAATCTATTCACTGTTAATGTGGACAATGGTTCTCATTATTGTTCCCGGAGTTGTATGGCTTCTTTCATTTGCAGGTTTAAAACTTGCCAAACCGGCTCTGACTCTAAGGGAGGTTTTCCTGGAATATGCCGGTTCTCTGCTTCCTATTGCAATGCTGATTTGGATCGCTTTCGTCATTCCTATGTTGTTTGTGAATGTTACATTTATCATACAGTCACTTTCCGACCCTTTTGGCTGGGGCTGGGACTTTTTCGGAACAGCCAACACACCATGGCATCAGTTCTTGCCACAGTTTATTCCATGGTTCCAGGCAATAGCTGTCCTTACCGGGCTTCACCTGAGCCTGAGAAATATAAGAAAATCACGATTTGCGAATAGCCTTAGTCCTCAACAGGTACTTAGATTGAGCCTGCCAATAGGTCTTTTCCTGGCCATTGTCGCAGCAGCGATGTTGCTCTTTTTTACCAATTAAATTGCAATATTGTATTTAGCTAGAATTTAATATTATAATTAGCCGATATTATATTTAAATCAGACAAATGAGGAAGATAATCACGCTGAAAGATATATTCAAGTTCTACCGAATTATGCCTGGATATACTCAACTCCACTCCTGCCGAAAACCTTTCTTTTTCAATCGTTTTAGTCCTTTCTGAGAACATAGGGCTGAAAGTTTCAATATAGACATAAGGATTTAGTGGGAAAACTGGGGTTTTATAATTAGCTTTTACTTTTATTCTGCCCGTGTAGCTTTGAGGATTTTCCTGCTCATCCTTGAGAAATGTTTTAGTTCTTTCCTGAAGTCGGGCACGGCAACTGAAACTAAAATTCCCAACTGGAATATTTCCTTTTAAGTCAATAAACAGCTTATGTTGAAAATAATATGAGCCGTTCTTCTCAATGTTTTTTGATACCCTGTAGGAGCCGCTTAAGGCAAAACGTTTACTCAGGTCATATGTAACTCCGGCTTCAAGAAACGCTTCCTCTATCTTTGCTGCTTTATTGAAGGTCCTGATATTTGTTGACAGGTCTATATCCAGTTTTTTGGTTACTTTATGTTCCACTGAAACGCCGTACCAGATTCCAAAATCATTTGCCTGACCGTAAAGACCGGCAGGTATAAATAAAAGTAAGACCAAGGCAAATCTTATTTTAATCATCATCGTCATCATCATCCATCTTGTTATTATCTGAAATACCGGCGCTAACAGTCTTATTCCCATTTGCATCATAGTAAATCTGCAGGGTACATGTATCTCTTAAAAAGTCTATCTTGCCTATCTCGATCCGGTTAATTTTCTTAATACCTGTCCTCAACTGTAGATCCTGAATTAATTCATTTCTTTTGTCGGGTCTGATTAAGTCAATTTTCTCATAAAGAACCGTACTCGAAAATTCTTGTTTGAGCAGCCAGATCTTTTCAAGACAGAATGTTATAGCAATAATAATAAAATTTGTAAACAGAACTTCTGTCACACTTGTTTTTGTATCCGCAAGAGAATTAATTATTGATACACCTATAATGAGGAACAGATAAGTCATTTCCTTGATCGGGATTGAACTGGTTCTGTAGCGGATTATTCCGAATATTGCGAATAGGCCAAGTGCAAATCCTATCTGAAGTTTTACGCTTGCAAGAAGATAACACAAAAGAAATATCAGACTCGAAATCAGAATATAGGTGAACAGGTAATCCTTTCGTTTGGTAGTTGAAAAATACAGCCACCTTACAAGTATAAGAATGACTACCATATTAAGTGAAAACCTGAGGATCAGTTCAAGGAAACTCGAGAGATTAAAAAACTCGATACCTGTCAGGTTTATTGCGTCAGGCTCGGTTAGACTTAGCATATTCATTTTCTATTTTATTTATTAACAGAAGGTTAGGTTTTAAAATATTTTTACGAGGCATATCCATGATGAGAGCGGATCCTATACAGTATTTGCTAAAACTGCCCGGATGAATGCCTTCCTGTTTCATTACGAACCCGAAATGTGACAAACATGAATGTTTAGGCCTTTTTAGTTCGGCAATGGCTAAAAATGGCAATGAGGCAATCTTGCCATAGGGAGAAGCAAATGTGATGTCGAAATCAAGTGTAATCCGTTCGTTACAATGTTTTCCTACGAGTGTGACCCTGGAGAAACCACTTATTAACACAGGATGAAGATCAGGTAATTCTTCAGGCAGATATTTCTTTATAAATGATTTTGCGTCCATGTCCGGGTAGTCTGGTTTATAAATATTTTCAATTCTCCATTTGATAGTCCTGTTTGTATTGGTCTTTTTTTTAATCTCAAGGAATGATAACCCTGTCATCTCATAGCGTCTATACCTAACTTTGTGGCGCTCAAGCATACCGCGCACTTGTTGAGTAAAAAAGTGGAAATCCGGCGTATCCATGTATGTAGTAGAATATGGAAAAATCCTTTCATTATCAATCTCAAGAATTTTATAGTTCTCATTAAGCCTTGAAAGAAGCTCCGGAAGCCTGATGGAGCAGAAAACAAATTTTTTTTCAATTCTGTTCATTAACAATACCCTATCCATCTCACTCAGAGTAATGGGTTCGAAGGAACTGGATACTGTATGAATTTCAGACAAGAACATAAATCAGAATTTTGTATACGTATAAGTCTTTTTAGTCTTTATTTTTTTATTAGGATCAAAAACTGTTTTTTCTGTCCTTAATCCGTCAGCATATTTGTATTCTGAGGATTCTTTAAGGTGACCTGAAGCATCGAATTCCTCTTCTTTTATTTTGTTATTGTCAGAATCATACTGGTATTTGAAATGCTTGTCGACTTTTCCCTGTTTATATGTTATCGATTCAAGGACATTGCCGTGCGTATCATAATAAGTCTCAGATTCTTTATACTGTTTTTTTACCAGCATATCATATTTTTCCTCTGTAACGACAAGGCTTTTAATTTTATCATTAGAAACAGTCTTCTGACAAATTGCTGACATAGTGATACATGAGAACACTATTATAAAGAGGAGTGTCTTAGTTTTTTTCATTTTTCGAGTATTAATCATGGTTTGGGTCCTGTTTCAAAAATACATTTACTTAGAGTCAGTTGAAAATATTTTTGCTGAATAATTTATTTGCTGAATATAATTGACCCTTTCTTCCAGCCAAAACCCTGTCTCTGGTTGGAAAATAATTATTGATGCTATAAAAATATCTGCTCAATGCGTTAATCCATTGCGTATTATGTCCTATGTTAATAAATTATTATTCAAAAGCTGACCATTTGAACGAATTAGTCAGACAGAATGTTAACTTTGCAACTTTTGCAAATAATGAATAATATAAAATCTGATTCTGATAAAACTGATAAAGTTCAGTTGATACTTGAAGCCTCCCAGAAGCGGTTCGGATTATTCGGGGTGGAAAAGACATCTATGCGTGAGATTGCTGATGATTTAAAATTATCCAAAGCGTCTTTATATTATTACTTTCCGGATAAAGAGAGCCTCTATAAAGCTGTAGTTGAAAAGGAACAGGAAGAATTCATTTCGAACATTTCTGAAAGGATCTCCAGTTTTCATGAACCGGAACAATTGCTTCTTGAATACTCAAATGCACGTCTCTCCTATTTCCGGACATTATTGAATCTAAGCAGGTTAAGGCTGGAATCATTTTCAGGACTAAAACCAGGTTTCAGGGAAACAATACGCATATTTAAAGAGAAAGAATCTGTTATAATTAAAAAGATATTTGACAAGGGGATTAAAAGCGGGGTCTTCTTCATTGAGGATACTGACTACACTGTATCTTTATTTCTTGATCTTCTTAAGGGATTGAGAATTACGGTAGTTAATGAGAAGAAAACCCTTTTTATCGAGGAGGATGAATATGAGATTCTTCTTGAGAAAACTATAGCATTCACAAATTTATTTATTAAAGGATTAAAATATAATAACTCAAAAAACTAAATATAAATAACAACTTAAATTAAAGCATTTTTATGAAAGAAGAACCAAAGAAAAACCGGCTCAAAGTTTATATTCCGTTGGCTGTTGTAGTACTAATTGTATTGGTTGGGGTATGGTATTGGTACAATGATTATTCTACATATATAACTTCGGATGATGCACACATTGATGCAGATAATGTAAGCGTAGGTTCTAAAATAATTGGCAGAATATCTTCACTTTATGCAAACGAGGGGGACCTGATAAAACAAGGAACACTGCTGGCTGTGCTGGATAGTACAGATCTCATCGCCCAGAGAAACCAGACCATTGCTCTCAGAGAGCAGGCCCATGCGAATCTGAATCAATCAGAAGTCAAATACAGTTCAGATCAGAAAAGTATTAAGGTACTTGAGATAAGCCTTGAACGTGCAAATGAAGATATGGCTCGTGCAAAGAATCAAGCGGAAGGTGGAGTCATCACCACGGAACAGTTTGATCATGTAAAAAAGGCTTTTGAAACAGCTACCGCGCAGCTAGATGCGGCTAAAGCCCAACTGCTGGTCTCAAAATCCATGATATCGAGTGCTTCAGCTTCCGTTGAGACTGCAAATGCCCAGATAAAAGTTTTGCAGGCGCAGCTTAATAATACGAAATTGTATGCATCTGCCGATGGCGTGGTTGCAAAGCGCTGGTTACTTACAGGAGATGTTACACAGCCGGGTCAATCTGTATTTACAATCACCCTTAGCAAGAATCTGTGGGTTGTTGCATTTCCTGAGGAAACAAATATTTCAGAAATCAAGCCCGGGCAGGCTGTTAAGTTTACAATAGATGCCTTTCCTGGCGTAAAGTTCAGAGGTAAAATATTTCTGGTAGGGTCGAGTACAGCTTCTGTATTTTCACTTATTCCGGCAAATAATGCAGCCGGCAATTTTACTAAAGTAACCCAGCGCATACCTGTTAGAATATCAATAGATGGTACTGAGGATAATAAGGATTTATCATCCTTCAATATTTTATCAGGTATGTCAGTAGTAGTAAAGATTATCAAAAAGTAAGATGGATAAAAGAAGAACACCATCACACAGGATACGATATTTTATAAGGGGCAATAATTCTGCCTTTCATCCCAAACATTCGTCATATAAGTGGTTCCTGCTGGCCAATATTATGCTTGGAACATTTATGGCGGTGCTGGATGCTACTATTGTTAACGTTGGTTTGCCAAAGATAATGGCGTCGTTCGGAGTAGGACTTGATAAAATTGAGTGGGTGGTCACAGCATACATGCTTGCAATGGCTGTTGCTCTTCCGACTTCAGGATGGCTGGCAGATAAATTCGGCTATAAAAAGTTGTATTTTATAGGGTTATTCCTTTTCACGTTGGGTTCTATGCTGTGCGGCAGGTCGACCGATGAGAATATGTTGATTCTATCAAGGATCGT
>Ga0302321_100004238_pt1 | contig 12397 bp, 8 predicted proteins | sample Fen_T0_1_FD_202505 | JGI IMG/M metagenome (GOLD analysis project Ga0302321, IMG submission 202505) | Peat permafrost microbial communities from Stordalen Mire near Abisko, Sweden - Fen_T0_1 | ecosystem: Environmental > Terrestrial > Soil > Wetlands > Permafrost | place: Sweden: Abisko...
CGCATTTTGCATCATCGGCGCAACAATCGCATTGCCCGCGACGGCGAATTGATTCTCGTGGATGCTGGCGCCGAGTACGAGTACCTGGCGGCGGATATCACCCGAACTTACCCGGTTTCGGGAAAGTTCTCTGCGATCCAGCGCAAGGCCTACGAAATCGTGTTGGACGCCCAAGAGCAGGCAATTGGCGCTGTGAAGCCCGGCAGTACGTTGGATGAGATCCACAACATCGCGGCAAAGTGTCTCTGCGCCGGACTCATCGAACTCGGTATCCTGAAGGGTGACGTGTCCGAACTCTGGGAAACGGACTCGTTCAAGCGGTACTACATGCATCGCACCAGCCACTGGCTCGGGATGGACGTGCATGATGTCGGGGACTACTTTGTCGACGGAAAACCGCGACAACTGGAACCAGGCATGGTCCTGACGGTTGAGCCGGGACTCTACTTTTCCGCGGACGATCCAGATGTACCAGAAGGCCTACGGGACTGCGGAATCCGAATTGAGGATGACGTTCTTGTGACTGAACTCGGCGTCGTGAATTTGAGCGTCGCAATTGCGAAGTCCGTTGAGGACATCGAAGCAATCATGTCGATTACGCGCAACGCGTGACAGAGACACTGTGCTCCCCTATATCGCAGTTCCTGAATTGACAGTCGTTTCGGTCGACGCATTCGGCCGCGGTTGGCCGGCACAATCGATTGGCATCCAGCCTTTTGGAGCCATTGTCCTGCTAGCAGTTGGTGTTGGCGTTGCCCTCACCTTGCGTCAGGGAGTTCGTCGCGATTGCAGTCGCGCTGCTCTCGTTGCGTTCATCTACTACGTTGTCATTGGCGGGTTTCTATTCGGTCACTTACTCGAACTACTTTTGTATGCGCCAGAGGTAGTTGCGAATCGCCCATCGGCGCTGTTCGACATCGCGCAGGGCCAGTCAAGCCTCGGCGGATTCGTTGGCGCCACGTTAGGAGCGGTAGCTTTTCGTTTGGTGCAGCGGACGCCCGTGCTCCCCCTGATCGAGATCGTCGCAAGTTCCTTCCCAGCGGCGTGGGTCATTGGCCGAATTGCCTGCGCCGTCGCGCATGACCACCCTGGATTGCGGTCGGACCAGTGGTTTGCCGTAGCGTATCCGGCCGGTGGTCGGTTGGACCTGGGGTTGCTTGAAGCGGCGGCAGTACTGCCCCTCGCCTTGGCCATGCTTCTGCTTCGGCGCGAGCGCAGGCCTGAGGGCTTCTTCGTCGGTACAATGTGTCTCTTTTATGCCCCCCTGCGATTTGGACTGGATTTTCTGCGAGCAAGTGACGTGTTGCAAGCGGACCGGCGCTACTTTGGCGCCACGCCGGCGCAGTGGGGCATGGTCGGCCTGTTTGGGATTGGGATGTATTTTTCGGCGTGGGCACGAATTGAACGGGGTGGCAAGGCTCGTGGCAATGCCCCCGCGTGATACCTTTCGGACCGCGCCGGAACGCCTGGCGCTTGCCCGTTTGGCACGCGGCCGGCACCGGCCCGGCACAGAAGTTGTACGATCATCGAACGAGCGACTTGACGTTACGGTGCGACAGGATATCGTGATGCTCAAGACGCCCCCGGCCGCTGACATGGGTAGGGGAGAACCGTTCGGGTGGCATCTGGGAATCGGGAATGACGACTGAGGACGCACGCAAGTTATTCGTAGCGGGGCTTCCGGAGTCGATGACCGAAGATGTGCTGCGGCAGTTGTTCGAAGCAACTGGCAGCCAGGTCGTCGAACTAAGCCTACCAAGAGATCGCGCGACAGGAAGGCCTCGCGGTTTTGGTTTTGTGACGCTGCAAACGAAAGAGCAGGCTGAAGAGTCGCGCTCGGTTCTAGACGGCAGTGTTCAAGCGGGAAGGGCGATATCAGTTCGTCCCTTCCAAGCTGGCACTGCACGCAAGGAACCGAAGATCGACGCGCAGCAGCCTTCGACCCCTGTTGAAGACAGGACGCTCTACGTTGGCAATCTTCCGTACGACGCAACTGCCGACGAAGTCGAGCAGCTGCTGGAAAACGCTGGTGTCTCACCAGTCCTTCGCGTTCATCTGCCAATGGGGCCAGATGGACGACCACGAGGCTTCGGCTTCATTGCACTCTCAACACCGGAAGCCGTAGTCCAGGCAATCCCAGCGCTTCAGACCGCGGAACTGCGCGGTCGGCGCGTCATGGTCAAAGTGGCGCACCCGAGAGGCTCAGGGCCTGCGGGGGGGTCAACCTACCAAGGTGGCGGTGGTGGTGGATACCAAGGGAGCCAGGGAGCGCCCGGCGGTTATCAGGGTGGTGGTCCTCGGACTGGAGGCTATCAAGGTGGCGGTGGCTACCAGGGTGGCGGCGGCTACCAGGGTGGCGCGCGAACTGCTCCGCGGCCCGGCATGGACGTTCCTCACTCAGGTGATGGTGCACCCGTGCGAGCCTATCGCCCACCGGAACCCTCTACAGACTTTGAAGAGGAAGAGGGTGAAGGCGCTCGCGCCAGCGCCAAGGCGAAGGCTGCCGCACCAGGCAAGGGCAAAGCCGTGAAGCCTGTCGCCAAGAAGGGCAAGGGCGCAGGTGGTGCGGAAGAACGCCGCAGTCGCGGCGGTGGCGCTTCTTGGCAGCGCTGGGAAGACTGGGACGACGAGTGAGCTGACAGGCTTCGGGTCGGGCGTTGGTAGAGCATGCCGCGCCCGCTCTCAGCTTCGCCGCTATACCGCGCCCTCGCGAAATCGTAGGCGTTTTGCGCTCGCTAAATCCAATGGGAACGTGACTGTTCTTAGGTTGGGTGAGCGCATGGCCTATGCATGCGGAAGGTAGTCGGCAATAACGCTGTCGTGCCAGCGAGTGGCAAGCAGGTCGTCGCATCGCGAATCGCCCGCCACGCTCCGCCGCACGGCCGTAAGCTCGGGCACTCGCGGCGTTGCCCCGCCTCACTGCCCTTTAGCAATTGCCAGAAGTGGTTTTGTTTCTGCGACTTCGGCAAGCAGCGTTGTCACGGGCCAATGACAATCAGCACCCGCTTCTTGGCGAAATATTCCGTATTCGTCGGAAAATCCGCCTTGCCGAAAGGGATCTTCGCGAAGGAATGTCGCACTTCATGCGCGCCACGGATTGCACCAAGACGAAGGGGCATGCTAGGAAGAGTCTTCGCAATCGGCCAGTTGTTCTAGAGTTTCGGGAGGTATTCTCCCGAGGCCGGGGCGGCGGCACTTCGATACGAACGTTTGAGGATTGATGATCTTCGACTGGCTCTACGGTCTATTCTCGAACGACCTTGCCATTGACCTTGGCACGGCGACGACGCTCATTTACGTAAAAGGTAAAGGAATCGTCAGCTGTGAACCTTCAGTGGTTGCGGTCCAACGGGACGCTCGAGGCGACAAGCGAGTTCTCGCAGTGGGGCGCGAGGCCAAGGAGATGTTGGGGCGTACCCCCGGCAATATCCAGGCAATTCGGCCACTACGCGACGGTGTGATCGCGGACTTTGAGATAACCGAAGCGATGCTTCGGTACTTCATCGCGCGCGCGCACAACCGTCGCAGGCTCGTGAAGCCGCGCATCATTATTTGCGTACCCTTCGGCATCACGGAAGTCGAAAAGCGAGCCGTGAAGGAGAGCGCGGAGAGTGCGGGCGCGCGCGAGGTCTATCTAATCGAAGAGCCCATGGCGGCGGCGATCGGCGCAGGATTGCCGATTACCGAGCCGAGCGGCAACATGGTTGTGGACATTGGCGGCGGCACGACTGAAGTTGCGGTCATCTCGCTCGCCGGCATCGTTTACTCGCAGAGCGTTCGTGTTGGTGGCGACAAGATGGATGAAGCCATCGTTGCCTACATGAAGCGCAAATACAATCTGGCAATCGGCGAGCAGACCGCCGAGCGAATCAAGATCAGCATTGGAAACGCCTATCCACTCGACCAGCAGCTCACGCTCGAGGTCAAGGGACGCGACATGGTCGCGGGAATTCCAAAGACAGTAGTGGTCAATTCCGATGAAATTCGAGAAGCCCTTGCCGAACCAACGAACGCAATCGTAGAAGCTGTCCTGCTTGCTCTCGAACGCACGCCGCCTGAACTTGCCGCAGACATTGTCGACAAGGGCGTCGTGTTGACGGGCGGCGGTGCGCTCCTCAAGAACCTGGATGTCCTTCTACGTGAGGAGACGGGCTTGCCGGTGATGGTCAGCGATGATCCAATCAGTGCGGTCGTACTTGGCAGTGGCAAGACCTTGGACCATATTGAACTCCTTAAGGAAGTCACTATCGGTTGAGCGCGGCCAAACTTCGAGCCAAACTCCGAGCCAAAATCGCGGCGGAGAATTCCGAAACCGGAGCACGCGTGGCCAAGGCGGCGGCGGAGTCCAGCGGAAAGCCCGGTCATGAGTCTTCTTGGAACCTATCGAAGTCGGATGGTCGACAAGTCCATACGTTTGGTGTTGCACGCGCACCGCATTGGTGCGACGCCCCATTTCGTGACTGGAGTCTTGCCATGAACGGCGCCGGGGCCGAACCCCAGCGGGGGCAAACACGAGCTTGGAGGGGTAGGTGATTTCCTTCAGGAGATATCGCGATATCGCACTAGTCGTGTTTCTGCTGGCCGTGCCGTTCTTCTTCTTGCGGGTCAGCATTCGACGGCCAGCAGAGCTGAACGCGGTCGATCGCACGATCATGAAGATCACCGCTCCGCTTCAATACGGGGCATCACGCGCCGCTCGAACGGTATCCGGGCTATTCGGCGACTACGTGTACCTCGTGGACGTGAAGGCCGACAACAACAAGCTTGCCTACGAAAACTCACGCTTGCAGGGAAAAGTGCGCGAGCTGCTTGGGCTCGAGGCTGAGAATCGACGTTTGAAACGCCTTCTCGGCCTGCGTGAATCGCTGGTCGAAGAGACCGCTAGTGCTGTGGTGGTGGGGAAGGACGCGATGGAGTACTTTCGCGTCGCAGAGCTCACGCTCGATAACCCCGGGGTCGTAGTTCGCGAGAACATGCCAGTTATCTCGATGGACGGCGTGGTTGGCGTCGTCTTTCGGACCGCCGGGGAAAAGATCAGCGTTCAGCTGACGGTTGACAGCGGGTTTGGCGTCGACGTCATCGTGGAGCGAACCAAGGCTCGCGGTTTCGTCCGCGGTACAGGTGATCCGAGACGCTATGCGGTGCGCGTGGAGTACGTCCAGCGTACGGACGAAGTCGATGTCGGTGATTTCTTGGTGACAAGTGGCGTGGGTTGCAGGTTCCCAGGAGGGATTCCGGTTGCTCGCGTCACGAAGGTAACCAAAGGGGATTTCGGAATCTACCAAGAGGTGGAGGCGACGCCCATAGTCGACTTCTCGCGGCTCGAAGAGGTTTTGATCGTTCTAAGTGATCCCAAGGACTGTACACCTACGCCTCGTCGGCGCCAACGCTCGGGAAACAAGTAGACGCATATGCGCAATGCGGTCTTTCTCGTCGTTGGCTTTCTGCTCATTCTGGTGCAGTCCAATTTGCACCTGGCACTCGCCTTCTTGCCGGTAGTTGGCGTGACGCCCAATCTTGTCCTTCCACTTGTCGTTTTCCTGGGCGTTCACGAACATTCGATGACGCGAGGGGCAACACTTACGGCAATTCTGGGCTATGTGCTCGATTTGCTTTCGGGTGCGCCGGTTGGGTTCTTCACCTTCGTTCACGTTGCGTGTTGGTGGATGGCGCGTGTGGCGGGTGTGCGCTTGACCACTCAAACTTGGTTGACGCGCGCCTCACTCGGATTCGTATTTTCTATCGTTGAATCAGCGATATCGCTAATCCTCCTTGCTGTGTTTGGTAGTGATACTCGTCGTCCCGTTGAGATAGCGGCTATTGTCGTGCCCCACGCAGTTGCCACAGCGTTGGCTGCACCGTTCGTCTTCCGCCTTGCCCAACAGATGCACCAGGCTAGTCTCCAAGCTTCCGCTGCTGAGGGAGGCGTGCGTTGAGCATCCTCGTCCAGCGTTCCGATGTGGGCGAATTTCGCCGTCGGTATCGTTGGATGGTGTTGATTTGCTTGGCGGCGTTTCTCGTCCTATTCTGCCGACTTGTCCTGTTGCAGGTCATCCAGGGGGACTACTATCGCGCACAAGCGCGGCGAAATATCGTTCGGGAGATCAAACTGGCGACGCGGCGCGGTGTCATTCGCGACGCCGAGGGCCGCGTTCTTGCTGCCAATCGACCTTCCTACAACGTCTACGTCGTGCCATCGGAATTGAATCTTGAGCAGACCTGGCCGCGAGTGGTCCAATTCCTGGGTGCACAGCCCGCTGAAGCCAACCTGTTGCGCCAGAAGATCGTCGACGCCAGCAAGGACGACCGCCGTAAGGACCAGCAGCTGCTGTTGCTCGTGGATGTCGACAGGGACGTCGTGGCACTGCTTGAAACCCACGAAGACGAGCTGCATGGCGTCGAAGTCGTGCCGGTGCCCGTTCGCAATTACCCCCACGGTGAGATAGGTGCGCATCTTTTGGGCTACATGCGAGAAGTCGACGCCGACGACCTGACTGAACTCGAAAGCCGTGGCTACCACCCGGGAGATCGAATTGGGGCCGTCGGAATTGAACGCAGGTGGGAGTCGTATTTGCGTGGAAAACGTGGCTCTCGCAAGACGATACGCGCAAAACGGCGTATGGCGCACCGCGAGGAGCTCGAGGCCAAATACTTGGACGAACCTCGGATGATTCGTCCCGTGCCTGGTCGCGATATTTCGCTGACGATTGATGTGGAACTCCAGCAGTCGATCGAGAAGGCGATGCGTGGACAACTCGCCGGCGCGGCTGTGGTCGTTGATGTGCGGACGGGCAGAATTCTCGCGGCTTCGTCGAAACCGAGCTACGACCCAAGTATTGTTTCGGGCGGACAGGGGATTGATGCGACGCGTGATGCCTTTCGGCGGCTCTATGCCGATCCGTTGAAGCCGATGCTCGACAAGACAATATCGGCAGCCTATCCGCCTGGTTCCACCTTCAAGCCGTTCACAGCGTTGGCCGCGCTAGAAGAAGGGATCATCGACAGCGCAACAGAGGTCGATTGCCACGGCGGGTACGAGTACGGTCGCAGATTCTTCCGTTGCACGGGCGTACACCGGCGCGTGCATTTGCACGAGGCACTGGTCCAGTCGTGCAACAGCTACTTCTATGCAATTGGCGCGCATGAGCGGATGCAAATCGACCGTCTTGCGAAAACCGGCATGTCCTTTGGTCTCGGTATCAAAACGGGCATCGGCACCAATCCCGAGGCTAGAGGCAGAATGCCTACGCGGTCTTGGTACGTGCGTCGCTACAAAGGCGCGTTCCGTGGTGGCTTTACGCTCCTATCGGCAATCGGACAAGGTGCGGCAACGGTCACTGTTCTGCAGCTGGCCCTGAGCTACGCGGCACTTGCCAATGGTGGAACACTCTACCAACCGCAAGTGGTGCGCAGCATCGAGACCAGCGATGGTACAATCGTTCAGGAATTTCCTCCCCGCGTGAAGCGTCTCATCACGATTGATCCGGGACACCTCTCAATGATTCGCTCGGGGTTACGTGGCGTGGTCCACGAGAAGACGGGCACGGCACATGCCGAAACGGTTGAAGGTGCCAGCATGGCCGGGAAAACCGGCACGGCCCAGGTTAGTCACGTGACCCCGCGGGGTGTCGATCCGGGCAAAGTTTGGTATTTCAACCGCGACCACGCCTGGTTTGCTGGATACGCTCCGGCGGAAGCGCCGGAGATTGCCATCGTCGTTTTGGTCGAGCACGGCGGTGGCGGTGGCAAAAACGCCGTTCCAGTTGCAAGTCGGGTCGTTCGTGACTGGCTCAAACTTCGAGAACGGGAACGGACTCCGCACCAAACGGCGCGAGAAGCCGCGAACGAGGAAGAGGGGACGTAATGGTTTCGCCTGGCCGAATCTCCTTTCGAAGTGGTCCCCAGATCGACATGGTGTTGCTACTTTGTAGCGTTGCCATTGCAACCTTTGGCATTGTCAACCTATACAGCGCAACGAGCGTCTATATCGAATCGTCGCGTTCCGGGATCGCCGACATTTACGTGTCACAGGTGTATTGGATCGTCGTTGGCGGACTGATTGCAATTTTGGCTGCCGCCATCGACTACCGCCATCTTGAACGTCTAGCGTATTTCTTCTATTTTGGCGGCCTTGTAGCGCTCACGCTGGTGTTCGTTCTTGCGACGGATATTCGTGGGTCTTCACGCTGGATTCAGGTCGGCAGCTTTGGCTTTCAACCCAGCGAATTCATCAAGATTCTGCTCATCATCGTTCTCGCGAAGTACCTACACAACGACCCGCGAACTGAGCCAAGGAAGTGGGTTGATCTTGCCGTTCCCATTTTGCTAACGGCGGTTCCTGCGGCACTGGTCATGGCGCAACCGGACCTGGGCACAGCGATGATCTACGTGCTTACGGCGGCTACGATTATTGGCATGGTAAGGATCCGACGCTCTAGCCTATTTTGGGGCGCTGTCATCGGAGGCACGGTCGTCTCGCTCTCGTGGAAGCTCGTTCTTCGCGATTACCAGAAGGCCCGCATTACCAGCTTCCTTGATCCGGAACACGACGTCACCGGAACGGGGTGGCACGCGCTTCAATCGCGCACAGCTATCGGCAACGGTGGGCTTACGGGAAGCGGATTCATGTCTGGAACGCAGAACCAATTTGGGTTCCTTCCCGACCAGTTCTCGGACTTTCCGTTTGCCGTTTTCGCCGAGGACTGGGGCCTACTTGGCTGCGCGGCGTTGCTTGCCGCCTACTGCTTCCTATGCATTTGGGCGATCCATATCGCATCACAAGCAAAGGACCGCTTTGGTGCGGCGCTGGCCGTTGGGGTAGGTGCGATGATCTTCTGGCACGCTTTCTTCAATATGGGGATGGCGATGGGAGTGCTGCCGGTCGTAGGAATCACTTTGCCGCTGTTCTCGTACGGCGGTTCCAGTGTTTTGACGGTCATGGTTGGCCTGGGGCTACTCATGAACGTGTCCATGCGACGCTAGCTTGGACCGCAAATCGCGTAAATCCGTCGGGTGTGAATCCGGCGCCTTACGATTTGAAGATTCGGTAACACGAACCCCGGAAGGATGTGTGCCGTATCTTCGTTTGGGGCAGCGATCCACAACATCGCCCGGCCCCACGTTACACGCGTTGTCGCATCGCAGGTCGCGCCACGGCGTTGGAGCGCAAGTTATTGAGTCTCGACTGCGCTCCGTCGCAAATCCGAGCCACGCCGTCAAATGTCGAGGCGGAACAGGTCGTCGACGTCTTCGCGCGTGAGCCGCTTGGCTCCTCCGGTGTCTTCCGTTAGGACACTGGAAACGAGGTCACGCTTTTTCTGTTTGAGTTGAAGAATCTTCTCTTCAATCGTTCCGGCTGCCACGAGCCGGTACACGGTAACAACCCGGTTCTGACCAATTCGATGCGCTCTGTCCGATGCCTGATCCTCCACCGCGGGGTTCCACCACGGGTCGAAGTGAATCACCGTATCGGCGGCGGTCAGGTTGAGCCCCGAACCACCTGCTTTCAAGCTGATGAGGAAGGCGGTAATCGTCGGGTCTTCTTGGAAGCGCGTGATGCGATCCTGGCGATCCATTGTGCTGCCGTCCAAGTACTCGTAGCGAATCTTGTCTTCATCGAGTGCAATCTTGATGAGTTTCAGCATCGACACGAATTGACTGAAGATGAGGACTTTATGGCCACCGGATTCGACCTCTTCGACCAACTCACGAAGTGCGGTTAGCTTGCCGCTGTCGTCGTGACTGAACTCGCGCGGTAGTCCGAGCAACCGCGGATCGCAGGCAGCCTGCCGAAGCTTCGTCAAGCCAGCAAGAATGTGCAGCTGGCTCTTTGCGACACCCTGGCGCTCGACCTCACCCAATACCTGCGCTCGAACCTCTCGGAGGACCTGCAGGTATATCGCCTTCTGGTCCGGGGCGAGATCTACCAAGTTGTCGACCTCAAGCTTGGGCGGAAGGTCCTTTACCACTTCCAGCTTGGTTCGCCGGAGAATGAACGGATGGATGACCGCGCGCAAGCGCGCCGCCGCCTTGGAATCGCCCTGATCAATGGGTCGGCCAAAACGTTCCTCGAATTTTGGCAGCGGTCCCAACAATCCCGGACTCACGAAGGAGAAGATACTCCAAATCTCGCTGAGTCGGTTCTCGATCGGAGTACCGGTAAGCGCCAGCCTGCGCGTTGCTGGCAAATCCTTCGCCGCATGCGCAGTTGCGCTCATTGGATTCTTGATGTTCTGGGCTTCATCGAGGATCGCGTAGTCGAGACGAAGCTCTTTCAACAAATCGATGTCGCGTCGGAGCAGCGCGTAGGACGTGATGATCACGTTCGCTTCGTCGAGATCCTTGCGATTCTCTTTGCGTCCGGCTCCATGCCAGAGCGCGGTGGTCAAAGACGGCCCGAAGCGTTCAATTTCGCGCTGCCAATTTGTCACAACGCTAGTTGGTGCGACAATGAGAACGCGCAGTGGATCTTCCTTTTGCTCCTGCTTCAGGGACAGAAGAAGGGCTATCGTCTCGATCGTCTTGCCAAGACCCATGTCGTCCGCAAGCACGCCACCTGAGGAGATTTCGTGAATGAACCTGAGCCAAGACAGTCCCTGCTCTTGATAAGGGCGAAGTGTGGCCTTTAGGTTTCTCGGGCGCTTCGCGGGGCGAATTGAATCGATGCTGGCTAGTTTTCCAAAGAGTTGTTTTGCACCCGCGGAAACGACGGACTCATCCGCATGCGCAAGTAGTTCGGCGACGCGACCGGCCTGGGAAAGTGGTAGTTTCCCGGTCTTATTCGTTGCGGCGATGAGTTCGATTTCTCTATCAATCAGCTGTTGAACGCGATCGGCGTCAAGCGGGGCGAATGTATTGTCCGAGAGCCGGACGTACTTCTTACCTTCGCGCAAGCACCGTTCAAGTTCGTTGCGGTCGACACCGACGCCGGCTGCTTCCCAAACGATTTTTACATTGAGCCAGTCAACGCCGCTGGAAACGCGCGCCTGCATGACCACGGGCGCGTTGCGAACCTGGGTCGAAACGAACTCTTCCGGAATATAGAGATTCCAGCCCTTGGGCACGCGCGGAATGCCTTCCGACCAGAATTTGATGGCGCGCTCCCCCGTCGCCTGAAACGCTTCACCACTTTCATCTGCCAGTAGGCCAAAATCAAGGAGGAGCTGGACGGCGATTTGTTGGGCCGCAATGTCGCAGCGTATGCAGCGTGCTCGTTTGTAGCCTTCTGCGGGGGGGAATAGAAGTACGGGCGGCGATATCCCGTCGGCGCGAATTTCAACCTCAGTTTCGCCATAGAGCGCGCTCAAGGTTGCGTGCGCTTCCGTGAGGCTCCCGCCAGCGCGGAGTATCAGTTTTGGCTGGAGATCCACAACGTCAGCGACTTGCGAAAGGTCAGGAAGGTCCGCACCGATCTCCCCGGCGACCCGAGGCAATCCGGAAGTAATTACGCTAAGCAGTTCCGTTGCGGGCTCGGCGATCGTGGGGCTTCTCAGGAATCGGCGCAGCGACGCGGGGGAAACGCGACGATCCAAGGGGCGTGCAATGCCTTCATTGGTATCAATGTGCCAGCAGGGTGCGCCCTCAAACCAGCCGCCCGCAGTCAACGAGAAGCGTCGTCCATTTCCAGGGCGTTCGAAAGTAATCTTGGCAATTATCGTGTCGGAGCCGACCATTTCGAGCTCGAATCGAGGTCGCAAGGTTTCATCCGTAAAGCGAAGCTGCATCAGGGCGGGTTCTAACAGGACTCGTCGATCGCGCAGGAGCGGCATTAGTTCTGCTGCGTCTTCGCCGCGGATGTCGACTGCCGGGTGTCTTGGGTTGCCGCTTTCAAAGCGAGTGAGCACGCGTAGCGCATCTCGATCGGCAGTCGGGTGAAGCGCCTGCCAGCCGAGTGCTACGCTAGGGAGCAGCGGTACACGTGCTTCGGTATCAAGGACGGTCACCGTAAGCGCTCCCGCACGAACGTGGATTCGGAACTCGAGATTCAGTGAACGAGCGGGACCGGGCGGGGGAAGCCATGCACCGATCCCCGTGGCGCGGGCGCTAACGTCGCTTGCGGGCGCCACGACAGTATTCTGCGGGGCCTGGTTCGTCGGGGGCAGCTGGCCCGTTCCGCCATTACTTCCGCGGCGACGACGGTCGCGCCGACGATTGGACTTATCGTGGTGCTGGGGTTGCTGCTGCACCTGAGGCGTGGGCTGGGGAGGTGGAGGCGGGGGCGCTTGCGGTTCCTTTCGAGGTAGCCGCGAGCGCGCCTGGTTTCTAACTGTTATAAGGAGCGCGGCAACATGCTTGCAGTGCTGGTTGGTCTTTTGGAAGGCTGGGCAAGTACACGTTGACGTGATGCCTTCTCCGCCCAAGCGTATTGCTACTTCATACGGATCGGGGTCAGACCCCT
>Ga0302321_100004239_pt1 | contig 12397 bp, 8 predicted proteins | sample Fen_T0_1_FD_202505 | JGI IMG/M metagenome (GOLD analysis project Ga0302321, IMG submission 202505) | Peat permafrost microbial communities from Stordalen Mire near Abisko, Sweden - Fen_T0_1 | ecosystem: Environmental > Terrestrial > Soil > Wetlands > Permafrost | place: Sweden: Abisko...
ATGTATGGCCCAGCGGCCCAGGTTGTTTTTGTATTGGGGCAAGATGATGGTATTAATAACATGCAATGCCTGCTCTTCACTTTCAAGTAAAGGCTCGTGCAGGTACTTCAATACTTCGGGGTTGCTGTTGAGTTTAACCAGCAAAGCAGTATCTGCTTCGGTAAAGCGGCGAAGGACGAGGCGGGGCGTTTCTAAAACAATATGCATAAACGTACATGGAAGCTTGAGCGTTCAGTTTTTTAATTCCGGAAGCTGGAGCTTCCGGCTACAATAATGATTTTACTTTTTCAATCACACCTTTCAAATTGCTCACATCCTGCCCTCCGGCTGTAGCTAAATTTTTCTGTCCACCGCCGCCGCCTTTTATTAACGGTGCAATATGTTCTTTAATAATTTTTCCGGCGTCTAAATTTTTTGCAACAACAACAGTATCACTAATACCAACAGCAACAAATGGTTTGCCATCAATATTGGCACAAAGCACTGCAACATGGTCGTGCAATTTATTTTTCAGGTCGAAACACAATTTCTTTAATGCATCGGCGCTGCTTACTTCAACTATAGCACCAATAAAAGTTACATTGTTGATGATCTCGTCTTTTTGCAAGAGTTCATTGCGGATGATAACCAGTTGCCTGGCTTCCAATGCTTCAATGTGTTTTTTTAGTGAAGCATTTTCGCTTTGTAAATTTTCGATGGATTTGCTGATGTCTTTTGGATTTTTTAATAAGCCACTAATGGCACTAATTTCCACGAATGTGCTGTTAACTAAATCTTCTGCAGCTTTACCGCATACCGCTTCAATCCTTCTAACTCCGGCTGCCACTGCACCTTCGCTTTTTATTTTAAACAAACCCAGTTCGCCGGTGTGGCCCACATGCGTACCACCACATAATTCAATAGAATATTTTTCATCCATAATTACCACACGAACCACGTCGCCATATTTTTCTCCAAACAAAGCCATAGCGCCTAACGCAACCGCATCATCTTTTTTCATTTCCTTAATTACAACGGGAATGTTGTGCCTTATTTTTTCATTCACTAATTTTTCTACTGCTGCAATTTCTTCATCGGTCATTTTTGCAAAATGGCTAAAGTCGAAACGCAGATGCTCTTCGTTTACCAAACTACCTTTTTGTGCCACGTGCGTGCCCAGTACTTTGCGTAATGCGGCATGCATCAGGTGGGTAACGCTGTGGTGAACGGTGATGTTCTTTCTTCTTGCGGCATCCACTTTTGCAATTACCTCGCCACTCAGATCGGACGGAATGGTTTCAGCAAAATGAATGATGAGGTCGTTTTCTTTTTTGGTATCAGTGATCGTGAGTGGTGAGTCGTGAATCGTGAGTGTGCCACTGTCTCCAACCTGTCCGCCACTTTCGGCGTAGAAGGGTGTGGTATCTAAAACTATTTGATAGAGTTCTTTTCCTTTGCCACTTACTTTTCTGTATTTGATCACCTTGCTCTTAGTTTCTAAGCTATCGTAGCCAACAAACTTTGAAGTAACACTATCATTTACGTTTACCCAGTCCTGTGTTTCTAAAGCTGTTGCTGCACGGCTGCGATCTTTTTGTTGCTTCATTTCTGTTTCGAAGCCAGCTTCATCAACGCTTAAATTATTTTCTGAAGCAATCAGCCTTGTAAGGTCAATCGGAAAACCAAATGTATCCAGCAATTCAAATGCAGCGGCGCCACTTATAGTTTTTGTTTGCTGTGATTGCTTCATTACATCATCAATAGTTTTTAAACCATTGGATAATGTTCTTAAAAAAGCTTCTTCTTCTTCTTTAATTACCTTACTTACAAAATCTAATTGCTGATTCAGTTCAGGAAAAACATTTTCAAACTGGTTTGCAATAACAGGCAGCAACTGATGCAATAATGGTTGCTTATAATCCAAATAAGAATAATAGTACCTTACCGCACGGCGCAGTATACGGCGTATAACATAACCTGCACCAGTGTTTGAAGGTAATTGACCATCGGCAATGGTAAAACTTATAGCACGGATATGATCTGCCAATACCCTGAACGCAATGCTTTCTTTATCATCACCAGCTTTATAGTCTTTATTTACAATTTTACTTATCGCTGCAATTGTTCCGGTAAAAACATCGGTATCATAATTACTTTGTTTGCCCTGTATCACCCTTACCAATCTTTCAAAACCCATTCCGGTATCCACATGCTGCGCAGGTAATGGCTCTAAACTGCCATCTTTTTTTCGGTTGAATTGCATGAACACATTATTCCATATCTCAATCACCTGCGGATGATCGTTATTCACCAATGTTCTTCCGGCAATAGCTTTTCTTTCTTCATCCGTTCTGCAATCCACATGTATTTCGGTGCAGGGGCCGCAGGGGCCGGTATCACCCATTTCCCAAAAATTATCTTTTTTATTACCCAATAAAATGCGGTCTTCGGCAATTACTTTTTTCCATTCGTTAAAAGCTTCTTCATCTTTGGGCAAACCTTCTTTGGTATCGCCCTCAAAAATGGTAACATATAAACGGTCTTTATCTAATTTGTATACTTCGGTCAGCAATTCCCAACTCCAGGCAATAGCTTCCTTTTTAAAATAATCGCCAAAGCTCCAGTTGCCCAGCATTTCAAATAAAGTATGGTGATAGGTGTCCACACCCACTTCTTCCAGGTCGTTATGCTTACCACTAACCCGTAAACATTTTTGTGTGTCGGCCACACGGGGACTTGGGGCTGGTTTATTGCCCAAAAAATAATCTTTAAACTGGTTCATACCGGCATTGGTGAACAAAAGGGTAGGATCGTTTTTTATTACCACCGGCGCCGATGGCACTATAACATGGCCTTTAGATTTGAAAAAATCGAGGAACTGCTGTCGTATCTCTCCACTTGTCATCATATAACAACTATTTATTTGGGTTGATTTTTGTTGTGTAAGGGACTATATTTGTGCACTTTTGTGTAACGGTTGCAAAGGTAATAAAACACCTTCAAGCCGCAAGCTACAAGCTAAGCCATTGTTACTGAGGCATACGGAAAGCAACAAAACCACAACTCAAACGTTTCCCTTTTCAGAACAAAGATGAAGAAAATAAAATATTTCTATAATACCAATACACTTCGTTACGAGAAGCTGGTTACCCCATTGAGGGTAAAATTGTTGCGGATATTTGGTTTTCTTTCAGCGTTAGCAGTAAGCAGCCTTATCATCATTAGTTTATATACCAAATTCTTTCCCAAAGCAGCCGACAGGGAGGTACAATTTAAGTACGATAATTTAAAAGACAACTACGCTATATTAGACAATAAGACTAAAACCCTGCAGCAACAAATGGCAGAACTGGAAAAAAGGGATAACCAGGTATATCGCTCTATTTTTGAAGCCACTCCACTAACCGACAGCGCCAGAACCAAACTGATTGAACAAAAAAAGGAACTGGAAAAAATGAGTTTAAAAAACCCGGATGAGTTGGGTGGGGAAATTGCTCAAACATTAAACAACCTTGAAGCCCGTATTACCTACCAGTTTGAAAGCTATGGCGAAATTGATAAACTGATAAAGAACCAGGGCAACAAACTTTCCAGCATACCTGCCATACAACCAGTAAGCAATAAAGAATTAACCAGGATTGCCAGCGGTTTTGGTATGCGTATCCATCCCATTTATGGTATTGCCAAAATGCATAACGGGCTCGATTTTACTGCACCACAGGGTACCCCCATTTATGCCACAGGCGATGGCGTGGTAACCACGGCAGGCTTGGGCACCGGCACCGGAAACCATGTAATTATTAACCACGGTTATGGATACGAAACGGTGTATATGCATATGGTACGGGTAAAGGCAAGAGAAGGCCAGCGTGTAAAACGTGGCGAAGTAATTGGGTGGGTGGGCAGCACAGGTGCCAGTACAGGGCCGCATTGCCATTACGAAGTACATATTAATGGTGTACCTGTTGACCCGGTTTACTTTTTCTTTAACGACCTTAATGCCGAACAATACGACAGGTTGCTGAAAATTGCTTCTACGGGAAGTGCCAAAAGTTTTGATTAAGTACCCCTAACCCCCCGAAATCATCGGGAGGGAATATTGATAATACTTGTTTATTTTTATAAAGAAATGGCCGAACGAACACAAATAGCATTTGATTTTGATAGTGAGCCTTCGCTTCCAAAAGAAGCAGAAGAGGCACCCCATGCTATTATTGTAGAAAAAGATATTGATGCAGCAACAGAAGTGGTTGACCTTACCGTAATAAACGATGAGATTTTTTTACAGGAAGAAGTTATTGCGGAAGTTGCTAAAAAGAAAAGTAACAAAAAACAAACCCGTGGCCGGATGAGTTTGAAAGATATGGATGCCGGGGTGGATTTAATTGAGATACCCGATGATGATGTACTGTTTGAGAAAATGTATTATTCAATAGGTACGGTTGCCGAAATGTTTAAAGTAAACCAGAGCCTGGTGCGTTTTTGGGAAAATGAGTTTGATATTTTAAAGCCCAAAAAAAATGGCAAGGGCGACAGGTTGTTCAGGCCAGTAGATGTAAAGAATTTAAAACTGATCTATCATTTATTAAGAGAAAGAAAATATACCCTGGAAGGCGCTAAAGAGTTTTTAAAAAATAATAAAAAGGCCAATGAAAAATTTGCCATGATAGAACAGCTGAAAAAGTTAAAAGGTTTTTTAAATGAATTGAAAGCTAATTTGTAATCCACCCACTCACAGAAAATTTTTTACAAAAATTAATTTAGCCAAGAAGTCACAAAGGCAAAATGTATTTGCATTTCTATGCTTAGAGACTTGGTGCCTTTGTGGTAAACTCTCTTCTCAGCAAAGCTGAGCAATTCTCTTCTTTGTAGTATATCAATTCTATAACCCATCATTAACAAATTTAATTGCAAAAGAAAAGTTTTTACACAGAACTTTACCTCACTGAATTTTTCCACCATTAATTTTTTTTCATGAAATTTTTAACCGCATTTTTATTTTGCAGCATCCTTGGCATAACTGCTTTCGGCCAGTCGCAATATGAAATTTCACCCGATGAAAAGCACCCGGAGCAACATATACTGCGGGGCATCATCAATAAATATCTTATTCAAAACGACAGCAGTTATAACTGGTACAACAGCAGCTCAGGTAGCTACAGGCCGGACACTGCAACACTTTCAGCTTTTGAAAAAGCAAAAGATAAAGTACAGTTTGTAATATTTGGCGGTACCTGGTGCGAAGACACGCAATTTATTTTGCCCAAATTTTTTAAGTTGCAGGAAATGAGTGGCGTAAAGGATAATGCCATTACTTTTTTTGGTGTTAACCGTGCAAAAAAATCTTTGGCAAGTATTGCAGATGCCTTCAATATTATTAATGTACCGACCATTATAGTGATGAAAGATGGCAAAGAGCTTGGGCGTGTGGTAGAGTATGGCACTACTGGAAAATGGGATAAAGAGCTGGCGGATATTTTAAACAAATAAAATTAACTGCCTTCTTTTAATTCGTTGATTACTGTAACAGATCCGGCCGAGGCTGCCATTTCAAATTCATTTTCTTCCAATATTTTTTTTATGGAGAAGTTGATGCTTTCTTTTAGACTATTGAATTGCTGTAAAGCTATTGGTTCGGTAAGGTATTCAATAGTGATTAAAACACCGGTTTTGGATATCTCTGTTAAATGAACTTCCGGCGAAGTAAGAGCACCTGCTTTTGAATCCAACAGCTTTTTTATTTCGGCAATACATTTTTGAATTGCATTTGCCGTTGTTTTTGGCGACAATTCTAATTTAATTTCTGCACGGCGTTGAGTGCGCATGCTCCAGTTGTCTACCACACTATCTACCATTAACTTATTGGGTACGGTTACTAAAGTTTTATCCGCTGTGCGTATACGGGTGCTGCGTAAACCAATTTTTTCTACCGTTCCGGTTACATTGTTGGCTTTTAATGTATCGCCTGCGGTAAAGGGTTTATCAAAAAAGATGATGAAAGAAGCAATTAAATTTTCCAGACTTTCTTTTGCAGCCAATGCTACTGCCGCACCTACAATGCTAAGGCTGGTTAGCAGGTTGCCTATGGGTTGATTAAAGCAGGCTTTTATCAGCATTAATAAACCAATGATGCCAATAACAACTTTTAAAAAATCACGAAAGAAGATCACTAACTGATCATCGGACTTATCGGCGGTAATAGCTGCATTTTGCTCCAGCACCAGTGCTATAAAATCAATTACCCTTAGCAAAAACCAGGTAAAGGAAACGATGATGATACCAATACCCAGGCGGGTTAAAATATCATCTGTAGCATGACCGTAAATTTTATACTGCCAGGAGACTGGAAAATTTAATTTATCAATAGCAAATACAGCGATGATGATTAAAAGGAACCATTCCAGCGGCTCCACTACCAGGTCAATAAAATTTTGTTGGGCTACATTTTTCCAAATGCGATGCAATACGCGGAATAATAAAGCTGCAATAAAGCGGGAAAAATATCTTTTTAAAATCAGGACAAATAAAATAGTGCCCCCTACAATACAGTAGCTCCTGATAGTGTTGTCTAAAAAAATCTTATCTAAAAAATCCATGGAATAAAATTACAACAAAGAGATGAACCGTGAGTGAGCTAATGTAACCAGGAATGATCTTACTCCGACTCACGATTGATGACTCACCCCTTAACCCGGTAAATATAAATGCCATCATCTTTAAGCAAATACACTTTTCCGTTGATCGCTTTTATAGCAGTATATTTTCCAAACAAAGAAGGCAATGTATATTCTTTAAGTGTAAACGAATTGAGTTCGTAACTGTATAATTTATTATTGCTGAAACCATACATGTTTTTTTCAGATACTGCCACGTTGGTCCAGTTTAAAAAAGGCAACCTGTTTTTAAAAGAGCCATAATAGTCAAAAACGTAAAATCCTTTTTCAGGATCGTAGAGGTACACAAAATTTTCTTTGTCTGTAAGTTGAATGGGCGAGGGCACTGAATCAAATAGCATCCTGAAGTCGGTACTTTCCTGCAGTAATGTACCATCTTCACTTATTTTTTTTAATTTATAATCCTGCTCATCAAAAAGCCAGATATTATTATCGTAAGAAGTGGTAATACTCTGTACCGAAAAAATATTCTTTTTACGAAAGTTAATGGTGTTACGGATATTTAAAAACCTGTCTAGCACAACCACAGTTGCAAAACCTTTATAGTACAATAATATTTTCAGGGGATTGGTAACGTCGATAGAAGAAACAGTGCCGTAACGTTTTACATCGTTAAAAACACCGGCAGAGTCGCCGTTGCTATGGATTTTTTTTAATTGGTTGGTGGTATTGATAAGATAAATATTATCCAGGTTGTCTACATTAAAATCAACAAAATCTCCTTTAATAGTTTTTAAAAAACTAAAAGCAGTGTCGCTTTGAGCGTATGTTGCCACAGCCGCACTGAAGCACAGAAAGAAAAGTAATATGGTTTTTATTTTTTGCAATTCTTATTTAAAAAATCAATCTCCTCCATTTCCCCCTTTAAGGGATAGGGGTTTATAATACTTCAATTCAAGATTCGTGCCATCAAACACTGCATAACTATCATACTTTATCCAGTCGCCTAAGTTGATATACAAGCTGCCGGCAGGTAAGTTAAAGTTGATGGGCAGGTGCCGGTGACCAAAAATAAAAAAATCGTAATGCTGCTTTTGCAATACTTCCTTACAGTAAATGATCAGCCATTCTTTAGCCTCTCCTAAAAATACCTCATCGGTTTGGCCGGTTTGCGCCCTGCTTTTACGGCTGAAATAATTGGCAATGCCCATGCCAACTGCAGGCGGCAATATCCCAAACAACCATTGACAAAATTTATTGCGGAATATTTTTTTAATGAACTTGTAGCCATGGTCGCCGGGCCCAAGGCCATCTCCATGACCTACTAAAAATTTTTTGCCATTAAATTCAAAAGCTACCGGTTCAAAATATACAGGGATGTTGAGTTCCTTTTGAAAATAATCTCTCATCCACATATCGTGGTTGCCTACAAAAAAATGAATGGGGATGCCACTGTCGGTAATTTCGGCAAGCTTACCTAAAATCCTTACATAACCCTTGGGCACGACCGATTTGTATTCGTACCAAAAATCGAAGAGGTCGCCAACAATAAAGATTACTGCAGCATCGGTTTTTATCTCATCTAAAAAGCGGATGATCTTTTTTTCCCTTACCAAACTGGCTTCAGCGGTAGGCGCACCGAGATGAAAGTCGGAGAGGAAGTAGATTTTTTTATTTGAGTCTTGATTTGTCAACAAATAATAATAAATTTCTAGTCAATCTATAATATGATTAACAAAATATCTCAGCAAACTTAACCTATATTTTTACAAATTTAAAATATGCGGTTTCGCCATCTTTATTTGTGAGTATTGCGATATATAGCCCTTCGGGTAACTGAGCAATATTTAAAACTACTTTAGTTTGGCCGCTGATATTTTGTGTAATATTAGTTTGTGATCCGTTTGATGCTATAATAGTGGCAGTTTGCCATGCCCTGGTTAGTAATAAACTATCAATAGTTAATTTAGTGGTGGCAGGGTTGGGATAAAAAACTATTTTGCCGGTTATAGAACGTACCACTGTATCAACTGTAAATTTTAGAATATTACTAATGGTTGGTGTAGCAGATGAACATAAAGCGTTACTTGTCAGTAAACACCTTAGTCTATCTCCAGTTAAGGACGGAGAGTAACTTAACGAGGATGCTGTAGCACCACTAATAGGCAACCAAGAATGAGATGCAGTACTATCCTGCCACAGATAAACGGGATTTGTGCCACCATTGGTTATTAATGATAAAATTGATGTTGTTGCGCCGCGAATAACTGTTGTATTTCCACTTATAGAAATGCTGTTATTGACTACTGGAATTACCGAAATAGAAATGTTATTACTTGTTGCAGTATTTGTAGTTGCACAGGGAATATTGCTTGTGAGCACACAAGATATTTGATCATTATTTGATAATGTGGAAGATGAAAACAAGCTCGAATTTGTTCCTGCATTTACTCCATTTACTTTCCATTGATAAATGGGTAATGAGCCGCCGTTAGTTGTACTGGCAGTAAAAGCAGCTAGCGCACCGGGGCAAATTGAACTATTGCTAATTGAAATATTGACACTTGGGGTTACTGCAGATATATTTACAGTAATTGCAATTGAACCACTATAAGCACCACAGGTTGGAGTCATCCATTGAATGCAATAAACCACGTCATTATTATGTAAAGTTGATGTAGTAAAGATTGGTGTTGTAGCTCCAGCAACAGCGATGCCATTCACCCGCCATTCATAAACTGAAGATACGCCGGGCAACACAGAAGTAGCAGTAAATGTCACCGAGGTGCCTGAACATATTGACGTTGCAGATGCGTTAATAGTTAATGCATTTGGTGATCCATATACCGTCATTGCAATTACATTGCTTGTATCGAGATGTATATTATTGCAAGAATCGTAATCTACTGCTACACAGGTAACCTTGTCATTATTCACCAGAACAACTGTAGTAAAAGTGTTTGACGGACCATTAGCTGCATATGCACCATTGATTAACCAAACAAAATCAGTATTTATTCCGCTACCGGCTGATAAGGTTGCTTTGAAAGTAACAGGAGTATTGAAGCAAATAGTAGTATTGGGGTTGCTGATAGTAACTAAGGGTAAAACCACGGGCTTAACTTTTAGTAAATAGGTGCTGGAGTACAGGTGATTGTCAATTATACAACGGTACTTATTTTGATTCCACGCTACAGGGATGTTATTAATATGGAGTGTACTAGTTTGAGTACCCGAAAAATTGCCATTGTCATTTATATTTACAAATACACCAGTGAGCCCTGCTTGTTGCCATTGGAAAGTAGTGCCACCGGCATCCGAAAATGCATTAGCAGCCCCGCCCCCGCATGTGTTTAACTCTATTGGCACCCCAACATTATTTCTTAAAATCTTTATGTATTGATCAATATTGGTGGCAACAGTAGAAACAATATCAATTTTACCATCAAGATCAAAATCTGCTGTATTAACAGAAGTAACATAGTCATTTATAAGGCCTATGGGATTGTTATTCAAAATAGAACCAGGCGTTGACACATTGTCTATCACGCTTAAGTAAGGGTTATAAAAACTACCCCACATTAAATCGGGTTTCATATCGCCATTTAAATTTGACATATTACCTGAATGCCCGGTATTATTTGTTGAAATAGTATCCACTGGTGCAAAAGCGATAGTGCCAGGGGAACTTATATTTCTATAAATTAAATTATAGTTGTTACCACCAATAATAACTACATCCAGTTTGCCGTCATTGTCATAATCAACCAAGTATATTTCTATTCCTTGTGCACCCAAAATAATATCAACTTTGGGAGCAAAAAGGATATTTCCGGTAGTGCTAACGTTTTTGAAATATGAAAAAGCCGATGATGACGGAGGACCAGTGGTGCTACTTAAGGCTACAATGTCTTTTTTACCATCTCCATCTAAGTCGCCAACAGCTACGTTGGTAGCGTGTCCAAATGAGGTTAAAGTATCTGTTTTCCCAAATGAAAGAAATCCAGGAGTACTTGTATTCCGAGTTACGTTTACTAAACTATTTGAGTATCCTGCAGTGATAATGTCATTTTTACCGTCGTTATCCAGATCTGCAATAGCAATGTCCATTGTCCCCCCTCCCAGTGGAATATCAAACTGCGTATCAAAAGATACCAAACCAGGGACACTGGTATTTCTAAAAACAACCGGGTTAGCAGTAATAATAGAAGGGCTAACGATATCAGGTTTCCCATCATTATCTATATCACCAACCACCAACCTATTTGAACCCAAATAAGGTGCAGCTCCCAAATTTAATTTTGGCTCGAACGAAAAATTGCTCCCTGTAGTTGTATTTCTATAAATACTAACTGAATCAGTACCAAAATGTTCAGTTATGGTGATGATATCGGGTTTACCATCATTGTCAAGATCTTTACCAATTGCCCATTTAGTATAAGTAGAGATTCCCAAATCTATCGTGTATGCTTCCGTAAAAGAATGTGTTGTAAAGTTGGTACTATCGGCAAAGGTTACATTAAACGGCTTAAATGATTGGCCTGACAAATGAGTTGACTGATTTAAAATTGAAATAGGTTCAAAATTTGCCCCTGCAGGAACGGTACAAACAATTTGTGAAGGTGAAGCTGATATTATATTGCCTTTAACCGCTCCAAAAAAAATATTATTGTCGGCTGGGGTTGCCCCAAAATTATTTCCATTTATTGTGAGGGTTGTACCAATTGGCCCTGATTCAGGACTTAACGAAATTAATGCAGGTGGTTGCGAACCGGGAGGGGGAAAATAAGTAAAATTTGGTTGAGAGGAACTGCCATGGTAGTCAGTTATTGTAACAGAACCTGTAGCGCCGTTAGCAACGATAGCGGCAATTGTAGTGCTATTTAAAATGGTAAATGTACTTGCAGATACAACTCCGAATTTGACATTAGTAACACCAGAAAATCCGCTTCCGGTAAGCATTATAAGAGTACCTGTGCTACCTGCTACTGGGAAAAAAGAAGATAGCACTGCAAAATTTGGAAGGTAAAAATTTTGAATTCTTAAAAGCGTGTCTGTGAGTATCCCGGATTTAACCACAAGTTTAATGCTATCGTGCAAACTAAGCCAATTATGAGTATAGGAGGTACTATAATTGGTACTAACCAGAACATTATTTACATACCATTGGTAATTGTACCCAGGTCTTGAAAAATCTAATAGATTGACCGTATTTGTTAAATTTACCCCAGTGGTATCTATTTTAAAATATGCTTTAGGTAATGGTGTTCCGCCGCCGTTTGTGCTTAATTCTATAAAGCCGTGCCCACCTCCAACCCATAGCTGGTTGTTCGTTATAAGTTGCAGGTCGTTGTGCCCAAACCCGAGGTATGAATAATTATTATCTCTTGGCAAGGGTTCCCAGATAACCCCACCATCAAGAGTTTTTAAAACTGTAAAACCCTGTAAGGCATAACCTGTATTAATATCAACAAACTTCATTTTTGAGCATGCAAATGGAGTTGCAACTATATCATTCAATAAAGTCCACGTTGTTCCGCCGTTGGTTGTCTTATAAAGAAATAGGTTCTGATTGTTGTCGTACATATTGACCCAGCCTATAGAAGGGGTTAAGAAACAGGCGTAATAAAATTTTCCGCCAGGTAAATTGGGTAAGCTTACATTTTGCCAAGTTGTACCGCCATCATTTGTTTTTAATAATTTATTCGAAGCGTATTCTGTACTCATCACAATTAAGTTATTATCATCAATTGATTCTATATGGTTAAAAAAACTGTTAGGGTCAACTCTAATAACCGACCAGC
>Ga0302321_100004240_pt1 | contig 12396 bp, 8 predicted proteins | sample Fen_T0_1_FD_202505 | JGI IMG/M metagenome (GOLD analysis project Ga0302321, IMG submission 202505) | Peat permafrost microbial communities from Stordalen Mire near Abisko, Sweden - Fen_T0_1 | ecosystem: Environmental > Terrestrial > Soil > Wetlands > Permafrost | place: Sweden: Abisko...
AATACGCTCTGCCGTGTTCAGCCTCGAGGTAGCCACGAAATCCCTTTATAAGCTGACCTCCATCACCATCACCAGAGTGGCTATCGAAAAAATTTGGTTTCCACTCAGCATCTGGGTTAAGCAAAAAAAGTAATCGTATAACGCCACTTTTACAAGCTTGTTCATATTCAAGTTGAGTGATTGATTTTCTGTCTGGGTTATTTACTTTAGGAATGAAACCATATCGCCAAGCGATAATCCCTATATAGTAATCACAGGAAGCAACGTCGTTAAGGCATTTGCTAAGTGGCCGATCATCGAAAGCAGGATAGTCCTCCATTGCGACTAACTCGAAACCTGCCCCTCTTAATTTTTCATTCACTTTTGCGCGAAAAGCTTGCAAGTCAGCAAAAGTAGAAGATACATAGACGCGTTTTTTATTCATGGGTTGACTCTAAAACGTACAACAACCAAACACGATATCGTAGAAGATAAAGAATATTTATTAACTAACAAAGACATAGAGATCACTTTCACTTCAAATTGCGACATAGGTTCTCTAAAAGTTAATATGAAGTATAAAAATGTTTTTGGTATTGAAGACTTCCAAAAAAGTATAAAATTGTTTAACCGATAATCTAAATCGCTAAAATTTTTACCTAAAGCCAAATATATAGATTTTTCTTATAAATTTCTATGAAATTTTTCACTAAATAATGTTAAATTTTATTGAACCAATCCTCTTGAATTATGGAGTTTTTTTCACTCTGATCCTTTTAATCTCACTCTATTTAATCGTCTGCTCAATAACCCAGACCTGGCTTTAATTTTGGTGGTCTTGTTGGGATAGCCAACTACATGCCTTTTTGACCAAAAGTAGTTTCTTAATGTCTGGTTTCCGGAAAACTATGGTATGCCTCTGACCGTCGGGTCAGGGTCGGATACGGTCGGTCAAATATTTTCGCTGAGCGGCTGCTTACAAGGAAACCAACCTGTCGATTCTTGAAGACCAATTGGGACTGATCTTGCCCCGAATTCAAAGATACTCAGCTAAGCGACTCTTTTGCTTCTGAGGTATTATATGGCAATGGCTGATAATTGATCGCTTTCCCGAAAAGGGTGCGCGCAATTATTCTTTGCTTGCAAAACCTACCCACGATAGCCATAATGTTTAAAATAACCATTTTAACCATTATGGAGCAAATACAATGGTCAGTATGCCTTCAACCGAAGCCAAAACCCATTTTGGCGCCTTGCTCGATATGGCACAGCGCAACCCGGTGACCATCGAGAAAAAAGGTCGCCCCGTCGCGGTCATGATCTCGGAAAGCGAATATGCGGCTTATCAACAGTTAAAACTGCAAGCCTTACAAAGCGACTTAAACGCAGGTATCCGCCAAGCCGACGAAGGCCAATTGGTGGATAGCGAAACCGCTTTTAACGGACTTATTTAAAGCCGCTTGTTTTCAGGGCATCATCACTATGGCAACTGCAAGGTTTACGCCGCTGGCCAGGAGCGATTTAAAAGAAATACGGGATTTCATTGCCCGGGACAAGCTCAGCGTTGCATCCCAATACATGGCAATGCTCAAGCAAAAATGCGAACTATTAGCCAATTCCCCAGGGCTTGGTATCCAGCGAGATGAATACTGCAGGTTGTATAAATTCCCCGTCGATTCGTATTTAATTTTCTACCGGCCTTCACAAACAGGCATCGATGTTATCCGTGTCCTGCACGGTAGCCGAGACATCGAAAGCATCCTAAATCCTGGACGGTAAAGCTTTGCCATTTTTGTCCTGGGTTTTAATTTTTCAAAATTTATGTGTACATTTTGGGTATACCCAACCGAAACAACCCGATGAGCCATGTTAGGGTACGCATCGCGTACCATTTTCCAAGCGTTTCGGTTAGTGCAACCCCCAAAAAGTATGCGATGCGTACCCTACTCGGCTACATGACAAATCAACCCCTACCCAAAAAGCTCCTAATTCCCTTATAAGGCAAACGCTTACGGTATTTAACCCACACCCCTGCTGCCGCAACAAACATCAGACCACAGGAGGCAAGGCTCATGTAGATGAGGTGTTTAAGGTGGGTGACTTCTTCTGCTAATTGGACATTGGAAACAACGGCTTCGGCTTTTTTGGGGGTATCTGAATAAGAACGCAGCACTTTGATGTCGTTTTTCAGGTCTGCAATCGTTCCCAAGGCATTATCGACTGATCCTAATTTTACACTTTGTTCCAAGGTATTTAATTTACCTTCTATTGATCCACTGACTAAGCCTATCAACTGGCCTTTTAAGGTGTTTACCTCAGCAGACACTACGGGATTCATACCCTCAGCAGCAATAGTTGAAACGCTGATTTTTTTGTAGCCAGCCACTCCATCCGAGCTGGGTACAAACAAAAAACCGAGTACCACAACAATCAACATCAATAAAAACACAGCACCCAACAGCAAACGGTTGACTTTCACCAACTGTTGATGGGAAGGGATGGTTAGCACAACCCCTTGTATTTTAATAATATCTGTACGTTTTTCTTGCATGTCGCTCGTTATTATTTAACTCACTGTAAATCTGAATTTACAACAAGCTATTATTTGTTTGGACATCACGTCAATAAAACTAAACTTTCGTCGAAAGCAGCCGTGCGATTATACAAGCAATAATCATAGTCTGCTTCTTACTATTTACCTGTTTTGGAGCGCTTTGCCGCCGCTATCCGCATCCTCAAGGCATTTAGCTTGATAAATCCTTCAGCATCTTTTTGGTTATACGCGCCGCCATCGTCTTCAAAGGTGGCGATGCTTTCATCAAACAAGCTATCTGTTGCGGATGATCGGCCTACCACGATCACATTGCCTTTGTATAATTTAACGCGCACTTTGCCGTTAACATTGGCTTGTGACGCATCAATCATAGTTTGCAGCATAAGCCGCTCAGGGCTCCACCAATAACCGTTATAGATAAGCGAAGCATAACGTGGCATCAGCTCGTCCTTCAAATGCGCCACTTCCCTATCTAACGTCAATGATTCAATGGCTCTATGACCTTTCAGCATAACCGTACCCGCTGGGGTTTCATAACAACCGCGTGATTTCATGCCGACATAACGGTTTTCAACAATATCCAGTCGACCGATGCCATTACTGCCAGCGATCTTGTTTAACTTTTCGATAACCTCAGCAGGGGAATGTGCAACATCGTCAATAGCAACAATATCGCCTTGACTATAGGTCAGTTCGAGGTAGGTCGCCTTATCGGGCGCGGCTTCAGGCGAAACCGTCCAGCGCCACATGTCTTCTTCGGGTTCTGTCCAGGGGTTTTCCAAAATACGGCCTTCGTAGGAAATATGCAGCAAATTCGCATCCATGGAATAGGGCGAAGACTTGCCTTTTTTCATTTCCACAGGAATGCCATGCTTTTCGGCGTAAGCCATTAAAGTTTCCCTGGAGGTTAAATCCCACTCACGCCAAGGCGCGATGACCTGAATATCTGGGCGCAAAGCATAAGCCCCTAACTCAAAACGCACCTGGTCATTCCCTTTGCCGGTCGCGCCATGTGAAATAGCCTCAGCCCCGGTTTCATTAGCGATATCAATCAAGCGTTTGGCGATTAAAGGTCGGGCAATTGATGTTCCTAACAGGTATTCGCCTTCGTAGACGGTATTGGCACGAAACATAGGAAACACAAAATCACGGGTAAATTCTTCCCGCAAATCGTCTATGTAGATTTCCTTGATGCCCATCGCCTGGGCTTTTGCACGGGCTGGCTCGACTTCCTCCCCCTGCCCTAAATCGGCTGTAAAAGTCACAACCTCACATTGATAAACATCCTGCAACCATTTGAGAATGACGGAGGTATCCAATCCACCCGAATAAGCCAATACCACCTTATTAATTTTCGACATAATGTCAAAGCACTCCACGTTAAAATAGCCGCGATTATACCGGAAAACAATCCAACATCAGCAAGCCAAGCATTGCTGAGAATGGATTTATCATTAAAAAATCAGTAATTTTAGCTACGTTTTCTCCGCCAGCGCGAGTCTGCCAGAAAAATTTTCTTAGCTTACCAGCCTGAAATTGATTTATAGTCGTGATGATAAATTATAATGAGCCAATCTAGCCTTGGAGCCAGCAATACATGAACGCAAGCACGATGCCTTCGGAATTAAATCAAAAAAAAGATAGACGGCTACAAAAATATCACCACATCAACCTGCAATTGGCCGCGTTGGGACAGCCAACCTGTGAAATGGATGATGATAGGCAATACCTTGATATTGCTAATGGTTTGTTAAAAAAATACTCCCAACAACGTCGCCTACTTGCACAATACCGCTGCCCTGCTGACCAGCGCATAGAAGATTTCCTTAACCAGTATTTTGACGTTAACGACATCAACGCGACGGTTCGTATTCCCGGAGAAACCTTCGTGCTTGAGCAAAAAGGCTTGGCTAGGGAACTCTCCTTGCCTTATCACGGCGATGAGTTTCATTCGGCTTATGTCGATTCTTACCGGATACAACAAGGCGTACTGCACAACCCCAAAAACGACAAACGCACGACTAAGGGAGTTTTTCATATTGCGACGGGTGGCCTTCCCGTTCCTGCCGATAAGAGCGAAGTGCCTGTAGCGGCCTATGCAGCAATCCTGGCTATTGCTTTGTCGCCTCCTGATGATTTGCTGTGCTTGCCCTTTACGAGCCACCAAGCTAATCCCGCAAAACTGTGGGTATCGCTGCTGCAACGGCCTATCGTGCGCCCAGAAATATCTTCTGAAATTCCCGCGCAAACCATGGAAGTCCGCTTTTTTGCGCCTGGTGGCCTGGTTGCCAACCTTGATTTTGTCGAGTCTATTTTTGGCAATGCAGGCGATCCTTACCTGCCGGAGAACGACTCTGCCCTGGATATCGACCATTGGACAGGACATACCGGTTGCATACTCCTCGCGCCCCATCTGGTTCATTGCCGGAAAAAAGCGTTGGGACTGCCCCATTTCGATGATGCCACGCCCCGTCAGCGCAAAGATGGCATGTGCTGGCAAAATGATGACGAGCTATATAACGACGGCAAGCCCTTCAAGCTCGTCTGCCGCGATATGCAAGGTATTATCGTTACCATCATTGCCGACAATTATTTCGGCTACAGCAAAAAGGAAATCAAGTCCCACATCAGCTATGCCGCCAACCTCTTTGGCGATTGCGAAGAGGAACATGCTGGTGGTGCGCTGGCTTTTCCACGTGTTATCCTTGGTGAAATTCACATACCCAGTGCTTCCGAATTGGCACCAAAGCCGACTTTTGAGCAAGCCAGCCAATTACTGGCTCCAATTATGGAACGTAAAGACTCCGGCTACGGTGTGGATAAAAACCATCCAGATATTATTTTCGTTCCTGCCGATGCCCAAATCAATATCCAGGAACAACAAATTAGTTGGTTACAAGATAACCACCAGCAATCGCTAAAATTACTGATTAATCATATATATATCTACCCAAACGGCTTTCGGATACACATGGAGCGCCACCCTCATGCACCAAGTTGGCGGCTGGTAGGCACATATCCTGAAGGTACTTTTTGCCATAAACCCAGTACGGTTTCAGGTGGTGGCAAGTCGGAAATCTCCAAATCCATCGCCGGCGCTGTCATTTCCGGCGATTTCTTCGTCGAAGATTTCGAAAAGGATATGGATTTTGTGGGCAAAATTTTTGAGCGTGATTATGCCGACCGTTTTCGTGACCCTAAACTTCATGGCAGCGACCAACGCAGCCTCCTGAGCAACAAACGCACCCTCGGCTCGGTCATTAAGCTGTTGACGCCTTCAATTACCGACTACTCAGATGCTTATAACCAGTGGTTAGAGGAAATTCCCCAGCATATTCTGGGCTTGGTGCTGATGATAAAACGCTTTTATAAGGCGGAATGGGGCGCAAACTGGCGGAAGCACTTTTCGGTTGACTTGGTCAATGGCCGTCCGGGCAACGAGTTGAAATATCATGGCAGAAAGCTCATTGCCAGCTATTTGCGCGTGGGTTTCGACGAAAAAGGCGCTTGGCGGATTTTCAAGTTGAGGCAAGATTTTGTGGCCTCGGAAAAATTGCAGATGGAAGATGATATTAGCGCATCGACCGTCGTGCCTGTGCGTTATTTGCCCAGGCTTAATCCAGATTATAAAAATCCCAGTGTGAAGCTGGTCAACAACTGTGAAGAAAGCCTTTTCCAACGCCCGGATGATGCCATCCATCGCGGGGCAGATTTGCAAACCGAACTGGATTTTTCTGGAAAAAATAATTTTATTTCCAATTTTCAGCCGCTTAACACAGACGATGCCAAGAACCTCTTAGAAGACGTGATGCACTTTGAGGAATTCAGTAAACCCATGCAGCAAGTCATCCGTGAAGCGGCACAAGCCAAGAATGGTAAGTTTTTTGTTTCTTCCGCACATCCACGCTTGGTTGATGGCAAGCCCAGCCAAAATGTCCGCTATTTACAGAATCGACCCGATATACTCGATCCTCAGTTGCGTTATATTGCGGAAATATCAACTCGTCTTGCCCGTGGTTTGCGCCATAACCAGCCCGTTTATTTTCCAGTCAATTCGGTATTGATAGGCCGCCGCAACAATCCCATCGACCTCGCGGCAGGCATACGACCACTGGCCATCTACAACCCAATTCATTATCAGGAATTGCCTGAGTTGTTCATGGATATTATTTGCAGCTTGACTGGCAAATCCCCCTCCACGACGGGCGCAGGCTCAGAAGGGGCGCTCACCAAAGGCCCTTTCAATGCCTTGTCTGCAACCGCAGACCTCAATACGGCGCTGGTATCCTTTATTTTATGCGGCTACGACGGTTTCTCTACCGCTGCTGGCTACATCGGTTCAAAACGCCGTATAGACCATGACATCAGTTTGTTGATACCCGAAATCTGGTCGAGATTACCAGTGGAACAGCGCTGCCACAAGTACTTGATAGAATATGGACAATTAGAGAAACTTGAGGATTTTGAATACCAGGGCAAGACTGTCCATGCGAGCAGGCTGGGCTACCGGATTACTGAACGCTTTGTCCATACTGTGTTCGGCAAGGTATTCAATTATCCGACGGCGGTATTCGACGAAGCCATGCTCAAGCCTGAAACCCAGGATATGGATAGCTTCGTCGATGGCATCAACAATGTCTGCGAAGCGCAACAACGGGTAGCACACCAGTATTTTGAAGATGGCTCTATCCATGATGCCTGCCCTCCCCTTAAGGCATTGCTACATATCATGGCTAATGGCGAATATGAGGGAAAATCCATCAACGATCCTGCTATCCGTAACCTGTTTACCCGTGAGTATTTATTGCACAGTGATTGGTACCAAGAACGCCTTAACATCAAACAGCAACGTGACAGACAGCTTTGGCAACGGCATAAGGATCACATCGAACACTGCCTAGCCGACAAAGACCGCTATGATCCAATCAGTTACCAAGCGTTGACAAAAAAGCTGGAAAAAGCTGGACAGATGTTGACAAAAATTTCCAGTACAGATTATCTCGATAGCCTGCAAGGGACATTGGGCGCAGATTGGGTACATCATTAAGTATAATAATCAGTACAAATTGGTAACCCGTAAGATGCGCCATGTATAGGATGTGCCGAAGCACGAGGCGTATCAATCGCGAACGATGCACTTCACTTGGTTCAGCACATCCTGGCTCTGGACTAATAAAGGCGCAGTAGTTACCTACCAACCACTATGGGAATTGGCATAAGCAAGGAGATTGTACTTGACTGAATTATATGAAATGTTGCAGCAGCAAAAAATCGGCATTTTGGATATTGCCAACCATTACCACGCAGTCAATATCCGTGTGTTTGGCTCCGTGATACGCGGTGAAGAACGTGAAGACAGCGATATTGATTTATTGGTTGATTTTCTTCCAGATTCAACATTATTGGATCAGGTTGGCCTTATTGATGCGCTCTCCACAAAACTGGGCCGTAAGGTTGATATTATCAGTGAACGGGCATTGAACAAATACCTACGTCAACGGATTCTGCAAGAAGCTGTCGCGCTATGAAAGATCGGTTTGTTTTCATTGTTGCGGCACTGGAAAGCATTGAGTTAATCCAGTCTTACACCGAGGATTATGATTTAACAGGTTTTTTAGCCTAAAGAAAAACGCAGGGTGCAGTTGTTCGCAATCTGCGAGATCATCGGTCAAGCGCTTAAGGCCTTTGGCGTCGAAACCTTGTTGGCGGAACAACCTAATATCCCCTGGCGAGAGATTGCTGGTATGAGAAATGTGCTAGCGCATGAGTATTTGGGTGTTGATCCCGTGATGGTATAGGAAACAGTGAAATCCAAAATTGAACCATTAAGGCAAGCACTCGAAGTTATTTTAGAATAATTTTCATTTTAACTATTTGATTTTATTTAATTGTTTCTCCATTCTGATCTCATATCGAGAGTTAGCACTGCTTCATCGCCCTATTCCAAAAAATCTTCACTCTATATGTCATTCAACACCCTCACCCGAATTTTGTATATAATATTGCGGATGATGAACGCATTCAGGATCACCTCGCTTTGGCTCATTCACAGAACCCGTCAGTTTGTAACATTCAAGCAACTTCATATCTTTAGACGATCATGAACATTGCAAGCCCCGCCCCAACAGGAAAACACATGAATATCAGTTTGTTGTCAGACATTACCGGTCAGGAAGACATTGATCCGGCAGAAACCAAAGAATGGATTGAAGCCCTGCAATCGGTTCTGGAGATTGAGGGCAGCGAACGCGCCCACTTCCTGATTGAACGACTGGTTGCAGTAACTCGCCACTCTGGTTTTGATATACCCTTTAGCGCCAACACGGCTTACATTAATACCATTCCTGTCGCTCAACAAGCGCAAATGCCAGGCGATTTTGCCATAGAGCAACGTATTCGTTCATATGTGCGTTGGAATGCCATGATGATGGTGCTACGCGCCAATAAAGACACTAACGTCGGCGGACATATTGCCAGTTTTGCCTCGGCAGCAACCTTGTATGATGTCGGCTACAACCATTTTTGGCGTGCCGCCACAGACCAATTTGCGGGTGACCTTATTTTTACCCAAGGCCATTCCTCTCCCGGCGATTATTCCCGTGCCTTCTTGCTGGGGCGACTGACCGAAGACCAATTGAATAGTTTCCGTCAAGAAGTGGGTGGCAATGGCTTATCTTCTTATCCACACCCTTGGTTGATGCGTGAATTCTGGCAATTCCCAACGGTTTCCATGGGATTGGGGCCGATTATGGCGATTTACCAAGCTCGATTCATGCGCTATATGCAAGGCCGAGGCTTTGCCGACAATTCTGACCGCAAAGTTTGGGCATTCCTGGGCGATGGTGAAACCGATGAGCCTGAATCATTAGGTGCTATCGGCATGGCTGGGCGTGAAAAACTCGACAACCTTGTTTTCGTTATCAATTGCAACCTCCAGCGTTTAGACGGTCCTGTACGCGGCAATGGCAAAATCATCCAGGAACTGGAAAGCGAATTTCGCGGCGCTGGCTGGAATGTTATCAAAGTGATCTGGGGACAACGCTGGGATGCACTGCTCGCCCGTGACAAGGATGGCCTGTTAGCGGCCCGGATGATGACTTGTGTGGACGGCGATTACCAGACCTTCAAATCCAAAGATGGCGCGTATGTGCGGGAACACTTTTTCAATACGCCTGAATTAAAAGCGATGGTCGCTGATTGGTCAGACCGCGACATTTGGGAACTTGATCGCGGTGGCCATGATCCAGCTAAGGTCTATGCAGCCTTCCACGCGGCAGCAAACCATAAAGGTCAACCAACGGTTATTTTGTCCAAGACTATCAAAGGTTATGGCATGGGTGCAGCGGGAGAAGCGCTGTATACCGCACATCAAGCAAAAAAAATGGATGAAGTGTCTTTAAAACACTTTAGGGATCGCTACGAATTACCCGTAAACGACGAACAACTCCATAACCTACCCTATTTAACTTTCCCAGAAGGTTCAAAAGAACTCAGCTATATGCAGCAACGCCGGAATGAACTCGGTGGACATCTGCCGTCACGGCGTACCAAGTCTTACGCCCTGGAAATTCCGTCGCTCAGTGAGTTCAAACCGTTGCTTGAAGCCAGTGGTGAAGGCCGCGAAATTTCGACCACTATGGCGTTTGTGCGGATGTTGAACATCCTGGCCAAAGACAAAAATATCGGCAAGCGCATCGTGCCGATTGTCCCTGATGAATCCAGGACTTTTGGTATGGAAGGCATGTTTAAACAGTTAGGTATCTGGTCTCAAGTCGGCCAGCTATATACCCCGCAAGACGCTGGTCAGTTGATGTCTTACAAAGAAGACAAAAATGGTCAGGTTTTGCAGGAAGGCATTAACGAAGCCGGAGGTCTGTGTGACTGGATTGCGGCGGGTACGTCTTATTCCACCAATAATGTCCCGATGATCCCGTTTTTTATCTACTACTCGATGTTTGGCTTTCAACGGGTTGGTGATTTAATCTGGGCGGCGGCTGACCAACGTACTCGTGGCTTCCTGATGGGTGGCACGGCTGGTAGAACGACACTGAACGGTGAGGGTCTACAGCATGAAGACGGCCATAGTCATTTGATGTCGGCTACCGTGCCGAACTGTGTCTCCTACGACCCTACTTTCGCTTATGAGCTAGCCGTGATTATTCAAGACGGTATGCGGCGTATGTACGTCGAGCAAGAAGACATCTTTTATTACATCACGGTGATGAATGAGAATTACAGCCATCCCGCCATGCCTGATGGCATGGAATCCGATATACTTAAAGGCATGTATTGCTTTAAGCAAGGCGCGAACAAGAAAGCACCACGAGTTCAACTGTTAGGTTCTGGTGTTATCTTTCGTGAAGTTGAATTTGCTGCTGAAATGCTACGTAATGACTGGGGTGTGGAATCGGATCTTTGGAGTTGCCCAAGTTTTACCGAGCTGGCACGGGAAGGCCAGTATTGTGAACGCTGGAATCGTTTGCATCCATTGGAATCTTCAAAAATATCGCATGTCGCTTTGTGCCTGGACAAAGCCGAAGGCCCGGTCATCGCTGCAAGTGATTATACCAGGGCATTTGCCGAACAAATCCGCGCCTATATTGCTGCACCTTATACTGTGTTGGGCACTGATGGCTTTGGTCGTTCCGACACGCGCAGCAATCTCCGTAAATTCTTTGAGGTTGACCGTTTCCACATTACCATTGCGGCATTGAAAAGTCTGGCTGACCTAGGCAAACTGGACAAGGCCAAAGTTGCTGAAGCCATCACCAAATATGGCATAGCCACTGACATAACAGCACCTTGGTTAACTTGATTGGCTGACCTAATTCGGGATAATCACAAACAGGATAACAATAAAAATGGCTGATGTAATCGAAATAAAAGTCCCCGATGTCGGTGGCGTTGCCAGTATCGACGTTGTTGAAGTGCTGATTAAGCCCGGCGATACCGTGGCATTGGAACAAATCATTGCCACGCTTGAAACCGATAAAGCCAGTATGGATCTCCCGTCCAGCGCGGGTGGAACCATACAGCAAGTCCATATAAAACCCGGCGATAAAGTTTCTGAAGGCTCATTGGTCGCAACGGTGTTGGTAAATGGTGCTGTTGCAGTCCCGGCAAAACCTGAAGAACCCGCTCAGAAACCGAAAGCACCTGCAACAGTACAAGAACAACCCGCTCCAGTTAAAACGCCAGAACCAAGCTCCTCCCCTATCGCCCTACCTGCTCCCACTATAAATTACAGTGCTTCCGTACTAGCACACGCTTCACCATCCGTACGGCTGTTTGCCCGGGAACTGGGTGTAGACATTACCAAAATAACCGCTGGGAACGGACGTAAGGGGCGTATTTTAAAAGACGATGTCAAGATCTTCGTCAAACACATCATGAGCGAAGGCATTACCCAAGGCAGTGCAGGAATCCCAGCCATACCTGCCGTTGATTTTTCCCAATTCGGCGAAATCGAAACGCAAAAACTCAGCAAGATAAGACGGCTTACCGGTCAAAATCTCAGCCGTGTCTGGCTCAACCTCCCGATGGTAACGTATCATGAGGAAGCCGATATTACTGAAATGGAAGCCTTCCGCCTGGCATTGAATGCAGAAAAAGCCAAGGATGAGATAAAAATCACTGGCCTGATGTTTATCATCAAAGCCTTGGTCGCTGCCATGAAGCAGTTCCCCAGTTTTAATGCCTCCTTGGCTGCTGACGGTGAGAGCCTGATACTAAAAAAATACTACAACATCGGTATTGCTGTAGATACGCCCAATGGTTTAGTGGTGCCAGTGTTGCGTAATGTCGATAGCAAAAGCATCAATCAATTGGCAATCGAATTGGCCGAAAAAAGCGATAAGGCTCGC
>Ga0302321_100004241_pt1 | contig 12396 bp, 11 predicted proteins | sample Fen_T0_1_FD_202505 | JGI IMG/M metagenome (GOLD analysis project Ga0302321, IMG submission 202505) | Peat permafrost microbial communities from Stordalen Mire near Abisko, Sweden - Fen_T0_1 | ecosystem: Environmental > Terrestrial > Soil > Wetlands > Permafrost | place: Sweden: Abisko...
CAGCCCATGGTTCCAGCAGCATCACCTCACAGACCTTGAAAAGGCGCTCGGCCTTGCTTCCTGGTCCGGTTGCAGCAAGCTTCGCCGCAGGATAACGACTCTCAAACCAGGACTCGAAAACGCCAAGATAGATCGCCTCCTTATTCTCGAACGTGCGATAAAGGAGCGTACGCGAGATATTCGCTCGCTTCGCGATGTCTTCGAGCGAGGTTCTCCCGTAACCGAAGTGGAGGAAGCACCAGCGAGCCGCTTGCACAATGCTTGCCCGGCGTGCCGCTGCCTCGTTCGTTTTTTTTGTTGGTGTTGACATAGAAACATTGTGACATTTTTTGTTTCTTTTGTCAATATGTCACATTTTCTTCCCAGCGCTCTTTCAAAAGGCCAATTGATCTGCATATTTCAGCGTGAATTTACAACTATCAAGAACTCTGATCATTGCGTCTGTACTGCTCTGTCAAGATTTATTGCGCCGTAGGCGCCGGAGGGATTAGTTGAAGCTTGACAGAGCAGTACTGCTGATTCCTGATTCTGCTCCTGAAAATGATGCGATGCCTCTTTTCGCTCGACATGATGCCGCCAACGTGACACTCGTGACCACCCGTGCCTTGTGTGTCTCTCCACGCGCCCATGTAAGTATGATGTCCGGACAAAATTTCCCACAGGAGGCATAAATACGGCATCCTTGCAAAGCAGCGTTATTTACGTTTTTAAGATGCGCCACATTGCCCTCAACAAGCTCAGCGGCTACTACTCTGACGCGTATTGGTTCCCGCGTGATCCTTCTTCCCGCAAAATTATATTGACTATTCAATATAAATATGTTAAGGTTTATCATATCTACGAGAGCTGTAGCCATGTACAACGTGCAACGATGGACGGGGGTACGTATTGAGTACAAAAAATATCCGCGATACACGCCGTGCGGAGATTATTGCATCGGCACGCAATCTCTTCAGTCGTCAGGGCTATCATGGGACGACGATACCAGAGATCGCACGTGGAGCGGGTATAAGCACTGGTCTCATCTACTACATCTTTCCCAGCAAAGAAGAGATCCTCCTGGCCTGCTGTGAAGATGCCGCCGCTTTCTACCTCGATCAATTTAAACGCACACGCCACATTACAGATCCACTCCAGCGCTTCGACATCATCGTGCGCGAACTCTATATGTCGCTGGACCGAGGATCAAAGCAGCTCATCATTGTATACAGAGACATTTCCAGCTTGAAACGCGAGACACGTCAGCGTATCCTTCTGTCGATCAAAAAACTGGACGACCACTTTATCGAACTCTTTGAAGAGGGTCAACAGGCTGGCATCTTCGCAAAGGATATTCCTGAACTCCGCGTACTCGCAGCCAATGTGCTTGCGTTAGGACATCAATGGGCACTACAAAAAACGTGGCGCTTCAAACCGGAAATTAGCCTGGAGACCTATATTGCCGTTCAACTCGACTATTTTCATGTGCAGTTGTTGGGAAGACAGGCAAAGAGGGACACGCCCGACGCTCACAGCGTTGAGCCTGGAGTTGAGCCCGGACAGGCATTATAAAGAAACGTTCTTCAATAGTCATTCTATCAACCGATATCTTGTGGACAGACATCATTAGTAGAGGACATGCGGTGTATTGGACTGACCTACATCAAGCGGCCGAAGGCCGCGTAGCGACAAAGCGGAGCGTCCCTTGTGAATTGGGTCTGTCCAATACCTTTTGCTTCGCATGCCTTGATATTTAGGCTATAAGAAATTTCCTGGCATTGATAGAGATTTGTGGGTCGTTCTTTTGCGTTTATTTACTAGCGAAGAGGAGATGCAGGATGGATTTTCAGCTGAGCGATGAACAGAAAATGGTTCAGGAGACGGTGCGGGCGTTTGTAACGCGGGAGTTACTGCCTCTGGAAGGTGAGGTGCTGCGCAATGAGCGTGAGGGGAGGCCCGGCATCGAGCGAGCACAGTTACGGCGTCTGCAACTGAAGGCGAAGGAGATTGGCTTCTGGGGCATTAATACGCCGGAAGAGTATGGTGGGGCAAATCTGGGGCAGATCATGAGCGCTATCGTCTGGATGGAGCTGGCGCGCACGTTTGTCCCCTTCACCTTTGGCGGCTCGGCCGACAATATTCTCTACTACTGCAATGAGGAGCAGAAGCAGCGCTACCTGATTCCGACGATCAATGGCGAACGGCGCTCGTGCTTTGCTATCACAGAACCTGGGGCCGGCTCGGACGCGGCCAACATTAAGATGGAGGCGGTGAAGGATGGGGATCATTGGGTGCTGAATGGCGAGAAGATTTTTATTACCAATGGCAATGAGGCTGATTTTGTGATGGTCTTCGCCATTACTGATCGCGAGAAGGGTGCACACGGCGGCGCGACCTGCTTCCTGGTTGATCGCGAGATGGGTTGGCGCTCCAATTATATTCAGACGATGGGCGAATGGGGGCCGGCCTCGCTGTACTTCGAAAATGTACGTGTGCCGGAGAAGAATATCCTGGGTGAGCTGAATAAGGGCTTCGATCTGGGTATGCAGTGGATCGGGGCGGGGCGCTGGGCTATCGCGGCACGCGCGATTGGGGCTGCTGAGCGGCTCTTGCAGATGGCCATCGATTACTCACAAACACGCGTTACGTTCGGCAAACCTATCGCCGAACGTCAGGCAATCCAGTGGATGATCGCCGACTCACACGTTGAGATAGAAGCTACGCGCTGGCTGACGTTGCATGCGGCCTGGCTGGCAGAACAGGGTCAGGATACACGCCACGCCGCCTCGATAGCCAAGCTCTACGGCTCGAACATGGCGGGCCGCGTCGTCGACCGTGTCATGCAGATCCACGGTGGTATGGGCTACACCAAAGAGCTGCCCATCGAGCGTTGGTACCGCGAGTTGCGCCTGTTGCGCATCTTCGAGGGCACCGACGAGATTCAGCGCTTTATCATCTCACGCGACCTGCTGCGCGGCTATGTTAAGGTGGGAGAGTCGCTTTGATGAGCAACAGGGCTGCGATTGTTGGAGTTGCTGAATCCGATCTTGGGCGCACGCCTGGCAAAACGGTTCTACAACTCCAGGCCCAGGCGGCGCGAGGGGCACTCGACGACGCGGGCCTGACATTTGAGGAAGTGGATGCCCTTTTCTGTGCCGGGAATTGGGCCTGGTCGACTAACCTGATGCTCGCGGAATATCTGGGCATCAGGCCGAGCTACACGGACTCGACGAATATCGGCGGCTCCTCGTTTGAGGCGCATATTGGACACGCAGTCGCAGGTATCGAGGCAGGGCTCTTCGAGGTCGCCCTCATCACCTACGGCAGCACACAACGTTCGGATCGCAGCCGAGGACGGGGCGATTACAACTTCAGGCTCAGCGAGCAGTACGAAGGTCACTACGGTATGCCAGCGCCGGTCGGAGCGTACGCCCTGGCCGCGATGAGGCATATGTACGAGTATGGCACGACGAGCGAGCAACTGGCCGAACTTGCCGTTGCCACCAGGAAATGGGCCACCTTGAACGAGAAGGCCATGATGCGTGATCCGATCAGCGTCGAGGATGTCTTAAACTCGCGCATGATCGCCGAGCCATTGCATCTGCTGGACTGCTGCCTCGTCACCGACGGTGGTGGAGCGGTCGTTGTGACTTCCGCGCAACGTGCCCGGCAGACGCGCAAAGCACCTGTCTGGATACTGGGGCACGGTGAGGCACATACACACAATACAATCGCGAATATGCCCGACCTCGCTACGCACGGGGCAGCACTCGCATCTGGTCGCGCCGCCTTCGAGCGTGCAGGTATGACACCCGCGCAGATCGACGTGGCCGAGATCTACGACTCATTCACCATCACGGTTGTCATGACACTGGAGGCGCTGGGATTTTGTGCTCCCGGCGAAGGAGGCGCATTTGTCAGCAACCAGCGCACGGCACCGGGGGGAGCATTCCCATTGAACACCAATGGAGGTGGTCTGTCGTACTGCCATCCGGGCATGTACGGCATCTTCTTGCTGATCGAAGCCACGCGACAGTTGCGGGGAGAATGCGGCTCACGTCAGGTATCAGGCGCACGTACCGCGCTCGCTCACGGCACTGGCGGCGTCCTCTCGTCAGCCGCAACCGTCATTCTTGGAAAGGATGGATAGCGTTATGGCCGCACAAAATCCCGCCCGCACAATAGAAGGTGATGGTGACTCACGTGTGTACTGGGAAGGCATTGCACAGGGCGAGCTACGCATCCAGCGCTGCACAATCTGTGCGCGCAGCATATTTTATCCGCGCTCGCTCTGTCCACACTGTCACTCCGATCAGCTCTCACGGATTGTCGCCAGCGGCAAGGGCACAATCTATACCTATACAGTCGCACATCAGGCATACGGCGTCTTCGCCAGCGAGGCACCCTTTGTCATCGCCATCGTCGAGCTAGAAGAGGGTGTGCGCATGATGACGCGCATCGTCGACGCGCCCCGTGAGCGCATCGCCATCGGAGCCCAGGTCCATGTCAGTTTCCAGATCAGTGCAGAAGGCATTACACTCCCATATTTCCGGCTGCTTGATTGATACTCTCTTGCTAGTGCAACGATTCCTTGAGATTATCGTCACGCGAGCACAAAGGGCTAGAACATCTTGAAGACACAACATATCGCAGCGGAGCGGCTGCAAACGTTTTTTCAGCCTCGTAGCATCGTCCTGGTTGGGGCCACCGACAACTCTCGCTGGTCGGTCTACACCTTCGAGAATCTGCAAAAATGTGCATTTGCCGGCCCGGTCTACCTGGTCAACCCCAATCGTGAGATTGTGCACGGCCAACGAGCGCTGAAATCGCTACAAGATCTACCCGAAAAGGTCGATCTGGCCTTTATCATGGTCTCCACCCAACACGTCTTAACGGTCGTTAAAGAGGCTGCCGCGATGGGCATTACGCAATTTATCATACTCACAGCCGGCTTTAGCGAGATCGGAGAGATCGGTATACAGCTTGAGCATGAGCTGCTCACCTTTGCACATGCGCACAACTTGCTCATCCTGGGTCCTAACGGCAACGGCTTCATCAATGTCAAAGACCAGATCACGCCCTATGGATTGCCTATCGTGCAGCCATTGACCAGAGGCCCCGTTGGAGTCGTGCTGCAGAGTGGAGCCCTGGCCAGCGCAGTGCTCGCCTACGCCCAGGCTCATGCTATCGGGCTTAGCCTGCTCGTCTCGATGGGCAATGAAAGTATGCTATCCGTCACCGATATCGTCGATTATCTGCTGGCAGACGACGCCACTCGCGTCATCGCGCTCTTCCTGGAGAGTATTCGTCACCCGGAGGAGCTACGCCGTGTTGCAGCCATCGCCCGTGAGCGCAAGAAAGCCATCGTCGTCTTCAAGATTGGCCGCAGCGAAGCCAGTTCACGCACCGCGCTCGCCCATACAGGTGCGCTCGTCGGCAACGATATGATCAACGACGCGGCACTCCGTCAGCTCGGCATCGTACGCGTCCACTCGCTTGAAGATCTACTCACAACAGCCGGGCTTCTAGGCTATAACGGGGCGCTCCCGGGCCGCCGCATGGGAGTCGTCACCCCGTCTGGCGGTGCATGTGACATTCTCTCAGATCTGGCAGAGATCGCCGGCATCAGCATCCCAGAGTTCGCCCCGCAGACGGTTGAGCGACTACAAATGGTGCTCCCGCCCTTCGCCACCGCCCATAATCCGCTGGACGTAACGGGCTACGTCGTCGTGGACTCAACGCTACAGCGGCGTGCACTCGAAGTCGTTGGCAGCGATCCAAATATCGATTTTATACTCAATCTGGTGAGTATAGAAAGCATACGCGACGTGGCTCCGGCCATGCGCGACACCACATTAGAAGCGTACGATCAGCTCGCCACCATTGCCAGAGCCGCGCAGCATCCAGTCATACACGTCACAAATACCTGTATCGATCTCGCACCACTCATACAAGCCATCGTCGAGCGCACAGGCCTGCACTTCTCCGCAGGCCTGGAACATGGCACGCGGGCCCTGGGCCAACTTCTCTGGTGGTCTGACTGGGTCAACTCGACGCCAGCCAGCGGACAGAGCGGATCAGTTGAGCCCTACGAGACGCAACATAGAGGCGCCTGGTCCGAGATACAGGCACGTACTCTCTTGCAGCAAGCGGGCATCCCTATTACACCCGGCGAACTCGTCACATCCGCCGATGAAGCCGTGCAGGCCGCCCGAGCGTTAGGTCTGCCCGTCGCACTCAAGATACAGTCCGCAGCAATTCCGCACAAGAGCGACGTTGGGGGTGTCGCGCTCCATCTCAACAGCGAGCAGGCGGTGCACAATGGATTCACGGCTATGCTAGAATTAGTGCAGGCGGCCTGCCCGGAAGCAGAGATTGAGGGCGTCCTTGTGAGTCCGATGCGCGCAGGGGGCACAGAGCTGCTCGTGGGCGTGGTGCGTGATCCGATCTGGGGACTGGTGCTCACGCTGGGGCTCGGCGGCATCTGGACCGAGGCGTTGCGCGACACGGCGGTACGTATACTACCCGTGGGACGCGAAGAGATTGAGCTTATGCTCGGCGAGCTACGCGGCGCAACCGTACTCTATGGGGGGCGCGGGCGCACGGCAATCGATATACAGCAGTTGAGTGCTATTATTTATCGCATAAGTACGCTTGCTTACAGGCTAGGTCCTGCACTTAGCGCACTTGAGATTAACCCGTTGTGGATCGACGGCGAACGCATTGAAGCGCTCGATGTGCTGGTAGGCTGGCAGGACGCAGAGGAAAGCTAGCCGATAGTGTTCACATTTTTTATTGATACGAGGAGTTAAACACATATGGGACAACTTGATGGACGCGTAGCTTTTGTCACCGGGGCTGGACGAGGCATTGGCGCGGCAACCGCCCTACGTCTGGCGGAAGCGGGGGCGAATGTTATTCTGGCAGATATCGCAGTCGAAGGCTGTCAGCAGGTTGCAGCCGATATAGAACGCCTGGATAAGAAAAGTCTGGCCGTGGCTTGTGACGTAACGGATAAAGCGCAGGTCGAAGCGGCTATGCAGCAGGGAGTTGAGCAGTTTGGGCGGCTCGATATCCTGGTCAATAACGCGGGCGTGTTACGCGACAATCTGCTCTTCAAAATGAGCGACGATGATTGGGATACAGTTATGAACGTCCACCTGCGTGGAGCGTTTCACTGCAGCCAGGTTGCTCAGACCTACATGGTCAAGCAGAGATATGGTCGCATCGTCTCACTCTCCTCGACATCGGCGCTGGGCAATCGCGGGCAGATCAACTACTCCACAGCCAAAGCAGGCTTGCAGGGCCTCACCAAAACGCTCGCCATTGAGCTTGGCCCCTTCGGTATCACAGCTAACGCAGTCGCCCCAGGCTTCATCGACACCGAGATGACACGCGCCACAGCGAAAAGGATGGGCTTCGATCCACAAGAACGCATAGACGCAGCCTCAAAAGTTATCCCGGTCAGGCGCGTCGGACAGCCACGCGACGTTGCCAACGTTATCAACTTCCTCGTCTCTGAGGAGGCAGGTTTTGTGAATGGTCAGGTCATCTACGTCGCAGGCGGCCCGCACTCATAGGCTTCACCACATGGCAACAAAAGGAGCGATAGCATGTTCGATCAAAGCAAGATAGGTTATAGCTTTGCACCCTTCACCATTGAGGTACAACGCAACAAGATTCATGAGCTTACCAGCGCAATAGGCGACAGTAATCCGGTGTACCACAGTCGCGAGGAGGCGCAGGCGGCGGGTCTTCCGGATGTGCCGATCTCACCCACCACGCCCACGATCTTTAACTTTTGGAGTACCAGACAACGTGGCAACGAGCTGGCAAGCCTGGGCATCAAAGTGACACATATCCTGCATGGCGAAGAAGAGTTTGACTATCTCGCCCCCATCTATCCCAACGATGTGCTGACTGGCACCTCGACGGTGATCAATGGCAAAGTGCGACGCGGCAGCGATGGCTCTACCATGGATATTATTACGACCGAGACGCGCTATATCAATCAGCACAACCAGGCCGTCCTCAATACACGTTCAACCATTGTGATACGTGAATAATTTTCGTCGTAAGGGAAAGAAAGAAGATACAATACATGACAACACAGACAAAAGCAACGGTCTATTATGAGGATGTCAACATAGGGGATGCGCTACCAGCTTTGACAAAAGAGCCGGTGACGCATCTACAGCTTGTGAAGTATGCAGGGGCATCCGGCGACTTTAATCCATTACATACCGATCCCGCAGTGGGTGAAGCAATCGGCACAGGCGGCATCATTGCGCATGGCATGCTGATCATGGGCTTTGTAGGACAGATGTTAAGCGATTATGTCGGGCCAACGGCGCTGCGCAAGTTCGGCGTGCGCTTCAAAGGGATGACTCATATCGGGGATGTCATTACCTGCACTGGCACCATCACTGAAAAATATGAGGCGGATGGCGAGCCACGGATCGCCGGTAAATTACAGGCAGCAGACCAGAACGGTGATGTTAAAGTCATCGGCACCTTTGTAGCAGCTCTACCAAAACGTGGCGCATAAGCGCTACAAAAGGAAATCTCCGCCGGGAATGCTTCGGACCCCCATTACAGCGCTGCAATGGGGGTCTCGATCTTTGTAGCAAGCAATTACTTAATTGAGGCCAGCACCTGGAGTAAGCGCTCACGCGCCTGTGCTTCATGCGCATGCGGGATTGGATGGATCATAAGCTCATCCAGACCATTGGCAAGCAACGAGATCAAGCGCTCACGCAAAGTCGCCTCATCGCCAGAGATCACCAGGGCCTTGGCCAGTTCATCCAGGCCCTCTCCATCACTGGTAACGGGCAGGCCAGCCCCCTCGAACATATGGGCATAAAAAGGCATCTTTGAGTAGCGGGACAGAAATTGGCGTGCCTGGGCCTGAACATCCGCCTCGTCCGTGGAAAGCGCAACCAATATGTGTGCGACCAACGGAGGGGCCGGGCGCTGTTCAGCTTCAGCTCCAGCTTGCAATGCAGGCAGTGCCGTCTTCAGCAGATAAGGAACGGGGCAGACCCAGGAGAGCGCACCATCAGAGATCTCACCGGCAAGGCGAAAAGCTTTGGGGCCCAATGTCGAGACCAGGAGAGGAATCTGTGCCGTCCGTGATGTGGCAGTTATATTGAAAAAGGTACCATGATGATCGATCTTTCCTTCATACAAAATACCACGCAGCACAGCCATATACTCACGCAGGTGCGCGAGTGGAGTGGTCTGCGGCAAACCATAGATACCTTCCATGATCGGGCGATGGCTGGGACCGATTCCCAGGCGCAAGCGGCCAGGCGCAATATCATGAATAGCGAGTGCCTGCTGCGCCATGACCAGAGGATGACGTGGATAGGTAGGCACGATGGCCGTCCCCAGGCCAATCTGCGTGGTGCGTGCCGCTGCCAACGCCACAACAGTCAGATTATCAGATCCTCCTGAGCCACCCTGAGACAGCCAGACCTGATGCAGGCCTGCACGCTCTGCCTCGACAATCTTATTAATCGCTTCACCGGCATCTGCAGCCACGATAGATAAGCCAATGCGCTCACGTAGAGGGAGACGAGAAGCCGTCTGGTCCTGACGCGGATCTCTTTCGCTTTGCATAAAAAACTCCTTTTTCAGTTGAAAGACACCTAACAATTTTTCCAGACTTCTTTTTTCTTCAACAATCGCCATGTCGAACCAATTCCCTCACGAAGAAAGATATGAGACAGATGACACTGCCTCCCGCCCATACGGCTAACTTATACTCTGTGCAAGAGATTATTGATAGAGCAGAAAAGAGGCACTATGTTATCGTCACCCTTTCTCACACGGGCGTTGGCAAACCTGACAATCTTCATGCCCCTGACACGCACATTGTTTGCCATTGGATCAGTTCTGCTGGTCCTGGCATGGATTTTCTTTGACACCGCTATAGCCGCCATAGATCTATATAGCTGGCTTCCACTACTAGTATTGCTGGGAGTAGTTGCTATATTGATGACAGAGCGGTTGGTTACCACTGTACTGAGCTTCCCACTCGTAATAGCTTCCCTGTATGGCTTCTATAACCTGCTCGTGTTTATCGGATCGATAACATCGGCATCGTCTACTATCAAATATATTGTTGCTATTACCTTATTTATGCTTCTAAATAGCTTTCTACTCTGGCTGACATCCGGAGTTCTGAAGGCCAGGGAACAAAAGGGGGAAAACATGCAACCAAAAAAACGGTCGCTCTTACGATTGCTGACAAAAATAACGCTCTCGTTAGCCGTTGGTGGCCTATTCATAAAAGCGTATCTATGGGATGATCCGACGAAGCGCTGGCTGGTCAGTGATGTGTTTCCAATCGACAATCCTCCGGCCAATAAGTTGACGCTTGCACCACCTGCGGAAACTCATCTTGCAGATGCCAGCCAGTTGAACATGAGCACGGTCGCTGCAATCCTCTCACCAAAAACCACAGCTGAAGTGATACAGGTCGTAAAAGAGGCAAAATCGACCGCTAAAAAGATCTCCCTCTCTGGTGTCAGGCATAGCATGGGAGGGCAGGCGCTTGGACAGAACACGCTCCATCTGGATATGACTCATCTCGATACTGTACGCTACAACGCCGCCGATCAAACGGTTACAGTTGGTCCTGGGGCCACCTGGCGACAGATACAGGAAGCGCTTTCACCATATGGTCGGGCCGTAAGAGTTATGCAAGATTCAAATATCTTCACGGTCGGCGGCTCCCTGAGCGTGAATGCACATGGTAAAGATCCACAATATGGCTCGCTGATAGAAAGCGTCAATTCGATCAAATTAGTTACTGCAGATGGTAACGAGCTTTTCTGCGATAGAACAACTAACAAAGACTTGTTTACAGCCGTTATTGGTGGCTACGGCTTGTTAGGCGTGATCACTGAGGTCAACCTACGAACAACACAAAATCGCTCGCTCGCATTTTCGCTACTGACCGCACAGATACCTACCTTAATAGACACACTGGAGACCTTGAGTAAAGATCCACACAACCGCCTGCTAGAGGCACACCTTTCGATTGATACAGACCACTTTCTCAGCGAGGCGCTGATCTTTCAATATGCTGAAACCGCGTCCGTCACAGCACCGCAAGACCAGCTTAGCGGCGAAAATAGTATCTGGCTGCGCAAAGTCGTATTCCAGACCTCGCGGGCAAGCAATGTTGGCAAAGCATTGCGCTGGCAACTGGAAAAATACGTGTCCCCATTCATCGAACCCAAAACACTGAGCCGCAACACCGCAATGGCAGTACCTGTGCGCTTCCTACAAAATCCCGATCCGCATACAAGCGACATCTTACAGGAATATTTTGTTCCCGTTGAGCAAGGAAACAATTTCCTGCAAAAATATAAAGCACTGATCAAAAAGCACAATATCAATCTATTAAATGTCACGGTCAGAAAAACGAATAAAGATACCAATGCCCTGGTCTCTTACGCGCAGGCAAATATGTATGGCTTTGTCGTCTACTACAAAGTTGAGCGTGCCGATGTGCAGGCCTTAAGCACCTTTACCGGTGAGTTGATTGATTACCTGCTCACGATCAAGGCCACCTATTACCTTTGTTATGGCAGCTACTACTCAAAATCCCAGCTTACAGCAATGTATCCCGCAATAGATACATTATTCGCACGAAAAGCTCAACATGATCCAGATCAGTTGTTTACCAACCTGTGGTACGAAAAATATAGATCTTGAGAAATGGTTAGTCAGACCACGTAAAAAATCCAAGACAAACAATCCGCGACCTGTGAGGATGTTACGTTACCAGGCTTGCAGGCTCCAGCGTAAGCAGCTCCGGAATTGCCGAACCCAGTGAGTAGTAAGCAATGGTTTGTGCAGCGAGACGCTCTACATTGTGAGGATTGAGCAGCAAGCTTGTGAACACAACGGCGAGCACCTGGATCGACGGCATGTCCTGCCAAACGGGAGTCATGCCTTCCTGGCTGGCTTTATAGACACCTCTTTTACCAATAACTCTATATATTTCTCGCAACAGATCCAGCCGGGAATAGCGGCGACCGGCAGCTCCCAACATGGCCTGCAGGATGCTATGGCTTTTCAAGGCACTCTGGGCCGCCGGCAATGGTGAAATCTCTCGGCCCAACGAAAGCTGAACTTGCATATCTGCCAGGTTGATCCCGTTGACGACGGCGTTCATTGGTTCAGTAATACGTGGGTTTGCATCTATGTATGCAGGTTGCTCGCTCTGCTCATCCCAAAAGTAGTCGATTGAGAGGCTTCCATGCCAGGACAGATATTGTCCGATCTGCTCAAAATGTTGGCGCACCACAGGACGATTCACGCCTATCTTTACCACCGCACCACCTCGCGCACCAGTCAGCAAGCGACGCGTACAGTGCAGAGCAAGCAGGCACCCATGATCAA
>Ga0302321_100004243_pt1 | contig 12394 bp, 9 predicted proteins | sample Fen_T0_1_FD_202505 | JGI IMG/M metagenome (GOLD analysis project Ga0302321, IMG submission 202505) | Peat permafrost microbial communities from Stordalen Mire near Abisko, Sweden - Fen_T0_1 | ecosystem: Environmental > Terrestrial > Soil > Wetlands > Permafrost | place: Sweden: Abisko...
CGGGCGCCCGCACCGGACGCTCCGGCTGGACGCCGACGGCGGCGAGGGGGCCGGTGCCCGTGCCGGCGGTCGCGCCGGAACCGGCGGCGCCCGCGATGCCCCCGGCGCTGCGCCGGGCCTCGATCTGGGCGGCCGCGGCCGCGACCAGTTCGGCCCGCAGCCGGCGCGAGAACTCCGGCCGGATCTCGTCCGACCGCAGGGTCACGCGCACCCGGTCGGCGGTCCGAGCGATCGCCGGTTCCGCGAACGGGTCGTCGCTCATCGCCGCCACCTCCCGTGTCCTGCGCCGTGACCCGCGCCCTGACCTGCGCCATGACCTGCGCCATGACCTGCGCCATGACCTGCGCCATGACTCTCCTCGGCCAGCCGCTCCCGCACAGCCGCCATCCCCCGGTGCAGCAGCACCCGCACCGCCCCCTCGCTCCGGTTCAGATGACCCGCGATCTCGGCGATCGGCAGGTCGCGTTCCAGGCGCAGGACCACCGCGGTGCGCTGCGCCGTGGACAGCTGGTCCACCGCCCGCCAGACCCGGTCGACCTCCTCCCGGTCGATCACCAGCTGCTCGACCGACACCGCCGGGTCACCGCGCTCGGGCTGGTCGTCGAGGTCGGACGTGAGCCGGCGCGCCCGGACGTGGTCGATCACCGCGTTCCCGGCGATCCGGAACAGCCAGGACGAGAACTCGCCCGCCGACGGCCGGTACCCGCCCAGGCCCCGCAGCGCCTTGAGGAACACCTCCGCGGTGACGTCCTCGGCGGCGCCCCGGTCGCGCAGCCGGCCGTACACGTAGCCGTGCACCCGCCGGCAGTAGCGGTCGTAGAGCAACCCGAACGCCTCGGGGTCGTCCGTGCAGCGCGCGACCAGCTCGGCGTCGGTCACCTCCGCCTCGACCGGCGCGACCACCGGCTCCGTCCCTGGTGCCTGCGTCCTGCCGATGGCGCCCGCCCCCGTCCGCAGCCTGCCCGCCTCGAGCCGGTCGCCGAGCGGCCCCGCCGCACGGCTCCGGACGGCCGCCGTCATCCGCGGCCACGGCCGGCCGGGCGCGGGTTCCGCGCTCGGCGGTCGTTGTCGGTCACGAGGGGTAGTACGTGGCGGGGCGCCAGAAGTTTCTGCCCCGTCGCAGCGGGCTCGCATACCGGCGGGGCGGGGCGGGTACCTGCCCGGCGTGCTTTCCACCCATGCCCGCCGGGACGGCCATGCCCGGTGGAACAGCGACGTCCGGGGCGAGACGGACATCCAGCGCGTCGACCGCAACTTCCTGGAGCTGCTGCAGGAGCTGCGGGTGACCCAGACGGGCGTCCAGATCCTCTTCGCCTTTCTGCTCGGCCTGGCGTTCACACCGCGCTTCGAGGACCTCGACCGCGGCCAGGAGGCCGTCTACCTGGGCGCCCTGCTGCTCACCGCGGCGTCGGCGGCGCTGCTCATCGCGCCGGTGGCGTACCACCGGATGGTCTTCCGGCGCCGGCTCAAGGCGCGGCTGGTGACGGTGACCCACCGCTGCGCCGTGATCGGGCTGGTGCTCCTCCTCCTTGCGGTGGCGGCCTGCGTGCACCTGGCGGCGAGCATGGTGCTCGGCGGGTGGGCGGCGCTGCTGGCGGCGGGCGTGGCTGTGCTCTTCGTCACGGTCTGGTTCGTCGTGCCCTGGTACGAGCGGGACCGGGCGCATGCCGGCGGAGAGCTCGGGTACCTGCTCGGGAGCCCGGTCGACGACCCGGCGACCCGGACCACCCACGACCGGACCACCCACGACAGGAGCGAGATGTCCCACGACGCGATCGTGATCCTCAAGGAGGACCACCAGCGGATCCGGAAGCTGTTCAAGGAGTTCGAGGACTCCTCCCCCACCGCGAACGCCGCCCGCGCCAAGCTCGTCGACCGGATCATCCAGGAGCTGACCGTCCACACCTACCTCGAGAACGAGGTGATGTACCCCGAGGTGCGACGCCTGGTCCCCGACCTCGAGGACGACGTCCTGGAGTCCTACGAGGAGCACCACGTGGCCGACGTCCTCTGCGTCGAGCTGATGGCCCTCGAACCGACGGACGAGCACTTCACCGCCAAGACGACCGTCCTGATCGAGAACGTCAGGCACCACCTCCAGGAGGAGGAGGACGACTGGTTCCCGAAGGTCCGCGAGGCGCTCAGCCGCAAGCAGCTGACCGAGCTCGGCGACCGGATGCAGGAGCTGCGTGACCAGGCTCCCCGGCACCCCTCCCAGCCCAGTGCCCTGAAGAAGGCGGCCGACGCCCTCCTCTCCTGAGGCCCTCCCGCCCGGTCCGCTCGCCCGGTCCGATCGCCCGGTGCCCGCCCGCACCCCTCCACCGCGGGCACCGGGCGCAGCCGTGCCCGGCCCGCCCGCGCCGGGGTCGCGCCCAGATCCGCTACGACTCCCGCTACGTACTAGCTGACCAGCCGCCCGGTTCATGTGACACTCGTCACTGGGCCCTGTCAGAACGGCTTGGTGGGCTGACGACGTATCAGGGGTGGCAGCTTTTGCCACCTATCAAGCGCGGGTCTCCCGTTAGCATGCGCAACCCAGGAGCGACCCGCCCGAACGGCGGTCAGTGGAGGAGTGAAGGCGTTGTACGCACTCGGCGTAGACCTGGGCACCGTGTACACCGCCGCCGCAACCTGGCGGGACGGGCACGCGGAGATCGTCTCCCTCGGGAGCCGGGCGGCCACCATCCCGTCCGTAGTCCTCCTGCGGGAGGACGCGTCGTTCCTGACCGGGGAGGCGGCGAACCGCCGCGCCCTGATGGAGCCGGGCCGCGTCGCCCGTGAGTTCAAGCGGCGCTTCGGCGACTCCACCCCGATCATGCTCGGCGGCACCCCGCACTCGCCCGAGGCGCTCATGGGCCGCCTGCTGCAGAGCGTGGTGTCGGAGGTCACAGCCCAGCAGGGCGAGCCCCCGGTCGCGCTCTGCGTGTGCCACCCGGCCAACTGGGGCCCGTACAAGACCGACCTGCTGCAGCAGGCCATCCGGATGGCCGACCTCAACGTGCCGGTGACCCTGTCGGTCGAGCCGGTGGCCGCCGCCGCGTACTACGCCCGGCAGCAGCGGGTGGACGACGGCTCGCTCGTCGCCGTCTACGACCTGGGCGGCGGCACCTTCGACGCCGCCGTCGTCCGGAAGACCGGGAACAGCTTCGAGATCATCGGACGCCCCGAGGGGATCGAGCACCTGGGTGGCGCCGACTTCGACGCGGCCGTGTTCGAGCATGTGCGCAGCGTCGTCGGCGAGCCGCTGACCAGCCTGGACGACTCGCTCTCCTCGACCGTCGCCGCGGTCGCCCGGCTCCGCGAGGAGTGCACCTCCGCCAAGGAGACGCTCTCGTCGGACACGGACACCACGATCCCGGTCCTGCTGCCCAGCTTCGCCACCGAGGTGCGGATCACCCGTGGCGAGCTGGAGCGCATGGTCCGCCCCTCCCTCTACGACACGATCTCCGCCCTGAACCGGGCCATCCGCTCCGCCGGGGTGACCGCGCCCGAGCTGCACTCCGTGCTGCTCATCGGCGGGTCCTCGCGGATGCCCCTGGTCGCCCAGCTCGTGGGGGCCGAGGTGGACCGCCCGGTCGCGGTGGACGCGCACCCCAAGCACGCCGTCGCGCTCGGTGCGGCCTGGATCGCCGGCGCGCAGAAGGACGCCGAGGCCGGTCCCACCGTGGCGGGCGCGCCGTCCGCGCGTGCCGCGGCGCCGTCGACGTCCGTCGCCGCGTCGTCCGTCGCCGCGTCCGCGGCCGCCGCGGCCGCCGCCGCGCGGACCGCCCGCGAGCCCGCGCCGCCGACCGCTGCCGGCGGCCTCGCCGCGGGCTCCGCGGTCGCGGCCGACGCGCTGCACCGCACGTCCGCCGGCTCCGGTACCGCGGCCGCTGCCGTGCCGCCGGCCCCCACCGCGCTCGCGCCGGGGCGTGGAACCTCCGCTGCGGACGGCGGCTGGTCCGGACCGGGCGCGGGTTCGCCCGGCCACGCGCCCGCTGCGCCTCCGCCGTCCGGCCGGTCCGACGGCGCCGGTGGCAACTCCCGGGGCGCTGCAGCCGGGGCCGCCGCAGCCGGAGCGGCCGGCGCCGCGGCGGCGAACTGGCCGCCCCAGCAGCCCTTCTCCCTGCCGGGCGCACCGCAGCCCGTGGCGCCGCAGTCCGGCGGCACGCCGTTCGGCAACCCCCAGCAGTCCTTCGGCGGCCCGCAGGGCGGCCCGCCGCAGGGGCCCGGGGAGAACGGGGCGGCGGCCGCCTGGAACAACGGCGCCCGCCCGCCGGCCCCGCCGCAGGCGCAACAGGCGGCGGCCCCACCCGGCGCCTCCGGCCCGCCGCCGGAGAAGAAGTCGCTGTTCACCCGGCCGTGGGGCGTCGCGATCGCCGCCGCGGCGGCCGTGCTGCTGGTGGTGGCGCCGACCGCCTGGTGGGTGGGTCACAACCTGGGCACGTCCAAGGACGGCGCCGCGGCCGCGGCGACCTCCAAGACCCCGTCGCCGACGGCGAACGGCTCGAAGTCCCCGTCGGCGTCCGGCTCCGCCACGACGTCCCCGTCGGCGTCCACGTCGGGCAGCGCGGCGAACCCGCCGGACATCTACACCTGCCCGACCAACGCGGACGCGGCCATCTGGGCGTGCTTCAAGTCTGCGAAGGTGGCCGACGGGAAGATCAACATCCTGTACACGACGAACTTCACGCTGAGCAACATCCAGGACGCCGCTCACTACCACTTCCATATGTTCCTGGCGAACCCCGGGCTCAACAACACGACCCAGCCCGTCGACGCGATCATGCAGCACGTGCCGAACGCGGGCAGCTGGTTCATCATCTACAGCGGCGCCATCACCACGATCGACAACAACACCGACCGGGGTGGCAAGAAGGAACCGATCGACGTGTCGAAGTACTCCCTCTTCTGCGTCCGCGTGGCGAGCGGGCTGCACGGCCTGGCCTACGACAAGAAGGGCGGCTTCCGCACCGGCAACTGTGTGCGGATGACGGCCGCCTGACCTCGCCGTCCCAGGGAGACCTGGGTGACCTTCGCCCCTGGCGCCGGGCCCGATCGTGGCGCAGCGTCAGGGGCGAGGCCGTCGGGGGAGGCACGAGGTCGCCCCCGCCCGGCCGGGAAAGGGGCACCACCATGGTCGCCGTCAAGGCAGCCGCTGCCGACTTCCTCGCTCTGCGCCGGATCGCCGTCACCGGCGTCTCCCGGCACCCGAAGGGCCACGGCAGCAACGCCGTCCTGCAGGGCCTGCGCAAACGGGGCTACGAGGTCTTCGCCGTCAACCCGAACGCGGACGAGGTCGAGGGTGGTCCCTGCTACCGCAGCCTCGGTGCGATCCCCGGCGGGGTGGACGCCGTCGTGGTGGGAACGCGCGCCGAGCTGGCCACCGAGACGGTCCGCGAGTGCGAGCGGCTCGGCATCGGCACGGTCTGGCTGCACCGGTCGATGGGCGCGGGCAGTGCGTCGCCGGCCGCCGCCGCCTACGGCCGCGAGCACGGCCTCCGGGTGATCAACGGTGGGTGCCCGCTGATGTTCGGCGCCGACGCGGACGGCGGTCACAAGGTCATGCGCCTGGTGTGCCGCCTCACCGGAGCCGTCCCCCGCTCCGTCTGACCCCGCCACGGCGGGGTGGGCCGAGCGGTCGCGGAAGGCGGTGCGGCTGCGTTCAACCGTGCATGATCACGATCACCCCGGGTGGGGCAGGGCGCGTGCGACGAGCGCCGCGACGTCCGCGTGCCGGGGCTCCCAGCTCGCCCAGACGGACACCGCCCACCGCCGGACCGCGGCCACGTGCTCCTGCGGGGAGCCGGCCGCAGCTCCGGCGGCCAGGACGTCGAGCACGGTCACCGGTGCCGGCACCGCCGGCGGCTCGAGCACCGGCCACCACGGCTGCGGCCGGCCCATCCGCTGGTGGGCGTCGCGCACGCCGGGGCCGTCCACGCCACGCTCGAGCACCAGGTACAGTCCGGCCAGCGCATAACCCACCTGGATCACTGGGGTGGGGTCCCCGGCGTGCTGGGCGCCGTACGCGTCCACGTGGAGCTGCAGGACCGCGCCCGTCACGGGCAGGTGGCCGGCGGCGAACCCGGCCGCGTCGCCGTTCGCACGCCAGCACTCGGGCGCGGCGCGCAGGTCCTGGTCGAGGGCCCAGTCGGTGCGCTCGAACGAGGCGCCACAGCCTCGGCACACCCGCCGGCGGTCGTCGTCCACGGAGCACATCCTCGCGCACGGCCCACGCCCGGCACCACCGGCACGCATCGGCTTGCCGAGCAGCCCCCGCACCCGCACAGTGACCGTCATGGACGAGCTCCGCGCAGCGCGGCTTCAACGTGAATGGGCCCTCTGCGCACTGGCCGCGGCGGCGTCCCGCTTCGTCCCGGTGCCGCTGGTGGACGACGTCATCGCGGAGCGGGCGACCCGCACCGCCGTGGTGCGCACCTGGCGCGCGCACGGTCGGCCCGACGCGCCGGACGCGATCGACGTCCTCTGCGCCGACACCCGCGGGTTCTGGGGCGGCCTCGCCGCGTCCGCGGCCCGCCTGCCGGTCACCCTGGCGCTGTACCCGATCCGCAAGCCGGTCCGGATGGTGATGGCGGTGCGCGGGGTCGGCCGGGACCTCGCCGAGGTGCTGCTCCTCGCCCGGTCCGTCGACCGGTGCCTGCGCGCCGGCTGGTTCGACACGACCGACCAGGGCGAGCTGCGCCGCCAGGCCGCCCTCGTGCGCCGGGCCCACGAGGAGACCGTCGCGACCGCCGACCTGCGCATCCTGGAGCACGCGCTGCGCGCGGGCCTCCGCCAGGTGGGCGGGCTGCGGCGGCAGGCCGTCGTCTTCGCCCGGCACTCCTTCGGCCGGGACGCCCCCGACCCCCTGCAGCAGCCGGCGACGGACGCCGACGCGGGCATCGAGCAGGGGGCGGCGCAGGTGCAGGCAGCGCTCGACCGCCCGGACGTCGAGGGCCTGCTCGCCCGCCTGGACCGCCGCTTCGACACCGCCCTGGGAGCGCTGACCCCCGCCTCGGGCTGACCGTTCGGAGCTGACCGTTCGGAGCTGACCGTTCGGAGCTGACCGTTCGGAGCTGACCGTTCGGAGCTGACCGGCAGCGGACGGGTCAGGCGCCCGCCGTCGGCCCGGGGACGGTCACGGTGACCGTCGCCCGGCCGGCACCGGTCGGCGACGCGGGCCCGGACGCCGTCGGCGACGCGCCGCCCGACGTGCTTGACGGCGACGGCGACGGCGACGGCGACCCGCTCGCCTCAGCCGACCCGGACGCCGCGGCCGACCCGGAGGCCGACCCCGAGCCGGTGACCGACGGCGACGGCGTGGGCCGCTTGCGCCACGGCTTGGCGAGCTGGTCGGCCACGGTCTTCAGGCACCAGTCCGCGGCGCGGTCCGCCTCGTCGCCGCGGGCCTGGGCGATCGCGCACGAGGCGGCGGCGCGCTGCGTCTGCGGGTCGTACACGGTCACGAAGACCACGGTGTCGTGGGTGTCGGCGTGCACGTCCAGCAGGACCTCGGCCCGCGCGTCCCCCAGCCTGGCCGGCCGGGTCAGGGCGCGCATGCTCGGCTGCGGGCCCAGCTGCGGGACGCGGTCGGCGTCGGTCGTGGCGTCCGTCGACGTGGCGAAGCTGACCAGCCAGACGACCTTGCCCTGGTCGGTCGACGTCGCCTCGGTCAGCCCGACGCAGCGCGCCCACGACAGTTCCGGGCGCTTCGGGTCGAGCAACTCGAGCTGCGCCGTCCCCGCCGGGACCTCGATGGCCGAGATCTCACCGAGGCCGGCCAGGTCCACCCGGCTGCAGTCGGCCCAGGTCGGCCGCTGCGCGCCGAACACGTGCGCGTCCAGCGGGACGGCGGCGTCCGGGCCGGTCCCGGCGACGGGCACCCCGCACCCCGACAGGACGGCGCCCAGCAGCAGGGAGCCGGCGACGACGAACCGGGACGGCAGCGCGCGAGGAGTCACGTGGAGGCCTTCCGCAGGACCTCGTCGCCCGGCGCCGCGGCGTTCATGGCCGCGTTGAGGGCGGCGCCGATGAGCACCGCCAGGGCGAAGAAGTACGACCAGATGAGGATGACGATCGGCGCCGACAGCGGACCGTAGATCGAGGCGCCGCCCACCGACGCGGTGAGGAGCAGCCGCAGCACCATGCTCGCCAGGAGCCAGATGATCAGGGCCAGGACGGCGCCGGGGACGTCCCGCCGCCACGCCTTCCGGACCGGTGTCGCCAGGTGGTACAGCGTCGTCAGGCCGGCGACGCCGAGCAGGCTGACGAACGGCCAGTAGAGGAGCCCCAGCCACGCGAGCGACGGCAGGCCGGTGAACCAGCGGTGCAGCAGGTCCGAGAGCAGCCCCGGGCCCACGAGCATCAGCGGGATCAGCACGACGCCCAGCACCAGGGCCGAGACGTACAGCGTGAACGACAGCAGCCTGGTCCGGACGATGCCGCGCCGGCCCCCGAGCCCGTACATGATCGAGACCGTGTCGACGTAGACGTTCAGTGCCCGCGAGCCCGACCACAGCGACAGCAGGAAACCGATCGACAGGATGTCGAACCGGCCGTGCCCGCTCACCTCGTTGAACGTCGGGATGATGACGTTGTCGACGACGACGGGCGTGACGAAGCTGCCCGCGAGGCCGGCGATCCGGTCCCGCAGGTCCGTAAGGACGTCGCCGCCGAGCTCCTGGCCCAGGTACCCGGCGCTGGCGACCAGCCCGAGCACCAGGGGCGGCAGCGACAGCAGCGCGAAGAAGCCGGCCTCGGCCGCCAGACCGGTCACCCGGTAGCGCAGGCACACCCGCACCGTCGCCAGCGCAAGTCGCCCCAACAGGGACGAAAGGGACTGGGCACCGAGCAGCGGGGACCGGATGGTCCTCACCCGCTGGTAGGTGCTGTCGGCCGCCACATCGCCGAGCGTAACGACTGCTCGGCCCGAGCACCCGTCGCATCCGCACCGACGCGCGGCCGGCGACGGAGCGTGTCACCTGCGGACACCGACAGTCGCATCACGCCGGGTCCCCGACGTCCGGGCGCCAGTGGTTACCCTCGGCCCATGACCGCAGCCGACGAGGCGCTGAACGTGGTCCCGGCACCCGCCGGGCTCGATCTCTTCAGCAGCGACGCGGCCCTCGTCGAGGCGGTCCACCGGCACGGCGCCGGCGGCCACCTCCCCCGGCTGCGCGAGCTCGGCCGGTTGGCCGGCTCGCCGCGCTGCGTGCGCTGGGCCGAGTTCGTCGACCGCTACCCCCCGCGCCTGCGCGCGTACGACCCGCAGGGACGGCGCGTGGACGAGATCGACCACCACCCCGCCTGGCACCGGCTCCTGCAGGCCGGGGTCCGGGCCGGGCTCGCCGCGACGGCGTGGCACGAGGGGGATCCGGGGCCGCCGGACGACCCCGGCCCGGTGGCCCTGCACACCGGCCGGGCCGCGGCCCTCCTCGTCTGGGCCCAGACGGACGCCGGGCACACCTGCGCGCTCACCACCACCTACGCGGCCGTTCCCGCGCTGCTGGCCGACGGCGCCCTGGCGGACCGCTGGGTGCCGCGCCTGGCGTCCCGGGTCTACGAGTCCGGCCTGCGGCGCGCGGGCGACAAGGCGGGCTGCCTCGCCGGTGTCGCGGTCGCCGAGCGGCAGGGCGGCTCCGACCTGCGGTCGGTGACGACCGTGGCCCGGCCCGAGCGCGGCGGACCCGTCGAGAGCGGCGAGACCTACCGCCTCACCGGGCAGAAGTGGTTCTGCTCGGCCCCCATGAGCGACGTCTTCCTGGTGCTCGCGCAGGCGCCCGGCGGCCCGACGTGCTTCCTCGTGCCGCGCGTCCTGGTCGACGGCAGCCGCAACGACTGGCAGCTGCTGCGCCTCAAGGACAAGGCCGGCAACCGCTCGGCCGCCTCCGCCGAGATCGGGCTCGACGGCACCTGGGGCGTGCGGCTCGGCGACGAGGGTCGCGGCCTGCGCATGCTGCTCGGCACCGTGTCGGCCGCCCGGCTGGACGGCGTCCTGGTGTCGACGGCGATGATGCGGCAGGCGCTCGTCCGCGCCGTCCACCACGCCCGGCACCGGGAGGCGTTCGGCTCGGCGCTCGTCGACAAGCCGCTCATGCAGAACGTGCTCGCCGACCTGACGGTGGAGAGCGAGGCCGCGACCGTGCTGGCCATGCGCCTGGCCGCCGCGGTGGACGCCGGGGAGAAGCACCTGCTGCGGGTCGCCGTCCCGATCGCCAAGTACTGGGTGTGCAAGCGCGCCCCACAGGTGGTGACCGAGGCGATGGAGTGCCTCGGCGGTGATGGCTACGTGGAGGAGAACGGCCTGGCCCGGCTCTTCCGGGACTCGCCCACCGCCTCGCTGTGGGAGGGCACCGGCAACGTCGCCGCGCTCGACGTGCTCCGCGCGATGTCGCTGCAGCCGCGCGCGATGGAGGTGCTGCTCGCCGAGCTCGACCGCGCCCGCGGGGCCGACCCGCGGCTCGACCGCGCGATGGACGAGATCGCCGGCGTGCTCCAGGCCGCCTCGCGGGAGGCCCGCAGCGACCCGGCGGCCGTGGAGGCGGGCGCCCGCTGGATCGTGGAGCGGCTCGCCGTCGTCCTGCAGGCCTCGCTCCTGGTGCGCGTCGCGCCCGCGCCGGTCGCGGCGGCCTTCCTGGCGACCCGGGTGTCGGGCGGCGGCGGCGTGATGTTCGGCACGCTGCCCGTCGGGCGCGCCACGACGCGGACGATCGTGGAGCGTGCCTTTCCAGCGTGATCGCCCGGCGCGGGAGGATGCTGGTCCGGCCGGGCCCCCCGCCGTCCCGCGTCGTCGCGCGTCGTCACCGGCCGCGGGACTGGACGGCGGGCCGACGCGCGAGGAAGCGTGGGGCTTGCCAGACTGGCTCGGCACGCTTCGCTGATGGGGAGTACATGGAGATCTGGCCAGGCAGTCCGTACCCGCTCGGCGCCACGTTCGACGGCGCCGGCACCAACTTCGCCATCTTCTCCGAGGCGGCCGATCGCGTCGAGCTGTGCCTGATCGACGTCGACGGCAGCGAGCAGCGGTTCGAGATGACCGAGGTCGACGGGTTCGTGTGGCACTGCTACCTGCCGCGCATCGGGCCGGGGCAGCGGTACGGCTACCGGGTGCACGGCCCCTACGACCCCGGCGCCGGCCACCGCTGCGACCCCTCGAAGCTGCTCCTCGACCCGTACGCCAAGGCGATGGAGGGCCAGATCGACGGCGACCCGTCGCTGTTCTCCTACCGCTTCGACGACAACAACGCCCGCAACGAGGACGACAGCCTCGGCCACACCATGCTGTCCGTCGTCATCAACCCGTTCTTCGACTGGGGCAACGACCGGCCGCCGCGCCGGGAGTACCACGAGACCGTCATCTACGAGGCCCACGTCAAGGGCCTGACGATGGCGCACCCCGGCGTGCCGGACGACATCCGCGGCACCTACGCCGCGCTCGGCCACCCCAGCGTGATCCAGCACCTCACCGACCTGGGCGTCACCGCGATCGAGCTGATGCCGGTGCACCAGTTCGTCCAGGACACCACGCTCGTCGACAAGGGCCTGTCGAACTACTGGGGCTACAACACCATCGGCTTCTTCGCGCCGCACAACGCGTACTCCTCCGCCGGCCAGCGCGGCCAGCAGGTGCAGGAGTTCCGCGCCATGGTGAAGGCCCTGCACGAGGCGGACATCGAGGTCATCCTCGACGTCGTCTACAACCACACCGCCGAGGGCAACCAGATGGGCCCGACGCTGTGCTTCCGCGGGATCGACAACAACGCCTACTACCGGCTGGTCGACGGTGACCGCTCGCACTACTACGACACGACCGGCACCGGGAACAGCCTGCTCATGCGGCACCCGCACGTGCTGCAGCTCATCATGGACTCGCTGCGCTACTGGGTCACCGAGATGCACGTCGACGGGTTCCGGTTCGACCTCGCGGCGACGCTCGCCCGGCAGTTCCACGAGGTGGACCGGCTCTCGGCCTTCTTCGACGTCGTCCAGCAGGACCCGATCGTGTCCCAGGTCAAGCTCATCGCCGAGCCGTGGGACCTCGGCGAGGGCGGGTACCAGGTCGGCAACTTCCCGCCGCTGTGGACCGAGTGGAACGGCAAGTTCCGCGACACGGTGCGCGACTTCTGGCGCGGCGAGCCGGCGACCCTGGGCGAGTTCGCCTCCCGGCTCACCGGCTCCTCGGACCTCTACCAGGACGACGGCCGGCACCCCATCGCGAGCATCAACTTCGTCGTCGCGCACGACGGCTTCACCCTGCGGGACCTGGTCTCGTACAACGACAAGCACAACGACGCCAACGGCGAGGGCGGCGCGGACGGCGAGAGCCACAACCGCTCCTGGAACTGCGGCGTCGAGGGCGACACCGACGACCTCACCATCATCGCGCTGCGGGCGCGCCAGCAGCGCAACCTGCTGG
>Ga0302321_100004246_pt1 | contig 12391 bp, 10 predicted proteins | sample Fen_T0_1_FD_202505 | JGI IMG/M metagenome (GOLD analysis project Ga0302321, IMG submission 202505) | Peat permafrost microbial communities from Stordalen Mire near Abisko, Sweden - Fen_T0_1 | ecosystem: Environmental > Terrestrial > Soil > Wetlands > Permafrost | place: Sweden: Abisko...
ACGCCGTCGTGCTCGGCGAGGAGATGAGCGATCTCGGCATGGCGGTCGAGTCCATCGATCATCTCGGCCGGGGGCTCGACGGAATCGTCGTCGCCCGCGTCCTCGATCTCCGCCCGCACCCCAACGCCGACAAGATCCAGCTCGTCGACGTGGATGCGGGCAACGGTGAAGCCCTCCAGATCTGTTGCGGCGCGTTCAACATGGCCGTCGGCGACCTCGTGCCGCTGGCGACGCTCGGCACGATCATGGGCAACGGCATGAAGATCGAGCGCCGCAAGCTACGCGGCGAGTGGTCGAACGGCATGCTCTGCTCCGGTCGTGAGATCGGCCTCGGCGACGACCACGAGGGCATCTTGATCCTCGATCCGTCGGTCACGCCGGGCATCGACCTCAAGATGGCCCTGGGCGTCGTCGACGACGTGCTCTACGACCTCGAGATCAACCCCAACCGTCCCGATGCCATGTCGGTCGCCGGGGTCGCACGCGACCTCGCCGCCCGGCTCGGCGTGCCGTTCACCCAGTTGTCCCCGATGGTCAACCCGGCCGCGGTCACCCTCGCCGGTCGGGCCTCGGTCGAGATCGATGCTCCGGAGCTGTGCGGTCACTTCTACGGCCGTGTGCTCGATGACATCACGATCGGGCCGTCACCCCGGTGGCTCGCCGATCGCCTGCAGGCCCTCGGCATGCGGCCGATCAACAACGTGGTCGACGCGTCCAACTACGTGATGCTCGAGTTGGGCCAACCCAGCCACACCTACGACCTGGCCAAGCTGCGCGACGGGTACCTGCGGGTCCGGTGGGCGCGCGACGGTGAGCGGATCACCACCCTGGACGACATCGAGCGCACCCTCACCAGCGCTGATGGTGTGTTGGCCGATGCCGACGACGTCGCGGTGGGCATCGCCGGTGTGATGGGCGGGGCATCGACGGAGATCTCCGACTCCACGGCATCGGTGCTGCTCGAGATGGCCTGGTGGCATCCGATGACCATCGCCCGGTCCTCGAAGCGCCTGAACCTGCGCAGCGAGGCGTCGGCCCGCTTCGAGCGGGGGTGCGACCCCGAGATCGGCGAGCTGGCCGCCCTGCGCTTCGCCGAGATCCTCGCTCCCACCGGCATCGGCCTGGCCACCGGCGCGATCGCGGTGGACGGCGATCGACCGCCCCGCGTCACCGTGCCGGTGCGCACCGCCCGGGTCAACGCCATCCTCGGCACTGAGCTCAGTGCGGCGAACATCACCCGACTGCTGCGCCCGATCGGCTTCGACGTGGCGCCGGCTGGGGCCGACGACGGCTCGGAGCAACTGGTCACGGTGCCGACCTTCCGCCCTGACACCAGCACCGAGATCGACGTCATCGAGGAGATCGCCCGGCACCACGGGTACAGCAACATCCCTCGTCGCATTCCGTCCGCGGTCCGGGCCGGTTCGCTCACCGAGCGCCAACACGCCCGCCGCCTCGTCCGCCAGGCCATGGTGGGTTGCGGTCTCGACGAGGCCATGCCGCTGGCGTTCCTCGCCCCCGACGACCTGGCCACGTCCGGGCTCCCCGAGATCGGCATCACGCTCACCAACCCGCTGGCGGCCGAGGAGTCTGTGCTGCGCACCTCGTTGCGCCCGGGCCTGCTCAAGAGCGTCGCCTTCAACATCTCGCACCGCAACGACCAGGTCGGGCTGTTCGAGATCGGCAAGATCTTCCTGCCGCCGCCGGGTGGTCAGCAGCTGCCCGACGAGCGTGAGGTGCTCAGCGCCGTGCTCGCCGGCCAGGATGCCCGCGCCGCGGTCGAGGTCTGGCTCGTGCTGGTCGACGCGCTCGGCATCCACGACGTGTCGCTGCGCCAGACCGAGCTCCCCGGCCTGCACCCGACGCGCTCGGCTGAGATCCTCGTCGCTGGTGCGGTGATCGGTGCAGTCGGCGAGATCGACCCCGGCGTCCTCGACCGGCTCGGCATCGGTGGCCGGGTCGGCTGGCTCGAGGTCGACCTCGACCGTCTGCTCGCCCGTCCCCGTGGCACCCAGGCCTATGCGCCGGTGAGCCGCTACCCGTCGAGCGACATCGATCTGGCCTTCATCGTGCCCGACGCCGTGGCGGCCGGCGCCATCCGCGACACCATCGCCGGCAGCGCCCGCGAGCTGCTCGCCGGGGTTCGCCTGTTCGACGTCTTCCGAAGCGACTCGATGGACCCGGGCACCCGCAGCCTCGCCTTCACCCTGCGGCTGCAGGCCCCCGACCGCACCCTCACCGACGACGACGTCGCCGCCATGCGGGCCCGGGTGATCGACGCGGTCGAGGCGGCCCACGGCGCCACCCTCCGTACTTGACCGATCGGCGCTTCCTGTCACCCCACACGTCGATTTTCGGTCGCCTGAGGTGACAAGTACGACGAGGCGGCAGTGATTCAGCGGGCGATGGCGCCCAGACGACCGGACTGGTAGTCCTCGAAGGCCTCGACGATCTGCTGACGGGTGTTCATGACGAACGGGCCGTAGCGGGCGATCGGCTCGCGCAACGGCACGCCGGCGAGCACCAGCACATCGAAGGCCTCGTCGGGACCGGCGGACAGGTGGACCGAACCCCCGTCGTGCTCGAGGACGGCGAGCTCGAACTGGTCGATCGACCGATCGGTGCGGCCGACGGTGCCGGTGCCGTGGATGGCGTAGACCATGGCGTTCATGTCCGAGGCCACGGGCAGGTCGACCTGGCCTCCGGGCTGCAACGTGACGTGGGCGTACAGGATGGGGGAGGTGGTCTGCACCGCGCCCTCGAGGCCGTGGACCCGCCCCGCCACCAGGCGCACCAGCGCCCGGCCCTCGTCGAGCTCGACGGACGGGATGCGCGCCTTGGGCACCTCTTGGTACCGCGGCTCGGTCATCTTCTCCGCGGCAGGCAGGTTGACCCAGATCTGGAAGCCCTCGACCCGGCCGCCCTCGGTCTGCATGCGTCGCGACGGCATCTCGGAGTGCACGACGCCCGATCCGGCGGTCATCCACTGGACGTCACCGGGCCCGATGATGCCGTGGTGGCCGGCGGAGTCCTCGTGCTCGACCTCGCCCTCGAGGATGTAGCTGACGGTCTCGAACCCCCGGTGGGGGTGGTCGGGAGCACCGACGGCCTCGCCCGGTGCGTAGTCGATCGGGCCCATGTGGTCGATCATCAAGAAGGGGTCGATCTGGTCCAGGTCGCCGACGGGGAAGGGGCGGTGGACGAGGAACCCGGCGCCTTCGAGCGTCTCGATGGAGACGACGACCTCGCGCACCGAGCGTGAGCCCGCGGCATCGGTCGAGGTCGGGTGGTCGGTGGTGGGTTCGGCGAACGTCATCGTGGGCCTCCGGGAGATCAGCGTGTGCCACGATCAATGTACTTCAGGGTTCAACTATTCCCGGGATGACGAGGGCGGGCTCGGGTCAGGGTGTGCGCAGCAGGTATTCGCTCATGGCCGCCAGTCGAATGCGATCGAAGTCGAGGAAGGCGCCGACGCTCTCGAGCATGGTGTTCAGGTTCTTGGCCAGCAGCGCCTCGTCACCGTCGGCGAGGTAGAAGCGCATCGGGTCGTTCACCGTCTCGGCCGAAGGCCAGGCCTCCTCGACGATGCCCTGATAGGCCGGAGCCCCAAGGGTGACGGGCCGGGCGACGGCATTGCGCACGTAGCGGATGCGGGGTTGGATCGCCGTGGACATCGGCGTCTGGGTGCCGTACCAGTGGGCGTACCAGGCCTCAGCGTCGAGCCGGTCGGGCCGCTCCATCAGGGTCAGCATCACCACGCCCGTGCTGCGCTGGCCATCGGGCCAGTCCCGGGGCGACGCCCACTGGTTGTCCCCGTACTCGGTGGGGATCGACTCGGTCACCAGGTAGCCCGCGAGCCGGTCGGCCAGCGGCTCGAGCACCGCCTCGAACGGGCCTCGGTCGTCATGGCAGTCGAGCCAGACCGAGACCTCGGCGAACGGGCCGGGATCGTCGGGCGGGGGAGGGAGGGGGAGCGACACCGCGGCGGCCTCGTCATCGGCGACGTTCATCGACAGGGCCGCCGGGTCGAGGGCGAGCAGTGCGTCGGCGACGGGCCCGAGCAGCTGCTCGGCCAGTGCTGCGTCGGCCCGGCCGGACTCGTTCCACAACAGGTAGACGAGCTTCTCCATGCGGTGGTCCCCGTTCGTTCGCGTGCCCGTCGGACCGGGCGCTGGCGGCGATCGTCGATCCTAACGACCCGTCAGATCGGCGTCGGCGGCCTTGGAGGGCCCCGAACCTAGATTGCATGACTATGCGGATCTCTGTATGCTCTTGCGATGATCTCCGTGGGCATCATCGGGGCATCGGGCTACGCCGGTGTCGAGCTCCTGCGCATGTGCGCCGGCCACCCCGAGCTCGACGTGGTGCGGGCCACCGGGGACAGCCAGGCCGGCATGCTGGTGCGGGATCTCTACCCGAGCCTGGCTGCGGTCTACGGCACGCTCGCCTTCGAGCCCTACGACGACGGATCGTTCGAAGGCCTCGACCTGGTCTTCCTCTGCCTGCCCCATGGTGCATCGCAGTCGATCGTGCCCAAGCTGCTCGACCAGGTGCGGTGGGTGGTCGACGTGGCCGCCGACTTCCGCCTGCACGACGCGGCCCTCTACCCCCAGTGGTACGGCGAGCCCCACGCCGCGCCCGAGTTGCTCGACTCGTTCGTCTACGGCCTGCCCGAGCTCTTCCGCGAGCAGCTGGTCGGGGCCACCGCGGTGGCGGTGCCGGGGTGCTACCCGACGGCCTCGATCCTCACCCTCACGCCGCTCGTGCGGGCCGGGCTGGTCGAGCCCACCGGCATCATCGTCGATGCCGCGTGCGGGGCCTCCGGGGCCGGGCGCCCGCCCAAGCCCAACACCACGTTCTGCACGGTCGACGAGGACTTCACCGCGTACGGCCTGCTCGATCATCGCCACACCCCCGAGATCGAACAGGCCGTCGGCGAGGCGTCCGGGCTGGCCCCCGCTGGGGTCCAGGTGCTGTTCACCCCTCATCTGGCCCCCATGAACCGGGGCATCCTGGCCACCTGCTACGGCCGGGCCCGTGAGGTCAGCTCCACCGCGGAGGTGCTCGACTGCCTGCACGCGGCCTACGACGACGAGCCGTTCGTCGTGGTCACCGACGCATCGCCGTCGACGAAGGCCACCCTCGGGAGCAACGTCGCCCACATCACCGGCCGCTACGACCCTCGAACCGGCACGGTCGTGGCCATCGGTGCCATCGACAACCTGGTCAAGGGCACGGCCGGCCAAGCGGTGCAGTGCGTCAACATCCTCGCCGGGCTGCCCGAGGTGACCGGCCTGCCGATCGCCGGGGTCTACCCGTGACCGAACCCGCCACGCCCCCGTTGTCCAGGAGCGACGAGATCCTCGCCCACGCCAACGAGCGGGCGGGGGTGCTGATCGAGACCTTGCCCTACATCCGTCGGTTCTTCGGCGCCACGGTGGTCGTGAAGTACGGCGGCAACGCCATGGTCGACCCCGATCTGGCCCACCGCTTCGCCGAGGACGTCGTGCTGTTGCAGGCCGTCGGCATCCGCCCGGTCGTCGTGCACGGCGGAGGCCCCCAGATCGGTGAGCTGATGGCCCGGCTCGGCAAGGAGAGCGAGTTCCGGGACGGCCTGCGGGTCACCGATGCCGAGACGCTCGACATCGCCCGCATGGTGCTGGTCGGCAAGGTGAACCGCGACATCGTCTCGTCGATCAACGTGCACGCGCCGATCGCGGTGGGCCTCGCCGGCGAGGACGCCGGCCTGATCACCGCCACCGAGCGCGAAGGTGACCTCGGGTTCGTGGGCGACGTGGCGTCGGTCAACCCGGCCATCGTCGAACGGCTGCTGGCCGAGAACCTCATCCCCGTCGTGTCCACGATCGGGGCCGACCTCTCCGGCCAGTCCTACAACATCAACGCCGATGCGGTGGCCGGGGCCCTCGCGGCCGCCCTCGGTGCGGAGAAGATCATCTACCTCACCGACGTGCCCGGTCTGCTCGCCGACGTCGACGACCCGGAGAGCCTGATCACCCGCACCTCGGCGCCCGAGCTCCGCGCCAAGATCCAGGACGGGGTGCTCACCGGCGGCATGATCCCCAAGATCGAGGCTTGCCTCGCCGCCCTCGACGGCGGGGTCGGGTCCGCCCACCTGCTCGACGGTCGGGTGCCCCACGTGGTGCTGCTCGAGCTGTTCACCGATGCCGGCATCGGCACCATGATCACCCGCTCGATCGGAGCCGGCACATGAGCCTCACGACCACCCCTCGTCCCGGGGACATCCCGGCCACCGGGCACCCGCCGACGCCGTCGGCCCCGGCCGGTCTCGACCACTGCCCCTTCTGGCCCACCTACGGCCCGCCCGTCGTGCAGTTCGTCAGGGGTGATGGCACCGAGCTCTGGGACAGCGCCGGGAAGCGCTACCTCGACTTCCTCTCGGGCCTGGCCGTCGTCTCGCTCGGCCACGCCCACCCCGAGGTCGCCGCGGCCCTCGCCGACCAGGCCGCGACCCTGCTGCACGTCTCCAACCTCTTCGCCACCGTCCCCGGTGCCGAGGTGGCGCTCACCCTCGACCGACTGGCGGGCGGCGGCGGTCAGGTCTTCTTCTGCAACTCCGGTGCCGAGGCCAACGAGGCCGCCATCAAGCTGGCCCGGCGTTGGGGTGGCTACGGACGCCACGTGGTGGTGAGCGCCTACGGCTCGTTCCACGGACGCACGCTCGCCACCCTGCATGCCACGGGTCAGCCCGCCAAGCACGAGGCCTTCCAGCCCCTTCCCGAGGGCTTCCGGCATGCCGCGTGGAACGATCTCGACGCCCTCGAAGCGGCCATCGATCCCACCGTCGCGGCGATCCTGCTCGAGTCGGTGCAGGGCGAGGGCGGCGTGAACCCGGCCGACGTCGAGTTCTTCCGTGGCGCCCGTGCGCTGTGCGACGAGCGTCAGCTCCTGATGATCGTCGACGAGGTGCAGACGGGCCTCGGGCGCACTGGGCAGTGGTTCGGCTACCAGCACTACGACGTGCAGCCCGACGTCGTCACGATGGCCAAGGCGCTCGGCAACGGGGTGCCCATCGGGGCCTGTTGGGCCAAGCGCGAGGTCGCGGCCGCGATGCGACCCGGCGACCACGCCACCACGTTCGGCGGACAGCCGTTGGCCGCGGCGGCAGCTCGGGTTGTCCTCGCGGTCATGGAGCGCGAGGACGTGCCGTCACGGGCCACCCGCGCTGGAGCGCTGCTCAGCGCCAAGCTCGAGCAGCTCCCGCAGGTTGCCACCGTGCGCGGGCTCGGCCTTCTCTTGGCGGCCGAACTCGTCCCCGGTCTCGACGCCAAGGTCGTAGCCGATGCCGCTCTGGCCGCGGGTCTCGTCGTGAACGCGGTCACGGCCAACTCGTTGCGGTTCGCGCCGCCGCTCCTGGTGTCGGATGCCGAGCTCGACGAGGGTGTCGCCATCCTCGCTGCGGTGCTCGCCCAGGCCGAGGAGACCCAGCACGCGACCCCCGGGAGCGCGGACGCATGAGGCACCTCCTCGAGGTGGACGACCTCATCGCGGATGAGCTGCGGGCAGTGCTCGAGCTCGCCGAGCGTCCCGACCCGCCGCAGGTCCTCGACGGTCGGGGCATGGCGCTCATCTTCGAGAAGCCGTCGGCCCGCACCCGCAACTCCATGGAGATGGCCGTCGTGCAGCTCGGCGGACACCCGATCACGATCCGCGGCGAGGAGGTGTCCCTCGACGTCCGAGAGAGCGTCGAGGACGTCACCCGCACGCTGGCCTGCTACCACGCGGCCATCGGCGCCCGGGTGTTCGATCACGCCCTGCTCGAGCGCATGGCCGCGGTCGACCTGGTGCCGATCGTCAACCTGCTCTCCGACGACGGTCACCCCATGCAGGCCCTGGCCGACGTCCTCACCATGCAGGCCCGGCTCGGCGACCTCGCCGGCCGATCGGTGGCCTACGTGGGCGACGGCAACAACGTCTGCCGGTCGTTGGCCCTCGCGGCCGGCCTGCTCGGCATGGAGGTACGGATCTCGACCCCGCCGGGCTACGCCATGCGGCCCGAGGACCTCGATCGGCTGCGGGCGTCGGGGATCGATCCGAACATCGTCGACCAGCCCTCCGAGGCGGTCGCCGGCATCGACGTCGTCTACACCGACGTGTGGACCTCGATGGGCCAGGAGGCCGAGGCCGAGCTGCGGCGACGGGCCTTCGAGGGCTTCACGGTCGATGACGCGCTCATGGCGGCGGCCGGGCCGAACGCGATCTTCCTGCACTGCCTCCCGGCCCATCGCGGCGAGGAGGTCTCGAGCTCGGTGGCCGACGGTCCGCAGAGCCTCATCTGGGCCCAGGCCGAGAACCGGATGCACGCGGCGCGGGGCCTGTTGGCCTGGATCCTGGAGCAACCATGACCGATCGCGCCACCAACCAACGACCCAGCGGCCAGGCCGGGAGCAACCCGACGGGGCCCCCAGCTGCGCCCAAGCTCGGCAAGCCGCAGCGGCAGCACCTCATCGCCAAGTTGATCGAGCACCGTGGAGTGCAGAACCAGGCACAGCTCGTCGACCTGTTGGCCGAAGAGGGATGCGTGGCGACCCAGGCCACGGTGTCGCGCGACCTCGACGACCTCGGAGCCATCAAGGTGCGGGTCCCCGGCGGCGAGAGCGCCTATGCCATCCCTGCCCTTCCGGCCCAGCAGGTGGCCCCGGAGGACCACCTGCGCCGAGTCTTCGGTGACTGGGTCGTCGAGGTCGCCCATTCGGGCAACCTGGTCGTGTTGCGCACCCCACCTGGCTCGGCCCACGTCGTCGGGTCGGCCCTCGACCGCGCCGGGCTCCCCGACATCCTCGGCACGGTCGCCGGCGACGACACCCTGATCGTGGTCGTCTCCGAGGAGGCTGGCGGCGCCGCCGTCGCCGAGCAGATGACCGACCTGGCCGGTCTCTGAGCCGGCCGACACCTGACACCATTCGCACACCTGGTCGCCCACGACCGCAACTCACCTTGGGAGCAACCATGCCGAACCGCGTCGTCCTCGCCTACAGCGGAGGTCTCGACACGTCCGTCGCCGTGCGGTGGATGATCGAGGAGCTCGGGGTCGAGGTCGTCACCGTCGCCTGCGATCTCGGTCAGGGCGGTGACTGGGAGGCGTTGCAGGCCCGGGCCATCGGTGCCGGCGCGATCGATGCCGTCGTCGTCGACTGTCGCGAGGAGTTCGCCCGCGACTTCGTCGCCCCAGCGCTCAAGGCCAACGCCCTGTACGAGAACCGCTACCCGCTGGTGTCGGCCCTGTCGCGACCGGTGATCGTCAAGCACCTGGTCGAGGTGGCCCGGAGCCACGGTGCCGATGCCGTCGCCCATGGCTGCACCGGCAAGGGCAACGACCAGGTGCGCTTCGAGGTGACCACCCGAGCCCTCGCCCCGGACCTGGACGTGGTGGCGCCCGTGCGCAACTGGGGGATGACCCGAGCCGACTCGATCGAGTACGCGGCCCGGTTCGACATCCCGATCGCGGCCACCAAGGAGCAGCCGTACTCGATCGACGACAACCTCTGGGGCCGCGCCATCGAGTGCGGCGAGATGGAGGATCCCTGGGCCCGCCCGCCCGAGGGCGTGTGGTCGCTCACCACCGTTCGCACCGGCGAGGCCCGCGAGATCACCATCGGCTTCGAGCAGGGTGTGCCCGTCTCGCTCGATGGTCGGGCTCTGCCGATGCACGATCTGATCGTGGAGCTCAACGACATCGTCGGTGGCTACGGCTGGGGCCGGCTCGACATGGTCGAGAACCGCCGGGTCGGCATCAAGAGCCGGGAGACCTACGAGGCCCCTGGTGCGCTCGCGTTGATCATGGCCCACGTCGATCTCGAGAGCATCTGCCTCGAGCGCGACCTCTTCCACGAGAAGCAGCGCCTCGAGGGCCGCTACGCCGATCTCGTCTACGACGGGTTCTGGTTCTCGCCTCTCAAGCAGGCGCTCGACGCCTTCGTCGACGAGAGCCAGCGCTACGTCACCGGCGAGGTGCGCCTGCGGCTCGAGCCGGGTCGGTGCTACGTCGTCGGCCGTCGCAGCGAGTTCAGCCTCTACGACTACGGGCTGGCCACCTACGAGGCCGACGACGCGTTCAACCATGCCGACTCGGAGGGCTTCGTGAAGCTCTGGGGCCTCGGCGTGCAGACCTGGGCGGCCAAGCAGGCTCGTCGAGAAGACGGCGCCGGCCGGTGAGCACCCTCTGGCACGGCCGTTTCGAGGGCGGCCCGGCGGCCGAGCTCATGGCCTTCACCGTGAGCCTGCCGTTCGATCGTCGGCTGGCCGCCGACGACCTCACGGGATCGCGTGCGCACGTGCGGGGCCTCGTCCGGGCCGGAGTGCTGAGCATCGGCGAGGCCGATGCGGTGCTGGCGGCTCTCGATCAGGTCGAGCGGGAGCTGATCGACGATGAGCTCGAGCTCTTGCCTTCGGACGAGGACATCCACACCGCGGTCGAGCGTCGCGTCACCGAGCTGGCCGGGTCGGCAGGGGCCAAGCTGCACACCGGCCGCAGCCGCAACGACCAGGTCGCCACCGACCTGCGGTTGTTCACCAAGCGCGAGGTGCTGGCCATCGCCGGACGCGTGCTCGTGCTGCAGCAGGTGCTGCTCGAGTTGGCCGAGGCCGCCGGCGACGCCTACCTGCCGGGCTACACCCACCTGCAGCGGGCCCAGCCGGTGCTGTTGGCGCACCACCTGCTGGCCCACGCCTGGGCCCTGTCGCGCGACGTCGATCGCCTGCTCGACACCCGCCGTCGCCTCGATGTCTCGCCGCTCGGAGCGGGGGCGCTGGCCGGCTCGTCGCTGGCCCTCGACCCCGAGGGGGTGGCGGCCGACCTCGGCTTCGGCGCTGCCTTCGACAACTCCCTCGACGCGGTGAGCGACCGGGACTTCGTGGCCGAGTCGCTCTTCGACCTGGCCATGGTGGGCATCCACCTCTCGCGCATCGGGGAGGAGGTCGTGATCTGGTCCACCGAGGAGTTCGGCTTCTTGAAGCTGGCCGACGAGTACTCCACCGGCAGCTCGATGCTCCCGCAGAAGAAGAACCCCGACATCGCCGAGTTGGCTCGCGGCAAGTCGGGTCGCCTGATCGGCCACCTCACCGGGCTGTTGGCCACTCTGAAAGCCCTTCCGCTGGCGTACAACCGCGATCTGCAGGAGGACAAGGAGCCGTTGTTCGACGCGCTCGACCAGGTCACCCTCGCTCTGGCCGCCATGTCGGGTCTGCTCGCGTCGTCGACGTTCGTGGTCGAGCGGATGCAGGAGGCCGCCGACAGCCCCACCGCGGCGGCCACCGATCTGGCCGAGTACCTGGTCGACTCGGGCATGCCGTTCCGGGACGCCCACGCCGTGGTCGGTGGCCTCGTTCGTGAGGCGCTGGAGGGCGACGCGTCGCTCGTCGACCTGGTCTCGGCGCACGCGGCGCTCGGCCCCGACGCGGTGCCTCTGATGGCGAGCGGCGCGTCCGTTCGTCGACGTACCACCCGGGGTGGTGCTGGCCCGCAGGCCGTGGCCGACCAGATGGTTCGCTTCCGCGACCGGCTGGCCGCGGACCGGGCCCGGGTCGAGTCGGCCCGCTGAGCGCGCCCGTCACGCCATGGGTCACCGCCACTCCATCGCTGTCCGCTACGGCGAGGTCGACCTCCAGCGGGTCGTGTTCAACGCGCACTACCTGGCCTACGTCGATGACGCGATGGACCACTGGATGCGACAACTGGACCGTGACTTCGAGTCGCTCGGTTGGGACTTCATGCTCAAGCGGGCCGAGATCGAGTGGCACGGGCCAGCTGGCCTGGGCGATGTCATCGAGATCGATTCGACCATCCGCCGTTGGGGCACGACCTCGTTCGTCGTGGCCCACGAGGTCCGCGTCGGCGAGCGATCGGTCGCCACGGTGCTGATCACCTACGTGGGCATCGAAGCCGGCACGTCGAACACGGCCCCGCCCCCTGATGCCGTGCGCCGGCACCTCGGCGAGGGTCCAGGCCAGGATGCCTGATCGCCCGGTCGCCTGGCCGATCGCCTGGCCGATCAGTGGAGTCCCGCTGCCCCGGTCGTTCTACGAGCGCCCGAGCACCGAGGTCGCTCCCTCGCTGCTGAACAAGGTGCTGGTGCACGGTGATCGGGCGGTCCGCATCGTGGAGGTCGAGGCCTACGGCGGGGCCGATGACCCGGCCAGCCACGCCTATCGGGGCCGGACCCGCCGAAACGGCGTGATGTTCGGCGCACCCGGCCTGCTCTACGTGTACTTCACCTACGGCATGCACTGGTGTGCCAACGCCGTCTGCGGCGCCGAGGGCGAGGGCGTGGCCGTGCTGTTGCGAGCGGGGGCGCCTCTGGCGGGGCTCGAGGGCATGTGGGCCAGCCGGGCCGCGGCCCGGCGTGAACGGGAA
>Ga0302321_100004248_pt1 | contig 12390 bp, 10 predicted proteins | sample Fen_T0_1_FD_202505 | JGI IMG/M metagenome (GOLD analysis project Ga0302321, IMG submission 202505) | Peat permafrost microbial communities from Stordalen Mire near Abisko, Sweden - Fen_T0_1 | ecosystem: Environmental > Terrestrial > Soil > Wetlands > Permafrost | place: Sweden: Abisko...
ATCCCGAGGATCGAGCAGTTGAGATGGATGTTGTCGCGCCCGGAGAACTCGGGGTGGAAGCCCGCGCCGAGCTCGAGCAGGGAAGCCACGCGGCCCTGCACGTGCACCTCGCCCTCGGTCGGGCGCGTGATGCCGGTCAGGAGCTTCAGCAGCGAGGACTTGCCGGCACCGTTCTCGCCGATGATCCCGACCGTCGAGCCGTGCGGGATGTCGAGGTAGACGTTGCGCACGGCCCAGAACTCCGTGTGCAGCTTCTTGCCGGGCAGGAAGAGCTCGAAGAAGCGGGCGCTGGGCTTCCCGTACATGCGATAGGCCTTGCCCAGGCCCTTGGCCAGGATCGCGCTCGTGCCCGAACCGGTCTTGGTCGCGGCGGCCATCAGAGCAGGTCCGGGAAGCGCGGCTTCTGGCGCATGAAGAAGGTCGAGCCGCCGAGGAACACGAGCAGCGCGACGGCCGCGAACTGGACCACGACCGGCAGCTTGGGCCACATGCCGTAGAGCAGCGCGTTGCGATAGCTGTCGATCAGCCAGTACATCGGGTTCGCGGCCAGCACCCACTCCATCTTCGCATCGACGACCTTCTTGGCCGGGTAGAAGATCGGCGTCAGGAACATCCAGACCTGCAGCGCAACGCCCATCACGTGGTAGATGTCGCGCAGGAACAGGTTGAGCGCCGCGAAGAAGTAGCCCAGCCCGAGCGTGAAGACAGCCTGCAGCAGCATCAGCACCGGGAGCGAGCAGAGCGACCAGGAGAGGCACAGCACGTGCAGCGGCGGCGCCGCCGGATCGTAGGTCAGCGGGTGCAGGTAGGCGAACCAGAGCACTCCGAGCAGCGTGATGCCCGTGCCGATCAGCATGTTGATCAGCGAGGAGAGCACGAGATACGGCGGCAGTACCTCCGAGGGGAAGACGACCTTCTGGATCAGGTTCTGGTTCTCGACCAGCGTGTTGGTCATGCGCGAGACGCTCTCGGCGAAGGCCTGCCAGACGATGATGCCGCCGAGCATCAGCAGCGCGGTCTCCTCCTTGGCCTGGTTCGCGTTCCAGCGCGCGTCGAGCACGACGCTGAAGACGAACATGTACACCACCAGGTTGACGATCGGGAAGATCACCGACCAGAAGAAGCCCATCGAGGAACCGACGTAGCGCGCGCGCAGGTCCCGGCCCACGAGGTCCGTGAGCAGGCGCCGGTTGCGCTTCAGCGATCGGAAGAGTTCCAGCACGCGGGGCTTCCTAGAGCACGGCCTTCCCGAGGGCCGAGAGCGCCAGATCGACCGCCACGCGCGCGGTCGCGTTCTGGTTGTCGAGGATCGGGTTGATCTCGGTCATCTCCAGGCTGAGCAGTTTCCCGGACTCGGCCGCGTGCTCCATGATCAGGTGGCTCTCGCGCAGCGTCGTGCCGCCCGGCACGGGCGTGCCGACGCCCGGCGCGACCGAGGGATCCGTGCCGTCGAGGTCGAAGGTCAGGTGGAAGCCCGCCGTCCCGGTGCAGGCGATCTCCATCGCGATGCGCATCACCTTGTGGATGCCGTGCATGTCGATGTCGCGCAGCGTGAAGACGTGGATGCCCGAATCCTTGATCTCCTTCTTCTCCTGCACGTCGAGCGTGCGCACGCCGATCAGCACGGCCTTCTTGACGTCTACCATCGGGAAGCGCTCGCCGAGCTGCGTGAGCTCCTTCGCGCCGCGGCCGATGCAGCAGGCCAGCGGCATGCCGTGGATGTTGCCCGACTCGGTCGTCTCGGGCGTGTTCATGTCGCCGTGCGCGTCGAACCAGATCAGGCCGAGCTTCTTCTTCTTCTTGTGGTAGTGGCTCGAGAGCGCCGCGACGGTGCCGACCGCGATCGAGTGGTCGCCGCCCACGACGAGCGGGAACCAGCCCTTCTCCAGGATGCCCTCGACGCGCGTGCGCAGGTCGGCGCAGGCGCGCGCGATTTCGGGCAGGAAGCGCGCCTTGGGATCCTTGGGCGAGCGCGAGGGAGGCTCGGGAACGGGCACGTTGCCGCAGTCGACGAACTCGTGGCCGAGACTCCTGACGCCCTCCTCGATGCCCGCGATGCGCACGGCCGAAGGGCCCATGTCGACTCCGCGGCGGCCGCCGCCGAGGTCCATCGGAACGCCCACCAGGGCCACGGTTCGGTTGGTCGTCATGTTCGTCTCCGCAGGATCACCGGCGCGCCCGGGCCGAGACCGAGGCGCTCGACGGCGCTGCCGTCGCGCACGGCGATCTCCAGCGCAGCGTAGGAATCTACCAAAGCCAGCAGTGCACCCGGCTGCACGTCGGAATACGTGCGCGAGAAGCTGATGCGCAGGCCGTCGATCTCGGCCTCCCAGAGCGCCGGCCCGCCCGCGAGATCGCGTTCGTAGGCCGAGAGCACCAGGTTGCCGTAGCGGTCGGCGAAGAGCACCTGCGCCGTGAGCGCCGACTCGCCGCGCCGCTCGACGCGCGGGAAGGCCAGGCGCTGGTACGCTCGCGCGAGCGGCGTCCCGAGGTCCTCGGGCCGCTTGCCGGCGACGAGCGCGCCCGCCGCGGGAGCCAGGATGTCGCGTCCGTGGAAGGTCGCGCTGGCCGCGCGCACGGGGAGCTCGAAGACCTGCGCCGCGGGCGAGAGCGCGGGTGCGAGGAGCCCGTTGTCCGGGCCGAGGAAGGCCTGGCCGCCGTCGAGGGCGCAGAGCAGCGCGCGCGCGCTGCCGACGCCCGGATCGACGACGCACACGAAGACGGTCCCGGCCGGGAAATGCGCGCGCGCGTGCATCAGGAACCACGCGCCGCGCTGCACGTCCTGCGGCGGCACGGCATGCGTCAGGTCCACGAGGTTCGCGCGCGGCGCGTGCGCGAGCAGCGCGCCCTTCAGCACGCCCACGTAGGGATCCTGCGTCCCGAAGTCGGAGAGCAGCGCCACCACTCCGCAGGCCTCGAAGCTCGTCGGTTCCGCGCTCGGCATGGCTCACTGCGTCCGGGTCGAGAGGAAGCCGAGCAGCGCGCCCTGCAAGGCGGGCGCGCCCGAGTTGTAGCGCAAGAGATGCGCCAGCGACTCGACCTCGGGCAGTCCGCCCAGCGCGCCGAGCGCGAAGCCCACGCGGCGCAGATCGGTCGAGCGCGCGCTGGCGGGCGGGTTCGAGGCCTCGTCACGCAGCGCCGGCGTGCCGGCGGAATCCGCGATCAGCGCGCCCGAGAGCAGCGAGATCTCGGCCGGGCTGCCCCAGAGCGTCACGTGCAGCAGCGGCTGCACCGAGGCGTCCGAGACCTCACACAGCGCCAGGGCGAGCTCGACGTTGAGCGCCAGGTTGGCGGGCGTGTCCTCGCGCGGGAAGCTGCGACGCAGGGCGGGCGTGTCCTCGGACGAGATGCGCGAGCGCAGCGCACGCACCAGTCCGAGCGCGACCTCCGGCGCGGGCGGCGGCTCGGCCATCAGCGCGTCGCGGCAGAAGCTGCGCGCCTCGCGCACGCCCTCGCGCGCCAGCGCCAGCGCCAGCGTGCTGCGCACGGGCTCCTCGGCGCGAGCGAACTCGTCCTCGAGCAGCAGCAGCACGCTGGTCGCGCGCGCGTTCGCCGCCAACTCGAGCACCAGCGCCGGCCGCAGCGCATCGTCCGCGTTCGCGAGTACGGCGCGCAGCGCCGCGTCCCCCGGTCGCGAGCCGAGCAGCAGCTCGGCCACCAGCGCCGCGGCGCGCACGCGCGGCTCGCTCGCGGAGGCGAGCAGGTTGAGACGCTGCAGGTACGAGGGATCCTCGCTCTCGCCCATCGCGCGGCACAGCAGCACGCTGTCCTCGCTGCTCGCCCCCTTGAGCGCGGCCTCGATCTCGGGCGCGAGCTCTTGCGCACCGCCGCGCGAATACAGCGCCAGCGCGCGCGCGCGCAGCGCCGGCTCGGCCAGCGCCGCCTCGAACAGCTCGGGCGCGTAGGCCTCGAGGCGATCCTGCTCGAGCTCGTCGAAGAGCGCGGACCACTCGGAGAGATCGGCGGGTTGCCAGAGTCCGTTCTGCACGAGCTGCGCGAGCTCGCGCGGGATGCCGCGCGCGGCGGCGCGCAGGCGGCCCTCGCCGCTGCCTTTCAGCAGCGCGCCGAGCAGGCAATCGTGCACCAGCGGCCGTTCCAGGCGCGCGGCCGCGCGCAGGATCACGTCCGAGCAGAATTCGGGGCGCGCCCCGAGCGCGCGATAGACGAGCACGCGCCAGGTCTGGCCATCTACCAGGCCGAACTCGCGCGCGGCGCGCCAGCGCAGCTCGAGCAGGTTGCGCACCGCCGCGCTCTCCTCGGCGTGCAGCGGATCGGCGGCGAAGACGAGCAGCTTCGTGGCCAGCGCGGAACGCGAGTCCGCGGCGTCCGAGGAGATCTCCTCGACGCCGCGCCGCAGCGCCGGGGCGCGCGTGCGCAGCAGCGCCAGCAGCGCGCTCGAGGCGAGCTCCGGCTCCGGGCTGCGCGCGAGTTCGAGCAGCAGGGCCTCGGAGCCCTCGCCGCTCTCGCCCAGGCCGAGGATCGCGGCGCTGCGCTCGGGTTCAGTGCCGCTCTTCGCCTGCTCCGCGAGCTCGGCACGATGCGCGGGAGCTCCGACCGTGCCCAGCGCGAGCCAGGCGGCCGCGCGGCGCTCCTTGGAGCTCTTCTCGTCGGCCAGAGCCTGCTCGGCCAAGAGCTGCGTGCGCTGGCTGAAGCTCACCCGGCCGTCGCGCGCGAGCAGCTCGGCCCAGGTCTGCGCGCCCACCGCGGGACTGGCCGCCGGCCGGTCGACGGGCTGCTGCCCGCGCAACGGCACTGCCGCGAGCCAGGAGAGGCCGAGCAGGCCGGCGAGGGTGAGGAAACGGCGCATCGTGGAGGTCGATCGGCAGGAGTCCGAACAGACTTGCATACCCTAGTCGGGGACGAAGCTCCAGCCGGGGGCCGGAGGTCGGCCCTCCCACAATTGAACCTTCCTAGTCGGCGTGCGGCTTTCCGAGCACTCCCATGAGCTCCGCGAGCTTGCTGCGGGCGAGTCCGGCGTCGGAGGCCTCGAGGTTGAGCCGCAGGAGCGGCTCGGTGTTGCTCGCGCGCACGTTGAACCACCACCAGGGCGGCTTGCCGAGGTCGCCGTACTCGACCGTGAGGCCGTCGAGTTCGTCCTGCCGGCCGTCCTTGTAGCGCTGGCGCAACTGCGCCAGCAGCGCGTCCTTGTCCGCCACCTCGAAATTGATCTCGCCGCTCGAGTGGTAGCGGCGCAGGCCCGCGACGAGCTGCGAGAGCGGCTGCTCGGAGCTCGCGATCAGGCTCAGCGCCGTGGCGAAGGCGATCTCGCCCGAGTCGCAGGTGTAGTTGTCGGCGAAGTAGAAGTGGCCCGAGAGCTCGCCGCCGAAGACGGCCTTGTGGGCGCGCATCGTGGCCTTGATGAACGAGTGGCCGACGCGATCGCGCAGCGGCTTGCCGCCGGCTTTGGCGATCTCTTCGCGCACGACCCAGGAGGAGCGCAGGTCGTAGACGATCGGCGCGCCCGGGTGGCGCGCGAGTTGCACGCGCGCCATCAGCGCCGTCATCAGGTCGTTGGGTACGGTGCGCCCGGTCTCGTCCACGAAGCAGCAGCGGTCGGCGTCGCCGTCGAAGCCCACGCCGAAGCGCGCGCCGCTCTGCTTCACCAGCGCGCGCACCGGGTCGAGGTTGTGCTCCTTGAGCGGGTTGGCCTCGTGGTTGGGGAACGTGCCGTCGGGCGTCATGAAGAGCGTCGCGACGGAGACCTGCTTCAGGCGCTCGAGGATCGGCGGCAGCGTGTAGCCGGCCATGCCGTTCGAGGCGTCGATCGCGACCTTGAGCGGCCGCTCGAGCACGGCGAAGCGCGCCACGTGCGCCGCGTAGGCGTCGAGCAGGTCGATCTGCGCGAGCGCGCCGCGCTTCTCGACCGTGCGCGGCAGCTCCTGCTTGCAGAGCTGCTCGAGCTCGGCGATGCCGGTCGCGCCCGAGACCGGCGCGGCGCCCGCGCGGCAGAGCTTCATGCCGTTGTACTCGCCCGGGTTGTGGCTCGCGGTCACCACCAGTCCCCCATCGCAGGGCTGCGAACCGACGGCGAAATAGGCCATCGGCGTGCTGCACAGGCCGATGTCGAGCACGTCGCAGCCGGCGTCGCGGATGCCCTCGATCACCGCCGCCTGGAGCTTGGGCGAATGCGTGCGCATGTCGCGTCCGACGACGAGCTTCTTCGCCTTCAGCAGGCGCGCGAAGTGGTAGCCGATCTTCTTCGCGAGCGGCGTGTCGAGCTCGGAGGGAACCTTGCCGCGGATGTCGTAGGCCTTGAAGATCGACATGGGTTGCTCAGGCGGGTTGCAGGCAGGCGCGCACGCGCTTCATGCCTTCGAGGATGTTGCTCTCGCTGTTGGCGTAGCTGAAGCGCAGGAAGCCCTCGCCGAAGGCGCCGAAGCTCGTGCCCGAGAGGCACGAGACGCCGTTCTCGAGCAACAGGCTTTCGAGCTTGCGCGACGGCAGGCCGGTGCCCGAGGTGTTCGGGAAGGCGTAGAAGGCGCCCTTGGGCATCGTGCAGCGGAAGCCGGGGATCGAGTTCAATTCCTTGACGATCAGCTTGCGGCGCGCATCGAAGGCCGAGCGCATGCGCTCGACGCACTCCTGCGGACCGCGCAAGGCCGCCATGCCGGCCATCTGCGCCGCGGCGTTGGTGCAGGAGTTGGAGTTGATCTGCAGCCGCTCGGCCTGCGCCGTGAGCGCCTTGGGCCAGACGCCGAAGCCCATGCGCCAGCCGGTCATGGCGTAGGTCTTCGACCAGCCGTCGAGCAGGATCGTCCGGTCGCGCAGCGATTCGTAGCTGAGCAGGCTCGTGTGCTCCTCGCCGTCGTAGAGCAGGCGCGAGTAGATCTCGTCCGAGAGGATCGCCACGTGCGGGTGCTTCTCGAGGCCCGCGACGAGCCTGTCGAGCTCGCTCTTCTTCACGACGCCGCCGGTCGGATTGGCGGGCGTGTTGAGGATCAGGAGCCGCGTGCGCGGCGTGATCTGCGCCAGCGCCACGTCGGGGTCGAAGGAGAAGCCGCGCGACTCGTTGAGCTCGATCGGAACGGGTGTCGCGCCCGTGAAACGGATCGCCGATTCGTAGATCGGGAAGCCCGGGTTGGGATACAGGATCTCCGCGCCCGGCTCGCCGAACATCAGGATCGCGTAGAACATCGTCGGCTTGCCGCCGGGCACGATCACGACGTCGTCGGGGTCGACCTTGGCCTTGTGGAAGCTGCCGCAGTAGTCCGCGACCGCCTCGCGCACGGGCAGCAGGCCCTTGGCCGGCGTGTAGCCGTGGTAGCCATCGGCGAGCGCCTTGCGCCCGGCCTCGACCACGTGCTCGGGCGTGCGGAAATCGGGCGCGCCGATGTGCAGGTGCACGATGTTCCGGCCCTGCGCCTCGAGCGCCTTGACCTTGTTGACGATCTCGAAGGCCGTCTCGGTCCCGAGCTGGGACATGCGCGAAGAGAGCTGAAGTCGGGCTGCCACGTGTTTCTCCGGTGCGGGTGGAAACGCACAGCCTACGCGCTGGTGCGCGAAACGGTCAAGCCGCGCTCAGTGCCGTTGCGCCACGCACCAGACCACGGTCGCCATCCAGCCCAGCGTGTTGAGCCCGAAGAGCAGGTCGCCGCCGAGGAAGAGCCGAGTGGGGTTGCCGCCGCCCTTCTGCGTGTGCACGAGGAGCAGGTAGCGCGCCAGGCCGAAGACCACGAAGGGCACGGTGTAGACGAGGTGGTTCCCCGAGCCGAACTTGGCCGCGGTCTCGGGCGCGACGGTGTACATCGTGTAGGTCACGATCGTGCAGGCGGCCAGCACGGCCAGCATCTGGTCGAGGAAGTTCTTGTCGTACTCGAGCAGGATCGCGCGGTGCGCGCCGCGGCCCTCGCCCAGGAGCTCGCTCTCGGCGCGGCGCTTCGCGAGCGCCAGATAGAGCGCCAGGAAGAGCGTGCAGAGCATCAGCCAGTGCGAGACCGCGGCGTCGGCCGCGGCGCCGCCGGCCTTGACGCGCAGCAGGAAACCCGCGGCGATGCAGAAGGCGTCGACCAGCACGACGTGCTTCAGGCGCCAGCTGTAGAGCAGGTTGAGCGCGAGGTACGCGCCCAGGATCCAGGCCACCGGCACCGGAGTGCCCCCGGCTGCGAGCCCCAGCGCCAGCGCGGCGAGCAGCAGCACGCCTGCGCCGAAGAGCGCCAGCGGGATCGGCAGCAGGCCCGCGGCGATCGGCCGCAGCTTCTTCTCGGGGTGCTCGCGGTCGCTCTCGACGTCGAGCACGTCGTTGACGAGGTAGATCGCGCTCGATCCCAGGCAGAAGCCGAGCAGCGCGAGCAGCGTGCGGCGCGCGTCGTCGCCCCAGGCGAACAGGCTGCCACCGTGCTCGCCGCGCGCGAAGACCAGCGCCGCGAGCACGAACAGGTTCTTGACCCACTGCTGGGGCCGCATCGCGCGCAAGAGCGCCGGGAGCGTGCTCATCGGCCGCCAACCCTAGCGCATCGCGCCGGGCTCAATCCACCTTCACGCAGCGCAGGGGCTCGATCGGCGAATCGGGTCCCACGTGCAGGACCTGCTCGTCGGCCGAGAGCGTGCCGTTCTTGTGCAGCTCCATCAGCTCGAAGGTGCTGACCGTGCTGTCGGCGTAGAGCACGACCGTGGTGCTCTTGTGGTTGCCTTCGCCCGGCTTCGAGCAGTTGTCGTCGGCGACGAGGATCTGCTTGCCGCTCGCGGGCAGCTGGCCGATGCGGCCGCACTGGTCGGCCTTGCCGCCCTTGCTCGCGCTGGAGCTCTGGTCGCGCCCGGCGTAGGCCGAGTAGTCGCCGTCGATCGTATCGAGGTGCATGTACCAGTCCTTGGGCTCGCTCTCGGCCAGGCCGGCGAGCTGCCCGATCGCGACGCCCGGGCAGGTGAGCTTCTTGCCCGCCGCCTCGGTGTTCTCCCACACGCCGTCGGCGATGATCGCGGCGAAGAACTTGACGCCGCTCTCGGTCGGGATGCAGTCCTTGGTCTTGTTGTGGATCTGGTACTGCACCAGGCCGTTGTAGATCTCCTGCATGTTCTTCTTGCACGAGAGCACGCGCGCCGAGTCGACCGCCTCCGTGACACGCGGGATCAGGAACACCATCAGGATCCCGAGGATCAGGATCACCGCGAGGAGCTCGATCAGCGTGAAGCCGGCGGAGAGTGCCCGGCTTGCCAGGTTGGGTTTGCGCATGGAGTTTTCAGGGGTTGGGAGCCGCCGGGGTGACCCGGTTCTACCCGGGGCCCCCGCCCAAGTCACCGGCGCGCCGCCTTCTTGAGCGCAGCGATCTTGTCGGTCTTCTCCCACGGGAAGCCCTCGCGCCCGAAGTGGCCGTGGTAGGCGGTCGATTCGTAGATCGGCCGGCGCAGCTTGAACTGCGCGATGATCGAGGCCGGACGCAGGTCGAAGACCTGCTCGACCGCGTCGGTGAGCTCGACGTCGGAGAGCTTGCCCGTGCCGAAGGTGTCGACGCGCACCGAGAGCGGCTTGGCGATGCCGATCGCGTAGCTGACCTGCACTTCGCAGCGCTCGGCGAGTCCCGCCGCGACGACGTTCTTCGCCACCCAGCGCGCGGCGTAGGCCGCGGAGCGGTCGACCTTGCTCGGGTCCTTGCCGCTGAAGGCGCCGCCGCCGTGGCGGCCCATGCCGCCGTAGGTGTCGACGATGATCTTGCGGCCGGTGAGCCCGCAGTCGCCGTGCGGTCCGCCGACGACGAAGCGCCCGGTCGGGTTGACGTGGTAGATCGTGTCCGCGTCGAGGTACTTGGCCGGGATCACGGGCTTGACGATCTTCTCGATCACCTCGCGCCGGATGGTCGCGTTGTCGACCGAGTCGGCGTGCTGCGTGCTGATCAGCACGGTGTGCACGCGCACGGGCTTGTGGCCGTCGTACTCGACCGTGACCTGGCTCTTGGCGTCGGGGCGCAGCCACTTGAGCGTGCCCTTCTCGCGCAACTCGGCCTGCTTCTCCATCAGGCGGTGCGCGTAGAAGATCGGGAAGGGCATCAGGCTCGGCGTCTCGCTGCAGGCGAAGCCGAACATCAGGCCCTGGTCGCCGGCACCCTGCTCCTTCGACTGGCTCGTCTCGGCGGTCACGCCCTGCGAGATGTCGGGCGACTGCTTGCCGACCACGACCATCACGCAGCAGGAGTCGGCGCTGATGCCGAAGCTCTCGTCCGTGTAGCCGATGCGGCGCAGCACGCCGCGCGCGAGCTTCTGGTAGTCGAGATCCTTGTGCTTGGTGGTGATCTCGCCGGCGATCACGACGAGACCCGTCGTGGTCAGCACCTCGCAGGCCACGCGCGAGGCGGGATCCTTGGCAAGGCACGCGTCGAGCACGGCGTCGGAGATCTGGTCGGCCACCTTGTCGGGGTGGCCCATCGAAACGGACTCGGAGGTGAAAAGTTGTTTGGCCATGATTGGATAGTCCTTCAGGATAGCACAGGGAGCGGCCGCGCGTCGCTCAGGCCCGCGCGCGTGCCATGAGCGGATCGAGGCAGCCGCGCCGCAGCGCCTCGAGCGTGCGGATGCTGGCGCCCTTCTGCGCCTCGACGGCGTGCATGCCGGCCTGGCCCATGCTGCGCGCGCGCTCGGGATCCGCGAGCAGTTCGCGGAAGGCCGGGCCGAGTTCGCTCTCCCCCGCCAGCCGCAGGCTCGCGCCGGCGCGCTCGAGCAGCGCCGCCTCCTGCACGAAGTTCGCGAGGTGGGGTCCGTAGACCACGGCCCGGCCCAGCGCAGCCGGCTCGAGCATGTTCTGTCCGCCGTGCGGGATCAGGCTGCCGCCGACGAAGACGAGGTCGGCCAAGGCATACACCTGCTCGAGTTCGCCGATCGTGTCGACCAGCGCCGGCCGCGCGGGATCGGGCGTTTCGCCCGCGCGCAGCGCGGTCAGGCGCTGGACGCGCACGCCCAGGCTCGCGAGCTCCTCGCAGATGCCCGCCGCGCGCTCGGGGTGGCGCGGCACGAGCACGAGGCGCACTTCCGGCACGCTGGCCTTCCAGCTCTCGACGATCCAGCGCTCCTCGGGCGCGTGCGTGCTGCCCGCGACCAGCACGCGCTGGCCGGGCCGCGGTCCGAGCAGGCGCCGGATCTCCTCGCGCGGCTCGCGCGTGCCGGTCTTGAGGCCGTCGGCCTTGATGTTGCCGGTCACGAGCACGCGCGCGGGATCCGCGCCGAGCAGGCGGAAGCGCTCGGCGTACTCCTCGTCCTGCGCGCAGAAGAGCGAGATGCGCGCGAACTGCGGCAAGAGGCGCTTGAAGAGCCGGTAGCGCGGGAAACTGCGCTCGGTGACGCGCCCGTTGGCGACGCACAGCGGGATCCCGCGCTTGTTGCACACGCGCAGGAAGCTCGGCCAGAGCTCGAGTTCGATCAGGATCACCGCCACCGGATCGACTCCGCGCAGGAAGCGCGCCACGAAGGGCGAGAAGTCGAGCGGGAAGCGCACCACCGCGAGGCCCGGATAGAGCTTGCGCGCGACGTCCTGGCCCGTGTCGGTCACGGTCGAGAGCACGATCTCGTACTCGCGGCCGAGCGCTTCCACGAGCGGCCGCGCGGCCTTGACCTCGCCGACCGAGACACCGTGCACGAGCAGGCGCGGGCGCGCGCCCTTTTCCCGCCGACCGGGCAGCTTCCCGAAAGTGCGCGCGAGCGAGAGCGCGCGGAAGCGCGGCTCGAGCAGTCCGCGCGCGATCCACCAGGGCGAGCAGAGCACGAAGGCCAGCGCCCAGGTGCCGTCGTAGACAAGATGGAGCGCGAAGCGCGCGGCCCCCGGGGTCGGGTCGCCAAGGAGCGGCGGCGGGATCGGGGCGGACGCGTCCTTCAGAGGTTCTTCCCGTGGCACTTCTTGAACTTTTCGCCGCTGCCGCAGGGGCAGGGATCGTTGCGCCCGGCGCTGCTCGCGTCGTACTTGGGCTCGGCCGGCTTGGCGGCCGCCTGCTGCTGCGCCGCCTGCGCCGAGGCGATCTGCTGGCGCCGGTGGTGCGCGTCGAAGGCCATGCTGGCCGGGACCGGAGCCGGCCGGCGCACGGGCGGCGGCGCGGGCGGCGGCGCAGCAGGCCGCGCTTCCGCAGCCGGCTTGGGCTCCGCTGCCGGCGGAGTCTCGGGCGGCTTCTGCGGCCCGGATGCGAGGCGTTGGGCGCGGAAGAGGCTGGCGCTGCTCGGCCCGCCGATCACGGGACCGACGGGCGGGAGCTTGGCCGGCTGCGCTCCGGGATCCTGCCGGCGCACCTCGATGCGCATCACGAGGCTCGCGACCTCGTCCTCGATCGCGGCGAAGAGCTTCTGGAAGAGCTGGAAGCCCTCCTGCTTGTAGATGTTCTTCGGGTCGACCTGCGCGTAGGCGCGCAGGTGGATGCCGTGCTTGAGCGAGTCGATCGCGTAGAGGTGGTCCTTCCAGCGCGTGTCGACCGCGTTGAG
>Ga0302321_100004249_pt1 | contig 12387 bp, 11 predicted proteins | sample Fen_T0_1_FD_202505 | JGI IMG/M metagenome (GOLD analysis project Ga0302321, IMG submission 202505) | Peat permafrost microbial communities from Stordalen Mire near Abisko, Sweden - Fen_T0_1 | ecosystem: Environmental > Terrestrial > Soil > Wetlands > Permafrost | place: Sweden: Abisko...
TGGCCGTCCTTCTTGTCCTGCTGTTCCGGCGTCGGGCGACACATACCTAGCCTAGGTAGCCCAAGGAGCGAAACCTTTTGCCGTCTGGGCGGTATGACGGTGCATACGATCGCACGCAGTCTAGGTCCACCCCATGGATGACGGTTTTCTCATACGCCAAACGCTCGCAGGCAACCCCAATGCCTTTCGCATGGTGGTGGTGCGCTATCAGAGGCCGCTGTTCCGATTTCTAGGAGGCTTTGGGCTTGGACAAGCGGTCGCGGAAGACTTGGCGCAAGAGACCTTCCTGCGCGCCTTTCGCAACTTGCCTAGGTACGACGGGAGCAAGGCGAAATTTTCGTCGTGGCTGTTCACCATCGCCAAGCACCTGGCGCTGAACGAGAAGGCGCGCGCCAGCCAGCGTGCACCCCATGTCGACGCGTCAGCCATCGAGCCCGAGGCCGCCGGCCGGGATGTCACTCAAGGCGCGCACGAAGCTTTCGAGAGCGCTGAACGTCGCACGCGCGTGCAGCAGGCCTTGCAGCGCCTTCCCGAGATCCTGCGCAGTGCCGTGGTTCTCGCCTACTTGAAGGAACTCTCCATGGACGAAATCGCGACCGTCGAAGGCTGTTCGGTCGGCGCGATCAAGTTGCGCATCTTTCGCGGCAAACAACTGCTTCGCGCTGACCTTGCCAAATCGGAGGATTAATATGAGCGTTTCCACCAGCTGTAATACTATCCAAGAACGCATCGTTGTCGGCGAGGCCCTGGATGAGGCCAGCCAGATCCACGTGATGGCCTGTGCGAGTTGCAACCGGCTCGTGACCGAATGGCTGGAGCTCGATAGCCAAGTGGCCGAGGGTCTGGACGGTGGTGTTACCGTGCCGGATGGCTTCGCGGAGCGGGTGATGGCCCATCTTGCGCCATTGCCTGCCGCTGTCTCGCGTTTCGAGAACCTCCTTGGCCGGCGCTGGGTGCAGGTGGCGCTGACCCAGGTCGGACTGGCGGTGGCCATCGCGAATGTGCTGCGGTTCGTGTTCGCATCGCTGGTTCCAGGAGCCAGCCTGGGAGGTGTGCGATGACGACGGGCCCCACCAGCCATTCCCGCCGCCCCCTGGTCGCTCTGTTCGCGGGGCTGCTTCTGCCGGGCCTGGGTCAGGTCTACAACGGCGAACCTGCGCGAGGCGCGGCGCTGCTCTTGTCCATGGCCATGGTCTTGCCTTCGGCGGCGTGGCTGGCCTTGCGCGGTCCGCGCGCGCTGCTCGCATTCGTCATCGGCGCTGGCGTCTTGGCCTCTTTAGCGATCTACATCTACTCGGTCAAAGCCGCCTACCGGACCGCTTCGCGGCTGCGCGATGGCTTTTCGCCAGGGCCATGGAATCGGAGCGTCGTCTACTTCGTGCTGTTCGTGTTCGGGCACCTCTTCGTGCTCAATCCCCTGGCCGGCTATGCCAAGGGGAACCTCGTCGAGACCTTCAAAGTGCCGAGCGCCAGCATGGTGCCTACCATCCTGCCGGGGGAGCGATTTTTCGCCGACAAACGCGTGGGACACCTTGGCGGTATCAAAGTCCGGCGCGGCGCCATCGCGGTCTTCCTCTATCCCAACGATCGCACCATGTTGTTCGTGAAACGGATCATCGGGCTGCCGGGGGATCGCATCGACATCGATGGCACCCAGGTGAAGGTGAATGGCATCGACATCCGGGGCGCGGAGGTTCACGACCTCGGCGATCCTTCTCTCAACGGATGGCTCGGCGAGCACCAAGCCTTTCGCGAATCGGGAGATGGCGGCGGCTACACCGTCCTGTGGCGCAAGGACGGCAAGCACGAGCAACTGTCGACGGTGGTGCCGAACGGTCACGTCTTCGTACTAGGCGACAACCGCGACACCTCGCACGACTCGCGCCACTTCGGAACTCTTCCTATTGCCGACGTCACCGCGGTAGCGCGCCAGGTTTGGTTCTCGGCCGATGCCCACGACGGCATCCGCCTGCGGCGGATCGGCCGGCTGCTGGATTAAGGCATAGTCGCGTGGGCGAGGCCGCGCGAAGCGCGGGGGTGGCAGGGTGGGTGGCGGGTGCCGAGGGCAGCGCGAGCCGCCGAGCTTTGCTCGGCGCGGACCATCGCGGGAAGGATTGGAAACCCTTTCAGGGTTTCCATGTCAGATAGGTCTGACCGCTGCAGTGGTCAAGAGATGGCCGTCGATTTCGGACCAGCGGGCTTCGACGGAAAACGGGCCTTCCTGCTTGGCCAGCATCAGGGTCACGGCGACACTGCCATCGCACGCAGGCAAAACCGTGGCCTCTTGGAAGGAGACGTAGCGGCCGATGATCGGGTTGATGGCCTTGTACAAGGCCTCCTTGATGGAAAAGTGCAGAACCACTTCCCGGCGGCGGAGATGATCGGGAACCGCGGCCAGGGCCGCCAACTCCTCCGGGGTCATGATCCTGCTGCTGATGTCGGGACGATTATCCCAGCCGGGTTCGGTCAGCGAGGCCGGAAGCAGGGGAACCGGCTCGATGTCCACGCCCAGGGAAAGTCCATCGTCCATGCGCGCGGCCAGGGCGACGGCCAGGGTGCGTTTGTGGCTGATGGAACCGGTCACACCAGCGGGAAGTTCGGGGGCGCCCCGTTGGGTAGCCAGAATGGGGACGTTCGGGACGCCGAGATCCATCAGGGCCGCGTGCAGGGCAACCCGTCCGGCGAACCAAGTCGGCTTGCGGGCCGGAGCCAGCGATGCGAGCAACTCGAGCTCTTCGTCGTGCACGAGGGGCTGGCTCATCCGCTCGTTGGCGCCGGGGACGCGAACGCCCACGCACCGTCCATGCGGTAGATCGACTCGGAAGACGATGTCGGCAGGCATGATCGACGATGGCTTTCGGGCCAGAACGACTTGATACCAAGGTACCATGGACAGACCGACAAGTACGGCCAGAACGGCTCGCGCGTGCGATCGATTGAGCAGACGCCGTCTTGGTCTGCCTGCCAGAAAGCCGTTATCGCGCGGCGAAGAGCTCGTCGATCTCGCTGGCGGTAAGTCCACGGTTGTAGACGCGGAACTCGTCGATCATGCCGTCGAGGTGCGGATCCGTGTTGAACTCCGATCGGCCGATCCAATTGTTGGGCATGGCCCCGAGATCCGCGGGCCGCAAGGTCACCCCTGTGTTATCGCCGATCGGCACGCCGTCCAGATACAGATGTCCACCCGTCGCGTCCAGGACCACGGCCACATGGTGCCATTCATTCACGACAAGCGGCGATCCCTTCGAGGTGACGTTCTGCTTGATTTCCGAGCCACCACTAGGAACCGACCGAATCGTGAATTGAGGCAGATCGGCGGAGTTTCGCGGCGTGAAGTACATGGACGAAGTCGTGCTGCTAGTACCAAAGTCGAAGATTCTCTGGAACGCGAGAGAGCTGGTGACTTTGAACCAGGCGGCGACGGTCAATTCCGTTGCCCCAGCAACAATCCCTTTCGGAAGGGTCGCAAAGCCTCCCGATGAGCCGCCGTCGGATCCGTTGACAGCGGTCAAAACCAGCCCTTTGCCAACCTGTCCCGTGGCGAAGTTGAAAGTACCCGTCAGCACGGCGTCGTTGCCCTTGCCGGACAGATCGGGCAGGGAAGTCCCATTCGCCAACTCGCAAGGGTAGTAGGCAACCAGGCCTTGGGTAGGAACCACCGCGCCCACGTCGACGGCCACGTCCGTCCCAACCGGTGCATCGAGGGCGACATCTCGCGCTGTATCGGGAGGTGGAGGACTGTCGGGGGAATTCGTACTATCGTTCTTCTGTGCCTGATCCTCTGGCGGGTGCGCATCCACTGGCACGGTGTTGCCACCGGTTGCCACCACGCCACCCGAGCCGGTCGTGGCGCCGCCGTCGAAAGGGCCGGAGCCGCCCGCACCCCCATCGGCGTGCAAGGATCCGCCCGCGCCCGTGAAGCCGCCCGCGCCTGCGGCCCCACCAGTGCCGCCGCCGCCATCACCCACCATGCCGCCGGTACCTGTGATGGTCACGCCTCCCATTCCAAGGACTTCATCGACGGTGGTCGCGCCACCCTGAGCGCTGTCAGTCGTGGCTGGACTGTTTCCGCCGGAGCCGCGTTCACTTGACGAGTGGGCATCGACGCCATTGAGCCAAGGGTGATCGAGATTCACGCAGCCTCCGGCCCAAATAAGCCAGAGCACGGTCGCTCCGCGAGGCAGGATGCGCTGAAATGTGGCCATGTGAATCACCTGAAAGTGTCTCGAGAATATAGCACTTGGCCCACGCAAAGATCCGATCGGTCGCCTATGCTGCGACGGTCAACGGCAAGTCGCGCGCAACGTCTTCAAGCGCTCGTCGCTGGGAACCAGCCGTTCAAGCTCATCGAAGCGTTCGCGTGCGCGTTCGCTGAAGCCGAGGTCGCAGGACCAAACCGCATCGATGTAGTGGCGCCAAGCCAGGTAGCCGCGCACCTGTCGATCGCGGGCGGCTTCGGCCAGGACCCATTCGGGTAGGGGCGTCATCGCGGCTGGCGACGTGCTTCGGGCTGGCGCCCACAAGTCACCCGCGGGTCCCAGGGTGCGGCGGACTTCAGGCTGTGTGACGGCATCGGGTTCGATCCGCACGGGGCGTACGTTGTCGAGCTTGGTCCATTGTTCGGCTAGGCCGGATTGACGAATGGCCGCGTTAATTACGGGGCCAAGGTCGGGTCGGGCCGCGATCGCGCGCTCGGCGTAGCCGGGTCCAGCCGCGAATGCTAGATGGGTCCACGCCACGTCTGGCCGGGCGCCCTCGACGAAACGCTGGTAGCCGACGAGAAAGCCGGTCTCGAAATGGTGGGTGAACAGGGCGGTGCACGGGGGCAAGCCAGCCAGGAGGTCACGTGATGCATGGTCCGCGGCGTGGGCGTGCCGCAGTCCCGGGTATTGCCCCGGCGCTGGAAAACGTGACAGGGCCCCGGCGAGGAAGACCAGAACAAGGATGGAACGCAACCGTTGCAGGCGGAAGAAGGCCGTTCCAACTGCGATGGCGATGCCAGACAGGACGGCGATCAAGGCCATGGCAGGGCCAAGGTAACCCCGGATGTCGGGATTGCCCGGATCGAGTCCACCCATCAGCGCCGCCGCCATCGAACCCGCGGCGCCCACCACCAGGGCCAGCGCGGCCACACGCGAGACTTTGTGACGAAACAGAAAATACGCGCCCGCCGGGGCGAGCAAGGCGAAGGTCGTTCCCAGTTCCTCGATGGGCAGGAAGGGCAGATCCCAGGGCGAGGCATTGCCGTGGACGACCCCGGATTTCTCGGCGAAAGTCCGCGCCGAGACAATCCACCAAAAGCCGCGCCAGGTGCGGGCATCGCCCCACACCACGTTGTCGATCCCGCGATCTGCGGCGGCGAACAGGGCGCCCGCGCGCAGCGGAAGGTAGGCAAATATGACCAGCCCCGCGGCGAAGCCAGCCAATGAAAACGCGACCAGGCGTGCTCGGGAAGGGGAGCGGAGAACCATGGGAATAGCAGCTGCCACGGCGCCCAGGCCGGCCAGGCCGGCCACCAGCGCATGGTTGCCGACGCCTAGGCCAATCAGCAATGCTGCCACGAAAGCCGGTCGCGCGTCGGATGCGGCATGGGCTCGCAACGCCAACCAAACAGCACCGAGGGAAAGCGCGGTTTGCACGGCGTAGACCTCGGCGCGATTGCTGACGATCACCACACCAGGCGCGTAGGCAAAGGCCAGCGCGGTGGCCATGGCGACAATCGCGCGGGTCCTTTCTCCCGTCGCCTCGGTCACGAAGTCCAGGGTCTGGATGGTTTCGAGCACCAGCAGGAACACCAGCGCCACGGCCACGGCGCCGGCCACGGCCTGCGACAGGGCGACTTTGAACGCTACGTTCCCGAGCGGCACAAAGGTGACGAGCTTGGCGAAGAGCAGCGTGGTTTCCTCGCCGGGGGGGTGCGCGATGCCCAGGCCGAACGCGGCGGTGGCTAACTCGGCCGAATCGAGCGGGTACGCGGTAGGCGTGGCGCCCAGGACATAGGCCGTGAATGCCGCCAGTCCTACGCCCACGGCGCCCCACAGTCGGAGGTTGGCGAACGGGGTGCTGTTCGTTGGCGCAGGCACGGATCCTCATGTTACCGTCACTCCCATGCCCGTGGGTGAAATCGCTCTGTCGAAGTTTCCGGTGCTGGTCGTGGACGACGAAAGTGACAACCTCGACGCTTTCCGTTTCACGTTCGGCAAGACCTTTACGCTTCATTACGCCAGCAGTGGTGAAGATGCCTTGGCCCTTGCGCGAGAGCACGATGTGTCCGTGGTGGTCACCGACCAGCGCATGCCGCGCATGACGGGCCTGGAACTCTTGCGCGCGGTACGCGAGGCCCGGCCCGACGCCATCGGTATCATCGTGACCGCGTTCACAGACGTGGACGTGCTCATCGAATCCATCAACCTTGGGCGCATCTATCGCTATGTGACCAAGCCGTGGGACAGCAAGGAATTGCGCGGTATCCTGATCCAGGCCGTCGAACGCTTCCACTTGCTGCGCGAGAACCGGCGCCTGGCCGATCAACTTTCCCAGTACGCCGGCATCCTGTCGCGTGAGGCCCACAGTGAATTCAACTTCGGCGCCATCGTGGGCGATTCGCCGCCCTTGCGCCAGGTCCTGGCCAAGGTCGAGCAAGTGGCCCAGACGCAAGCCACCGTGCTCCTGCGTGGGGAAACCGGCACGGGCAAGGAGATGGTCGCGCGCGCTATCCACATCAACAGCGCACGCGAGTCACGGCCCTTCGTGCGCGTGAATTGCGCTGCCCTGGCGCAGGGGGTGCTGGAATCCGAGCTGTTCGGGCACGAAAAGGGCGCCTTCACCGGCGCGGTGGCGCGGCGGCAAGGCCGCTTCGAATTGGCCGATGGTGGAACCCTATTTCTCGACGAGGTGGGCGATCTGCCGCTCGACGTCCAGGTCAAACTTCTGCGTGTGCTGCAAGAGCGTGAGTTCGAGCGCGTAGGCGGCGTGGACACGGTCAAGGTGGACGTGCGCCTGGTTTCGGCCACCCATCGCGATCTGGAGCGGCTGATCAGCGAGGGCAAGTTCCGCGAGGATCTCTACTACCGGCTCAATGTTTTTCCCATCACCATGCCGCCCCTGCGCGAGCGTCCCGGCGACATCGCCTTGCTGGTCGAGCATTTCATCGCCAAGTACGCCCAAACCTCAGGCAAGGCCGTGCGTGGGGCCGACGCCTCGGCCATCGCGCTCTTGGCCTCCTATCCCTGGCCTGGCAACGTGCGAGAGCTTGAGAATGTCGTCGAACGAGCCATGATTCTGGCCACCTCGGACGTTTTGACTCCGGCGGATCTCGACTTCGGCCGGCGACAAGTTCCACCATCGGGTGCCGTGGCCGCCTCCGTGACGGCCAATCAGAGCGGTGGGATCTCCGGGGATAGCGGGCGTTCGCTGTACAAGCGTTTGTCCGAGCAGGAGCGCAACGAGATCGTCGCCGCAGTGGATCAAGCCCAGGGCAACATCGCCCACGCGGCCCGTGCCCTTGGCATCAACCGCTCGACCCTTTACTACCGCATGCGCAAGCACGGTCTTGAGCACCTCTTGCCGACCCGCGACGAACCCGCGCGGGACGAGACAGCGCCGACACAGCCATTGACCGAGTGACCGAAGGATGGGCGCGGCCGGCTTGGCGTGGCCGGATCCCGCGATCGGCTAAGAAAATAGGACAGGACTGCTCCTTGTCTGAAGGCGCATGTAGTGCGGCATGAGAAACGCGTTATCGCCCTTCTTGGTTGGCCAGGTCACGGATCTCCGCGCAGTCGTTCGCTTTCTTGCCACACCGGTGGAAAAGTTCGATTTCCCCCCCAGGCCAACTACGCTTAGAATGTCCGAAAACTAGAACTTGGCCGGCTTCTTCTCCCGTCACCCTGGCTCTTGAACAGTTTGGGCAACTGTAGGAATATCCGACCAAGCGGTTCCTGTTATCCAGAATACTGGCCCGATAGGACGATCATCCAACCCACCCAAGGAGATTGAAATGAAGAAGTTGATTGCGGTTCTCGGACTTTCCCTTGCGATTGGCGGCGTTGCGCTGGCCAAGCCGAACTTCGTGAAGGGCGCTAAGTGCACGGTCTGCCACACCGAGGCGATGGGCAAGAAGACGAATGTGTCGCCCCAGGCCGCGGACATGCTCAAGAAGTTCGCAGACAAGAAGTGCGCCGATTGTCACGGCGCTGGCCCGGAAGGCAAGACGCTGACCTGCACCGACGCCAAGCTTTGCAAGAAGTAGGTCTCGGTTACCCCAGACCGAAAAGAGCCCCAGGCCACGCGCCCGGGGCTTTTGCATGTCTAGGGGTCATTGTCCTCAGCGGGGCAATGCTGGGCGCGTCTCCGTTTGGCTAGGTGCTCGCCCGCGGAACCAACCGGCAATGCTGTGCCTGGGTTTGGTCGCCGCCAGCACTTCATGGGGAAATTCCTCGCTGAGAAATAGGACCATCAGGCCGGGTTTGGGCAGGATGCGGGTGAAGGGGCTGGGGCTGTCCGTCCGGTAAAGGAGAAGCTCGCCACCGTTGGCCGTCGCCCATTCCTCATGAAGGTAGACCACCGTGGATAGCAGTCGGTTTTTGCTGCCGGCCAGTGTATCCATATGCCTGTCGTAGTGCGCGCCCGTGCCGTAAATGGCGTAGTGGCCTTCGTAGTCAAGCAAGCCCAGGTAGAGCTGTTCGTTGAGGCCAGCACGGAGGTCTTCCATCACGGCGAGGTAGTCTTGGTCGGCATCCTGGGTGTCATCGAGCCAGCTCGTGACATCGCCGCGGAAGCCAGCATTGTGCGCGCGCTGTTCCCCCCGGCCGACGGCCGCGGGCGCGAAGCGTGAGGTCGCGCCGTCGTCACATACGTCGTCGCACACGCCGTCGAGGTGGGCGCGCAACGCGGGTGAGATGAATTGTTCCACGGCGCAAAAGCCGCTGGATCGGAGCTCACCGGCGATGGCGTTGATGTCCATGTCGCGCGACTATCCCACGGCTGCGCATGACCAGGTCACTTCATCGTCCGACTTCTCTGGTACCCTGGCCCGGCCCCGTTGCATCCAACGGCCCATGACGTTGCTCCGGAGATCTCCATGAAACAGCACACACTCGGTCATTCCACGCTTTCCGTATCCGCCCTTGGCCTTGGCTGCATGGGTATGAGCGAATTCTACGTCGGCGCGGGCGATGAAGAATCCCTGGCCACGCTCAAGCTCGCCCTGGACCAGGGACTGAACTTTCTCGACACGGCGGACATGTATGGACCGTTCAAGAACGAAGAGCTGGTCGGTCGCGGGATCAAGGGGCGGCGCGACGAGGTCGTCCTGGCCACCAAGTTCGGCAACATGCGCGGCAGCGACGGTAGTTTCCAGGGCGTCAACGGTCGTCCCGACTATGTGCGCGCCAGCTGTGACGCCAGCTTGAAAAGGCTGCGCGTCGACCACATCGATCTCTACTACCAACATCGCGTGGATCGCACCGTTCCCATCGAGGAAACGGTGGGCGCCATGAGCCGGCTGGTGGACGCCGGCAAGGTGCGCTACCTGGGATTGTCCGAGGCCTCGCCCGCCACCATCCGGCGCGCCCACGCGGTCCATCCCATCTCGGCGCTGCAAACCGAATACTCGCTGTGGAGCCGCGACCCCGAGGACGAATTGCTGGCGACAGTGCGTGACCTGGGCATCACATTCGTCGCCTACAGCCCGCTGGGGCGCGGATTCCTGACTGGTAGGTTCGCCAAGTTCGAGGACCTGCCCGAGAAGGACTACCGCCGTTTCTCGCCGCGCTTTCAGGGCGAGAATTTTCAGAAGAACCTGAGGTTGGTGGAAAGGGTGTCCGAGATCGCGCGCGACAAGGGCGTGAAACCAGCCCAGCTGGCCCTGGCTTGGGTGATGGCCCAAGGCGAGGACATCGTTCCCATTCCTGGCACCACCCGGCGAGCCCACTTAGAGGAAAACCTCGAAACCCTCCACATCACCTTAAACGAGGAAGAGCTGGCGCGCATCGACGAGGTGGCTCCCAAAGGCGCCGCTTCTGGCGCGCGCTACCACGAAACCGCCCTGCAGTTCGTGAATGGGTAGAAGAATCTTCACCACAGAGGCGCAAAGCGCTCAGAGACAGACGAGAAAGAAGGGGCTCGGATGAAGGATCCGAAACCCATTACTTCCGGGCTCTGCGTTCTTTGCGTCTCCGTGGTGAAATTCCGGATCCCGGTTTCGATACCTTGGCCAGGACCACGGGCACGCGTTCGCCCAGGGTGACCCGCGGGGGATCGATAGCCGTGCGGTAGCAAAGGAGTTCCACGCCTTGGCGCTGGGCCCATGCCAGGGCGCGGGCGTAGGCAGGATCGCGCTCGTGGCAGGCGCGCACGCGATCGCCGAAGGGGCGATTGGCCAGGAAGAGCAGCACGGCGCGATCACCCGCGGCCACCCGCCGGGCCAGTTCGCGCAGGTGCTTGCGGCCACGCTCGGTGACGGAATCCGGGAAGGCGAGGGCGCCGTCGGCGCCGGGCCAGGTGGTGTTCTTCACCTCGACGTAGCAGTCAGGCAGGCCGGGCGAAGTGAGCAAGAAGTCCACACGGCTGTGTTTGCCGTAGGGCACTTCGGCGCGGACGTTGTCGTAGGTAGCCAGCTCGGGAATGCGCCGGTCCTTCAGGGCCTCGCCCACGATGGCGTTGCTGCGCTGGGTGTTGATGCCGATCCACCCGTCGGGGCCGCGAATCCATTCGGCCACATGGGACAGCCGTCCTTGGCCTGTCTTGGGCGAGGCGATGATCTCGCCGTCTTCGGGTAGGCACCCCTCCATGGAGCCCGAGTTGGGACAGTGGATCGTCACCACGTGGCCGTCGCGCACGCGGATGTCCATCAAGAAGCGCTTGTAGCGGTGCACGAGGCGGCCGCGCAGGAGAGGCAGGGGAACGATCATGGGAATGGTTCGGGAAGAGTTTGGGAAAGGTCCGGCAAAGGTGCCATGGCGGCGTGCCTTCCGCACCAGGTGGGCAGCGTTTTGGGAATTCGCCCCTATACTCCCGGCCGCATGGCGATCCTGGCCACCGCTCGCAATCTTGGAAAATCATTTTCGTCCCGTCCCTTGTTCGAGGGCGTGGGCTTCACCTTGTCCGAGGGCGAGCGCATCGGGCTCATCGGCCCCAACGGCGCGGGCAAGACCACCTTGCTGCGCATCCTGGCTGGCGTGGATTCTCCCGACCAGGGCGAGCTGGCGTTGCGCCGCGGGCTGCGGGTGGGGCACGTGGCCCAGGTGCCCGTATTTCGTCCCGGCCAAACCGTGCGCGAGGCGGTGCTGGAGCCGTCGGCCGCAATCATCGACTCCGATCACCAGTGGCAGGCCGCGGCCCGCGCCGATGAATTGATCGCGCGCCTGGACTTGTCAGGCCCGCAGGCTGGCGCCGACGTGCTGGTGGACAACCTGTCCGGTGGCTGGCGCAAGCGCGTGGCGCTGGCGCGCGAGCTGGTGCGCGAGCCCGAGCTGCTCTTGCTCGACGAGCCCACCAACCACCTGGACGTGGAAAGCATCCTGTGGCTGGAGAAGTTCCTTTCCCAGGCGCCCTTTGCCACCGTCACCGTGACGCACGATCGACTCTTTCTTCAGCGCATTTCCAACCGTATCCTGGAGCTGGATCGCCGCAACGAGGGCGGGCTTCTGTCGGTGGACGGCGACTACGCCACCTTCCTTGAGCGCAAGGAAGATCTCATGGCCGCGCAAGAGCGCCAGGAGACGACCATGCGCAATACTCTACGGCGCGAGACCGAGTGGTTGCGCCGGGGCGCCAAGGCGCGTTCGACCAAGCAACAGGCGCGCATCCAGCGGGCCGAGGCCCTGGGCGAGACGGTGGAAGAGCTGTCGGCGCGCAACGTGACCGGTACTGCGGGGCTGGATTTCGGCAAGGCGGGGCGGCAACCCAAGCGGCTCATCGAGGCCAAGGAGATCGCCAAGGCCTACGCGGGCAAGTCGATCTTTCGCGACATCAATCTTTTCCTTGGTCCAGGCAGCCGCCTGGGACTGATTGGCAAGAACGGCTGTGGCAAGTCCACCCTGCTGCGCGTGCTGGTGGGGGAAGAGGCGCCCGACACGGGCGAAGTTCTGCGCGCCGACAACTTCAAGGTGGCGTACTTCGAGCAGCAGCGCGAGAGCCTGGATCCGAACGTCACGGTCATCGATACGTTGTGCCCCGGCGGCGACCAGGTAGACTTTCGCGGCACCTGGGTTCACGTGAATGGCTACCTGTCGCGGTTCTTGTTTCAGGCCGACCAGGGCAAGTTGCGTGTGGGCCAGCTTTCCGGCGGTGAGCAGAGTCGGTTGGCGCTGGCGCGGCTGATGTTGCGCCCGGCGAATGTCCTGGTGCTTGACGAACCGACCAACGATCTGGATCTGGCGACCT
>Ga0302321_100004250_pt1 | contig 12387 bp, 9 predicted proteins | sample Fen_T0_1_FD_202505 | JGI IMG/M metagenome (GOLD analysis project Ga0302321, IMG submission 202505) | Peat permafrost microbial communities from Stordalen Mire near Abisko, Sweden - Fen_T0_1 | ecosystem: Environmental > Terrestrial > Soil > Wetlands > Permafrost | place: Sweden: Abisko...
CTTGGTGGAGCGCTTGGCCCGCAGCATGAATCGTGTTCCGGCGGGCCGCAAAAAAGCCCGCGGCGTTTGCGGCGGGCTGAGAGGGCGGGGGTAGGTTGCCTGCCGTTACTTGGCGGGAGCGGGCTGTACGGCCGGTGTTTGCTCCGCGGCTGCGGCCGCCGCTTTCGCGTCTTCGACGAGCTTTTGCACCTTGGGCATCAGGCCCTGTTGCATTTTTTGGATGAGCGGCATGAGGTGCGCCATGATCTGCGGCTGTTTGGCGAGCATCGACTGGCCCTCGGGTGAATTGAAGAAGACCTGCATGGCCTTCAGCTCAGCCTCACTGTAGACGTCGGCGTAAATTCCGTCCATCTGGGCGATCATCCCTTTCGCTTCGTTCATGGAAAGATCCAGAATCTTACCCTGTAGTTCCTCGGCTTTCTTAATTTGTTCGGGGGTGGCGCCAGGAGCGGGCTTGGCCATTTGGGTGGCCATCTGTTTCATCTGGGTGGCCATCCCGTCGAACATCTTGTCGGCGTGCATGGCGGCGATGACCTCGCGGGCGAGAGCCAGCTTGGCGGCGTTTTCTTGAGCGAACACGCCCGTGGAAAGGGCAAGCATCGCGAGGAGGATTTTTGTTTTTTTCATGAGGAAAGATTGTTCAACGGCTGGTCGCGGAGGGCGCCCCGAACGGCGGGGTCCGAGCCGCCTCGTCGATGAGGTCGCAAGTCCCATAGTGCCGCCGGATTCGTGAACGCAGGAGGTTTAGCCCAGCGATTGTGGTGAGCAAGCTGACAAAAACTCCTCCCGGCGAAAGAATGAAATGACTCCACTTCAGTCGCACGACCGTAACCAAGCCGAGGAAGACAGCGAAAGAAAAGAAAAGCCCAAGGCGCGATGCGAGCTTCCGGGCCGGCGTCCTGCCGGGATAGTTCTGCAAGGCCAGAAGCGGCAAAAACGGGACGAAAACGAGCACGATAACCGCCATCGCCGGCAGACCCAGACCAGGGTGAAGATTTCCATTGGCTACTTGGCCGGCCAGCGAACTTGCCCAAAAGGCGAGACTGGGGACGAGCAGCCCGACGAGCAGATCTCGGCAGGTGTGTGCAAAAACCACTTTGGCCAGCCGGACTCGCGCCAGCGGGTAGGAGAGGAGCGGTCGGGAGAATGTAGTGCCCAGTAGCATCGGCATGCTCACGGGAAGAAACACCGCGATGATCAGAAGGTTGGAGAGTTCGCTGATCCCGGCCGAGGCGGGTGCGGTCATGCTCGCCAAAACCGCTAAAAAATCCGCCACATGAAATGATCGGGGCTGGTGGAGGAGGCCGAGTGTCCCGAACATGCCGACTTCGATGATGATTACGATGACCAGCACGCTGAACATCCCGATGTGGAACCGCGCCGGCGATATCGCCCGCTGGTGGTCGATCACGCGCAACCAATCGCGCCGATGAGGGCCGACGAAGGATAGCGGCCAGTCTCGACCGGGGCGGCTTTTACGGATGCCCCTGTCGAAGTTGAATCGAGTCTCTTCCTGAATCTGGCGGCGAAAGGCGGGTATATCTATGCCGGAAGCCCGGGTGTAAGCGGTGGCGAAATACGGGGTGGTCGCGCGTTCGCGCAGCGTGCGGCGCGCAAAGCCGAACGAGAAAAGCGCCGCGGCGGTCGCGCTGCCGCCGATAAAGAACGCCCAGGGCGCAGCTTGCAGCGCGGGCAGCAGGCCGTGCGCGAAGCGTAGGTGGAAGACGAGCAACGCGAAAATGAGAGCCAGCGAGCCGGACAACACGCCGAGTATCATAATGCGTGGGAAACCTTGGCGGCGATTCGCGCAGGAGAGCGTGAGCAGTCCGAGCGCGAGGCCGAACACGGCTGGGGCGGGCGCCGTGGGCTCGATCAGCGCGATGGCCACTGTCACGAGCGTTGCGAGTGCGAGGTAGCTGACTGCGGCGGCGCGACGGAGCTTCCGGGGCAGATCGGGTAGCAACACGGCGAAAGGTCGGTGAAGGACGGCGTGCAGCAGTCCGGTCAGCGCTGCGCCAAACAGCAGCGGCAGGGTGACGGTGCCGGTCACAAACAACGACTCATGCCAGTCGAATTTGAAGATGGCGTGTCCGATCAGGAATGCAGACGTCGTGTAGCCCAGCGCGAACCGCGCCGTGCGGGCGGGTTGGAGGAGGCGAAGGTAGATGCGCGGTTTCATTGGCCGGGAACAGATAAAGGAGCGCGGTTGATTTTGACGCTGACGCCAAAGATGAAGGCGCGCGCGAGAGCAGCCTCGGCAACCAGGTTGCAGGTGCGGAAGTGACGGCGCGTCTGCCACCAGAGCAGTTGCAGCGCGCCGGTGGTAGTGAGCATGATGCCGAGGAATACCGGCACCCGGAGGACACTCTCCGCCCAGAGTGACCGCGAGGCAGCGAGGGCGCAGGCGATCGCGGCAAGCGCAACGAACGTAGGGATGCGCGCCGCCGCGTGGGGCAGTCGTGCGGCCGACGCGACCAGTAGCAGGATCGGAATAAACGCCATGTCGAGAAGCAGGAGCGGCGGCACACCCAACGCGGGCAAAAACCTGCCGGAAGCGAGCTGGCCGATCAGCGCGGCGAATTGCAGCGCAGCGGAGGGAATCGCGAGGGCGAAGACTAGTTGCAGCAACGCATTGGAAAAACTTACGCGCGCCAGCCGTTCGCGCGAGACCGGGTAGGCCAGCTGCGGTCGCAATTGCGACCCGAGGGCGAGCGCGAAGGTGAAGCCCACGAAGAGCAGCAGGCTCACGAAGGCCGAACCGAATTGGGCAGTGGAGTTTACGGCACCCAGATCCGCCGAGCTCAGTGCGGCCAACGATCCGAGATAGCCGCTGAATCCGAAGGGACGGTGATCGAGCAATGCGAACATGAAGCCCATGGCGGGCATCACGAACGCGTAGCTGAGCATGACGAGAAAAATGAGTCTCTGCGCATGGAGGAACGAGCCGCGACGCGTCGCCCCGTAGCCGGCGTGCCAGAGCACTTGCAACCAATCGCGCGTACGCGGGCCGACCGCAGCCACGGTCCAGTCTCGGCCGGGCATTGTCGTGGCCTGCGGGTGACCGGAGTCGCAGCGCACCAAGTGGCGGCGTGTTTCGTCGCGGTGGCGGGCCATGATGGGAGGGCTGAAGAGCGCGCGCCAGGTGGCGTTGGGCGAGAAAAACGGTGTCTCAGCGCGTTCGCGCAGGTTGGTGCGGGCGAAGCCGAGCTGCAGCAGCCCGGCAGCGGCGGCGATTCCACCAGCAAAAAACAGCCACGGCACGGCGACCATCGCGGGGACGAGCCGGTGTGCGCCGATCCACATGAAGAGTGCCCAGCCGATGACGCCCATGAGGGGGAACTGCAGGCCAAAGAGATTGACGGCTACGTGGAGCGCGCGCGACCGGGCCACGTGGCGGCGGCGGTTGAGGATTGGCAAGGCGAGCAGAGCGGCGGCGATTCCGAACACCGCGGGCGGCGGCACCGCAGGGAAGAGCCACGCTGATGCTGACGTGATGGCGGTAGTACAGACGAGCACGGCCCAGAGCTCCGCGCGTCGGAGTCGGCGGGCGGCGTCCGGCAGCAGCAGGAAAAACGGCCGATGCATGGCGGTGTGCGCGGCCGACGCGAGGTCCATCCCAAGCAACAGCGGCAGGGCAACGAGCAGTGCCAGCAGATAGGAGTCGGCGTTATTGAGCCCGAACAAAAGCCTGCTGAATGCCGCCGCCCCGTTGGCGAAAATCGCCGACACGAAGAGCGCCGGGACCGGCTGCAACAAACGGAGGTAGACACTTGGGCTCATGGGGCGTCCTTCGTGCGGTTGATGAGCAGCGGAAACATCTCGCCGAGGTTGAGCGGACGGCTGGTAATCTCGACGCGATGCTTGGCGGCAAAACGCTCGGCCGCGTCCGGCTCGCGGGTGCGCACCGTCAGCCGGGCCTGGCGGTCGCGGCTTTGCTGCGTGAGGATGAAGGACTCGGTGAACCGTATCGGCAGGGTGCCGGCGGGAGAAGTGACGGTCCACTCGGCGAAACTCTCTTGAAGTTCATCGAGGGCGGAGTTCTCGGTGATTCGGCCGCCATCAAGTGCGATAATCCAGTCGACGACCTTCTCGACGTCGTCGAGCAGGTGGGAGGAAATGATGACGGTGCAGCCGTCGTCACGGAGCAGTTCGAGCAGTACATCGAGCATGTGGGCACGCGCGATCGGATCGAGCGAGCTCATCGGTTCGTCGAGGAGGAGCAGGGCGGGGCGGTGACAGACACCGAGGAGGATACCGACTTTCTGGCGGTCTCCCGTGCTGAGCTCGGCGACCTTGCGCTGGAGCGGGACTTCGAGCGTATCGATGAGCCGGCGCTGGAGGTCGCGATCCCAGTGGGCGTAGAACGAAGCGGTGAAATCGAGGTGCTGGGCCACGGTCATCCATTCGATGAATCGGCCTTCCTGCATGACGAGTCCGAGGCGGGTCAGTTCCGGCGAGTCGAGTTCATCGGAGCGGCGGCCGAGCGTGTGGCACGTGCCGGAGGTTGGCAGCACGAGCCCGGCGGCGAGATGCAGCAGGGTAGTCTTGCCCGCGCCATTGCGGCCGATCAAACCGACGACGTGACCGACAGGGATGTTGAGCGACACTTCTGCGAGCGCGATATGGCCGGGGTAGGTTTTCGATACGCGATCGGCAGCGAACGCGAGGGTATCAGGAGGAGCGATGTTCATGGGTTGGCGGAGTCGAGGGTATCGCGGAAAATCTTGAGTGCTTCGGAGCGGGAGATGCCGAGTTGGCTGGTCATCGTGGCGGCTTCAGCCAGGTGTTGGCGCAAGTGGGTGAGCTTGTTGGTTTCCACGGCGCCGGTGGAACGTTCCCGCACGACGAGCGTCTGGCCGCGGCGCCGTTCGAGCACGCCATCACGTTCGAGCAAGCCGTAGGCCTTGCTGATCGTCATCGGGTTGAGTTTCAGCTCAGCGGAAAGACTCCGGGTCGAAGCCATCTCCGTCCCTGCCGGCAGGACTCCGGTGGCGATCTGGAGTTTGAGCTGATCCATGATCTGCCGGTAGGCGGGGACGCCATTGTGCAGATTGATGACGAGAAGCGGGGGCATGGGCGAGGCGTGACTGGTGAATTACGACACTAATACAGTATGGCAAGGGAAATCTTTTGCCCGCATAGCTGTTTCCAGTCGGTAGGACTGTGATCGGTCGGATATGAAAAAATGGGATTTCGTGGAGCGATCCAGTGGGTCAGCGTGCTTGCACGCGCCTTGTCCGGTCACTGGCTTGCGCGCGACCAAGGTCGCTGACCTACCTGACGGAGGTAACGATGTTGCCGAGTGCCTGACCCACTGAAAACCGCGAAGAGCTTTAAGTAGTCTATTAAACTACAAAGTCGGGGTTGGATGTTTGTAGTTTAATAGACTACTTAGGCCCGGATCGCCCAACGGAGTTTCGCGGAAGTGCTGCGGGGGTTCGTGCGCTGTTCCTCGAAGCCGGCTTTGACGACCTCGTCGTTGGTCGAGAGGTAGAGGCCGCTGCGTACACCTTCGCGGAAAGCGTGTTTCACGCGGCGGTCTTCACCGGAATGGAAAGTCAGGATCGCCACGCGACCACCGCGTTTCAGGCACGAGGGGAGGTGGCGCAGAAACAGATCCAATACGCCGAACTCGTCGTTCACCGCGATGCGCAACGCTTGGAACACGCGGCGCACGCAGGTGTCGTCGTTTTCGCGGTCCCGGCCGGGTTTGTGTAGTTGAAGGATTTCGCGGATCGTGTCGGCGAGTTGCAAGGTGCGCAGGAATGGCGTGCGTTCACGGCGGGCGACGAGACCTTCGGCAATGATCTCGGCGTTGGGTTCGTCGGAATTTTCCGTAAGCGCGGCGGCGAGATCAGCTGCGGAAACCCGGGCGAGCCATTCGGACGCGGAGGGTGGACGCGAGGGATTCAGACGCAGGTCGAACGGGCTGTCGGTCTTGAACGTGAAGCCGCGCGCGGGATCGTCGAGCTGCATCGAGGAAACGCCGAGGTCGGCGAGAATCGCGTTTACGCCGTCGGGGGCATGCTGCGCGAGCACTTTGGGCAGCCCGGCGAAATTGCTGCGAACGGCGGTGAAGACTTCTTCGGTCCAACCGGCGGCGCGCAGACGGGCGGTGGTCTTGGGGTGTTCAATGGGATCGACGTCGAGCCCGATCAACCGGCCGCGAATTTTAGCGTCAGCCGATGCCACGCGCGCGAGCAACTCGCGGGCGTGTCCACCATAGCCAATCGTGCAGTCCACGGCGAGTTCGCCTGGTTGCAGGGCGAGAACTTCGAGAATCTCGGTCACCATGATGGGGCGATGACTGCCCGCAGGAGTTTTGCCCGAGGCGAGCACCTTGGCCACATCCTCGGCGTAACGTTCCGGATTCAGTTCCTTGTATTTCTCCTCGAAACGACGCGGATTTTTTCCGGAATAGCGCGGCCGGCGAACGTGCGGCTTGGGCGCAGTGGCATCCGGCGGAGGCGGTGTGGGTAATTCGGAGTCGGACATCGAGAAATGTTTATGCAGGTGCTGGCGTAATGCCGCGAGCGAATCCTGTGACGTGACCGATAGAGGCGGTTGAATTGTAGCCGGGGTCGCTGACCCCGGACGCGGGAAAAGAGCAACCGGGGTCAGCGCCCCCGGCTAAAACAGACAAACTCGACCCTGCGATCCGCTCACTCCCATTCCAACACCAGCAGCGAGACGCCTTGGCGGGGGAGGATAAATTTCAAGTGCGCGGCGCCGTCAGCGACATCGATTTTGCCGGGTGCATCCAGCTGCGCGAGCTGGCCGGCCGCAAGAAGCTGCTGGTACTGCTCGCGATTGGGTCCGGCGGGTGAGCCCATTCGCTGCCAGGCGGTGAACGCATTGCTGTGAGTATCGTCGATGCGGTAATGCGCGAGGCGGACGGCATGCACGGCGGCGGGTAATCCGCCAACGTCGAGGGCGATTTCAGCCGATGGACCGGGAAGATTGTCGTCGTGGTAATGCCAGACGAACACGTTGATCCGGTTCTTCTCGCGACTCGCCAAGGCCGTGACATCGGGCGCGATGCGCACACCGGTCTGGATAATATCGTCGAGGGAAACCTCATGCGAGCTGGTGACTGCGACGCGTTCGCCTTGCATCCGGTTGAAGAGCCGGAAGGTGTTCAGCACGGGCAGGTCGATGCCATTGGTGGCGAGCACGCGGAAGCCGGCGAAAAACGGTTGGTCCTCAAATTCGAAAGCCCAGGTGAGCACGCCTTCAAGATTTACGCCGTGCCGGTCGGCCAATGCTTGGGCGCGACCGAAAGTGGCCGCGGTGTAGCTGGCATAGAGAGAGCCGTTGCGGTAATTGTTCTGAGGGTAGACGGCGGCGGTGCAAGCGGCGCAGCCATCGGGATCGGATTCGCCGATGATGACCGGCATGCGCTTTAACTCGGGATGGGCAGCGATCAGGGCGAATCCCGTGTCGAAGTCGCGGAGCTGATTGGAAATTCCCATGCGCACGAAACGATTGTCCACGAAGGTCGGTGAACCTTTGGCGTGAAAGGAAATGAAGTCGAATGGCGTGCCTTTTTCGCCGGTCGCGTAGTTGGTGCCGCGCAGGCAGTGCTCGATGAATCCGGTGGTGAAGGCTCCGCCCGGACCCGCGGAATCGGGCCCGCCCACCCGCGCGGTAGGCAGCGCTCGACGCACGGCGGCGATGGCATAGTCATGCATCTTGTAGAATTCATCCGCCGATCCGTGCCAGTACGCAGGGTAGTTCGCCTCGTTCCAGACTTCCCAATACCACTGCTCCACCTCGCTCCGGCCATAATGTTCGACGCAATGTTTCACCCATTGGAAAACCAGTTCACCCCATTTGGTATAATCCTTGGGCGGATAGGCCCAGCCGGAAGCGAGGTCGCCGGAACCGCCAGGGCGCCAGTCGTGCTGATAGGGTTCAGGCTTCACGGAAAGTGCCTCGGGCATGAAACCGATCTCCACGTACGGACGCACTTGGCGCGCGAGGTAGGTGTCGAAAATCCGGTCGATGACCGACCAGTTATAAATCGGGTGGCCCGACGCGTCTTCGGTATAAGCGTTCGTGCTGCCCCATTTGAGCGCGGGCGTGCCATCGCCGGTGGAAAGAAGGTTGTGCGCGCGGAAATAGACCTGGTGCGGCGCGAGGGTCCCGAGTTCGCCGATCAATTTGCGTCCGTCCTTCATGGTAGCGAAGTTCGGTTCGTCCGCGCCGAAGAAACGCCAGAGCGGTTTCAGTTCACCGAGCGATTTGGCGGCATCCACGCGGATACTGACGGGAAACTTATCCGAAGCATTGGCGGGGGCAGTTGATTCAGCCGGGCTTGACTGAGCTGTAAGCAACAGCGCGAGAGCAAGCCAGACGGCAGCCGTGGGGTGGGGTTTCATGGTTCTTCACGGAAGTCGCTATTGCGGGCGCTGCAAGCCGGCAGTGGGGCTAGGGCACGTCTTCAACATCAAACTCCTAGTGAATCTCATTCGTAGGCCAGCCAGCTTGCAAGCGCGCTGACCTACACGAGGCTGAATTTGAAGACGTGCCTTTGGTCGTGCTGGCCGGAGCAACGCTCTATGACAAAAAATCAGCTTGAGACCGGAATAGATGTGCCGATGTTGTGTGGTGACTGGTCAATGTTCTTCGTCAGATGCACGGTTGAAAGCGTGATTTGAGTCCGACAGAGCGACAGTGAATTGCAGCGGCAGTGATTTCTGCAGTCTAAGTCAGGAAATATCCGAACAGCGTTCAGGCAGTTGCCAGAGTATCCAGTGATACGGTTAGCAAGGCTATCGTCCGGTGTCTTCCCGTGTCTGTGAGCCGTCAGGTTTCAACCGTGGGCCCGGGTCCGTCAGCGGACGGCCGGGTGGGTAGCAGTCCAACCATCAACCCAAAGGATAATCCCATGAAACTCTCCAAACTTCTCCATCAACGCGAAGCGCTGCTGCGGCAGACACGCCTCGCCAATCTCGCCTATGCCTATCGCCGTCTCGGCGATTTCGCCGGGCGCGTCACCCGCGCCGGGCTGTACGGCAAGGTGTGCCTGTCGCCGGCTGATCCGGCGTCGGAAAGGTACTGGCCGGTGCTCACCGCACTGGAGCAACATCAATCCGTGATCGAGGAACACTTCACCGACGAGGATATCCTGGAGCTCGAGGAGTTGCTTTTCTTTGTCACGGGCCAGGACAGTACGGATACGATCTTTCAACTGCAAACAATCGAGGCGAGATTCATGCGGCCTCTCCGTCGCCAGCTGCTGCGCGCCGGCATCAGCTTGGAACAGGAGATATTGGCAAACCAGAAAACGAATCTGACTGAATAGTATCCGATGAGGATGTGATCGACCGCCGGTATGTCGCATGCATTGCAGATTTCTTCGGAATTAATGGAATAAAAGAGGTGATGGGCTGAATCGGATTTGCATCGACCGTTGGCGGTGGAGTGGCCAAGCATGCGAACTTGTCCGGTTTCTGCATCGAGTTGCGTGCTCGTTTGCGATGCGCGCGGTTTGATCGGCGGGCGTGAACTTATGTCGCTGCAAAACTTCTCCCCTCTTCCGTGGCGAATCCTCGCCGGAGTCCTTGTGTTATTGGCCGCGCATCCGTTGTTGGCGAGTGAGGACGCGCCGGCGCCGACCGCAGCGGCGCACCAGCCGAACCGGCTGATCCACGAGCGTTCGCCGTATCTGCGCCAGCACGCAGATAATCCCGTGGACTGGTATCCGTGGGGAGAAGAAGCCTTCGCTCGTGCGAAAAAGGAGAACAAGCCCATCTTCCTTTCGATCGGCTACTCGACCTGCCACTGGTGCCACGTCATGGCGCGCGAATCGTTTTCCGATCCGACGATTGCGCGGCAGCTCAATGAGAATTTTGTCTGCATCAAGGTCGATCGCGAGGAGCGGCCCGACATCGACCGCGTTTACCTGACTTTCGTGCAGGCGTCGACGGGGGCCGGCGGCTGGCCGATGTCAGTCTGGCTTACGCCCGATTTGAAACCATTTTTCGGTGGTACTTATTTCGCGCCCGAGGACGGCAATGGCCGGCCCGGTTTCAAGACGATGCTGACGCGGCTCACCACGCTCTGGACGCAGCAGCACGAAAAAGTTCTGCAGCAGTCCGAGCAAATGCTCGCCGCACTCACGGCCGATTCGCAGGCGCAGGCTGTTGAAGGCGAACTACCATTCGCCGCGCTCCGCCAAAAAGCATTTAAGCAGCTCAAGTCATCCTTCGATACCAAGCACGGTGGTTTTGACGCGGCTCCGAAGTTTCCGCTCCCGGTCTATCTCGAGCTGCTGTTCGATCTGGCGGCCACATCCACCGATGCCGGCCAACGCGAGGAATCGCAGCGCATGGCGCTCGCCACGTTGCGCGCGATGGCGAAGGGCGGGATCCACGATCAGCTCGGCGGCGGTTTCCACCGCTATTCCGTCGACGCGGAGTGGCACGTGCCTCACTTCGAAAAAATGCTCTACGATCAGGCGCAATTGGTGAGTGCGTACTTGACCGGATGGCAGTTCTCGGCCGAACCCGGATTGCGCGATGCGGCGACCGATACGCTCGATTACCTCCACCGCCAGATGACCTCCCCCGAAGGAGGCTTCTACACGGCCGAGGACGCAGACAGCGCGTTCGCTGCCAACCCCAGCGTTCATGGCGAAGGCGCCTTCTACGTCTGGGCTGAAAAAGAAATCATCCCATTCCTCGGGGCCGAAGACAGCCGGTTCTTTGCCTTCGCGTACGGGGTTAAGGCTGACGGAAATGTCACCGGCGAATCAGCCGCGGAACTCGCGCAGCAGAACGTCCTTTACCGAGCGCACACTGACGCCGAGACCGCCGCGCACTTCAAGTTGACTGAGTCCGCAGTGCACACGCGTCTCTCTGCCACCGTCCAAACACTCGCCGTGGAGCGGGAGAAACGTCCCCACCCGTTGCGCGATGACAAGATTGTCACCGCATGGAACGGCCTGGCGATTTCCGCTTTCGCCCGGGCGGCGCAGGTGCTCGGCGATCCTGCCCGGGCGGAAACGGCCACTCGGGCCGCTGCGTTCATCCGGGCGAAATTGTTCGATCCGGCGACCGGCCGCTTAGCGCACAGTTACCGCGAAGGCTCGCGCGATGAGCGCGGTTTCGCGGAAGACTACGCGTTTTTGATCCAAGGGTTGCTCGATCTCTATGAAACCACCTTTGAGGTGCGCTGGCTGGAATGGGCGGTGCAATTGCAGGAGAAGCAGAACGAGCTTTTCAACGATGCGGCGGCCGGCGGTTACTTTGCCAACGCCGCCGGTGACGCGAGCGTGCTGCTTCGCCTCAAGGTGGAGGACGATGGCGCCGAGCCTTCCGCCAGCTCGATCACGGTCCGCAACCTCGCCCGGCTCGGGTCGCTGCTGCATCAGGAAGAGTCACTCACGCTGGCCCGGCGCACGGCGCGGGCATTTGGTCCGACGCTGGAGCGCTCGCCGTTGGCGATGACCCAGATGTTGGTGTCGGCGGCATGGCTCGATGGCTCGCCCAAGCAAATCCTCGTTCAAGGTGAGCGCTCCTTGCCGGCCACGGATCTTCTGTTGAAGGAAATTTGGTCGCGGTATCTTCCCCGGCGCTCACTGGCTTTGGTCGATGCCTCGGCGCGCCCGTTCTTCAATGTCCGGGTACCGCTGGTCGTCGATTTTCCGGAGCAGGATCCCGCCATCGCGACCGTTTACGTGTGCGAGAATTTCGTCTGCCAATTGCCGACCAAAGATCCGGCGGTGCTGGCGAAACTATTGACGCGCGGAGTGTCGGCGAAGTGATGGGACGATAATGGTTGGGTAGCCACAGGCCTCCGTACCGTGGTGTTGGGAAACGTGACGGACTCGGCAGGCAGGGACGCCTGCCGCTCCTTCAGCAGAGGCATCGCCAGTCGGGCCGCGCGTTTGGCCACGCGCCGCGGGCGGTTCGCCCCTCGGGTCAAGATGTGACCGGTCTTGGGCAATAAAGGCGCAGTCGCCGAAGAAGGCGGGCGCTAGGGTGGCGCGACCGCTGCCTCGGCTGCGGGTCAAGGTCGCGTACCCGTTCTACTCCCAAAAATCTGTTGTCCATTCGTCCCATCATGCACCTCTCTCGCTCCATCTTGGCCGCGGCTGCCCTTAGCCTTGCCGCGATTTCATCTGCTGCGGCCGCTTCGCCGGTTCAATCGTTCCCCTTCGCCAAGAAAAGCGGAGCGGCGGAGAAGATGGTGTTTACCGCCATTCCGGCGTCGGAATCTGGCTTGGAAGCATTGAACCCCTACGACGATCCAGCAATGTGGAGTGCGCGCTTTCAGGAGTTTTCGACAGGTGCGATCGGCTCGGGCATCGCGATCGGCGATATCGATGGCGACGGGATGGCCGATATTTTCATCGCGAACAAGACGCGTCCCAGCGTGCTT
>Ga0302321_100004251_pt1 | contig 12385 bp, 11 predicted proteins | sample Fen_T0_1_FD_202505 | JGI IMG/M metagenome (GOLD analysis project Ga0302321, IMG submission 202505) | Peat permafrost microbial communities from Stordalen Mire near Abisko, Sweden - Fen_T0_1 | ecosystem: Environmental > Terrestrial > Soil > Wetlands > Permafrost | place: Sweden: Abisko...
CTTTCCTTTCAAGTTAAAGTAAATGATCCCGTTGTTCCTAAATTTTCGTTAGAAGGAATTAATGGCTATGGAATTCAATTTGATACGGTGGGAAATTTTTCTTGGAAGCCTGCCTTCGATTTGGCAGATCGTTTGGAGAAACAGAAAGAAATAAGTTTGATTTTTCAAGCGGAGTGGAAAGATGGACGCAAGGTGAGAACGACTATGAACTTTAGTGTGCTTCACCAAAACCGCCCACCTGAAGTGGATGAACTTCCTTCTTTTTACGTCAGGCAGTCCACACTTAATCAGTATCAGATTTCATCCGATTACGTTCGTGATCCGGATGGTGATCCATTGGTTTTTAAAATTTCTCCATCACAAATGCCAGAGGGCATGAGTTTGTCTTCATCGGGGTTGCTTGTGTGGACACCTTCGCGCAATCAATTTAATAGCCTTAAGCATAACCCCATCACGATTGAATTTACCGTCCAGGATCAGCCCGAAAAAGCCGAGGCCATTGGAAGGATTAAAGTAGCTCAAACACAATTGGACTTGCCTCCGGAAATATTGCTCGTGCCGGGAGATACCAGTTTTACTATCAAAGAAAACGAACGAGTCAACTTCAAAATCTATGTTTCTGATCCGAATGGAGACGATGATATACTTAATGCGGGATTTTTATGTTCTGATGAACGTGTGCCCAAAACGTGCTTAAAAGAGAATACGAATGTACAATATGAATTTACCTGGTCGCCAGGATATCAGTTCAGTGACGACACAGAGAAAATTCGCAATGCGGAAATTATTTTTTTTGCAGTGGACAAATCCAATAATCGCGTTCAACGAAAAGTAAAAGTAAAAGTAACCGACACGGAGAATCTTGAAGAGAAAGATAAATTCTTGTATCAAAAATACAGTGCTACGCTAATGCAGGCAAAAGCCTTGCTGGAGCAACTTAAAGAAAAGCACAAGCAGTTGGAGAAGGATTATAAGCAAGCGAAAAAAGGAAAGAAGAACAGGTCCATCTTTGGAGCTTCAATCGGTGCCGGCTCAGCTGTTTCGTCTGCTATGGTTAGCAGTCCAGGCGACTTGAAAACGATTACAGTCATTGGAGGCTCAACCACCGCAACCTTGGGAACATTAGAAGCAGCGGAGGTGATCGGCAAATCCAAAAACGATATAATGGAATTGATCAAAACCGAAACCGAAATCCGAAATCAACTGCAATTAGAAGGTGATATTTTTGCCAGGAAGTATGCGCTGAAGTCGAGCAGGAGGTCAGTTGAATTTGATAACGATCGTGATAAATTTCTTCCACTCTTGAATCACCAGAAACTTCCTACTCTTGAATTGGATGCATCAAAACCATTGAACACAAAGTATGATGCGAAAGAGATGAAGAAGACTTTTGCGGATTTTAGCGAGGAGTGAAGGGAATTTGAGAATTTGAAGATTTGAAAATTTATAACTTGATAATTTTCAATTTTGTAATCTTTCATCGTAATCTTTTAATTAACAGCCCACCAAGTTTTATTTGGATAGGGTGAATTTAAAATCACGGGCTCACCAATCATAGGTGTTGTAATTCGTTGATTGTTCTCTGAAGCTGATTTTGTTACTCGCTTAATCGAATCATCCCAATCATGAAATGCCAATTCAAACTTTCCCCAATGAACAGGAAGTAAAACTTTTGCATTTAGATCTTTGGCAGCAATAACCGTTTCTTCGGGCAGCATGTGAATGTACGGCCAGCTCTTTCCATATTGGCCACATTCTAGAATGGCAATATCAAACGGTCCGTATTTCGCCCCAATCTCCACGAAATGATTTCCGTAACCGGAGTCACCGCCGAGAAATAATTTGTGTCCATGAAGCTTTAGCACGAATGCACTCCAAAGTGTTGTTCCGCGCTTGAACGTTCGACCAGAAAAATGACGGGCAGGCACAGCAGTCAGCTCAACATCAGGTAAGATGGCTTTTGTTTGCCACCAATCGAACTCGGTAATTTTTTCAGGAGCAACGCCCCAGTGTTCCAAATGTGAAGCAACGCCCAATGATGTGCAAAAATATTTTACTGAACCTGCAAGCTGCGCAATGGATTCATAATGCAGGTGATCATAATGGTCATGGGTGAGCAGAACCAAATCAATCGTTGGGAAATCATGCAATGAATAAACATCCGATCCTGAAAATGGTTTTCCAAAAAAGGAAACAGGTGAAGCATGACCATTGATAACTGGATCAACAAGAATAGTGAAGCCTTTCGATTTGATCAGGTATGAGGAATGCCCGAACCACACTATGGTTGGGTTTTCATCCGCAAGGTTTTTTAAGTCGGTTTTAATTGAAAGCAAAGGTTTCGGAGGTCTTACCGATGCCGGTTTATTAAACGACTCCCAGATTAATTTTGGAAACGAAGTATCTTTAAACATCATATCCGTGGGCATTGGATTTTGGAACGCTCCGTCCCGGTAGTTGGATGATTGACGAACCCGGGTTAACTTTTCACCATAAGGATCTTTTCCAAATTGTTTTTGCTGCATGAACAAGAAGAATGCAGCAACCAATACAAGTAGAATGATTAGAATTACCAAGAATATCATGATTTAAGATTGATGTAATAATTCATAGTCGCCTGCAAGCAGAATATATTGTACGGATCATCAGCCTTGAGAAAACTTTTCCCAATCGTCAGGAGTATCAAGATCGACAGCACCTTGCGGAAAATCAATTAAACGCACTGACGCAATATGATCTTTAATTATTTTTTTTGCTCCATGCCTGTCTTCCATCTTCATAAGTTCTTTAAACATAGATCGATCAAACAAAGCCGGAACGCCTGGTGAGCCGAAATAAAATGAAGCAACGATTAGGTTCTTTTCAGATTGAAAGGTGTGAATCAATGTTTTCAAATGATCAGCAGTAAGCAAAGGCTGATCGCAAACGGTAACTAGAATGGCTTCGCACGAAGGAAATTGTTCTTCCACAAAATGAATTCCGCATCTCAGTGAGGAGCCCATACCTTTCTCCCAATCTTCATTGTAAATAGCTTGAATTGGGAGGTCAGCAATTTCTTGTTGATGGACTTGCTGATTAGAACCTAGTACAACAACTGCTTTATCAACTTCGGAAGCAATTATTGTCTTGATCGTTTTTCGAAGTAATGACTCGTTTCCAACTTTTAATAATTGCTTGGATTGACCCATTCGAGAGGAAGATCCCGCAGCTAAAATAACAGCCACTGATTTGACTTTTGTAATGTCTCCTTCAGTGACCATTTTATTTTCTTTTACGAAAGATACATCTTCTTGTAGTATTCATTCGCCATTCTGGATGAATCAAAATTAGGCAACACCTCTTTCATTGAAGTCTTTACTATTTTTGTCCACTTTGCTGGTGAATCGTAATACATGGGGATTATTTCGTTCTCCAATGTTTCATACAATTTCTTTGCTTCGAATTTATCTTTCTCTTCCGGAGAGAGGGAGTCATTAGCAGTTTCAATGATGAAGGAATTTTTTCCATGCTTGGCAAATTCCGGAACCCAGCCATCGGGGATGGATAGGTTCACACTGGCATTCATCGCTGCAGTCATCCCGGAAGTTCCTGAAGCTTCATGGTATAACCTGGGATTATTGAGCCACATGTCAGATCCTTTTTTCAAATGCCCGGAGAGCCACAATTCATAACCTGTGAGCACAGTGCAATTAGGGATGTCTTTTGTTTTCCAATAAATCTCGTTGAAGATGTTGATGGCAGCGTAATCTTCAGGATAGGGTTTGCCCGCCCAAATTATTTGTACCGGATATTTTTCATTTCTAACGATTTTCAGAAAGCGCTCAAAATCGGAAAGCAAAAGATTGGCACGCTTGTAACTCGCAAATCTTCGCGCCCAAACGATGGTGAGTGCATTGGGATCAAAAAGTTTTCCGGTTTGATTGGCCACTACGCGAAAGAGTTTGTACTTCAATTCTTTTTTTCGGGCGATCAGTGCTTTGTCGTTATCCTTTTCAAGGGCCGACTCTAAATCACTGTCCATCCAATATTTTTTATTTTGAGCATTCGTGATGGCATCGATTTTACAAATGCCATTATAACTGCCCCACATTTTTCTGGCCACTTCACCATGTAATTGTGATACACCGTTCGCGCGCTTTGCAAGGCGAAGGGCTGTCAAGGTATAGTTAAGTATTCCATTTTCCGGTGTCACATAATCTTCCACCTGTTTCACAGAAAGCCCGTTGAAAAAACTCATGCTATTTAATAGTGGAATACTGTGCTCCTCATTGCCGGCTAACTCGGGAGTATGTGTAGTGAACACCACTCGCTTTTTTACCTCATCAATGCTTTTGTATTTGTCTAGCAAATAAAAACAAAGCGGCAGCGCATGGCCTTCATTCATGTGATAGATTTCGGTTTGCCACTCCAGGATGTCCAACAATTTTGCTCCTCCCGCTCCCAGCAAAATAGATTGCGCAATGCGCGTTGTTTCGTTGGGATCATAGAGCCTATGGCTGATCGTTTGCGCCAGAAAATCATTTTCCGGAATATCGGTGGTCAGTAAAAAGATGGGGGCTGTTTGAAATACCTCTGGCTTGAGCAACATGGCCTTCACATACACTTTGGTGCCGTGAATCGTGATCGGAAAAACAATATTGGTATCCGTAAGAAAAAAATAATCTTTATCACGGAAGTTAACCCGCAGTGTTTGATCCTGGTTACGTTCCTGGTCGTAGTATCCTTTTTTCCAATGAATGCCTATACCGATAACGTTTTGCTTCAGTTCGTATGCACTACGCATGTGTGACCCTGCGAGAAATCCCAACCCACCGCTATAAATTTTCAATGGTTGATCCAGGGCAAACTCCATCGAGAAATAAGCAATGGGCTTGGAATATTTTTTATCAAATTTGTAGGTGAAAGGATTAAGCAAAGCAGCCATCTAAAGAATGTTTTAAGGTCGCGAAGCTAATAAATGATGGGCAAACATGTATTTCAAATTTGCCAAAGGGTAGTCAAACGCAAATGCAATCGTTTGTATGTTGAACTTGAAATCGAATTATTTAATAGAATGTTATAATGAATTTTGAAATTGAATCGACTTTGGATGAAAAAACTCTTGATCGCTGTGCGTTGATGATGAGCCAATCGGAACCGTGGATTACACTGAGGCGCGACTTGGAAGGATGTAAAGAAGCCATGCGCGGTGACTATAAAGAAGTTTATGTTTGCATGGAAGGCGAAAAGCTTTTGGGATTTATTGTATTACAAATGGCTGGTGTTTTTAAAGGATATATTCAAAGTATTTGTGTTTCGCCTGAAATGCGTGGGTCCGGTCTTGGTACTGCGTTGATTCGGTTTGTCGAAGAAAGAGTCTTTTCCATCTCACCGAATGTGTTTATGCTGGTTTCAGCTTTTAATGAAAAGGCTGCGAGTCTTTATTCTAAATTGGGATATGAAAAAATCGGGACGCTCAAAAATTTTGTTCTTAATGGGTACGATGAGTTCTTGCTCCGCAAGACGATTGGCCCCTTAAAAGACTTCTCAACTAAAAATTCTTAGTACATAATCTTTAATCTGTAATTAATTTAATTTCTGATGAATCAATTTTCTTTTGTATTTGATATGGATGGTGTGATTGTCGATACGAATCCCCACCATAAAATTGCCTTACGTGAATTTGCTAAAAAATATGGCTATTCCCTTTCTGAAGGGGATTTGATCAAAAAAATATACGGTCGTACCAATAAAGAATGGATCCCTAATCTTTTCGAGCGTAAACTTACGAAGGAAGAGGTAGCTCATTACGGAGAAGAAAAGGAACAGCTATTTCGCGATTTGTATGAGAAGGATATTGTTGAAGTGAAAGGACTGACAAGTTTTTTGGAAGAGGCGAAGCGGCTGGACATCAAAATGGCGATTGGTACTTCAGCTCCAAGGAGCAATGTGGATTTTGTTCTGAAACATACTGGCATCGAAAAATTCTTTCCTGTGATTTTGGATGAATCGCATGTCACTCATGGAAAACCAAACCCTGAAATCTATATTAACTGTGCGGCTGCTTTGAATTTTCCTCCAGCCCAGTGCATTGTGTTTGAAGATTCACTTTCAGGTGTAGCGGCCGGTCGTGCGGCCGGGAGTCCGGTGGTTGGCGTTGCTACTACTCACACTGCTGAAGAATTGGGAACAAAAGTGGTGATCAAGGATTTTACGAAAATAACTCCATCCCAACTGATCCAGAAATTTAAATCTTAAATATCAATCTTCATCAATAAACCGTTTGGTTATCGGCTGATAGGAATCGATCCGCCTGTCGCGCATAAAAGGCCAGTGTACACGCACGCTGTCGGTCTTCGCAAGATCAACTTCAAGTACATTCACTTCTTCGGCGTCATGTGATGCCTTGTAAAGTAAAGTCCCCAAAGGATTGGCAATGAAGGAGCCTCCCCAAAATTTCATGGCACCATTTTGCTCGAGTCCAACACGATTTACACTCACCACGTGTATTCCATTGGCAACAGCATGACTGCGTTGAATCGTTTGCCAAGCACCATACTGTTCAGTGTTGGTGGCTTCGTCTTGTGAGGTAGCCCAACCAATGGCTGTCGGGTAAAATAAAATTTCAGCACCCATCAAGGCGGTGATGCGCGCTGCTTCGGGATACCATTGGTCCCAGCAGATCAAAACCCCAAGTGTTGCGAATTTTGTTTTGAAAACTTTGTAACCGAGGTCACCGGGCGTGAAATAAAATTTTTCGTAGTAAGACGGGTCATCAGGGATGTGCATCTTACGGTACTTGCCAAGGTAAGTGCCATCCGAATCAAGAACTGCTGTAGTGTTATGATAAATTCCTTGTGCACGTTTTTCAAACATTGAAGCGATAATGACAACACCTAATTCTTTCGCCAGTGTGGATAATTTATCAGTGGATGGTCCGGGAATAGATTCTGCCAGGTTGAAATGGTCGTAATCTTCGGTATCACAGAAATAAAGTGAAGTAAACAGTTCTTGCAGGCAAATAATTTGCGCGCCTTTGCTGGCTGCCTCCCTGACTTTAGCAATTGCTTTCGCAAGATTTTCTCCTTTGCTTTTGGTGCAGCTCATCTGCACGGTTCCGATTTTTACTTTTTTTGTCACTTGCCAGAGAATTAAGAAACAAAAATAAGCGATTAACCTATATTATTGCAGGATCAATTTATTATGATTCATAAAAAATATGAAAGGCTATGAAGTGTTATTTTACAATTTCCTCACATAAGAACCATGCCAGCCAATAATTTCAATTTCTTAAGGATTCTGTTTGCGATTTTTGTTGTCATCACGCACTCGTATAATATAGCCGGTGATTTACAGGATGACTATTTGACCAGGCTCACGTACGGTCAGGTTTCTTTTTCATTCATTGGACTGAGCGGTTTTTTTATCATAAGCGGATACCTCGTTTTTCAAAGCTTAAGCAGAAGCAAAAATCTATTTTCCTATTTCAAGAAAAGGATTCTAAGAATTTTTCCAGCCTTATTCGTTGTATTGTTGCTCACTGTTTTTTTGGGATATTTTGTGTACGACTCTGATTTTCATAGTTACATCACCAACGTTTCCGTTTGGACATATTTGCCAAGGAATTTCTTTTTAAGAAGCCAAGACATAATTCATGGGATATTTACGAAGAACCCTTACGGTCCGGCTATCAATGGATCGCTTTGGTCCATTCTTTACGAGTTCTCGTTTTATATAGCATTGTCTGTATTGTTTTTCTTCGGTAGAAGAACACAGGTTATTTTAACTTTACTCGCCCTCATTTTGCTATTGACAGGCAGGTTGTTTTGGTACCCCGAACTAAGTGCTATTAAATTTATTCTCGAGGCCAGGCTGGTACTCGAGTATGGACCCTTCTTTGCTTTTGGTTCACTACTGGCCATAGTGCAAATGGAAAACATCACATGGCGCAGGTCACTGTTGGTTCTCTTAATTCTTTTCCTGATTGTCTCCGTATTCTTACGAGTATTTGATCAGGCAAGATTTTTTCTTCTTCCGTTAATCGTAATTTTAATCGGACTGGAGTCTGTACCATTTGTAAACAAGCTGGTAGCCAAACCGGGTGATGTTTCCTATGGCATCTATATCTATGCCTTCCCAGTGCAGCAAACTCTGATGCACTATTTTAGATTTACTACGATGGAGTTAATTGCATCATCGATAATTATTTCTTTCATGTTTGGTTATTTCTCCTGGCATTGCATCGAGAAACACGCATTGAGATTAAAGTCGAATTGATTTTTAAGATTTTGTGGCTCGCACCATTTCTCTTTTCCCGGGAGGGCCGGGAAAGGATTCCACCAACATACCCAAAGATTTTAAGTCACGTTTCACTTGACCCTTTGCACAATAAGTCACAAACATGCCATCCGGTTTCATGGCCCGTACAATTCTTTCTAAGACTTGTAAACTCCACATCTCCGGCTGCTTGGCTGGTGCAAAGGCATCAAAGAAAATAACATCAAATTGATTGTAGGAAGATTCAAAATCTAGAATGGAAGTTTTTACTTTTAGCAATGAAAAACTGTCATTGATTTTTATCTTTTTGTCCCACTCCGCTTGATGGAGTTGTTGAAAATAGTTTTTAGTTCCCTCTCCACCCAAGAGCACCGGATAATTTAGTTGACTTGCAATCCGCCAATCGATTGGAAATACTTCAATTGATGTGTAGTCAATTTGAATTTTATTTTCTTCTGCGAAAAGTAAGGTAAGTAACGCATTGAGCCCCGTACCAAACCCAACTTCGAAAACAGAGACAGAGGCAGGATGATTTTTTTCAATGAAATATTGAAGACCATTCTTGATAAATACATGAACTGATTCTTGAACAGCACCGTGCGTAGAGTGATAGGTCTCGTTAAGGGTTACATTTAATAATGACGAAGACCCATCACCGGTTTGAATGAGTTGAATGTTTTCCAAATCAGTCTTTTGAAATTAATGCCACAGCATATGCATTTATTCCATCTTCACGACCCACATAACCAAGTTTTTCATTTGTGGTGGCTTTGATAGAAACGTCTTCGTCGGATATATTCATTAAGGGAGCAAGAGCAGTTTTCATTTCTTGAATGTGTGGATTTACTTTCGGTTTTTCTAACGCGATGGTGCAATCCACGTTTTCAATTTTCCAACCCTTATCACTCAACATTTTCGTGACTTCTTTTAAAAAAAACTTGCTGTCTTTTCCTTTCCATCGCTCATCGGTGTTTTGAAAATGGAATCCAATGTCACGCAGATTCGCTGCACCCAAAAGCGCATCGCATATCGCATGGATGAGGACATCGGCATCGCTGTGACCTACTGCCCCTTTTTCTGAATCAAGTTTTATTCCCCCCAACCAAAGTTCACGCCCAGTTTCCAGGGGATGCACATCAAAACCAAAGCCTACTCGGATCTTCATCTTACTCTTTTAATGAATGATAATACATCACACTCGAATTCTCTTCCTTCAAAATTTCACTTGCCACACGCTGAATATCGGAGGCAGTTACCCTTTCAATGTTTTCAATTTCTTTGTTGACCAGTCCGGCATCGCCGCTGAGTGAAGCGAAGGCAAGGTTCATGGCACGATTGATTACTTCCACTTCGCCGAATTCAAGAGTTGCTGTAGATTGGTTTTTTACTTTTTGTAATTCGTTGTCGGTGACTCCCTGTGAAATTACTTTTTGTAAAATTTCATCCACTTCCTTTTCAGCATCCTCTAATTTGATGCCTTCTTTTAGCCTGCCATTTACAACGAGAAGCCCTGGATCAATGGTACCCATGGTAAATGAAGAAATGGAATTGAATATTTCTTTTTCTTTCACTAACGTCTGGTAGAGTCGGCTTGATTCCCCACGACTTAAAATATCACTGAGCATGTCAACTGCATAATAATCGTCATGAAAGCGGCCTGGCATGTGAAATGTTTTATAAAGGGCATTCGCTGGCACCTTGGCCTCGGTATTCAATATTCGTTTTTCTTTTTGCTTTGGCTCTACAGTCAAATTCCGTTCTTTCTTTTTTCCGGAGGGGATCGGGCCAAACCATTTTTCCGAAAGTTTCTTTATCTGATCGGTGGTGACATTTCCGGCCACCACAAGCACCGCATTGTTTGGCACATAATGTTTGAAAAAGAAATCTTTTACATCATCCAATGTTGCATTTTCGATATGCGAAATTTCTTTGCCTATCGTTGCCCATTGATAGGGATGTGTTCGATAGGCCAACGGTCGCAATTTTAGCCACACATCACCATACGGTTGATTAAGATAACGTTGCTTGAATTCTTCAATCACCACCTTTCGTTGCACTTCCAGCACCTTTGGATCGAAGGATAAACTCAACATGCGGTCACTCTCCAGCCAAAATCCGGTTTCAAGGTTGGCAGAGGGAACGGTGAGGTAATAATTGGTGATGTCAGTATTGGTGAACGCATTATTTTCTCCACCGACTAATTGTAGTGGCTCATCATAATTCGGAATGTTTTTAGATCCGCCAAACATCAAATGTTCGAAGAGATGAGCAAAACCTGTCTTGTTAGGATGTTCATCGCGTGAACCAACATCATACAAAATGTTCATCACGGCAATCTGTACACTCGGATCTTCGTGAACAATGACTCTAAGACCATTCTCTAATTTGAATTCTTGAAAAGGAATCATACATTCAAAAGTAAGAAAGAGAATTTGATTCATTTGATTTCAATTTTGTTTTCGCCAAACAAAATCAAATTAATGTGTTTTCCTTAAACTAACTTTGGGTAAGATACGTCCATCCAATCAAAACCAAACTCCATGCAAACTATTCTAGGTGCCAACGGTTCAATCGCCTCTCAACTTTCAAAACATCTTCCGGGTTACACTTCACTGATCAGGCAAGTAAGCCGCAATCCGAAGAAAGTAAATACTTCAGACGAGTTGGTTTCAGCCGACTTGTTGAATTATGAACAAACAGAAAAAGCGGTGGCCGGAAGTGAGGTGGTTTATTTATTGGCAGGCCTGAAATATGATATCAAAGTTTGGCAGCGCGATTGGCCAATATTGATGCGCAACGTAATTGACGCTTGTAAGAAGCATAACTCAAAGCTTGTGTTTTTCGACAATGTCTATTCGTATGGACTTGTTAAAGGTGCAATGACGGAGCAAACACCCTTCAATCCGAACAGCAAGAAAGGAGAAGTGCGAGCAAAAATTGCTACCATGTTATTGGATGAAATCAAGGCAAAAAATCTGGACGGCATGATCGTGCGTGGGGCTGATTTCTATGGACCGAATGTTTTGCTCAGTTTAACCCATTCGATGGTGACAGAAAAAGTAAAGAGCAAGAGCACTTCACAATGGTTTGGAAACCCTAAATTAATTCACTCCTTTACTTATACCCCCGATGCTGGAAAGAGTGTGGCACTATTAGGCAATACACCTATTGCATTCAATCAAACGTGGCATGCTTTAACAAGCAAAGAAAAAATTACAGGCGAACATTACGTTCGTATTGCATGTGAGTTGGCAAATCGACCATATAAAATCCAGCCTTTATCCAAAGGAATGCTTCGGTTGATTGGTTTATTTGTGCCTGTGCTTCGCGAATTTCCTGAAATGATGTATCAATACGAAAATGATTACATCTTCGACAGTACCAAGATTGAAAAAGCTTTTACCATTGAAGCCACATCCTACAAGGCAGGCATTGCGGAAACATTGAAGTAAAGTAGGTTGGGCTTTTATTGTTGTAGGGGTTATATTTGCAGTCTATGACAGAGCAAAAGTTTCATTTTTCAGCCCAGCCCGAACCACATCGCATACGTACGCTGCAAATACTCAAACAATATCCTGACGTAAAAAGACTGATGGGTAAAAACCCGTTGACCATTTTTGCTATCCTTGGCCTTGTTGGCGGAATGATAGGAATTTCCTTTTTACTCAAAGATTCAGCCTGGTGGGTAGTGCTTTTGGTGGCTTATGGCATTGGCGCTTTTTTCAACCACGCTTTGTTTGTAATGATCCATGAATGTTCACATCATTTGCTTTTCAAAAGCAAATGGATGAACCGGATGGCTGCCATTGTGTCGAACCTGCCTCACGTTTTTCCTTCGGCAATTTCTTTTGAACGTTATCACATTAAACATCATTCCTTTCAAGGTGTTCATGAACTCGATGCAGACCTTCCGGATTTTTGGGAAGCAAGAGCGATCAACAATTCATTTTTTGGAAAGGCACTTTGGCTTTTCTTATTTCCGGTATTTCAAGTGATCCGAACTTTCAGATTGAAAGAAATAAAACCAGTGGATGGCTGGATCATCACCAATTGGATTATCCAAATTGCATTTAACGTTGTCATCTGGGTTTTCTTTGGCCCAAAGGCATTGATCTTTATGCTTGTGAGT